>SDBT01000018.1_pt1 | contig 189863 bp, 188 predicted proteins | sample 2277101 | NCBI WGS metagenome assembly SDBT01 (sample SAMN10404973, study PRJNA504765) | marine sediment metagenome | isolation source: marine sediment core GS10_PC15, 103 cmbsf | place: Arctic Ocean: Southern Knipovich Ridge | collected 2010
TTTTTGTGCCGAAGCAATCCCCAATCGCCGATTCGGAGATCTCTTCGCAACGATTGCTCCCAACGACGATGGAGATTGCTTCGCAAAAACCGCTCGCAATGACACTGGGCTGAACGGTTACCTTTGCTTTACGCATTACGACTCGGAGGTCTCAAAACCGATCAGAGTATTGTGTTTCTCCGCGATGGTGGCCGCCAATTGATCCAGGGCCTCGAAATCCTCGCCCCTGGGGTAACCCTTGACCACGACCGGATCCAGTATTTCCACCTTCAGGTTGGAGATCATACCTGACAGTTGCTGCACCATCTTGCTGCCCCAGCCGTAGGAGCCGATGATCGAGACGAACTTCACCTTGGGCCGCAAGGCGTTCGCCAGGTAGACCGCGTTGACGACGTTCGGATGTGCCCCGGTCAGGACGGTGGGCGATCCGATCACGATGGTAGCGGCGTCCACCAACGCCATGGCCAGTTTCCCGATGTCGGTGACGGCCAGGTTGAACTGCTCCACAGTCACCCCTTTCTCGATCAAGGCATCCACCAGGTAGTCTACCATCTCGCGGGTGGTGCCGTGCATCGAGATGTAGGGCAGCACGACGATGTTCTTCGGGTCGCCAAAAACCCAATCGTGATACGCCTCCAGGATGAACTCTGGCCTGCCGTACATCGGGCCGTGGCTGGGGGCGATGAGGGAGATCTCGTACCCCTGCACCTTTTTCAAATTCTTCTGGATGATCTTGCGGAAGGGCATCATGATCTCCGCATAGTATCGCTTGGCCGCTTCGTAAACCCGCCCTTCGTCGGTGACGTACAGGTCGGTGGTGGCCAGGTGAGAACCGAAAAAGTCGCAGGAGAAGAGGCATTGTCCCTCCCACAGATAGGTTAGCATGGTCTCAGGCCAGTGAACCCACGGCGCGCGGATGAACTCGAGCGTCCTATCCCCCAGCGATAGTGTTGCGCCATCGTCCACCGCAAGAATGCGGTCTTCCGGGGCCAGCCCCAAGTCTACCAACATCCCCTTACATTTGGGCGTGCAGACGACCTGCGCTTCGGGGTATCTCTCGAGAATCTGCGGCAGCGTGCCCGAATGATCCTGCTCAGCGTGATTGGCGATGACGTAATCAAGGTGCTCAGTGCCCAGTTGGTTCAGACGGCCGAACAGAACGTGTGACATGGTGGGGTCCACCGTGTCTATCAGGGCCGTTTTCTCGCTCCCCTGGACCAGGTAAGCGTTATAACTGGTGCCGTCGGGGAGGGGGATGAGGTCGTCGAACAGCCGACGATCCCAGTCAACAGCACCCACCCAGTAGATATCCTCTCGTATTTTTCTTGCTTTCATGATATTGCCTCCTTTTTGTGGTCGTCATTCTCTCTGCGCTGCTACGATCAAGTTCCCACTTGTCTCTGGATCAAAAGCAGCGCCAGTCATGTCGCCATGGCAGGCAGTGTTGCCGAACCCGGCCGCTGCGATCGCGTCCAGCAATTCGGCGTGCAGCAGCGGGCGCAACGTAGTTGCCTCGATCTGTTGTGTCCATTCCCCCCCCTCGTCGCGCCGCAACGTGACCACGTTGAAGGTCAAGGTTCCGTCCGGGTTGAAATCGTAGAAGCGCATGAAGAGCCACTCGCGGCTGCCCTCGCGGTGGACCTGGGGGGGCATCCAGCGGGTGCGAGCGGCCATCACCGCGTCAAAGTTGCGGTTCTGGATGAACAGCAGTCCACCGGGTCGGAGAACGGCCGCGAAGTCGGCCAGCGCCTCGTGCAGCGCGTCGGCGGTCAGCACGTGCGGCAGGCTGTTGCCCAGGCAGAGCAAGGCATCGAAGCCATTCCCCACCTTCGTTGCCAGCTCGCCAAAGCCAGCGACAACAAAGCGCACCTCAGAGCCCACAGCGACAGCGTTCTCTCGCGCCCGCTCAATCATGCCCACGCTGAGGTCCGCACCGGTCACGTCGTAACCCCGCTGCGCCAACGCAATGGCGTGCATCCCCGTGCCGCAGGCCGTGTCCAATATGCGCCGCGCGCCGCTGGCGGTCAGTTGCTGTTCAATGAAGGGCAGTTCATACGCCAGCCGCCCCTCCCAGTTGACAAAGCGGTCGTAGTCGGCGCTAAAGGGATCGTAGAGCGGTACAACTTCATTCATCATTCAAACCACCTATCACAGCGAAGCCCGCCGCAGCAGCAGGGCGTTGACCGCCACGATGACGGTGCTGGCGGACATAATCAGCGCGCCCCACTCGGGCCGCAGGACGATGCCCCACGGCTGCAACAGGCCCGCCGCCATCGGGATGGCGACCACGTTGTAGGCTGTGGCCCAGACCAGGTTCTGGGTCATCTTGCTCATCGTCGCCCGGCTCAGCCGGATCAGCCGCACCACGTCGCGGGGGTCGTTCTTGACCAGCACCACCTGCGCCGACTCCACCGCCACGTCAGTGCCCGCGCCGATGGCAATGCCCACGTCGGCCTGCACCAGCGCGGGGGCGTCGTTGATGCCGTCGCCTATCATGGCCACCACCTTACCCTGGCGCTGTAGCTCCTTGACCTTGTCAGCCTTCTGCCCTGGCCGCACCTCGGCGAAGACAATGTCCAATCCCAGATCAGCGGCCACGTAGTCGGCCACGGCCTGGCTGTCGCCGGTGAGCATCGCCACCTCGAGACCCATCTGCTTCAGTGCCCGCACCGCCTCCCGCGATTCATCACGGATGAGGTCGGCCAGGGCGAGGGCGCCCACCAAACCACCGTCGGCTGCCGCGTAGACCACCGTCTTCCCCTGCCGGCCCAACGCTGCCAGGCGCGGATCGTCGGGCACAGCCACACCGATCTGCTCCATCAGCGCCCGGTTGCCGATGAAGAGGTGACTCCCTTCGACGGTGGCCTTCGCCCCCTTGCCAGGCACCGCCTCGAAGTCGGTCGCCTGCGGCAGAGATAGCTCTCGCTCCTGGGCAGCGCGGACGATGCCCTGGGCGATGGTATGCTCGGAGTTGATCTCCACCGCCGCCACACGGCGCAGCAATGTCTCCTCGTCCCAATCCCCCAACAGCACCACGTCGGTCACGCCGAACTCCCCTTTGGTCAGCGTGCCGGTCTTGTCGAAGATCACCGCGTCCAGGCGACGGGCCGTTTCGGTGGCCTCGGCATTACGGATGAGCATGCCGTTGCGCGCGCCCAGGGAGGTCGAGATGGTCGTCACCACCGGGATGGCCAGCCCCAGGGCGTGGGGACAGGCAATGACCAGCACCGTCACCGCCAGAGTGAGAGCGAAGACCGCCGATTGGGCACTGACGAAGAACCAGAACAGAAAGGTGAGCAACGCCACCACAACAGCGATGATGGTCAGCCAGTGAGCAGCACGGTCGGCCAGCCGCTGCACAGGCGGCTTGGAGGCCTGCGCCTCTTTGACCAGGTTAATGATCTGGGCCAGGGCCATCTCCTCGCCGGTCTTTTCCACATGGATGCGCAGCGCGCCCTCGCCGTTTAGTGTGCCGCCGATCACCTCATCGCCGACTTTTTTGGTCACCGGATTCGATTCGCCAGTGATCATGGCCTCGTTGACGCTGCTCTGTCCCTCGACGACGCGGCCATCCATGGGCACCTTTTCGCCAGGGCGCACCAACAACAAGTCGCCTTTTTGGATATCGGACGTAGGAATCTCTTCTACACGGTCGCCGACCACGCGGTTGGCCGTGGGCGGGATGAGCTTGGTCAGCTCTTTGAGAGCGCCGGCCGTGCCGCGCACGGCCCGCATCTCCAGCCAGTGGCCCAGCAGCAGCACCGCTACCAGGGTGCTGACCTCCCAGTAGAAGTCCACCGCCGTGAAGAAGAAGGTGGAGCCGACGCTGAACAGGTAGCCGGCCGAGACGGCAATACTCACCAGCACGCTCATGTCCAGCACGCCGCTGCGCAACGCCTTACGAGCGTTCTTGTAGAAGGGCCAAGTGCCGTAGAAGGTGATGACCGTGGCCATGGCGAAGAGCAAGTAGCGATAGCCTGGGAAGGTCAGCGAGAAGCCGAACCACTGCTGGATGGTGGGAGAGAGCAGCAGCACCGGCGTGGTGAGGGCCAGCACCACCCAGAAGCGACGGCGGAAGTCCTGCTCCATCATGGCGTGGTGGTCGTGCCCTTCGGCCTTGTCATGCTCGTGCTCCATGTGGGCGTGAGCCGTCCCCTCCTCCTCGCCCTCGCAAGAGCAGCCCAGTTGGGCCAGCACGTGCTTCAGGTGCTCCAGACTCACGATGTCGGAATCGTAGACCAGGTGCACCGTGTCGGCCACCGGGTTGATGTGCACCTCGTGCACGCCGTGGAGCGCCTGGACGCGGTCCTCCAGGCGGCAGGGGCAATCGGGGCCCACATATTCTTTGAGAGCCAAGGTAACGCTTCTTTTCTGCATTTCTATCCTCCAATTTGCTCATGCTTCGTTCGGGCGACAATTAGCTTGAACAGGCCGCCAGATATCAACTCCTCTACCCGCTCGATCTCCAGACCGGCCTTCTTCACGTTCTCCACCGTGTGGCGGTTAATGTGCGGACCCATCAGCCGCACCACCAGGGGATCGAGCAGATCCATCAATCTGCCGATCACCGGCTTGTTCACCCGCACGTGCTCCAGCAAGATGACCCGTCCACCGGGCCTGACCACCCGGCCCAGTTCTCGCAGTCCCAGAACGGGGTCGGGCACCGAGCAGAAGACGAAGGTAACCACGACAGCGTCGAAGGCAGCGTCGGGAAACGCCAGCCTCTGAGCGTCCATCAGATATAGGTCAACCTCGATGTCTAACCCCTCAGCCCGCCGCCGTGCTATTTCTAGCATCTTGTCGCTCAAATCCACCGCCGTGACCTGGACTCCTTTGGGATAGTAGGGGAGGTTCTTACCTGTACCCACCCCTACTTCCAGGACCCGGTTTCCATCAACCTGAGACCAGAGCTTCCCTCGCCACCGACGAAAGGCGAAACGCTCGACGATGGCCTCCATCAGGTCGTAAACCGGGGCAATGCGATTGTAACGGGATCTAGTCTGGATTGTAGCTTTGTCGTCCATGGTCAGTCCAGCGTCTTCAGGGATTCCAGCAGGTCGTCCAGGTCCTGGTCGCTCATCGTCCAGCGGGGCATGGGCCACTCCAGCGACTCACCGTCCGGCTCGACCCCCTCGGTGACAGCCCACTTGATGTCTTCGTCGGTGTAAAGCACGGCTTCTTCCTCGCCGTGGCTCTCGCCGTGCTCGCCAGAGATTAGCGACTCGTACTGGTGGCGGTGAAGCAAATCTGCTCTAACGGCCCTTGCCCGCCGCAGTCCCGGCATGCGCGGTGGCGCGGACCAGACCATGCAGGGTAGGTAGGGTGAAGACGAAGGTAGAGCCGACACCGATCCAGCTCTTAGCCCAGATGCGGCCACCGTGGGCCTCGACAATCTGTTTGGCGATGGCCAGGCCCAGCCCCGACCCGCCGCTGGCCCGAGCCCGCGATTTGTCGGCCCGGTAGAAGCGCTCGAAAACGTGGGGCAGATCCTCAGGAGGGATGCCTTCGCCGGTGTCGGCCACCGCCACCTGCACCTGGCCTCCCACATGTTCAGCCCGGACGGTGATCGTCCCTCCAGTGGGTGTGTATCGCAACGCATTGCTGAGGAGATTGAACAACACTTGGCTGACCCGTTGGACGTCAACCTCCATCGGCGGCAAGACTTCGGCGAGCCCTTCGGCTCCGCTCAGGACAGGATCAGTCGAGCCGTCGGGCGCCAGCTCGGCGGTCAGCGTGACCCCCTTCTCCAGGGCTTGCGCCTGGAAGCTGTCTACAACGCGCGCCGCCAGGGCCGTCAGGTCGGCCCGCTCCCGGGCCAGTTTCAACTGGCCCGCCTCGGCCAGGGCCAGGTCGCGCAGATCGGCCACCAGACGGCTGAGGAGCATCGTCTCCTCGTGGATTGAGGCCACGTTGTCGAGCGTCAGATCGAAGACACCGTCCAGCAGGGCCTCCAGGTTGCCCTGGATGACGGCCAGGGGCGTGCGCAGTTCGTGGGCGATGTCAACCACCATGTTGTGGCGCAGGGTCTCAGCGCGGGCCAGGCTACTGGCCATGGTATTGAAGGATCGGCCCAGCCGCCCGATCTCGTCGTTGGAACTCACCTCGACGGTCCGACTGAGATCCCCCGCCGTGACAGCCTCGGCGGCGGCCGACAGCGCGCCCAGCGGGGCGGTGATCTGGCGAAAGAGGAGTGAGCCCAGCACAAGGGCCACGACGCCCACGGCCAGCGCCGACAGCAGGACAGACAGGTTCACCGAGCGCAGGAAATCCTGATCGAGGGGGTTGAGGATGGGCTCGATCATTGAGCCCACCAGCACGGTACCCACCCGCTGTCCATCAACGACGACGGGCACACCCAACTCCAGGTGCTCGGCATGTTCCTGACCCACCAGGAGCCCGGCCGAATCGGCCACGACGATCCCGGAGGCATCGGCCACGGCCACCCGATCAAGCAGCGGCCCTGCGCCCCGCATCATTTCAAACATCTCCTCCATTGACCGACCCATCATGCCGGGGCCCATCATTCCCTCCATCATAGGCCAGGCATCCGGCGAGGCGGCCGGCCGCGTCTCCAGCAGCGTTTCGACGCCCGCCCAACTCCCCTGTTGGGCGTAGTAGTCGCTCAGGAGCGAGGCCAGCTCTCTGGCCTGGATGACGTCGCCAGAAAGGACAAAGCGGCGGAACTGGGTGGCGGTAGCGACGTTCACCAGGACGAACATGACGACCACGCCGCTCAGGATCACAGCCAGGAAGGCCCCCATCAATTTCAGCAACAGGCTATTTCGCATCGGCATCCTCCCTGCTCCTGGGGGCCTGGTCGCTGAATTTGTAACCCACGCCCCGCATGGTCACGATGTAACGGGGGTTCCGCGGGTCGTCCCCCAGCTTGCGGCGCAGGTTCTTGACGTGGACGTCAATGGTCCGCTCGTAGGGCGCGTAGGCCTCGCCCTGCACCAGGTCCAGGAGCTGCATCCGGGTGAAGACCTGGCCGGGGTGCCGGGCCAGGACGGTCAGCAGGTCGAACTCCGTGGCTGTCAGCTCAATTGGCTGCCCCCGCACCTGGGCGGTCCGATGGGGCAGGTCCAGCGTGACGTCGCCAGCGATGACCACCTCAGGCTTCACGGGTTGGCCCTCGGTGCGGCGCAGCACAGCCCGCACGCGGGCCACCACCTCACGGGGGCTGAAGGGCTTGACGATGTAGTCGTCGGCGCCCAGTTCCAGCCCGACGAGACGGTCAACCTCCTCGTCACGGGCGGTGAGCATGATGATGGGCACATCAGAGCTTCGCCGTATGGCGCGACACACGTCCAGCCCGTCCATGCCGGGCAGCATCAGGTCGAGGACAACCAGATTGGGTCGTTCGTAGCGAAAAACGGCCAGAGCCTCCTGGCCGTCGCGGGCAGTCACAACAGTGAAGCCAGCCCTCTCCAGGTAGGCGCGGACCAGCTTGACGATTTTCAGTTCGTCGTCAACGACGAGGATCTTCTTGGCCATAGCCACTCTATGCTAAATCAACGTTTCGCCGCAGAAGGGGCAGTTGCGCCAGTTGCTCTGGATGCGCTGCTCGCAGGCCGGGCAGGTTCCTGTAGCTGCGGTGTTCTGAGCCCTGTCGCTTGTACTGAGCCCAGTCGAAGTGAAGGGCTGTCGAAGGGACGATTGGGGATAGACGCCTCCCTGACCGCCAATGGCCCGCACGAGCCAAACGACCCCAGCCACGAGCAGAGCCAGGAAGGTCAGCGGAATCAGCCACATGAAGATCATGCCTAACCAGCCGAAAGGCGCAAAGCCCCAGTTCATCATTCCAGGGCCCAGCATGCCGTAGCTCCAGCCGCCATAGGCCCTGCCCAGCAGGCTGATGCCAATCAAGACGACCAGCAGAGCGACGATCCCGAAGACGGCCACGTAGGCCCAGTTGATTTTACTCACTTGATCTCTCCTTGTCAAGTCACACCAGCTCCGCCCCACAGGTGGGGCAGACGTTCCAGTCGGGCTGCACGCCGCGCTCGCAGGTCGGGCAGCGCCGGGCCGACAACGCCGTCGCAGATGGCGCTGTTGGCCGGTTCCCCTCGGCCGGGGGCCGGCTCTTCGAGGCCAGCCTGCCACCCGCCAGCAGCACGATGGCCAGCAGCGGCACGCCGACGATCAGCAGCAATATGAACAGCATGACCAGCGCGCCGCCTCCCATTATCATCGGTCCCATCATGGGTACACCTCCTCATTCATCACGGCGGCCAGTTCCTCCCGTGCCCCTACGGCTTCCAACTCGGTGGCTTTCGCTCCCAGTTGGGCCCACAGGTCGTCCAGCCGCGCCAGGTCGTCGCGCAGGGGTCGGGCTTGCTCAGCCAGCCGTTCGCGACTCTCCTCCAGATCCACCTTCTCCATCAGCAGGCGGCGAGCCGCCTCCTCTTCGGTTGCTACGAGTTCACGAGCTGCCTGTTCCTTGCCGGTCGCCCGCTCCGCCAGCCCAGCCATCCGTGCCTCCAGGTCGGCCAGGATTCGGGAGGAGGCCTCCCGCGCCTCTTCGAGTTGCGCCAGGCGGACTTGCACCTGGCGCAGCGCAGCCGCCGTTTCCCCGCCGCCCAGCCGGGGTCCCCGGCGTCGGGCTTTGACCCGATGCACGGCTAGGTCGGCCGGCCGCAGCACCCCCCGCTCGGCCAGGGACTTGAAGGCAGCGAAGACCTCGTCGCTCAACTCGCCCTGGCCGTACATATCGTAAAGTTGCCTGGTCAGATCCGGGATAGAGCGGAGGGAGGCCGGCGCGCCGGGGGCGTAGCCTCGGCGCGCCCGGTTATCGTCCAGGAGCCGGTCGGCCAGGTAGAACAGATTGCCCAGGCCGGGTCCACAGCCTAGCATCGGTCACGCCTCCCCCACAGCCAGTGCTTCGGCGGAGACTTCGTCGAGCCCTTCGGCTCCGACAGGCTCAGTCGAGACGCTTGCCGAAGCCTCGGCCTTGAGCCGCGCCAACTCCTGCTCCACGGCTGTCTGGCGGCTGATGCGGGCCAGCTCGCGGTCAATGTCGTCGCCGGGCTCCAGCGCATCTCCCAGGGCGCCCACGGCCACCAGCTCGTCAATGGCCTCCACGCGGGCCTGCATCCTCCGGATGCGCGTCTCGGCCCGCTCAATGGCGTGGCCCACGTCGGCCAGGTCTTTGGAGATGCCGCTGACGGCCTCCTTGACCTGGAGTTGGGCACGGGAACTGTCGTACAGGGCCTTCAGTTCCTCCTTCTTGCCCTGGAAGAGCTCGATCTTGTGGCGCAGCGTCGCCTGGCTCGTCTTCAGGCTCTCCACCTGATCCTCGAGAGTGGCGATGTTGCCGTTCAGCCCGTCGAGGCGCTCCCGGCCAGCCGCCTTGCGCTCCAGTGCCCGCTTGGCCAGGTCCTCGCGGTCCGCCGCCAGTGCGTCGCGGGCCTGGCCCTCGTATTTGGCGATGGCCTTCTCCAGTTGCATCCGCTGTGTTTCCAACCTGCGCCGCGCCGCCGCTGTCTCCACCAGGCTGTCGCTGATCTGGCGCAGGCTAGCCTGGAGACGGGTCAGGCTGTAGTCCAGACTGGCCTTCGGGTCTTCCAGTTCGTCCAGGGCCTGATCGGCCTTGGCCCCGAATATCGCTTTCAATCGTGCTATGAAACTCATCTCGGTTCTCCTTTGTCTCGGTTCGGAGCAGATATGCTCCGACTATGCTCCGGCCAGGTCAGCGCCGCAGTAAGCGCAGCGGGCCCAGTCGGTCTTGACCGCCCGGTGACATTCCGGGCAAGCCGTCAGTAGCTCCGTCCCACAACGGGGGCAGAGGACAAAGTCCTCCTGCATCGGGTAGCCGCACTCGGGACAGGGCGTGGTGGCCGACGTCGCTGCCATCGGCTCGTAGACTCGCTCCTCCATCCGGTGGCTGCCCTGGTCACCGTGGTTGTGTCCGCAACACATCATCGTTTCCTCCCTCGGCCGGGGAGCCGGGGGGGTGGGGAACTTCTCTCCGCTCCTCCCGGCTCCCAACAGGCCGCCTAGTCGTGGCCCCCGGTCATCCCGATGAAGTCACCGTGCCAGGTGTGGTACCAGACCTGGCCGCTGTAGCCGTTGACGCTGAGCATGCCCACGATCTGGCCGTCCTGCAAAACGTGGAGGGTGTAGTAGCCGTAGAAAGCGTCGGCTTCGTCGGCAACCGTCGTGTCTGGCAAGTAAGCGTCCAGATATTCCTGGGCGTAGTGCTGGGCCTGCTCCGGTGTCACCGTCACTGGACCGGAGGGTTGGCCCCACCAGCCACCCATCATGCCGCCGCCCATCATGCCACCCATCATGCCACCCATAGGGCTGTACTTCGTATTCCACATCATGTTGGGCCCCATCTCGGGGTAGACGGCCCCCGTGTAGCGGTTGATGAGGAGCTCAAAGGCGTGGACGCCGGTGCTCTCCTCTTCGACCTCGGCATAGAAGTTATCTGTGAACTCCATGACCTCGGTCAGGGTAAGATCGGGGTTGCCGTAGTCTGTCAGGTACTGCTCGGCGGCTTCAACGGCCTGGTCAATGGTGATGGGCGTCCCACTGCCGGGATAACCCCAGCCGCCCATACCGGAGCAGCTCCCCATGCCGGGGCCGCCACCCATCATGCCACCATAGCCCCCGCCGCCCATCATGCCGCCGCCCATCATGCCCCCGGAGCCGTAACCGCCCCGCCCGAAGCCGCTCCCCGGTGCCCAGGGGTTCGGACCCTGGGCGTAGACGGCGATTGCCAGGAAAGCCGCCAGGAGCACCACCAGTGTGCTCGCGCCTGCCAGAACTTTGATTCTTCTGCTCATGTTAACCTCCCTTTATTATGGTTTTGTTGGCTTCTGCCAACTCTTGACCATATTGTACCAGGGAAGTGTGAAGAGATTATGAAGGGCATATAGGTAATTTGTGAAGATATTCAGCCATTTGTCCCCTCCTGGCAGCTCAGACTGAGGTGAAATGTGGAGAGGACTCCCCCCAGGCCCCCGACCTGACGGCACGAACAGAGGGAGACGCGCCCCACGCCAACAGGCAATGTAAAGGCGGTCTCCCCTTACCCTGTAACGAGCGGATAGCTCCGGCCCCCACGGAGCCGCTTGACTCAACATCAGGTATCGCAAAAAGGACGCAGCACCTTGAAAGCTTCGGCGCAGGTGGTACCGGCCCGCTGGCCGCAATCGCGGAAGAGCTAAAATACCAACAACTGGTCTGCAGCCAGGACCCAATCGCCTTGCAAGTCCAGGCTGCCCATTAAGACTCCCTCCGCCAGGTCTTCCGGCCCGATCCCGCGGGCCTCACTGCAGGTCCCTCAAACCGCGACCTCGCCCCGCCGAGCCAGCGATTTCACCATGCGCTCGACGTTGTAGTAACCGTCCGGGGTCGTCTGGCCACGCCGGGCGCACGTCACCCCATCGCCCGTCAAGAAGACGCGCACGCCTGTTGCCGGCCGTTTCACCAGGTTTAGCGCCAGGCGCAGAGCGTTGAAAGGGCGTTCGTTGCCATAGGGACCATCATTGATGATCAACAGAATGTTCTGTGTGTTCGACTCCATGTCATCTCTCCTGTTTGTTTCGACTTGTCGCCGGCTGTGGCCAGGAAAGCCGCCATCCCCAGCGCCCAGCGACGGCCCGGCCACTCCAGCCGGGGCGACGGCCCCACTACAGCCACCGTCCGGCTATCCTTCAGAATCTCCTCAATGGTCTCTTGCTGATCGCGCTGCCTCCTCCGCGTTCACTATGCGGGCCACCCGCGATAGAGGATGGCCTTTAGCCCGGATTTCCAGGGTGTTGAACCAGCCGAAAGGGGTGCGGGTCACCGCCAACCCTCTGGCTCGTAGCCCCTCTTCCACCATTTGTAGCACCCGCACAGCCGTAGCCGGTCGGCTCAGTTGGCCAAACAGGTGGGCAAAAGGGTGCAGGACAATGGTCCGCACCTTGAGATTGGCAGCGTGGGCCGCGATCTCAGCCGCGGCCTTCTCGGCCACCGTCTCCGGCGACATCTCGTCTCTCTTCTCCACGCTGGCCAGCACCAGCAGGGCATTCTCGGCCACGGTTTCCGGATCGTCGTACTCCTCCACCAGGGGCGAACGCCCTCGTTCGGTGATGCGGCATTTGAAGTAGTCCACGTGCCAGGCCAGGAAACGCATGAGTCATCTCCTGTTCAAAAGGTGATTATGGAATGAAGGGCAGCTCATACGCCAGCCGCCCCTCCCAGTTGACAAAGCAGTCGTAGTCGGCGCTAAAGGGATCGTAGAATGGTACATCTTTCCTTGATTCTTCACACCGGGAGCATACCATTACCTTCTTTCCCCTTTCTCATCCGTGAATCAACGCCGGCAGGCAACGGGTGCAGACCCACAAGCTAGCGCCAGCCTTGCGACAAGGAAGCAACACCCGGCTATCCTCGCCCTGTCCACACACATGGCAGGTTTGCTCGATATAGGTCACGCCCCGCTTTTCCATTTCGATCTCGGCCGCGTGCTCGTCAAAAGCAACTGCCTCTCGTTCCTCAATGCTCAACGCGCCGGTGGGACAGATACCCAGGCAAAAGCCAGCGCCGTCGCAGAGCGCTTCGTCCATCACCTGGGCCTTGCCGTTGATGATTTGGATAGCGCCTTCAGCACATGGTAACACACACACGCCACAACCGTCGCACAGTTCCTCGTCAATACGGACGATCTGGCGACTCTTGATTTGAGGTTCTAACATGTTCTCCATTTTCTGCGATACAGCCATTCACATACCCGCAAGGTTTTCGATTACGCGGCTCAGTTTGCTCTTGGCCGTCGTGGCCACTTCCTCCACTGCCGGGTTCTCCACGATGGTCATAGCTGCCAGGGGATCAATAGCCGCCACGACTGCCCCGCCATTATCCTCGTAGACGATGACGTTGCACGGCAGCAGCAATCCGATCTCCAACTCCGCCTGGAGCGCACGGTGAGCCAGTGAAGGATTGCAGGCTCCCAATATGATGTACTTGCGGAAGTCAGCGTCGAGCTTCTTCTTGAGAGTGGCCTTGACATCAATCTCGGTCAGGACACCGAAACCCTCTTCCTGCAATGCCGCCCTCGTCCTCTCCACGGCCTCCTCATACGACAGATCAAGTCGGGTGGTCATGCCATAACCCTTCTTGGCCATAGAAATACCCCCTTCATTTTCCCAATAGTTCCTCTAGCTTCAACTGGTCAAAGCCGATCACCACCTCGCCGTCAATCACCGTCACCGGAGTAGTGAACACGCCCAACTTCTCCAGTTCGGAGAGAGCCGCCTTGTCTTCGGCCACGTCACGCTCAGTGAACTCGATACCTCGCCGTGAAAGAAACTCTTTCACCCGCCCACAGAACAGTCAACCGTTTTGCGTGTAGACGATCACTTTTTGATCCATTTCCTCGCCTCCTTATTCTGAGCAGGGCGAGCTCCCAGCTTCGCTGGCGTCGCCCTCGACCTGTTGCGCTGCCGTCTCGTGGAACTCGGCGAATAGGTCAAGTTCCCATCTGACGCAATCGCATGCCGTTCAGGATCACCGCCACCGATGCCCCAACGTCGGCCACAACCGCCATCCACAACGTGGCCAGGCCCGCCGTCGCCAGGGCAAATATGATCGCCTTGACTGCCAGAGCAAACACGATGTTGGCGGTCACAATCCCTCTCGTCTGGCGGCTGAGCCACACGATGAAGGGCAGTTGAGCCAGATCGTCGCCCATCAGCACCACGTCGGCTGTCTCCATCGCCTGGGCCGAGCCGGCGCCGCCCATAGCGATGCCCACGTCCGCTCGGGCCAGCGCCGGGGCGTCGTTCACCCCGTCACCGACCATCGCCACAGTCTGGTACTCCTCCGCCAGCGACTCGACGGCAGACACCTTTTCCTCCGGCAGAAGCCCGGCGCGCACCTCGTCCACCCCGACCTGGCGGCCAATCTCCATCGCCACAGTTGGATTGTCGCCGGTCAGCATAACGACGCGGACGTCATCACTGGCTTTCAGATCGGCCACCGCCTGACGCGCGTTGGCTCGAAGCGTATCCGCCACACCAAACAGGGCGCACACCTCATCGCCGTGCCGAACCAGAATCACCGTCTTGCCCTGGGCAGTCAGCTCGTCGGCCAACTGGCACACTGATGCCTGGTGGGGGATGTACTCGTCAAAGTGGGCGTGGCTGGCGACCGTGACCTGCTCGCCGTTCACAATGCCCTCCACCCCTCGCCCGCCCAGCACGGTGACACTCTGAGCAATCGGCACCGCCACCCCCCTCGCGGCAGCCTCCACCAGCAACGCCCGAGCCAGCGGGTGAGATGACTGCGCCTCTAGCGAGGCAGCATGTTGCAGACCGCAATCCTCTGGACACTCCCCACAGGTACAGACCTCCACGATCTCTGCTACGACGGGACGCCCCTCAGTCAGGGTGCCGGTTTTGTCGAGGGCAAAGACCCTCACTCGGCTCAGCGCCTCCAGGGAACGCCCGCCCTTGATCAGCACCCCGCGCGAAGCGGCATTGGTCATGGCGCTCACCAGGCTGACCGGCGTGCTGATCACCAGAGCGCAAGGGCAGGCGATCACCAACATTTGCAGCGCTCGCATCAGCCAGCCGTGGCTTCCCCAGAAAGGTTGCCCGAAAACCAGCGGCGGGACGACGGCCACCAGTGTGGCCACTACGGCCACCGCTGGCGTGTAGGCTCGGGCAAAGCGATCAATGAAGCGCTGCACCGGTGCTTGCCGTGACTGTGCCTCCCGCACCAGCGCCACCATGCGGCTCAGGGTGTTGTCGGCCGCCAAGCGGGTCACCTCCACCTCCAGCGCGCCGGTGGTGTTGATGGTGCCGGCAAAGACCTCATCGCCCGGTTTCTTCTCCACCGTCACGCTCTCCCCGGTGATGGGGGCCTGATCCACCGCGCTCTCCCCGGCCCGCACCACGCCGTCCACGCTGACCCGGTCTCCTGGGCGCACCAGCACCCGATCGCTGACGGCCAGTTGCTCCACTGCCACCTCCTGGGTATCGCCAGCGGGCAGGAGCTTCAGGGCCAGCGGCGGGGCCAGGTCCAGCAGACCATCCAGCGCTCCACGCGCCTGCTCTGCAGCGTATCCCTCCAGCGCCTCCCCCAATGAGAAGAGCACCACCACAATAGCCGCCTCGGCCCATTCCCCAATGAAGGCCGCGCCGACGACGGCGATCACCATCAGCGTGTTGATCCCCAGGCTCCGAGAGAGCCACACCTCCTGAAAGGCGTGGCGCGCCACCGGCGTTCCCCCCACGACGATAGCCACCGCGAAGAGGGCCGTCCGGCTCCAGGGCGGCGCGCCAGCCACCGCCAGGGCCAGCCCCAGCAGCGTCAGCACACCAGCCCCGGCGGTCATCGTGGTCTCCCGCTTTGACAAGATGAACCGCACAAAGCCCGGGATCGGGCTACCTTCCCGACGGAAAGAGCTCGCGCGTTCGGTGACCAATGTATAGCCCGCTGAGCTCACAGCCCTGGCAATCTGCTCCATGGCCAGATCTGGCATCGTTGATGAAACCGTCAACGTGCCAGCCGCGTGATCAACCTGGCAGTCGTTTACACCTTCCACCTGGATTACGGCCGCTCGAACTCTAGCAGCGCAATCCAGGCAGGTTAGCCCCTCTACGGTGAATGTTTTGGTTGGCATGGGTAGTTACTTCTTTTTTATCTGCGAAAATCTGTGTGTATCTGCATCCAACTACTCGTCGGTTAAAGGCAAAGCTTCGCCAGGCAGTTACCCCTGATCAGATGGTTCCGACTGAGTGATGTGGGAATCGGCGCGCCCCCCGCAATCCACACTGCGCCGCGCTTCGAAGGCACAGCCCTCACAGCAATAGACCTTCTCGCCGCGCCGAACCGGATTGGGCCCCAAATCCTCACTACAGTTGCCACATTTTTGTTCTGTGTTCATCTCTTCGATCTCCTCAATGCCTCCTGGCTCACCGGCTCAGCTACCCGGCTGCCCAGCGCCCTGCCCTATATGAACAACGTGATGGCCGATCCGCGTGCCTCTTGGATGTAGGTCCCCACGGCTCCGTACTCGTCAATCAATTCCTCGCGCAGATCCTCACGGCTGATGCCCATGATCTCCATGGTCATCTCGCAGGCGATGATCTTGCCGCCCAACTCCTTGAAGTCGGCCATCAGTCTTTCCAGCGAGGCCACGTTGGCTTTATCCATGCGCTGCTCGATCATCAGCTTCCCCAGGCCCAGCATGTGCATCTTGGAGAGCGGGCCTTTTTCCAACCCGCCCTTCGGCAGGCTGAGGGCGCTGTTCTTTCGCAGCCGCTGGAGTCCCCAGAAGGTGAAGAAGATAGACGCCTCCATGCCCATCGCCAGCGCCCCGTTGCCGATGATTAGCGCGCTGTATATCTTATCCATGTCGCCACTGTGAACGATTAGAGTAGCTTTATCCGACATTGCCCTCTCCTATCTCCGGATGCGGATCGTCCAGTCGGTGTCCGACCCCTCGACGCTCAGCAATTCCAATTCCAGGGCCTCGACTGCCATCGGGATTTCCTTTTTCGAGACCGGGTGCGTGCCCACCACCTCGACCACGTCGCCCGGCGACGCTTTGCGCAGCGCCTTGCGGGTCTCCACCAGCGGCACGGGACAGGTCTCACCCCGGCAATCCACGGTGATATGTACCTCAGTCACTGGGCATTTCGCTTCTCGGGTATCCACCTTGATCTCAGCCATAGTTTCACCTCACTCCGTAAACTCTATCGCCACTCTCTCCACATCCCACAAAGGCTCGATCTTTTCGGTGATCTCCTCGCGGATGTTAGCGGCGAACTGATGGTCAGAGGGAAGGTCGAGCACCACGCGTACCGCCCCGTCGCTGACCTCGATGTCTGTAACCACCTTGGTGCGCACCAGGTCGAGCCCGACCAGCGGGTTCATCACGCGCTTCAGGCGCTTGCGCACCACCTCGACGGTGGTTGGCACGTGCTCCTTGACTAGCCCGTGCCGCTCCTCGTAGTTCTGAATGGCCGCCCGCAGCCCATCCACGGCCAACACGGAGCAATGCGTCTTGATCGGCGGCAGGCCACCCAGCGCCTCCGACGCCTGCTTCCAGGTGATCTGCTTGGCCTCCTCCAGCGTCTTCTCCTTAGCCATCTCGGTGATGATGGAGCCGGTGGCGATGTTGGAGGCGCAGCCATAGGACTCGAACTTGATGTCGGTGATGCGCAGCTTTTCTGGGTCCACCTTCAGATAGACAGCCACCATATCGCCGCAGGCAGGGCTGCCCTCGACTGATTTGGCGTCTGGGTTCTCTATACGACCCACATTGTGCGGGTTACGAAAGTGTTCCATCACGATCTCACTATATGGTAAAGGCATTACATTCACCTCCCGGAATCTTGCTCTGCAGGACTAGCCAGTACTCGCTGGCCGAGCTCCCTATCCAGCATGATGAGCGACTGGGTCTCGTCTCCGATCATCTGGAGCATCCCCACGATCTGCTCGGCGCTGGCCTCCTCTTCGACCTGCTCCTCAATGAACCACTGCAGCATCACCTGGGTTGAATAGTCACTCTCTTCGAGTGCAAGCTTGTAGAGCCGACCGATCATGGCGGTCACTTTGCGCTCGTGTTCGAGAGTCTGCTCAAAAATGTCGAGCGGCGACTCGAACTCCACCGGCGGCTGGTCAATGGCCTGCAGCACCACGCGACTGTTCCGGTTGTTGACAAAGTCGAAGAACTTCATGGCGTGCAATACTTCTTCCTGGCTTTGCAGCCGCATCCAGTGAGCAAAGCCCGGCAGATTGGCTGCCTCGAAGTGGGCCGACATCGAAATATACAGATAGGCCGAATACAGTTCGTTCTTGATCTGTTCGTTGATCTCGCCTTGCATAACCTTACTGAGCATTGTGTTTTCCTCCTTGCATTTGATGACGCGTTATTCTTTCCCAAGCGGGCTGATGGCCCGCAACTTCTCGATTACGTCCGCTATGGCATCCGCCACCGCGTCCACATCGTCGGGCTGGTTGAAGCGGCCGAAGGTGAAGCGCACCGAGCCGTGGGCCCGCTCGTGGTTGCCGCCGATGCCCCGGATGACGTGGCTGGCCTCTAAAGAGCGGCTGAAGCAGGCCGAGCCGGTGCTAACGGCGAAGCCCCGCATGTCCAGGTGCAGCAGGATGGACTCGCCCTCGACGAAACGGAAGGAGATGTTGGCGTTGTGAGGCAGCCGCAGCGTGGGATGACCGTTAAGGCGCGAGTGCGGAATCCGCAGCAACCGCTCGATCAGTCGGTCGCGCATATCCTGCAGCCGGGCCGTCTCCTCTGGCGTCACCAGCTCCACCGCCCTGGCGAACCCGACCGCGCCGGGGATGTTCTCCGCCCCAGCCCGCATGTTAAACTCCTGAAAGCCGCCGTCCATCCACTTGGCCAACGGCGTGCCTTTCCGCACGTACAATCCGCCCACACCCTTGGGGCCGTGGATCAGATGCGCCGTCACGGTGACCAGGTCAACCGGCACCTCCCGCACGTCCAGCGGCACGCGGGGGAAGCTGTGGGTGGCATCGGTGTGAAACAGCACGCCATGCTCTCGACAGAGCGCGCCGATGGCGGCCAGGTCTTGCAGCGTGCCGATTTCCTGGTTGGCCGCCTGAATCGAGACCAGTATGGTCTGCGAAGCGAGGTTTTCCGCCGTGATGGCCTCGCGCAGTTGGTCCAGGTCCACCCGTCCGTACTCGTCCACGTCGAGATAGGTCACCCGGAAGCCCTGCTTTTCCAGGGCACTGGCGCTGTGGAGGACGGCGAAATCCTCGACTCTAGAGGTGATGATGTGTCTGCCCTTCCCTGATGGGCGCGGGAAGTCCTCCTCCGCGTCTCCCGACCAAGCCCCCAGTGCCATGGCCACCCCTTTGATGGCTATGTTGCTGGACTCAGTGCTCCCGGAGGTGAAGATGAACTCCTCAGACTCAGCTCCCAGCGCTCCGGCAATCGCTGTCCGAGCAGCGTCCAGGGTATCTCTGGCCTCGATGCCCGGCGAGTAGCCGAACTGGGAGGTGGCCACCGCGTAAGTCTCAAACAAGTATGGCTTCATCGCCTCCAGCACGCGCTCGTCCAGGCGAGTGGCGGCGGCGTTATCCAGATAAACGAATTCACCGAACATAGTCATGTTTCACGTCTCCAGCCTCCAGGACAATCTCGAAGGCACAGGCGATGGCGCCGGTGGGACAGACCTCTGCGCACAGACGACAGCCATTTGCACTCGCAATACAGGTATCAGGTATGGGGCATATTACCGGGCAGGAGAATATCGGCCCTTGTTCCCCCAGCTCCACGGCATCGCAGGGGCAGACCTCCACGCACAGCTCGCAGAGTGTGCAGCGAGTCTCGTCAACTTGAGGCAAAGCCCACGTCCTATTCATCTCCATCTTCTCCCACCAAAAAACGACTGTCCATATTATATGGGTGCGTTCAAAACGGGTTGTAGGGGCGAGGTTATCTCGCCCATTGGGCAGGGAAATCCTGCCCCTACAAAGCGTTTCTCATTTTGAACACACCCATATTATATCACCAGGACAGTCGTCTGTCTACGACAAAAGTCACTTTTCCCTACCCGCCCGCCGCCTCCCGCTCCAGTCCCTCTTGATCCACCACCACGACCCGCCCGCGCTCCCGGCGGATCAGGCCATCGTCGGCAAAGGCCCGCAGCGTGCGCCCCACCACATCGCGCACGGTGCCAATGTGGGCGGCGATCTCCTCCTGCGTCCAGCGTTTGGGATGTCGCGTGCCCTCGGCCTGGGTCAGCAGGAAACGCGCCAGGCGGGTGGGCACTGTGTGCAAGGCCAGGCCCTCCACCATGTCGCTCAGATGTCGCACCCTGGCCGCCAGATGCTCCAGGACGACCAGGGCTACCTCGTGGCGGTCGCGCATGACCTGATGGAAGCGCTGGCAGGAGATGGTGTAGAGCGTGGCCTCAGTCAAAGCGTCCACGGTGGCCAGATTGGGTCTGCCGTCGAGCACGGGTACAAGGTCAAAGGATTCGCCGGGTCCTAGATAAGCCAGCACCTGCTCGCGCCCTTCTAGCGACAGCCGGTGGATCCGCACCACACCCCGGGCGACAAAGTACACCGCCTGGCAGGGTTCGCCTTCCGAGACGATCATCTGACCAGGCGAGAACGTGCGCTCGTGGATGTAGGGCACGATTTCCAGCAGGGCATCGTCGCCAAGCCTGGCAAAGAACGGTAATTGAGACAGAACTTCAACTGTAATGGCCATCAGCAACCCATTAATTGTCAGATTGTCGTCCCCTCTGGTATGACGGCGTTCTTGGGAATGACGACAATTCCGTCCAGGATAGTGTAATGCTCTTCCTCCCGGTCCGGCTCTCCCTCATGAGAGCGAATGACGACCCCCTGCCCAATGCGGGCGTTCTTGTCAATGATCGCCCGCTCGATGTGAGCGCCCTGGCCAATGCCCACGTGGGGCCGCCCCAGACGACGGTCTTCCGCTTTCTCGTCATCGTCCTCGTAAAAGTCGGCTCCCATCATCACCACCTGGCGCAGCTGCGCCCCTGGCCGCACCACGCTGCGCAGGCCAATGATACATTCCTCAATGTCCGCGTCGTATAGCCAGCAGCCTTCCGCCACCACTACTCGCTCCATCCGGCAGCCATCTATCCGCGAGGGGGGCAGGAAGCGGGAACGGGTGTAGATGGGCCGGTGAGGATCATAGAAATCAAAAGGCGGGTTCTGCCGGGTGAGGGCCAGGTTGGCCTCGTAGAAAGCGGAGATGGTGCCGATGTCCTCCCAGTAGCCATCGAAGGTAAAAGCGTAAACACGCGCCGATTCGATAGCCGCTGGGATGATGTGCTTGCCGAAGTCGTCGCCGCTGCTCTCTTCCAGCAAGCGAACCAGCGCGTCCATCCGAAATGCGTAGACGCCCATTGAGGCCAGGTAGGGCCGCTCGTCCCCGTGGCGACTTTCCAATCCCTCCAACTCCTCCGCTCCCTGGGGCTTCTCCCGGAAGGCGACAATGCGCTCCTCGCCGTTGGTTTGTAGGATACCGTAGCGAGGCGCATCCGCCGCCGAAACGGGGAGGACGGCGATGGTGACGTCGGCTCTACTTTCCCGATGGAAGCGGATGAACGGGCTATAGTCCATGCGGTAGAGATGATCGCCGGACAGGATCAGTACGTCCTCCGGGCCCCGGCTGAGGAAGCGCTGCAACTGTTGGCGAACCGCGTCCGCCGTCCCCTGGTACCAGTCGGCCCTGGTCAACGTCTGCTCGGCAGGCAGGATCTCGACGAAGCCGCCGGAGAAGGCATCGAACTTGTAGGTGCGGTAGACGTGGCGATGCAGGGAAGCCGAAAGAAACTGGGTGAGGACAAAGATGTGAGTGATGCTGGAGTTGATACAATTGCTGATGGGGATGTCAATCAGACGGTACTTGCTGGCGATGGGCACAGCCGGTTTGGCCCGCAGTTTGGTCAGTGGATAAAGGCGACCTCCTCGCCCGCCGCCAAGCACAACGGCCAGTACGTCCTGAGATTGCATCATCATCATCATCTTCCTCCTTCTTCGAGTTTCACGGCAGTGTGTTACTGGTTCGAGTTAGGGCCTGCCGCTTCGACGTCCACGGAGACGTAGGCTTCGAGGGACGCTGCGCGGTCTCTATGAGTCATCCGCGTTTCTCTTTTTTCGGTCTATCCTTCGAATCGGCTGACGATGCGATGCAGCAGGCTTGAGCGAAGCTCAATGGCATCGTCTGGACACATCTCATGGCAGCAGTAACAACGGATGCAGTCTTGGTCGTCTATTTGAGCGTAGTTGTGGCCATCAATGGTGATGACATCCATTGGGCAGGAGTCACGGCATACGCCGCAGGCGCTACACTTGTCTCTTATCACCAACGGTTTAAGAGTAAACCCGTCCTTGAATAGAGGCGTTAACGCCCGCTGCCACCGAGGCAGACTCTGAAAACCGGCCCCGTCAAGAATAGTAGAGGGCAGCTTGAAACCGGAGATGCGCAAATCCGATTTGTCCACGCCTATGACTTGTACTTGCTCAAGGCGGGTGGGATAAAGACCGCGCTTCTCTGCCTCGACCAGTACTGGATTGTTCTCTTGACTGAGACCCATTATCTCGCTGGCAACGACGTCCAGGGCCAATTGGCTTCTGGCCGCGAGCAGCAAACCGACACCACGAGGAGTTCCTGCAGCGCCGGGCCCCTCTCCTTCCATTCCCACTACGGCGTCCATAATGGATAGCCGGGGAGAAACATACTCTGCCAAATCGAGAAGCATGTTGGCAAAGTGACTCTTGTCAGGGAGTTTGGCGTGATAACCTGGCTTCGCCAGCCCGGGAATGACGCCAAAGTTGTTTTTGACGGCCCCCGTCATGCTCATAAAAGCGTGCGTCTTGAGCTTGCACAGGTTGAACACGCCGTCAGCTTCGACCACTGGAGTGATAACCTCAAAGCGCTTTACCAATTCGCCGCCTGGGAAGGAAACGACCTGGTAAGTTGCGTCGAGATTGACCTCGATGCCGGCATCTTTGGCGGCCTTGTCCATCCCGCTTTTTCGATAGAACCCACCCAGCGACTTCTCGGCATACCTGTATCCACCGCCGGGGCTGTCAGCGATGACGGGCTTAGCTCCCTCTTTTTTGGCCATCCGTCCCACGGCAGCTACCACTGCCGGGTGAGTGGTTATGGCCTTCTCCGGCGCCGTCGGCTGGAGGAGGTTCACTTTCAGCACAATCCTCTCGCCGGGGGCGGCGAATTGGCCCATCCCGCCCATCATGGTCAACAATTCGGCGATCTTCTCCTCGGCCTGGTCGTAGTCGGCACACCCAACGATGAAAACGCGGGGAACCTCCACGTTATCCATTCCTTCTCCTTAAGATTTAGTCTGCGCAGTTCACAGCCACCAAACTCAACTGGTGATAACCGGCAGCCTAACCGTAACCGTGCTGCCCTTCCCCACTTCACTCGTTACCTCGATGCTCCCCTCGTTGGCCTCCACCAGGTTCTTGACCACCATCAGCCCTAGCCTGAGGCCCTTGGCCTTGGTAGTGAACAGCGGCTCGAAGAGCTTCACCTGGAATCATAACACCAGCTTCAACACAAACAAAATCGCCATCCCAGCCATGACCAGGGGGACATTGTAGCGGTTGGACTGACGCCGCGTTTCTGGGATGAGGTCCGAAGCGGCGATGTACAGAAAAGAGCCCGCCGCTATGCCCAGTAGCCCCCCCAGTACGTCCGCCCTGATCCCTTGCAAAGTCCCATAGGAAACAATGGCCCCCACCGGTGTGGCCAGGGCCACAACGACAGAATAGGTCAGCGCTCTGGTTCTGGTCAGACCGGCGTGGAGGAGAATGGCCATCATGGAGAGGCCCTCCGGAAACTCGTGCATGATCACGCCGACGGTGGCAATGATGCCGGTGGCGGCGCTGTCCGCGAAACCAGCGCCGATGATCACTCCATCGAGCAGGGAGTGAAAGCCAATGCCCACGAAGGACATCACTCCCAAAGTATGCCGACGGTGCATCTCGCTCTCCTCGGAGCAGTCCGGGTCCTCGTGGCCGGCGTGCACCACCACGTTCTGCTCCAGGATGTAGAAGGCCAGGAAGCTCAGCAGAGCATAGACAACGGCGTTCTCATTCAGCTCCAGGGATTCGGGGAGGATGTCCAGCAGAGAAGCCGCCAGCAATGCGCCAGAGGCAAAGCTGATGAAATAGATGGAGCTTCGGCGAGCCCACGCCTCTCTCCTCAACACTATGTATACCCCGGCCAGGGTGGCTAATCCCGCCAAGCCACCGTAGAGGGCCACATTCCAAAATTGGCTTTCCATACCCAGCCTCCCCTTTTGTATGGGGTAAGCTCCAGCTTGAGCATTTTACCCCACGAATCCTCGGACCCCTTCTCCTGTTCCCCCTCCCCCGTCCTCCTCTTCCTCCCCGTCACCCGTCCTCCTTCTCCGCCCCTCCCTCCTGCTCCCCTGCGCATTTCTCCTCCTTGCCGAAATCCCTTATCACCTCCGCCAGTTCCATCAGACGCCGGTCCACTAAGTCGTTCACTGAACCTTCTTCGAAGCCACTACGTACATGTGATGAAGTGGCGTCTTCTGTCCTGGCCCCGGCCTTGACTCCTGTCAGGATCTCGATCCCTTCGTCCACGGTCCGCACGGCCCAGATGTGGAACTTGCCCTCGCTGACCGCCTCCACCACCTCTTCTTTGAGCATCAGGTTTTGCACGTTGCTTTCGGGGATGAGCACCCCCTGCGTCTCGACCGTAAGCGGAGCGACGCTCGCCGAAGTCTCGCCGGTCAGCCCCTTGGCCTTGCAGGTCTCGAAGAAGCCCTCGATCTTCTCATTCACCCCGCCGATGGCCTGCACCTCCCCTTTCTGGTTGATGGAGCCGGTGACGGCGATGCCCTGCTTGATGGGAAGGCCGGAGAGCTTGGAGAGGAGAGCGTAAAGCTCCGTGCTGGATGCACTGTCGCCCTCCACTTCTGAGTAGCTCTGCTCGAAGACCAGGCGGGCCGCGAGGCTGAGGGGCTTATCCTGAGCATACTTCTCGACCAGATAGCCGCCCAGAATCATCACCCCCTTGGTGTGGATGGGACCGCCCAGCTTGGCCTCCCGTTCGATGTCCATGATCCCCTCCCGCCCTGGGCCTACGCTGACGGTGATCCGAGAAGGCTGGCCGAAAGCGATGTCCCCCCAGCCGGAAACTGATAGGCCGTTTACCTGGCCCACCTCCTCCCCTGCTACGTCAATCTTTACGATACCTCGCTCGATCATCTCGTTGACCCTCTCCTGAAAGAGGTTGGAGCGATAGTACTTCTCTTCGATGGCCTTTTGCAGGTGAACGGCGGTCACGTAAGCTGCGTCTTCCTGGGCCGCGTAGAAGTTAGCCTCCCTGATGATGTCTGAGATCTCGCCAAATCTGGCGGTGAGCTTCTCCTTATCCTCGGCCAGCCGGGAGCTGTGCTCAATGACCCTGGCCAGCGCCGAGGCATCAAGGTGCTTCAAGTTCTCCTCACCACAGAGGGTGCAGACAAAGGCAGCGTAGTCTCTTATGTTCTCGTCCGTGCGGGCCATGTGGGTGTCGAAATCGGCTTTGACCTTGAAGAGCTCGCTGAAATCCTCATCCCAGGTATAGAGGGAATAGTAGGGCATGTGCTGCCCGATGAGAACTACTTTCACGTCCAAGGGGATGGGCTCAGGCCGCAGGCTCTTGGTAGTGACGAAGCCTAATCTCTCCCCAGCTTCCTCTACGGCGATCTCTTTACTCCTGAGGGCTCGCTTCAGGCTATCCCAGGAGAAGATGTTGCGCAGCACCTCTTCGGCGGAGAGCACCAGGTAGCCGCCGTTGGCCCGGTGGAGGCCCCCGCCCCTGATCATGGTGAAGTCGGTGATCAGGGCGCCGAACTGGGCCTCCTTCTCTATGCGGCCGAAGAGGTTGTTGTAGGTGGGGTTGATCTCTGTAATCACCGGCGCCCCCTTGAGCTCGGAGTTGTCCACCACCACGTTCACCTCGTACTTTCTGAACGGCAGCTCCCTTGCCCCAGGCATGGGGAGGGGAGAGATAGGCTGGGCCTCAGCTTTCCCCCTGAACAGGGAGAGGCTCTCCACGATGTCGTCCCGTACCTCTTTCAGGTAGGCCACGACCTCCGGCAGAGCCTCGTATTTCTCCGTCAATTCACTGACCGGCAGGCCCACTGCGTAGAGCGCCACTTCCTGATCCAGCTTCTGTAGTGCTTCGTCGGCCTGCTTCTCCAGGTCCCTTACCTGCCTCATGACCCTCTTCAGCTCCTCTTGAACACCCTCCCGCTTTTGCAGCACTTCCTCTTTTACTTCCGGGCTCAGGGCCATGAATTCCTCTTCGCTGAGGGGCTTTCCCTCCATCACAGGAATGATCAACAGGCCCATAGGGCTCATTTGGAGAAGAAATCCCTCCGCCTGAGCCTTGTCGCCCATTTGAGAGAGGAGCTCTTGTCTCTGCCCTTGAAAGCCTTGAGTGGTCTCTTCCCTTTTGGCGGCGTATTCTTCGCTTTCAAAGACCCTAGGGATCTCTCGCCGCGCCCCCTCCACCAGGTTCTTCACGTCTTTTTGGAATTCCCGCCCTCTGCCTGGGGGCAGGCGGAGGGCTTGGGGGCGATAGGGGTCACGGAAGTCATTCACGTAGCACCAGTCGGGGGGCACAGCCTTGCCTCTGGCCACCTCCTCCAGGAATCGCTTGACGGCGGTGGTCTTCCCTGTGCCAGGGGGTCCAGCCACGTAGATGTTGAACCCCAACTCCTTTATCCCCAGCCCGAACTCGAGAGCTCTGACCGCCCTCTCCTGGCCGATGATAGTCTCGAGGGGTTCCATCTCCTCGGTCGTATCACAGCCCAGCGTCTGGGGGTCGCAGATCCTTCGCAGCTTATCAACGGACAGTTCTTCTGTCATCTATTTCCTCCTGATTTTATTTTGTCAGTGTCTTGATCACCTTCGGCCATCGTAATGATTCTCATAACCAACTTCTAAAAGCCGCCCAAGCGCTCCAGAAGCCGCTGGATGATCCACACCGCCACCGGCAACAGCACTGGCGCGATCGCGATGCGCAGCGTTCCGGGCTGCCAGGGCCAGGTCGAGAATTTGGCCAACACATCTCGTTCGATCTCCAGGCTGCCTATCGCTCTGTACAGCTCCGTCATATCGTTATAGCCGCCGGCATCCACGCGGCGGTGCAGCTCGGCGATGGTGGCTTCCAGGCACCGGTTGGCCTCGGATTCCAGACGCCCCTTCTCCTCGACCATGCGCCGGTGCATGCCCAGCAGTGGCAGAACAAAGGTCACTGCCGCCAGAAGCATCATGAAGACCATTATCCCAGCGGCCAGGGGATCCGTTTCGCTCATGAACTCATACATGGCCAAGAGCGCAGTATCTGCCAGTATCAGGTAGCCCATGGCAGTGCGCGCTGTCAGGCCCGAGAAGGCATAGAGAGGGTCGGGCTGGAACAGGTTGATGCACATGGCTGCGGCGTGGATACGGCTCACCATCGTGAGTTGATGAACGGTTTGATAGACAAGGGCTGCCATAACCGTTAAGGTGAAAATAGCAATACTGCTGCCAAAGACAGTCGCCAGGAGCGAGGAGGTGTAGCCGGCGCTAGGTACGTCTGGATTGAACAGAACCTGCAGACCAGCCAGTGCCGCAGCGATGACACTGACCCACATAGTGCGGCGCGCCGGCAGGGTCGTGAGTTGATAGTGTAGCCTGTTGTACTCTGCCTCGCTCACGGCCAGCGCCGGCCGAAACGTGTGGAGCGCTACACCTGCCGCTCCCTTCAAATAGTGCACCAGAGCCAGGAAATAGACGCCGTCTGAGGCACTAATCATAGAGAGTAGATCAATGGTGCCCAGTGGCTGTGACCCGTCCAGCCATTTGATGGCGTTCGCCATCAGGAAGAGGAACAGCCACAGCACCAGGTAGAACAGCCAGTTCGGGCCCGGCAGCCGCTTGACCCAATCAGTGAAACGGTCTATCCAACTGGGTGGGTAGGGCTGGGCCACGGACTCGCTGTGGTGTACAGTTGCGTCTTTCGTCATGGTCACGACTCCTCGGTCTGTGGATTTGTGCAGCAGGCCCACATATGACAACGAATTCGAGGATTGATCGAATAGCAATGATATTTGCAATACCCAGTAGATGGAAAATTGTTAGCAGAGGCGGCCCTGTACTTGACCGCACCTGTCCTGGACGGCCAAGTACAGGGCCCGCTCTGCTTCAGAATTTCCACCTACTGATACCGCTGGAACGGGAGTAAGCGTTCAGGTGCCAGGCACTTTCATCGGCTTCTTGGGAGCTACAATGCCTCCAAGCTATGTGAGATTGCTCAATCGGTCGGCTATTCGCAAGTGCCTGGCACCTTGACAGCTCGCCCCCACCATCCACTTGAAATGGTTACGACAGAATTCGTTTAGTCCCTTCGACGAGCCCCTGGTCCTTTGGCACTTGTTCTGGACACTTTGTCCTTGGGCCAAAGGACCAAGGGCGACAAGTACAGGGCCCAGGGACAAAGGGCTCAGGACACCGCCTGCCGATTCGCTGTTATATGGCCTGATCTCTCAGCCTTTGAGAGCAGCGATGATGGTCCGGCAGAAGGCGGGCAGATCACTGGGGACGCGAGAGGTGATCAGGTTGCCGTCCTGCACTACCTCCTGGTCTAGATAAGTTGCGCCAGCGTTGATGACGCCACTTCATCATATGTACGTAGTGGCGTCCTTGATGGCGCTGACACAGGTAGCCTGGCGGCCCTTCAGGATGCCCGCCGAAGCCAGCACCCACCCGGCGTGACAGATGGCGGCCACCACCTTGCCCTGTTCGTCAGCCTCCCGAACCAGCTTGAGGATGGACTCGTAGCGCCGCAAACGGTCCGGGGCGTAGCCGCCGGGCACGATGACGGCGTCGAAGTCGGCGGCCTCAACCTCGTCGGCCGCGGCCACTTCATCATATGTACGTAGTGGCATCCACCGTCACGGGGTAGCCGTGTTTGCTGGTGTAGGTCTCCGCGCTGCCCGTGCCGATGACGCCACTTCATCATATGTACGTAGTGGCATCCACCGTCACGGGGTAGCCGTGTTTGCTGGTGTAGGTCTCCGCGCTGCCCGTGCCGATGACGCCACTTCATCATATGTACGTAGTGGCGTCGGCTCCCGCCTCTTGCAGTCGCAAGAGGGGATACCAAAGTTCCAGTTCCTGGTAGTTGTCCTCTGCCAGGATTGCTATGTTCTTACCGGTTAAACTCATTGTTCGCCTCCTTGCTTGTTTTTTGCCACGAATTCCACGAATTGACACGAAGAAAAGGAAAATTAGTGAAAGCCGTTTCCACTTCCGAGTTCGTGTAATTCGTGGCAGAATGGTTCACTCCCCAAACAACTCCGCGATGTCCTGCACCGCGCTGCGTCTCTCCTCTGCTCCCATCGCCCTGTAGAACTCCTCGTCGTACTTGCGGGTACGCACTGAAATGGGCATGGGCACAGCGTGGCCCATGAGGAGAACTTGCTCGCGGGTGTCTAGGCTCGCCAGCGCGCTCCGCAGGGTGCTGCGGTCGGCCACGCCGGTCAGCACGGCATCAATGTCGCGCTCCTCGGTCAGCTTGCCAGAGACGCGGGTGCCCAGTTGGCTCATCACCTCAGGGTCAATGCCGCTGGGCCGCTGGTCAATGACCATGAGAGTGACGTTATACTTGCGCATCTCGCGGGCGATCTGGCCGAAAATGGTCTGCCTGGCCGCCGCTGGATTGAGGAACTTGTGGGCCTCCTCGATGGTAATCATCAAGGGGCGGGGCGCGTCGCTGGGCTTCTTGGTCTCCTCGTAGCGCTCGACTTTTCTCTGATAGAGACGGCGGATGCGCCGGGTGACGACGTTGGCCACCAGCATGTAGTCCAGGGCACTGCTGTACCGTCCGAACTGGAGGATGATGTGCTTGCCTTTATCCAGCGCGGCCACCATGTCGTCAATGATATTGAAGTGGGCCTTTTCGGCTATGTATCCCCGCCGCTTGATGGCCCTGAGCTTGCGCTGCAGGGCGGTGGTGGCCTCCGGGTGGGCGCCGCTGGCCCGACAAAACGCCTGCACTCCATCGGGCGACATCCCCAGCAGCTCCTGTAGCCAATCCTCTTTGTAGACGTCGTTGAGAAGCCCTGCCGTGGCCGCCGTGGTGGGACGGAGGTCCAGCTCGCTGGCCAGAAGCATCACGTCCTCGGCCTCTATCTGATTGAGGCCGATCTGGAGGGTCACGTCCACGTTTTGGCGAGCAGCGGCTTTCTCGTCCAGCGAGTAGACCATAACACGGCTGCCGAAGATTTGACGCAGCCCCTTGACCCACACCCCATCTTCCGACTGCTTGTCAAAAGCGTACTCGCTGTGCATGTCAAAAATGAGATTAACAGCCGCCTCCGACTTTATGATGCCAGAGAGAATGATGCGGGCCAGGAAACTCTTGCCCGTGCCCGTCTGGCCGAAGATGCCGTTGGAGCGCTCCACCAGGCGGTCGAGCTTGAGGCAGATGTGGGTGTCCATTGTCAGCGGGGTACCGATGTAGAAATTTCTTTCGCCCTCCTTGCCAAAAACGGTAGCGAAGTCCAGAGCATCGGCCTGGCACAGTTCGGCGAAGTGCATGGGGATAGTGCGCACCGTCTGCGGCGGTGACAGCTCATCAGCGAAAGTGAGCTCGTCGCCCTTCTCCAGCATGAGCCGGGGCTTGACCTGCACCGTAGCGTAGGTGTTGATGCCTGACAGAGCCTGGGCGATAAAGGGCGAGACATCCCGCGGCGGGTTGGCCAGCAGCGTGGGGTCAGTGGCCCGCAGTTGCATGTCCGAGATCATGCTGAAGTAGCGGTTGTGCTCCCCCTCCACGATCACGAAATCGCCGATGCGCAAATCCTCGGTAGAGCAGCCTGGATCCAGCCGCACTGTCAAACCCGCGTTGAACGCGCCGTCGGTTACTACGCCTAGTCGTTTGCGTTTCATCCTTCTCCACTCCTCAGATCACTTTACTAACAAGGCATAATTCTGGACGCAGATTAACGCTGATCTACGCTGATGCCGCTTCGCTTACACTTATCTGCGAAAATCTGCGTGTATCTGCGTCCCATTCTCACTACCTCCTACCGTCGGCGCGGCGCCTGGCTGGCCGTGATCTCCAGCGCCCGGTCGGTCTCGTCGTTGAGGATCTTGCGCCCCAGTTCGTCCCCGTATTCGGTGAGCTCGGGGATGTTGCTGACGTCGTCCATCGGGATGGGCCTGCGCAGGTCCACCTGGAAGCGGCGGAAATCCAGTTGCTCGAAGAAGGTGCGCACCAGGTGCACTTGCTGGTCGTCGGCCGTCTGGAGGAAGGCGCCCAGCACCGGCCCGATCCAATCCCAGGCCCACCAGCGGTTGGCCTCGCCGGGTTGGAGCGTGTGCGGCTCGCGGCCCGTGCCCAGGCTGATGAGCGTCGTCTCGGCCGGGTCCCATTCCAGGCAGAAGCGGGCCTCGTAGGCGGCCAGATAACAAGGGTTGCCGTACGATCCCACGCCGCCGTCCACGTACCGTCCCTCGACCGGCGGGAAGTAGGTGGGCACCGTGCAGGAAGACAGCACCGCCTTGACCACCGGCCAGGTGGCGTACTCCTCTTTCCACGGCTTGATGAAGCGGGTGCGTTTCTCCACCAGATCGAAGACGGTGATGACCACGTCCGTGGGCGGGTCGGCCGACCAGAAATCGCCCATCGTCATCTCGCCGACGTACTGCTTGAGGGCGGCCTCCGCTGGCTTGGGGGAGTAGCGGTAGCGGGTGAGCGGCCACAGCCAACTGCGCCAGGTCTTGCGGAAGGCAGTCTCGCCCAGCTCGCAGTAGAGTTGGTGCATCTCCGCCCCGCTCAGCCCCGCCCCGATGCCGGCCGAGATGATGGAGCCGGTGGAAGTGCCCGCCGCCAGCCGGAAGATCTCGTGGGACGACTGGCCCAGGTGCTCCTCCAGAATAGCCAGAGCGCGGGTGACGATCACCCCCTTGATGCCACCGCCGTCAACGGCGATGGCGACGTGTTTGCGGAATGGTTTCATGGTGAATCTCCCTCCTGATTGGCCCCTTAGTTGTCATAGTTGCACAAAACCACGATGCGTGCTAGAATAACCAAGCCAGGTTCAATCTGCCGTCATACCGAATGGAGTATCTTCTCAATATTTTGGGGGAAAAGGAGTGCCTGTGGGCATAGCGAGCATCCGCCGGTTGAGTAGACCTTCAGGTCGTATCGAAACCCAGGATGCGAGCGGGTCTATCGACAACCCGCTTGGCCTCGATACGTCGCTACGCTCCTGCTCGGCCGGCGCTGGATTTGTCCTCCCCCGGCTTTTTGAGAAGATACGAATGGAGGATGTAAATGGAAAAGAACCAGACTACAGTTGATGAAGCGAAGAACCACATGCGTGAGGTCAGGCCACCTTATGTGCCTCAATCAACAAGTTTTGAACCTGTGGCCAAGGAAGCCATCATGCCCGATCCGTGGATTTCCATGTCGGTCTTTCGGCGAATGTTGGAAGGCATCCCCAGCGTAGAGAAGCTCATGGCGCGTACCCACGACTGGGGTTTGACGATTTGGATAATAGTCAACAACTCAACTGAGGACGTCCGCTATCAGATCTATGACAAAGAATGGGAACTGATGCAACGTTTCCCTGGGTTAGGCGTCACTTTCGACCTGATTGACCGTGAGAATCGGCCCCTGGAGCAATTAGTGACCTTGCAAGACGTTGACGTCCAATTCACTTTTCGAGGGCTCGCGCATGCCATCTGAGAATGTACACAGGCGTCAGGCTGAACACAACAAGCGGTTTCTCGATTGGCTTGATCTTGATGTGACTCCATATCTGGATTGGGCAGTGACCGTCATGTTTTACACTGCCTTACACCTTGTAGAATGGTTACTGGCAACTAAGCGGTACCACTCGCACTCACATGAAAATCGTCATCAAGCGATGGGCAGAGTAAGCGAGTTGAGGCCGATCTACCCCGACTACCGTGAACTCGAAACTCAGAGCCACCGAAGCCGATATGAGGGTGCGCAGTTGCCCCGCGACTTCGTAAAGAGTACACTGATGGTCAAGCTAGAGAAGATTGAGTCCCACATTCGGACCTCCGTAGTTTAGTCCCCCTTGTTCTCGACCACCCACGACGCAAGTTTCCCCGTTGATTCTTCTAGGATCTCCCCTCCACCACCGCCACCTCTTCCTCTGTCAGCCCGTACAGCCGATAGACGATCAGGTCAATCAGCCGGTCGGTGGCGGCGATGCGGGCCAGCAGCGGCTCCAGCTTTTCCGTCGAGGCTTCCCACTCCCCACGTATGCGCTCCGACGCCGCCCGTCCCTGTACGTCCACTTTGGTAATCTTGCGGCGGTTGCGGTCCAGCACGCGCCGCATCTCCACCCAGTCGTGCTGGTAGTAGGCTTTGAGGCTGGTCTTGAGCGTCCAGTCCTCGACGGGCAGGCCAGTGTAGTCGGCCAGCCAGTCCAAGAAGCCCCGCGTTTCAGCCTGCCTTTCCTTGTTCATCTCGATCATCCACTCCGCCAGGTGGGCCAGCAGGTCGTGGACGACGTCTGATTGTTCGGGGTCGGCGGTGAGCCGGTCGTCCAGCCAGCCGCCGAGGTTTGAACCACTGAAGGCACTGAAGGACACTGAGCTCACTGAGGCCCCTTCAGTGCTCTCAATCCACTCAGTGGCCTCAGTGATTCCCGCCCCCACCAACCTCTCTCGTTCCTCTGTCGGCGTGGTGAAGGAGATGCGGCAGATGGGTAGCGCCCGGAGCGCTGACAAGGTAGTTTGTCGAAAGTCATCTTTGCCGGCTGCAGTTGAGGCCTCGGTGTACAGATAGGAATGTAGCCTGGAGTTTATATTAGCAAGTAGGAAAAATAGATCGTATTGAGGTTCAGTCACTATAAAAGGATTGAGATCTTTCTTAACTACAAATGGCTCTTTGACTGCTATTGCCATTAGTCTGTTTCTACGACTCACAATACGTCGAATCAGGATTCTAGGCTGTGTGTAGAACTTGGTCAGAGGATTGTCCTTGCCAAAGTGTATGAATCTTCTCTGGGTTGGCTCGATTTCGTATCTGTATACGTTACAGGATACATAGAGCAAATCGCCTTCGTTTATGGCAAAGTCAGAGTACTCAAAGAAAGATTCAACAGGACCCTGACAAGCATCCGTGATGTCTCCAAGAAAAGTGCAAGCTGGCTCACTAAGCTTGGTGAGGAAGCCATAGTGTTTGCTGTTCATAAAGACGCGGTACTGAGGCTCACCCCTCAACTGATCAAGCGAAACGGTGTTAAATTCCTGGCCTGATATTGCAATCTGGTCAATTTGCTCCTTCTTGGGATAGGCAAATACTGAAAATGTATCTCGTACTGGCTTGACAAAGATTGCTATAGAGGTATCAATGTAGGCATCAGGAAATACGTCAAATGGCAAATTTATCACAATGGATGGACCGAACTCGCCTTGAACGAAATTGCGTTCTCGAAATGGTACGTAGTTGTCTCCAGTTTGCCAAGTGGTCGGCACGATCATCCCCAATTGATGCAACGGCGATAACAATTCTGAACCCCGGACCAGAAAGACAACCGATAAATCGTATTTACCTGATGAAACGGGATAGTGGATTGAAAAATAAGCTCTTTCGTCTTTCTGCATTTGCTCATTGGGAACGTAAGGCGGATTCCCCATCACCACATCAAACCCTGCCTGCTCCTTCAGTGGGCGGCCGAAGCGGTCGAAGAAGACTTCGGGAAACTCCAGCTCCCAGTGGAAGAAGCGATTCTCCTGCCACAGGGCGTGGGCGCGGTCCAGGTAGGGTTGGGCCTGAGCGTCGGGCAACATGCCCTTCCCCGTCTGCACCCACTGCACCAGGCCGACGTAATCCTCGGGTGCCATCTCGTTGCCGAAATAGGCGCTCACCCACAGGTCGGCGATCTGCCGCCAGCGCTTCAGATGCACCTCCAGCAGCTCTTCGAAGATGCGCTCCTTCTCGTGGATGTCCTCAACGCTGTCGCTGGCCAGTTCCTGGATGGCGGCCAACCCGCCTACCGCCAGGCCCACGTCGCGGGTGAAGGCCGATTCGTCGAAGAGGGCCATTTGCTCCTCGGCGACCCGTTTGCGTTTCTTTCTGCTGGGCAGGCCCCCCAGGTCGGCCAGGCGCGCCCCGATGAGAGAGTTGCCACAGCGCAGGTGGTGATCCAGAAAAGAGAGGGGCTTGCCCTTAGCCGCCGTGGACAGCCACAACGACAGCTTGGCCAGTTCCACCGCCAAGGGGTTCACGTCCACGCCGTAGATGCAGCTTTCCACGGCACGCCGCCGCCAGTAGCTTATCTCCGTCTCATCCGACCCTTCACCACCCTCAACCCCGGCTCCCAGCCTCACACCGAAATCCAGGATGCGCTGAGCCAGGTAGTCCGTGGCCTCCACCAGGAAGTGGCCGCTGCCCATGGCTGGGTCCAGCACTTTCAAGTCCAGCACCGCCTCACCGAAGCCCTCCCGCACCCTGCCCAGCTCCCGCTCCAACAGCTTGCGGTTCCCGCCCCGCGCCGCCTTGAGCTTGGCCTCCAGACCCGTCAGCCGCTCTTGGATGGCCCGCTGCTTCTCATCTACCAGCGGCCCCAACGTGTTCTCTACGATGTACTTGACGATGTAGCCGGGCGTGTAGTAAGAGCCCGTCGCCTTGCGCTCTCCCCGCTCGGTCACCGGGTAGACGGTGCTGGCGGGGAAGATGACCTCCTGTCCTTCCTCGGCGGGCACGACTCGCTCCCGCTTACGGTCTTTTATCACCGCCATGCTCCGGTCGGCGTAGCGGAGCTGGTACTCCAGCAATCCCTCGTAGATGGAGCCCAGGTGGCGGATCTCCAGGTCGCGGTAATCCACGAAGTCCAGACCTTGTGGTCCCTGAGCCCGCGCCAGCAGGTCGAGAGCCTGCACCAGGTATGCATCACCGATGGCCTGGTCCTCCAGAAAGGGGTACTTGGTCGGGTCGAAAAGGCGGCCGTTGTAGGCCGGGACGCCCAGCTCACCGCTGCCCTCGTTGATGATGTGGAATAGTGCCTTGAGGTTGTCCCAGATGGTGGCCCGGCGAGGGAGGTAGGTCACTCGGCGGTCCAATCGGTCGGCAATCTCCTCCTTGACGGCTTTGAGGCTGTAAACCTCGGCGTAGCTGCGATTCTCCAGGGGCAGCAGGCGGCGGCTCTCGGCGTAGAAGATAAACAGCAGACGGTAGAGGAGAATCAGGGCATTGTTGTGGATCCCCTTGAGATCGGCCGGGGTGAGGGAGGTGCCCGGGTACTTGAGGAAACCCTCGGCCAGGAGCCGCAGCGCCTCGTAGACTCGCTCCTTCAGGTCCTCGCTGACCCCCTGGGCGTACTCGCGGCTCTCCTGCAGCACTCGATCCAGGAACTCGGGGAAGGCAGCGCGGCGGAAGAAGAGGTAGAAATACTTGAAGTCCTCGACCTGGCCCTGCTTGAGGAGGTTGATCAGGTCCACTTCGTAGTAGGAGTCCAAGCGGAAGCTAGACTCGCGGTGGTAGAGACGCCACAGCCGACCGTTGGTCAGCAGTCCCCAGTCGCGGCCCGTGATTCGCAGATAGTAGTCAATCTGGTAGCTGGGGTTGGCATTGGAGAAAGCATCGCCCGCGCCGCCGGTCAACCGCCTGTCGAGGGAGCGATCCCAGCGCTTGGCATCAGCCACGGCAAGGGTAGTTCCGTAGAACTCTGTCGTGCCCAGGTGAGGGAGGGCGGTGCGCCGGGTCGCCTCGTCGTGGAAGAGAGCGTAATCAGGCGTGCGAGTGCCCTCCGGCGAGGGAAGCGAGGCCCCGACGTGGTAGGTGTGGTCCAGGAGGCCCAGGATGGGGCGGATCCACTCATCCTCCAGCGCCGACTCGCTCAGGGCAGGCCTCAGCAAGGGCCGCTTGTCAGCGTGGAGCTGGTGGAGAGCCTCCAGAACCTGAGCTGCCTCCGCGTCGGCCTCGCGCCAGCTCGACTGCCGGGGCAGCAGCGTGTTCAGATAGTAGTCGGAGAAGAGGTAGTGGTTGCGATGCTTCTCCAGGGGCAGAGTGAGTTGTTGCGGCAAATCAGACATCGTTCCTCCCAGGTGGTCGGTTCTCCTTACGAACGTTATGTAGCCTGTATCTCCTGCACAACCCAATCAAATACTTCAAGGAACTGCTTGAGAGCGGCCTCATCCTTCAAGGCAGAAAGGGGAACGCCTGGCCGTCTGGTAATAGCATCGTCGGGAAGCGATACACCTGCAATAGCATTGAGCCGATTCAGAAGTTCTCGTCGTTTCTCTTCAGAGTCGAACGGCAGCTTGTATTGGTACCAGTAGAAGTAAGTCTCAACCGTGCCATATGTCCACACTGCAAAAAGGCTATGACCACTTTCCTTGTGATCAAGCACCGGAACAAATGATCCACTTCTACTGCCTCGGCCCCACGTAACTCGCGTAGTTCTGGAGTGTGCCCATTCCAGGACCTTCCTGGCGACACTCACTTCAACGACGCCATGCCTTGCTTCCAATTCTTGGAAAAAAGAGGTCTCATCCCACTGCCGCTCTGTTCGGCCTGCACTGGACTTAGCTCGTTGCGCTTCCGCGGTCTGGCCGACAACTCTCGGAACGAGGGTCTTGAGCCCTTCACCCACGTATTGCCTGATCTCGACCGCCAACACCTCCGCCGGATCCATCTGCTCGTTCAGGAACTCCACGACACGCTTGAGTTCGGCAGGGATCTCATCAGCGACGAAGACCAACCTTATCCGCCCCGCCCGCAAATTGGTCTTGACCTGGCCCCAAAACGCTTCAACCGCTGCATCGTCATCGAAATCGGACTCAATTAACCCTGCCACTAGCTGGGCCGGATCGTCTCCTTGGCTCTCACAGGCAGCTTCGAACTTGGCGCGGATGGTCTCGACCGGCCAGTAGATAACGGCATTGGCTGCATAGTCAAGCATCTGCCCTACCACCTCACGCCGGATGCGCGTATCGCTGCTACGTTTGACCTCCACCAGGGTTGGAATCGCATCCTGGTCGAGAAAGAGGTGGTCCAACGACCACCGACCAGTACTGTCCTCTTCCCCAGGCACACCGAATTCCCGAGACACCAGAAGCCAGCGGCGGGGCGCCGCCTCGTCTATCTGCTCACCAGCCAACAGGTCGGGATAGTCCTCCAGCAGCGTCTGCAATAGGTCTTCGCTGGCGTAGGGCTGTTCGCTCAAGGATTGCAGCGTCCCGTTCTCCTCAAGAAGGTAGATTCTCCCGCTCATCATCTTGCTCTCCCTCTCCCCCCCTTTTGCCGCAACGGATATGCAGCGGATAAACAGATGTGTGCCCCCTCATTCGCTTATCCGCTGTCCATCCGCTGCATCCATGTCACCCAGACTCAATCGCATACAACACCGTCATCAACCGCTCGTAGTCGTATTTGAGGAGGGCGGCGATTTCCCGCGCGGCCCGCTCCAGCCACTCCCTGTCCTGGCCCCGCTGGCGATATGCCTGGCGGACGTGAGCAGCCAGGAACTGCTCGGAGGGCACTTCGCCAGCAGCCGAAAGGAGCAGGCGCAGGTAGTAGAGCCGCTCGCTGAAGGCCCGTACTTCCTCCTCTGTACATTCATGCACCGAGTAGTGCAGGGGCGGAGGCTGGGCAGGCAGGTGTTGGCGAATGCCCCCCGTTCCCCCCAAAATTGGGGGGAACGGGGGGAGACCGCCCTCCACACAGCCCACCAGAAGGACGCTGAACTCGGTGCGCAGGGTGTGCCTCAGCTCCGGGTGCTCGTCGTAGATGGCCTCGTCGTAGACCTGCTCGGTGCTGCGTCGCACGGCGCGGCGGCCAGGGTCCAAACCAGCCGTGGCGCCATGACTGACCACGCCGTAAACGCAGCTCCCATCGCCCACTTCGACCTTCACCAAACTACCCAGGGCCGGTGGCCGATTGAGCTCCAGGCTCTCAGCCACAAATCCCGTCGTCCCTGTTTCAATGATCTCGCCAATTCTCATCGCACCACCCTAACCCGGACAAGCCGGAACTAAACAAGGGACAAATCTCACAAAAACCACCAAGACACCAGGACACTAAGTTTTTCAATTTTCTTCTTCGTGCCTTTGTGTCTTTGTGGTTAATCTCTTGCCACTTGTGCAAGAACCCGACTGGTAAGATTCTATTGAGATTCATACACCCCGTCTCCGCTTGCTGCGGTCTTTGGCCGAGTGGGCGTAGACGATGCCCCGCTCCGCCAGGGCCCTCTCCACCAGCTCCTCCACCAGCCGCCTCTCCCCCGTGGTGATGACCGCCTGCTCGTGGGCCTCTTGCAGAGCCGGGGGATAGGGCGGATAGTCGGGGCTGCGCTGACACTGGTCACAGACCAGGGCGTGCACCAGATGCAGCATCCTCCCATCCCGCATCACCCACTGGGGGGCCTCGATGCGCACCACCTCGGAAGTGGAAACGGCCTCGGAAGTGGGAACGGCCTCGCCACCCACGTTCAGGTAGAAGAACTGGACGCGATGGCTGCCATATTCATCCAGGATGGCCGAGGTGCTCTCGAAGACGTCGGAGCGCCGGCCTTCCTCAAGAAGACCCTCGAACAACTGCCGATCCAGGGCCGTGCTCAGGAAATTGCAGAGCGCGCGCTGCTCCCCGGCCAGGGAGCAGTGTTCGCAATCCGATGGATCGTCCCGGCAGAGCGAGACCCGCAGGACGTTGGCCACGTCGTGGCTGCCGGTGTAACTGATGTAGCCAACCACAGGCACGCTGGCCGCCCGAAACCCATCCAGACACTTCAGAAACTGACCCAGAAACTCGTCCTTGACATCCTGCCCCTCGCTCTGCAACGGCCAGAGGATCAGGGAGCCGTCGCTCAGCACCACCATCGGATCGGTCACCGCCTGGATGGCTCTCAGCGCGGCCTGTAATTCAGCGATTTGCATCTTCACCCCCAGCCGCGCCCCCTCGATGGGAATGTTCTTTTGCCCAGGCGATAGGTAGAGGTCATCGTCCTCGAAATAGAGCCGCCCCTCCGAAGCCAGATCGGCGTTGGGATGGCGACCGTAAGTGAGGACGGCGTGGCCGGTGTTGATCACGTAGTAGCGCAGCGAGCTGTGGCGGTCGGGGGGAATCGAGGAGCCGTCGGAAGCAACCACGCTGAAGTCGGCGGGAGGCAGCGGCGGCGAGAAGGTCTGGCTAAGGGTGTGGACGGGGATAGCCACCAGCCAGGGGTATTTTCCGTGGCGGTCGCGCACTTTGGCCCGCAGCTCCTCGGCGTCCACAGAGCGCAGGAGCTCTCGCGCCTGCCGCAGCAGATCGCGGTGTTTATCGGCCACAAATGAGGCGGCCATTCTATCCACTTGCTGGCTGATGGGACCTAATTCTAAAGGCAATCCAATCTCCTCTCAACTCCTCGTTGACTTGTTCCTCGTTGACTCGTTACCCATTGCCTCGTTGCCTCATTGCCCACAGTCAATTATACCCCATAGTGCCCTCCTTGACAAGAACGGACTTGCAACATCGGCCAGATTGTAGTAGAATAGGCTGTAGGGATGAGGTTCAAAGTTCAAAGGAGGGTGAAGGCTGGTGGAAGCACTGAAGGAGAGGGTCAAGCGGGAGGGGCGAAATCTAGGGCGAGGCATTCTCAAGGTTGACAGTTTTATCAACCATCAGGTTGACCCGGAACTGATGGTGGCGGTCGGACGGGAGCTGGCCGGGCGACTTGGCGGCGCCGGGGCGACCAAGGTGCTGACGGCGGAGATCTCGGGGATAGCCCCTGCTCTCACCACGGCCCTGGCCCTGGGGATTCCAGTGGTCTACGCCCGCAAGAGCAAGCCCATCACCATGCCCGAACAGGTCTACCGCCAGACCGCTCCCTCCCACACCAAGGGCCGCCACGTAGAGTTGATGGCCTCGCCTGAGTTTTTGCGTCCGTCGGACAGGATCCTCATCGTGGATGACTTCCTGGCCAGCGGCCAGACCATCTCCGCCCTGGTCAGGCTGGTGGAGGAGGCCGGGGCGGAGTTGGTGGGCATCGGCACCCTCATCGAGAAGAGGTTTGAGGGAGGGCGGGCCCTGTTGGATGGGTTAGGCGTCCCCGTCGAATCCCTGGTGGTCATCGCCGACATGTCCGATGGCCGCATCGTCTTCGCGGAGTGAATTCTGCTCCGGCGGGATCCCTTCGACGGTCTCAGGACAAGCGCCAGATCCCGCCGCCAAGCCACCGGATCTGACGATCCGGTGGTAGCAGGGCAGGAAAAGAGGTGAATGGAATGGTTCTGAATGAAAACGAATAACGAGCTCTGAGGGAGTACAAAGATTTCCTCTTGCGAAGGTTTCCTCAACAGATTGAGCGACTAATTCTATTCGGTTCCAAAGCGCGAGGGGACTCTGTGGAGGAGGGCTTCCCGCGCAGTTCGGACACTGATGTCCTGGTCGTCCTCCGGAAAAGAACGGAGCCCACCAAAGAAGGCTTTTATCCCTTTGGCTCTGCTGATCCCACCTGGAGGGAAATCGTGGGAACGACCTTTGACCTTGTCATGAAGTACAACGTCAACATTTCGCCGACAGTGATCGGAATAAATGAGTATGAAGAACATTTCCCGTTGATGACCCATATCAAGAAAGAAGGCGTCGAGCTATGGAGAAGAACGGTAGGGAACCCCAATGACCACTGAAGGGGAACAGCGGATTTCTAGAGGACAACAGGGAGGTGCAAGATGAATACGATCGCAGTAAAGCTACCGGAGCGCTTGACAAAGCAACTACAGCAAGAGCTAGTCTCAGATGAGGCGGTGAGCGAAGCCATCGCCGAGGCCATTGAGGAGTGGCTGGAAAGTCGCCGGCAAAAGGCAAGGTCGGAGCGGGAGAGAGCGATAGAGGCAATAGAGAGGGCAGGGTTACACCTCAAGACCTCATGGGAGGAATGGAACGAGCTTTTCGCCTCAACCCCGGCCTTGACAGCCGAGGAAGTACGACGAATGATGACAGGAGTATCGCCTCTTTCGGAGGACATTATCGCCGAACGTGACGAGGGACGATAGATGGGCGCCTATTACTTCGACAGCAGCGCGATGGTGAAACACTATATCACTGAGTGTGGAAGCGAATGGGTATCCTCGCTCATCGAAGCAGAAATGGACGAGAAGCTGCAGAATTTGATCGCCATCGCTGAAATCGGCGAGGTTGAAGTAGCAGCCGCTTTGGCTAAGCGACGAAGAATGAACGAGATTTCAGTCACTCAGCAAAGGATAGGCATTGCTACCTTCTTGCGCCATTGTGCTCAGCGGTATCATGTGGTGAAGACGGACTCCACGATCATCAAGCTCGCCATTGACCTCACCCAGCGCCATCCCTTGCGTGGCTACGATGCAGTGCATTTGGCCACGGCCATTGTCCTCAACCGTGCCCTGGTGGCAAGCAAGTTACCGCTTCTCACTTTCATCTCCGCCGACAATGTGCTCTGTAAGGCGGCGAAGGGGGAGGGCCTGCTTATGGAGAACCCCAATGACCACTGAAGCGGTGGCTATCTTGGATTTCGGCTCCCAATACGCACAACTCATCGTCCGCAGGGTGCGGGAGGCCCGTGTCTATTGCGAGCTCGTCCCCTGGGACGCGCCCCGCGAACGGGTCGAGCGCCTCAATCCCCGCGGCTTCATCCTCTCCGGCGGGCCGGCCAGCGTCTACGACGAGGGAGCGCCCACCCTGCCCGATTACGTGCTCGCCAGCGGCCTGCCCGTGCTGAGCATCTGCTACGGGATGCAGCTTCTGGCCCACGCGCTGGGAGGACGGGTCGCTCCGGCCGGTGAGCGGGAGTACGGCCCCGCCAGGCTCGACGTCCTACGTCCCACGAGCCCCCTCTTCGCCGGGCTGCCCTCCTCCACGAAGGTGTGGATGAGCCACGGCGACCGCGTGGAGGAGCTTCCTCCAAGATTCACCGCCCTGGCCTCCACCGCCAACTCGCCCATCGCCGCTATGGGCGACGAGGCGTGCCAGCTCTACGGCCTCCAGTTCCACCCCGAGGTCGTTCACACCCCCCACGGCGAGGAGATCATCCGCAACTTCCTCTACAGCATCTGCGGGCTGAAGGGGACGTGGACGCCGGCTTCCTTCGTCGAAGAGGCCGTGGCCAGGATCAGGGAGCAGGTGGGCCAGGGCCAGGTCATCTGCGCCCTCTCCGGCGGCGTGGACTCCTCAGTGACGGCCACTCTGGTAGGGCGAGCGGTGGACAACAGGCTGACCTGCGTCTTCGTTGACCACGGGCTCCTGCGCCTCGGCGAGGTGGAACACAACCTGGATCGCTTCCGCCGCCTGGGACTCAACGTGGTCTTCGTTGACGCCAGCGAGCGATTCCTGGAGAGGCTGCGGGGCGTGATTGACCCCGAGGAGAAGCGGCGCATCATCGGCGAGGAATTCGTGCGGGTGTTCGAGGAGGAGGCGGCCAAATTGGGCCATTTCGATTTCCTGGCCCAGGGCACCCTCTACCCCGACGTCATCGAAAGCGCATCGGCGGACACCGGCACCGCCCACCGCATCAAAACCCACCACAACGTGGGCGGCCTGCCGGCGGACATGCGCTTCCAACTCGTCGAGCCGCTGCGTTATCTGTTCAAGGACGAGGTTCGCCGGGTGGGGCTAGAGCTGGGGCTGCCTGAAGAAGCAGTCTACCGCCAGCCCTTCCCCGGGCCGGCGCTGGCCATCCGCATCATCGGCGAGGTGACGGAGGAGAAGCTGGAGATGCTGCGGGCCGCCGACGCCATCGTGACCGGGGAGATCGAGCGGGCCGGACTGGGGAGGGAGGTCTGGCAATACTTCGCCGTGCTCACGCCCGTCCAGAGCGTGGGGGTGATGGGCGACGGGCGCACCTACGAGACGACCATCGCCGTGCGGGCGGTGACCAGCCAGGACGGCATGACCGCCGACTGGGCGCGGCTTCCCCACGACTTGCTGGCCCGAATCGGAGGCCGCGTCGTGAACGAGGTGGCGGGCATCAACCGCGTGGTCTACGACATCACCTCCAAGCCGCCAGCGACGATAGAATGGGAGTGACAAATGATCAAGCTGCTCCACTTCGCTGACCTCCACCTGGGGGTGGAAAATTACGGGCGGATTGACCCAGCCACGGGGCTCAGCACCCGCCTGATGGACTTTCTGCGCTCCTACGACCAGGTGGTGGATTATGCTCTGGAAAACGACATCAGCCTGGTGGTCTTCTCTGGCGACGCCTACAAGACCCGCGATCCCAGCCCCACCTACCAGCGGGAGTTCGCCCGGCGCATCCAGCGCCTCTCGATAGCAGGCATCCCCACCGTGCTGGTGGCGGGCAACCACGATACGCCCAGCGCGGTAGGCCGGGCCATCACGGTGGAGATCTTCGCCACCCTGGAGGTGGAAAACGTCTACGTAGCCAAGAAGCCGGAGGTCATCAACATTGAGACCAAAGACGGCCCCGTGCAAATCGTGGCCTTACCTTGGGTCACCCGCAGCGCGCTGCTGGCCCGCGACGAGTACAAGAACATGAACATGGAGGAAATCAACCAGCTCATCCTGGACAGGATAATCAACATCGTCGAGGGGCCCGATGGCTTGATCAGTCAACTGGATCCGGCCGTAAGCGGAGCGACGCCCACCATTTTGGCCGCCCATGCCACCGTCCAGGGAGCGGTCTACGGCTCGGAGCGGAGCGTCATGCTGGGCCAGGAGATGATCCTGCCCCCCAGCCTGGCCAGGAATCCGGCTTTCGACTACGTAGCCCTGGGCCACATCCACAAACACCAGGTGTTGTACGAGGAGCCCCCCGTCATCTACAGCGGCAGCATCGAGCGCATTGATTTCGGCGAGGAGCGGGAGGACAAGGGCTTCGTGGTGGCCGAGGTGGAGCGAGGGCGAGTCAGTTGGCAGTTCGTGAAAACGGACGCCCGCCCCTTCGTCACCATCAAGGTGGATGTCCAGAGCGACGATCCCACCGCCGAGATACTGGAGGCCATCGCCGCCCGCGACATCGAGGGTGCCGTGGTGCGGCTCATCATCCACATGACCGCCGAAAAGGAGCCTCTCGTCAACGAGGGCGAAATCCGCCGCGCCCTGGCAGGGGCCTTTCACATCGCGGCCATCGTCAAGGACGTGGAGCGCAAAGTGCGGCTGCGCCTAGGCGATCAGCCTATCGAAGAGATGACGCCCCGCCAAATGTTGGAGCGATACTTCCAGGTGAAGCAGACGCCTCCCGAACGCACCGAATTGCTGTTGGAACACGCCGAGGATATATTTCGAGAGGTAGAAACTAGCGGTTGAAACTGCGCCTGAAGAGCTAAAGCTAGCTGTCCACGTAGGTAGACGGTCGGCTGCAAGCCCACTAGAGGCGATTTCAATCGCTAACTCAAAATGGAGGCCCAACTATGAGTCCAAAAGTAGGAACCGTCATGGGCAAGATCAGCTTCGTCGCTGGAGCCAGGCAAGAACGGGTTACGAACGTGGCCGCGGTTAAGCCGGCTCGTGCTATCTTCCAGAAACGTAAAAAGGAGAGCCTGTACTTAATATTTGAGGTGACAGGCGATCCCGTGGGTCGGGACGCGATTTATCGCGAGCTGATCAGGATCATCGGCGAAGAGTACTTCCAGGCCACAGGCAGCGTCACGGCCAAGCTGCGCCAGGCCATAGGAGCCGCTAACTCTTTTCTATTGCAGGAGAATCTCAGCTCGCTCCCCCACGAACAACGCGCCGGGGGCGTCACCTGCATCGTGATCAGGGAGGGAACCGTCTACATCGCCCAGGCAGGCCCGACTACGGCATACGTGTCCTATCAAGGGAAGTTGACGTGCTTCCCGGAAAGCGAGTTGACTGCTGAAGAGGCAGCACCTCTGGGCTTTAAGAGAGGGCTAGCAGTCCGATTTTACCGTAGCAAAGTGGGAGTTGGCGACGTCATCCTCCTGACCAGCGGCCCCCTGGCTCAGCAAGCCAGTCCAGAACAGATCGCTCAGGCCGTGGTGGGGAAAGATGTAGACCTGGCCCTGGCTAATCTGGAAGAGTTAGCTGGCGAGGGAGACACCTCTGCCATGCTCATCCGAGTTGCCCCAGTGGAGGAAAAGGGGAGGAGGTCTTCCCGCGGAGTCAGCCACGAAGCTGTCGTGAGGCGGCCGGTCAGGCCCAGAGCCGAACGCGAGGCCGTCGTGAAGCGGCCAGTTGAGCCCAAGGTCAAAGAGGCACTAAAGGAGCGACTACCCCGCCCCGACTGGGGTAGCCTGGAGAGCAGGATGTCGTCAGCCTTGAGAGGAGCAGGCGACTTCCTGAGAAGGTTCCTGCCTGAAAAAGAGGCGCCGTCTCCTAGCGAGCGTGTCCCACGGCCGCGCCAGCCTTATCGGCCAGCCAAAGGGCGCAAAAAACTAGCCGAAGAGCGCAGAAACCTCTGGATGGGCATCGCCATCGCCATCCCCGTCATCGTCGTCATCCTGGTGATCGTCGTCTATTGGCGGCAGACGTTGGGCAGGCAAGCTCGCTTTGAAGAGCTTATAGCCCAGGCTCAGCAGCAGATGGAGTTGGTCGGACAGGTAGATGAAGCCACCGCGAGGGGCCATTTGCAAGAAGCCCTCGGCTACCTGGCCGAAGCCGAGACGCTGGGGCCTGGTGATCCTCAAGTGAGCGACCTGCGAGAGCAAACTGATTACGTATTGAAGAAGATAGACAAAGTCACCAAGCTCGATTGGATAGTCCCCCTATGGGAATACGGCGACCCAGGCAGCGCCCCCGGACGGGTGATAATCACCAACGACATTGACGTCTACGTCCTGGACAAGGCCCTCGATCGAGTCTACAAGCACCTCCTCGACGAGACCATGCGGGCGCTGCAGGAGCTGGACGTCGAGCCGGTGCTCCTGCGCAAGGGTGATCAGCGGGACCCCATCGTGGTGGGTGAGCTGGTGGACATGGCCTGGGCAGAGGCCGAAGGCGGGCGGCTGGAGAGCAACCTCCTCGTGCTGGAGAGTGGAGGCTCGCTGCTGGAATATGATCCTGAGAAGGGCATAGGTGTGCTGCCCGTCGGCGGAAGCGACAGGTGGATCCAACCACAAGTAGCGAGAAGTTACGAAGGCGACTTCTATCTGCTGGATTCGAGCTTGAACCAGATCCTACGCTACGAACCCGATTACGGCAGCTTGCCTGAGGATTACTTCCCTACCCCTGGAGAGGTAGACCTGGCAGAGGTAGTGGACATGGCCCTGGACAGCCAGGTCTACGTCCTCTACGCCGATGGGTGGATCCTGAAGTTCGACGATGGCAAGCCGGCGCCCTTCGAAATAACGGGACTCTACGAGCCACTGCAAAATCCCACTGCCCTTTTCACCAGCGAAGAGGTGGAGTTCCTCTACGTAGCCGACGCGGGCAACGACCGCATCGTGCAGCTCACAAAAGAGGGGCGCTTCCTACAGCAATTCAAAGCTGCCCAAGGCGAGGCATTGGATCAAGTGAAGGGCCTCTTTGCGAGTGAAACGTATCAACTGCTCTACTTTGTCAGCGGCAACAAACTTTATGTAACCAATATCCCTGCGGAGTAGGAGCTTTTTGCCCTGTCGGGGGAAATGTGCTATAATAAACGCCAAGGTGCAACGCACTTATTGCCCATATGGGTGGGAACCCCGCATCAAACTGTTTGAAGTCACGCGAAGTGCGTTGCACCTTATCTGCTTCAACTGGAGGCAATACATGAGCCGTACGACGAGAAACCGCCCTTCTTCTCGGTCCAGGCTATTACGTGGCGTGCTCGCCGTGACCCTCTTAATAGTCGGGTTACCCCTACTCTGGCGTACCATCGACGTCGGTCGTGGCTTTTACGTCGCCGTAAGAGAGTCTGTAGCACATTCTCAGCTTCCCTCCCTGCCCAGTGTGAACTTGCCCCCCATCCCCGGCCAAGAGAGACAAAGCAATATCGGCACCGGCGAGGATCTCTTGCCCGACTGGCAGGAGAAAGAGCGAGTGAACATCCTCCTTCTGGGCATTGATGAGCGAGAGGACCAGTATGGCCCCTGGCGCACCGACACCATGATCGTGCTGACCATTGACCCTGAGAACAATACGGCGGGCATGCTCTCCATCCCTCGTGACCTATGGGTGACCATCCCCGGCTACAGCGAGGAGCGCATTAACACCGCCCATTACACCGGCGACCTGAAGAAATACCCCGGTGGCGGGCCTGCCCTGGCTATCAAAACGGTGCAGTATAACCTGGGCATTCCTATCCACTACTACGTCCGCGTCAACTTCGGTGGCTTCGTGGAGGCCGTAGACACCATAGGCGGGGTAGACATCTACGTGGAAAAAGAGATTGACGATCCCCTGTATCCTGATAGCGCTTTTGGCTACGATCCCCTCTATATTCCAGCCGGCCAGCAACACATGGACGGCGAGCTCGCTCTGAAATACGCTCGCACCCGTCACGGCGGCAGCGATTTCGACCGACTGCGACGCCAACAACAGGTCATCATGGCCGTGCGAGACAAGGTTCTGCGCCTTGAGATGCTGCCCCAGTTGTTGCGCAACTTGCCCCAACTGCTGAAAACCGTGGGCGATTCGGTGCAGACAGACCTCCTGCTCGACGAGATGCTCAACCTGGTTCAATTGGCCAGCAAGATAGACGACGAACACATCAAAGCCGCCGCTATTGATAGCTCCATGACCGAGCCTACCACCAGGTACAACGGGGCCCAGGTTCTGATCCCCATCCGGGACAAGATCCGCGCCGTGGTGGACGAGATCTTCGCCGAGCCTGCGCAAGCAGCCGAGGAGGAGATCGAAGAGGAAATCGAGGTGGACAGAGAAAAGCTGGCCGAGGAAGCAGCGAGAATCATCGTTCACAACGGCTCCGCCCTTGGCAATATGGCCGCCCAGACGAGCGCTCTTCTGAAAGAACAGGGCTTCCAGATAGTGGAGTTCGGCATCGCCGAACGTTTCGACTACGTCAATACTATGATTGTAGACTTCACGGGCAAAGAATACACCGTCCAATGTCTAGCCCGGCTGCTCAACATTTCGGAGGACAACATCCAGCCGTTTACTAGCTCGCATAGCGAGATTGACATCCGCCTCATCATCGGAGCAGACTTTCAACTGCCGACCGCGCCCTAGCGAGGACTTTGGATAAGGCTTCGACGGTGAGCTCAGCCGAACCGCTCGGTCGAAGCTCTCCTGATCATCGAAAATCTTAAGGCTAGAGTGAATTGTAAACTTGACAAATATCGAGATTTATGATATAATGATGGCAGATCAATAGTAATCGAATGAATCAAAGAGATGTCCGCCGACAATGGCTAATCTCTCGAAAGAGAGGGGCGCAAAACTACGGGTCTAAGGCTCAGGTTTGAGTTATGATGGCCGGGTTGCCGAAGCGGGCAATGCTTGTTGCTTCCCTGTTCACCCTTCTAAGTGATAAGGAATATGCCTGCGGCTTCCCGGTTGCACCGGGGACGCAGGTTTTTTATTTGGAGCTAGATAGAGATGATGAAAGTTGAATCTGGAGAAAGAAGACAGCCCAAACCTCGCGCTAGAGGCAAAAAACCATCCGTACCGCTGCGTGTCCAGGACTGGACTTTAGACTTTGGCTGCAAGCAAGTTGTCACAGGCAACGGGGCGCAAAAACTAACCCCCATGCTCTGCCGATTGTTAGAAGTATTGATGCGCAATCCCGAGAAGGTTCTGAACCGCGAGTTTCTGATGAAAGAGGTTTGGGAAACGGATTATCTTGAAGATACCAGAACGTTGGAAGTTCACATCTGTTGGCTAAGGAAGAAGATAGAAGAAGATCCTCGTCATCCCCGCTACCTGAGAACAGTGCGGGGAACGGGGTATCGCTTCAGCTTGTCAGGATAGGAGGAGGACAAATGTACCAAAAAACGATCCTCGATAACGGCTTGCGTATCTTGACCTCCACCATGCCACACACCCAGTCGGTGAGCATCGCCTTCTTCATCGGCGTGGGCTCCCGCTACGAATCGGACGAACAGAGCGGAGCATCCCACTTCATCGAACACGTGCTCTTCAAAGGCACAGCGAAACAACCTACGGCCAGAAAAATCGCCGTCGCTATCGAACAAACCGGGGGCATCTTGAATGCCAGCACAGGCCAGGAAGAGAGCACCTACTGGGCCAGGGTCACTCAGCCTCACCTGGACGTTGCCATTGATGTGCTGGCGGACATGCTCTGTCACGCCAGGTTCGAACTAGCGGAGATTGATAAAGAGCGAGACGTGATCGCCAGAGAAATCAACCTGACCCTGGACACACCAGATGATCTGGTCCATCTCATGAACAATCAGTTGGTCTGGCCCAATCACCCCCTGGGGCGCGACGTCGCTGGCAGCAAAAAGAGCATCGATAGCCTGGACCGGGACAAGCTGCTGGCTTACATGAAGAGCCACTATCTGCCGAATAACACCGTGGTCAGCGTGGCCGGCAACGTCGAGCACGAAACGGTAGTGAAGCAAATTGCCGCCTGTCTGGGTGACTGGGCCAGGGGAGAGGTAGCCTCGTATCAGCCAGCTAAAGATGGCCAGGCTGAGCCACGGGTGCGGATTCACAACAAGAATACAAAGCAGGCATATCTCTGTCTAAGTGTGCCGGGCCTTCCTCGTGACCACCCCGATCGCTTAAGCCTGCGCCTGCTCAACACCGTGCTGGGGGGGGGCATGAGCTCCCGGCTCTTCAACAGCGTCAGGGAAAAGCGAGGCTATGCCTATAGCGTTAACTCCTACATCTGTGCGCTGTATGACACTGGAGTAGCAGGGGTCTACGCTAGCGTCGCTCCAAAGCACGTTGAGGCCACCATCAAAACTGTTTTAGAAGAATTGGACAACCTCAGGCAAGAAGAGATACTGCCCGAAGAGCTAGCCAGAGCTAAGGACTTCACTAAAGGGCAATTGCTGCTCTTTAGTGAAGACTGCTTCAACGTAGCTCTCTGGTTCGGCTCTCAGGAGACACTCTTTTCTGAGATTTTAACATACGGGGAAGCAATTGAAGAAATCGAGGCCATAACCACAGCCGATATTCAGAGGGTAGCTCAGACGCTTTTCTTGAAGGAGAAGCTGAACCTGGCTGTGGTAGGCCCCTTCAAAAGAGATGACGGATTCAGAGAGTTGCTCGAGTCGTGGAACTATCCAGGTGGAAAACCCATGGGGTAGTTACGACCTGGCTTGCTGGTCTACAACGGGACTGGGGTGCGCCGCTATTGGCGCACCCCAGTTCGCTGTGAGAGGGTATTTAGGGCGCGAGTAGCAGACTTGCGTCCGCACTCCTGCCTCACATATTTGCCGCGCTCTCGCTCTTGGCTTTGCCCATCAAGGCATGTCAAAGGTCTGTTCGATAACCCTGACAGCTTCTGAGACGCGCTTGGCATCAATCACACAAGAGACAGTCGAGATAGAAGTACTGATAGCCAGTATGTTTATGCCTACCGATGCCAGAGCGTTGAACATGGCGCCGGCAATGCCCGGACGCTCTCGGAAGTCGGGGCCAAAGATGGAGACTATCCCCGCTTCTGGCTCGTGGATCACCTCTTTCGCCCCCAACTCAGGCTTGATCTTCTTGAGTATGGATAGAGCAGCCTCCAAGTTATCCCGGGCGACGCAGAACACCACGTGATCATTGTAATTCAGGTCTATGCACTGAACGATGAACTCAACGTTGATGCCCTCGCGGCCCAGAGCGGAGAGGATCGCACCAGCCACGCCCGGACGATCCGGGATGCCCATTAGGCCTATCTTGGCCAAGTCTGAGTTTCTAATGACGCCGCCGATTTTGACTTTTTTCACTGGATTGTCTCCTTTCGTCAAGATCTAATTAGTACATCCAATATCATACCCGCAAAGAGAAGGAGGAGATAAGGACTCGAAAGCTTAAACATCTTCCAGGCCCTTTTGGGAGAAGGCCTGAGAACCAGGTAGATGTTTCCCAAACTTATGAGAAGGCCAGAAACCAGGGCTAGGCCCAAGTATAAGGGGCCAAACGGTCCGAAGAAATACAGGAGGATCGAGAAGAGATACATCAGTAGGACGGTGGCTAAGATACACCTGAGAGTCTTCTTCAAATCGAAGACGGCAGGGAGCATGGGAACACTGACCTTCTGGTAATCGTCGCTGTAGAAAATGGCCAGATTCCAGATGTGATTGGGTATCCAGAGGACGACGATGGCACCGATGAGGAGGGCAGTGAGGTTAACACTGCCAGTGACCGCCGCCCAGCCGAAGAGAACCGGCAGGCCACCACTGAAGCCCCCCCAGATGACATTCAGAGGACTTCGTCTCTTAGTCAACAGGCTGTAGACGACGATGTTATCGACGAGGCCCAAGAGCATGCAGATGAAAGAGAGGAAATTGATTTGCCAGGATAAGACCAGGGAGACCAGAGCCAGAGCAAGCCCAAAGTAGAGGGCCTTCTCCGGGGGGTGGATCCTCTGAGAAGGAATGGGACGTCTCTTGGTTCTCTCCATCACAACGTCTATGTCCCTATCAATGTAACAGGTGATGGCATTGGCCCCTGCGCAGCCTGCGGTGATGGCCACAAACGCGACGAGAAACAAGCTCAACGGAATGCTCTGGTCCTCGGCAGCGACGACCATCGTGGCGATGGCGGTGAAGACGAGAAGAAGCACAGAGAGAGGCTTCGCGACCTCCACATAGTTCTTTACTGACTGGAGCATCCCCTTTGGCGCTCTCTGGCGAACTTCCCCCTCGTAGCCGCCCGTCACACTCATCTCTACAGCCCCTCCCCAGGTAAATAGATAAGTACTCTCAGATTATAACACAAGCTGACCACAATTACAAACAACCATCTCACCGACCTGGGAGAGGGTTGAATAGCCATAAAGGTCCCTTGCTTCTGCGCCCTCTCTATACCACAGGTTCCACTTTCACTGCGCAGACCTTGTACTCTGGTATCTTGGCGATGGGGTCAAGCGCGGCGTGGGTGAGGACGTTGGCAGCCGCCTCGGCGAAGTGGAAGGGGATGAAGACCACGCCGGGCCGGATGTGTGGGGTCGCCCGCACCGCCAGCTCGATCTCCCCCCGACGGCTGGCGACCCGCACACGCTTCGCGCCGTTCAGCCCAATGCCAGCGGCATCGTCCGGATGCATCTCCACGTAGGCCTCCGGCACCTCCTGATGTAGCTTCTCCGACCGCCGGGTCATCGTGCCGGTGTGCCAGTGGAACATCAGCCGGCCAGTGGTCAGGATGAAGGGGTACTCCTCGTCGGGCAGCTCCGCCGCCTCTTGGAAGTGGATGGCGTAGAAGTGCCCCAAGCCCCGGCTGAACTTGCCCTTGTGCAGGTAGGGAGTGCCAGGGTGGTCGGCGCTGGGCACCGGCCATTGGAGGAAGCCCTCCTTTTCCAAACGCTCGTAGCTCACGCCGCCGTAGATGGGCGTGAGCTGGGCGATCTCCTCCATCACTTCCCTGGGCGAGGCGAAGTCAAAGCCGCTGGCGCCCATCCGCTGGGCCAGCAAGCAGATGATCTCCCAATCGGGTTTGGACTCCCCCACCGGTTCGACCGCCTTGCGCACCCGCTGGATGCGCCGGTCGGTGCCGGTGAACGTGCCATCCTTCTCGGCATAGGATGCACCAGGCAACACCACGTGCGCTAATTGCGCCGTCTCCGACAGGAAGATGTCCTGTACCACCATGAACTCGACCTGCTCCAGGCAGTGGCGGGCGTGATTGATGTCAGGGTCGGCCACCATGGGGTTCTCGCCCATGACGTACATAGCCCGCACGCTGCCATCGCCAGCGCCGTTTCCACTTCCAAGCGCGTCAATCATCTCCGTCACCGTCAGACCGACGTTCAGGTCTGAAGTGCTGCCCCAGGCTTTTTCGAACTTCTCTTGCACCTCAGGGGAGACAACCTTCTGGTAGCCCGGATAGACATTGGCCAGCGCGCCCAGGTCGCACGCTCCCTGGACGTTGTTCTGGCCGCGCAACGGGTTGACCCCGCTGCCGGGCACTCCCACGTTGCCGGTGAGCATGGCCAGGTTGGCACAGGATTTCACGTTGTCGGTGCCGGTGGTGTGCTGGGTGATGCCCATGGCGTAGATGATAGCGGCAGGCTTGCTCTGAGCATACATCCGCGCCGCTGCCCGCAGATCGTCGGCCGGAATGCCGCTGATCTCCTCCACCCGCTCCGGGGTGTACTCCACCACCACCTGGCGGAGCTCCTCGAAGCCCTCGGTCCGCTCCTCAATGAAAGCTTTATCCTCCAGCCCCTCTCTGATGATGACATTCATCAGCCCGTTGAGCACAGCGACATCGGTGCCTGGGCGGAAGCGCAGGTAGAGGTCAGCCAGGCGGCCGATTTGCACCTTGCGGGGGTCCACGACGATGATCTTGGCCCCTCGCTCCTTCGCCTTCAGAATATGGCTGGCGACCAGCGGATGGGCCTCGGTGGTGTTGGAGCCAATGATGAGGAAGCATTCGGTATGCTCACTGAACTCCGGGACGGAGTTGGTCATCGCCCCACTGCCAAACGCGGCGACCAGACCGGCCACCGTGGGGGCGTGTCAGAGGCGAGCGCAGTGATCCACGTTGTTGGTGCCGATCACCGCGCGGGAGAGCTTCTGGAGGAGGTAGTTCTCCTCATTGGTGCACTTGGCTGATGACAGGAAGGCTATGCTGTTGGGGCCAGATTCCGCCTTGATAGTGCCCAGCCGCTCGGCGACCAGCGAGAGCGCCTCGTCCCACGTCGCCTCCTGGAAGCCGTCTCCCCGCCGGATCAGAGGCGTCTTCAGCCGGTCGGGGTGGTAGACGAAAGACGCGGCATTCCAGCCCTTGATGCAAAGTTTGCCCTGACTGATCGGGTGCTCGTTGGCGGGAAGGACTCCCACGATCTCCCCATCCAGCACCTCAAGGTAAAGCCCGCAGCCGGCTCCGCAGTAAATGCAAGTGGTTAGGATGTTTTGGTATTGCATGTTTCTACTCCCTTTGTGTTCGTCGGATGCTATCTCTTACGCTGCAGCCAAGAGTACAGCTAGTTTCTCCACCCTGATGCCGATTTCACGCAACATCTCCTGGATAGCGTCCACTGTTCCCTCGTCAAAAAGCGGCTCTCCGCATTGCTCACATACCCAGGCCGGCACATCATCAATAATCAAGTGGTAGCCCTGCCGGGTAGCGGTATAGCTTACCTTTTTCCGCACCAGCACACCTTTACAATACAGACATTCCATCACCTTCTCTTCCCATCACGTGCTCCCAGCGGCGCCTCCTCCAGCGTCAATGAAAGCGGCGGTGCGGCTTCGATGTCTGCCCCCGGCACGTACGCCAGCAGCTCCCCCACGTCCCGCCGGATCAGGTCGTAGAGAACAGTCAGCGGGATGTGGGACGGACAGGTCAACTCGCAGTGGCGACAGGCCACGCAGCGGTTGCTCATGTGCATCGCTTTTATGAGGTGGAACATGGGGAAGGGCGGGGCCAGCACCCCCGGCTCCACCCACACCGGATCCTCCATCGCGCAGGCCTCGCAGAAACACTCCGGGCAGATGTTGCGGCAGCCGTAGCACTTGATGCACTTGAGGAACTGCTGCTGCCAGAACGCCCGCCGCTCCTCCAGCGACATCCCCTCGTACTCAGCAACGATGGGGTTCGGGGGCGCGCCCTCCACCGGCGTGCCGATGACCTCCGCCTGGGGCCAGGGAGCCGGATCGGGCGCGGGGTCGGCGCAGTGGCACTCCTCGGCCTCCTCGGCGGTGCAGACCACCCCCAGGAGGTATAGCCGGTCGGGGTCCACCTGCTCCCGTTTGGCCATCTCCACCAGGGCGCGAGCGTCGCACCCCCTGGCCACAATGCCGAAGCGGGCCTCTGGATACCGCTTCTGCAGCAGGGAAACGACGGAGGCCAACGGGTAGCGGGGAGCTAACACCAACTGAGAGAGCTCGTCACCGTCCTGGAAGAGGTGAGGTGCGGTTCCCTCCGCTGTCCGCCGCAGTCCTATCACGCCATCTAGCTCTTGAAGTTTCTCCGCCACATGGGCGCGAATCTCCTCAATCATTCCCGCACCTCCCCTGAGAGCGGCCCCAGTTCCCGCACCGTTTCCACAAACTCCGTCGTAACCCGGGCGAATTTGGGCGCCTCGGCCGACGACACCCAGTCCAGTCGCAGACGGTCAGGGTTGATGCCGACGTAGCCCAACAGGTTGCGCAATATCGGGACGCGCTTGGCGGTGCGGTGGTTGCCGCTGGTGTAGTGGCACTCGCCGATGTGGCAGCCCAGCACCAGCACCCCGTCGGCGCCACCGCGGAAAGACCGCAGGATCATCTCCGGCGACACCCGCCCTGAGCACATCACCCGGATGGGCAGGATGTTGGCCGGAGATGGCATGCGAGCGATGCCCGCGTTGTCCGCACCAGCGTATGAACACCAGTTACACAAAAACGCAACAATTCGAGGTTCGAAAGATTCACTCATATAATCAAGCCCTCACGTTTTACGTTTGACGTTTCCCCCGTGATACGTGAAACGTCAAACGTGATCTCACACCACCATCGCCAACAGCCCATCAATCTGCGCCACGATTTCCTCGTCGGTGAAGTGCAGCGCAGCGATGGCACCGGAAGGACAGGTGGCGGCGCAAGTGCCACACCCCTTGCACAGGGCTGCGTTGACCTCCGCTTTGCCATCCCCATTGCGGGCAATGGCGGAGTACGGACAGGACAAAATGCAGTCGCCGCAGCCCACGCACTTCACAGCCTCCACCACAGCGACGGTGGGGGAGATGGTTACTTCGCCCCGGTTGAACAGACTCACCACCTCCAGAGCCGCTGCCCCGGCGTGGGTCACCGTGTCCGGCACGTCTCGCGGTCCCTGGGCGCAACCGGCCAGGAAGACGCCGGCAGTGCTGGTCTCTACCGGCCGCAGCTTGGGATGGGCCTCGGCGAAGAAGCCGTCGGGCGTGCGGCTCAGGCCGAACAGGGCCGCCACCCGGTCAGAGTCAGGCTGAGACTCGATGGCCGTGGCCAGGATCACCAGGTCCACATCGGCCGCCACCAGCCGCCCCAGGTCAGCGTCCTCACCTTTCACCCTCAGTTTGCCGTCGGACAGCACCTCCACCTCAGCTCCTCGGCCGCGTATGAAAGTGATGCCCTCTTCCTGCACCCGCACGTAGAACTCCTCGTAGGCCTTGCCGAAGGCCCGCATGTCCATGTAGAAATCGTAGACCTCGGCTCCGGTCTTCTCCCGCACCTGGTGGGCTTGCTTGAGGGAGTACATGCAGCAGAAGCGAGAGCAGTAAGGATGAGCATTCTCATCCCGGCTGCCGATGCAGTGGAGGATGGCCACCCGCTCCGGCTTCTTCCCCTCGGCGGTGAGGATCTCGCCACTGGTAGACCCGCCCGCGCTGCTGAGCCGCTCGAACTGCAAGCCGGTGATGATGTTGGGCGACAGGCCGTAGGAGTACTGGGGAAGTTGAGTGGGGTTCCACATCGAATAGCCTGTGGCGACTATGATGGCTCCCACTTGCACATCCAGCAACTCGTCCTGCTGATCGAAATGGATCGCCCCGGGTGGACAGACCCTCTCGCAGAATTTGCAGCGGCCCTTGAGAAAGTACGGGCAGTGCTCCCGGTCAATCACTGGGATGTTGGGGATGGCCTGGGCGAAGGAGAAGTAGATCGCTTTCCGCTTGCCCATCCCCGCCTCGAAGACCGTGTCCACCACCTTGATGGGGCACTTCTCCTGGCAGATGCCGCAGCCGTTGCACAGGTCCTCATTCACCGACCGCGCCCGCTTACGGATACGGGCAGTGAAGTTGCCCACGTACCCGGAAATTTCCTCTACCTCACTGTAGGTCAGGAGCGTGATGTTGGGATGCCGACCGGCATCCATCATCTTGGGGCCAAGAATTCAGGTGCTACAGTCAAGAGTGGGGAAGGTCTTATCCAGTTGAGCCATGTGGCCGCCGATGGTCGGCTCCCGCTCCACCAGGTAAACCTGGTAGCCAGAATCGGCGATGGAGAGGGCTGCCTGGATGCCAGCGATGCCGCCGCCCACCACCAGAGCCGCCTGCGTGACCGGCGCATGGCGCGGTTCCAGCGGGGTGTGATAGGCTACCCGCGCCACCGACGCCCGCACCAGCCGCTTGGCCTTCTCCGTCGCCAGCTCCCGGTCGTGGATCACCCAGGAGACATGCTCGCGGATATTGGCCATCTCAAAGAAGTAGGGGTTAAGCTCCGCCCCCGCCACCGCCCGCCGAAAGGTAGGCTCGTGCATGCGGGGCGTGCAGGAAGCCACCACCACCCGGTTGAGGCCCAGGTCACGGATGTCGTCCTGGATCAATACCTGGCCAGGCTCGGAGCACATGTACTTGTGATCGCGGGCGATGACCACGCCGGGCAAGGCGGCGGCCATCTCCACCACTGCCGGCACGTCCACCGTGGCTGAGATGTTGATACCGCACTCGCAGATATAGACGCCAATTCGAGGTTCTTCCATACCGTAAACTCCTTGACTACGATTCCGATAGCCGGGCCAGCACCGGGCTCACCGGCACAACGTGTCGCTCAAACATCAACGCGCTCTCCGGCAGCCCGAAGGCCAGACCCATCAACTGGGGCAGGAACAACACCGGGATGCGCAATGACCGGCCCACTAATTGGGAGGCCTTATCCTGGTAACTATCCATGTTCATGTGGCACATCGGGCAGACGGTGACGATGCAGTCGGCCGGCTCGCACGCCTCCAGGATGGACACTGCCATCGGGAGGCCAACTTCCGGCTTGGTGGTGAGTAGGGACGTGCCGCAGCAAGAAGCCTCGCGGTTGTGGCTATGGACCGTAGCCCCCAGCGCCTCCAGTACGCTCACCATCGAGGTTGGCCGCTGATCGTCGTCGAAGGGGCTGTAGGGACGGACAGTCTGGCAGCCATAATAAGGGGCGACGGTCAAGCCTGTGAGCGGTCGCTGCACCCGGGCAGCGATGGCTTCCGGAGCAAAATCGTTGGCCAGGATGTCCATCACATGCCGCACCCGGACTGTGCCGTGATACGCCAGATCCTCCACTTCCAATGCCTGGTTGATGGTATCGAGCAACTGGGGCTGCGTGGCGATGGCGACATTCGTGCGCCGAAAGTTGGTGTAGCAGGCGCTGCAGATAACCAACAGATCCTGCCCGTCACTGACTTGTTCCGCCAGGGCCAAATTGCGGGCCGGCAGCACCACCCCCAACAAGTCACTCATCGTCGCAGCCACACTGGCCCCACAGCAAGTCCAGTTCTCCAACTCCTGCACCTGCGCTCCCAGGGCCTCGAACGCCGCCAGCGTCGAGTTCTTGTACTCCAGAGCAGAGCCCTCCGCTGAGCAGCCGGGGTAGAATAAATATCTCATCGCTGCCCCTCCAGTTCCGCTACTCGCTCAAACAGCCGGTCAAGTCGGCCTTCCCCGCCCAGACTGGGCACCTTCAGGTGGGCCTTTCCCCGGACCAGCAGCGTGAGCCCTAATTTGGCATAGCTCAGCGCAGTCAGGGGATTGCTCAACAGGAAGTAGCGGACCATGAACTCTATCTCCCGCATACGCCCATAGCGGCGCATCACGTCGCTGAAGGCTCTGTAGAAGGCGGTGCTTTCGCGCCACTCCCCGATCCCTTTCTGAAGCGCCAGTTGCTTGAGTTTGACGATGGTCTCAGTGAGGGGGATGCCTCGCGGACAGCGGACGTGACACATGTAGCAGAGGCTGCACAGCCACATCGCCTTGCTGTGAAGCACTTCATCCTGGAAGCCCAGTTGGACCAGTCGCCACATCTGGCGGGGGGTGATATCCATGGCGTGGGCAGAAGGGCAAGAAGCAGAGCAAGTGCCACACTGAATGCAGCGATTGAGGAGCTGCCTTGCTGGAGTGAGACTGTCCACAAAGGTAGTATCTCGTTTCACTGCGGTCAAGTTAACAACTTCAGAAGTCGCCAAAGGTTACCTCCTGACTTCCTCAAACATGTTGGGCAGACCAAAAATGACAGGCCAAATTGTAGCACGCTCGCCGCGCTTTGTCAAGAGCGGGATGTCACAAATGATGAAGACCCTTCATTGCAGGAAGCGCTCGCCACGTCAGAGCATGATCCTGCAAGAAAACACGGGCCAGGAGCGTCCCTCCTGGCCCGTGCAGTCCCAGGCAAAGCCGGCGGTGCTGACTCAATGGCTACCCTCGACGGTGACGGTCTACTGCGCGATCAAGTCTTCAATAGCCTGCTCTAACACAGGGAGCGGGAGCGAACCCCGCAGGATGCTCACCTGATTGCCCTCGCTATCTAGCAGCAAGAACGTGGGAGTGCCAAAAACCCCATATTCTTTGGCCAACTTCTTGCCATCTGACCGGTCCAAGCTGACGTACACCACGTTGAGCTGCTTTCTGTACTTCCGCCTGATCCCATCCACGATGGGATTCATCTGTTTGCAGTACGGTCAATTAGCGGCACGGAAGTACGTAAGAGTTGGGCGATCGCCAGCCGGAGCAGACCAGAACGTGTAAGCCAGATAAGCCACCGCGGCCAGCGCCCCCAGTGTCAGAACGGCAATAATAAGAGTGCGCCTTTTCTCCATAGAACACTACTCCTCTAGAATCCGTACGATCTCCTGCGTCATCACCTCGGCAAACTGTGGCCCAGCCATCCGTCTAATCTCCTCTCCTTCACGATCAAAGAAGACGTAGTTGGGCTGACCAACAATGCCGTACTCACGAGCCAGTTTCACCCCGTTGGGTTTGTCAACGTTTATACGAGCTATCTCGAACTCGTTTCCATAGGTCTCTTCCAGCCCATCCACGATGGGCGCCATACCCTGGCAAATCTTTCAAATCGGGGAATAGAAGTAGATCATACCAGGGCCATCCATTGTGACACTTGCCGGTCCAGACTGGCACTGAGTCAAAAAAGGTAGGCTGCCAATCATCAGCACAAGCGCAATACCTACGGAAATGGGTACCCTCGTCTTTTTCATCTGCTCACCCCCCCTTGCTAGCGGTTGATCTCGCGCAAAACTTCAAACAGTTCCTCGTTATCGGGCTGTTTACCAAAATCGTGAATATCAACGTAGCGGACGACGCCCTGCTTATCTACGATAAAGAGGGCTCGCTCGGTCATGCCCTGCTCGCGCAGGACGCCGTAGGACTGGGTTACCTGGCCGTGGGGCCAGTAGTCACTCAGCACGGGGACGCCTTCCACTTCCAGCGACTCAACCCAAGCTGCGTTGGAGTCTACGCTGTCCACTGTTATGCCCAGAACCTGGGCATCTGCCGCCTCGAAGCGCGCCAAGTCGGCTTCGTAGGCAGGCAACTGGACGGATCATATCGGTGTGAAAGCGCCAGGCAAGAAGGAGATGACAACGTTCTTCTTTCCCTGATAATCGCTCAACCTAATGAAACGTCCAGTGTGGTCGCGCAGCTTGAAGCCGGGGGCCTCATCGCCGACTTGCAGCCTGGCGTTGCGAACCTCGCCCGCTCCGACCGGCCCAAACAGCGTCGCCCCGACGTACCCAGCCGCCAGCCCAACGATGAGCACGACGACAAGGAGGATGTACACAGTCGTCTTGTTCACGTGTTCCTCCCGCTCAACTAGATCTCACATCCCACGCCCCACATCCCACATCACCGATACCCCTCCTGCCGGGCCGCTGCGTCCATAGCCACCGTGGTTACCCGCTCCACGGGCAGCAGGACTGTGCGGCCCACCTGGCGCAGGTCAATGGTCTTCAAGTAGCGCCGGCACTCCCGGCAGACGTAGAGCCGGTAGACGCCATCCTCGCTGGGATAGTAGACCATTTTGGTGTGGTCGGTGGTTTCGCAGAATGGGCAACCAAGCCGGTGGTAGAGCCACTGGCTGTTGCAGCGCGAGCACAGCAGATACCGTGTCCCCACCTCAGCGTCCAGCGTGGCAAAGTCGGGAGCGCCGCCGCAGACCGGGCAATAGCCCCGCCTCCAACGCTGCTGGTCCACATAGGGCAGCACTTGCTCGGCGGCCCATTCCAGGTAGGGCTTCAGCGCCAGGTCCGCAGACGCCTGGGCCAGCGTTGGCTCCTCCGGCTCCCCACTCTGTTTCCTGGTCGCTTGCCCGTCCTCGAATCGTTGTTGAGCCAGAGCCAGGCACTCTGCGTGGCTGTCTGGCACTGTCTGCCCCACCAGTTCGGGGTCATAGCCTGTCAACAACTGCGCCACGGTCGAGACCAGTTTGGCGAAGCGCTCCCCTTCCACCGGTAACTGAGCAAAGGATAGCAGCGGCAGGCCCTGAAGCAATCGCGCCTGCAACGCTTCTTCGTCCGCCATCTCCAGGGTTCCCGATATCTCAGTCCTGGCCTGGTCCAGTATTTGAAACAGCCTGCGATGAAACTCGTAGTAGGAAGCCAAATCCGGCTCCCGCCGCGCGGCCTCAGCCAACGCCTCTGATACTGTCATCATCTACTAATCTCCTGTAAGGTGTACGGGAAGGCCCGATAAAGTGACAATTAGTGAAAATTCGTGTAATTCGTGGCAAAAAGCCTTTTGGTTCTGGCTTGTCCAGGTTAGGAACACCGGCAACCGACAGAGGGACACACCATCCCTTCGTGTGTCCCTCTGCCAGAACTGTCTTACCCTGGTTGTGGTGTTCTGCTACCGCACCTCAGTGTGCATCTCCGGTCACTGTTTCACGGAGCACCGGCACGTAGCGTACAGCCAGAGAGTAGAACAGGACGGCTGCAGCGACGGCTGCGAGGGTAATACCCCACTCCATCCAGTGCGGGGAGTAAGTGGCGCCGGGCGGCGCATTAAGCGCAAACCAGGCGATGGTCATTCGATTGATGAGTATGCCCACCACTGTGCATATCGCCCCCACCACCAACCAGCCCTCGCTTTTCCTACCACGGGAGGCGAAGATAACCAGCGGCACGATCACGCCGATGATGATCTCCGCCAGGAAGAGCAGGCTGAACCGACCACTCCCGAAGATCAGCCCTAACTCCCCGGCCAACAGCAGGTCCCCGAGCTTGAGCACGAGGTAGATCGCCTGGATAATGACCACCCACTTGGCCAGACCTTTCAGCAGCTTCATAGGCGCTGGCTTGCCCAGCGCCCGCCAGGTGACGACACCCAGGAAGATGGCCACGGAGAGCCCCGTGAACAGGGCGGAGGTGAGGAACAGGACGGGCAAGATGGGTGTCCACCACAAGGCTTCCAGCTTATGGCGCAGTATGACGAAGACCGCGCCCATCGAACTCTGGTGCACACAGGAAAGAAGCACGCCCACGCCAGCGATCGGGACGATCAGCCGGTGAAGCCACTTTACCACCGCCGACCTACTGCGCTCGAAGACGATGGAGAGAAGCTCCAGAATCAGCACTCCTAAGTAGAGAGTGATGGACATAGCGACCTCGAACATGAAGGAGTGGAGATTCCAGCGCCAGGGCATCAGCACGCTATAGAACTGGTCCCAGCGCCCGACGTCCATCACCAGGACCAACACCACCATGAGATAGCCCAGAAAGCCAGCCAGGACGGTGAAGCGGGAGAGGCCGTGATACTGCTTTTGGTTGAAGATGTGTACCACAGCGGCCAGGGTAAACGCCATCGCGGAGAAGGGAATGATGAAAACATCGAATGCGATCCACATCCCCCACGGATAGCCGCTACTCAGATTGGTTGTAGCGCCCAGGCCCTGGACCAGTCTCATGATCCCCAACACCGCTCCGAACACGACAATCGCCGCCAGGATCAACTCCACAACAGAGAAAGACACTCTGCTCTTTGTTTTCGTTGCTACTGTCATCGCTATGCCTCCTCTTTCTCTTGCTTCGCTATTTCTTCAGCCCGACGATTGGTGAACCAGTACAAGCCTCCCAGCAGTGCCGTCACACCGATCAACATGCTCGGCGTGCCATAGACGGCCAGGTTCTCGCTCAATGCCGGAACGGGTTCCGAATCCAGTTCGGGGAAGCCTAGCTCTGCGAAGGGGACCGGCGAGATATACATCCAAGAGGTCCCTCCGGCCTCTTCCTTGCCGTAGATGTGATTCACGTACTTGTCCGGGCGACTCCGGATCCGCGCTTCTGCCTCAGCGATGAGAGTTTCGCGCTCTCCAACGACAAGAGCGTCGGTCGGGCAGGCCTTGACGCAGGCCGGCTCCATCCCGTTGCTCTGACGATCGGCGCAGAACGTACATTTCTTGATCTCAGGCAACACCCTATCCCAATGCACCCTGGGCACATTGAAAGGACAGGCGATCATACAGTAACGACAACCGATGCACTTCTTGGCATCGTACACCACTGGCCCATCAGGCAGCTTTTCAAGCGCGCTCACGGGACAGACCGAGACACAAGCAGGATGCTCGCAGTGCATACACTGGCGCTTGGTGAAGACCCAGTGGAGCTTGCCGTTGGCTTCCTCCACCTCGTCGAACTTGATCAGGCTCCAGGTATCGCCGGAAAAGTCCGGCGGGTTATCATAGCAGCCCAGGCATAGAGTTATTTCGCCGGGGTTGTCGTTCCACGCCTTGCAAGCCACCTGGCAAGCGCGACATCCCATGCAGCGGACGAGATCAACCAGTACACCCTTACTCATCATGCACCCCCTTTCGTAACCCGCACCAAGAACGCCTTGTACTCCGGGATCATGGTGTTGGCATCGCCGACGTGGGGGCTGAGGTCATTGGCGCTATCCCCAACGCACAAGCCCCGAAAACCCCAGTGCCACGGCAGGCCAATCTGATGTATAGTCCTGCCATTCAACTGGAAGGGCTTGAACCGCTTGGTGACGATGGCGACTGCCTGGATCTTGCCCCGCACCGACTCGACGGTGACCAGTTCGGCGTTCTGGATCCTCATCTCCTCCGCCAATTCCTCGCTCATCTCGACGAACATCTGGGGCATCAGCTCCACCAGCCAGGGCAGGTTGCGGGTCATCTGGCCCGCTTGCCAGTGCTCTGTCACCCGGTAGGTGGTGCATACGATGGGGTAGTCCTTGGGATCGCCGATCTCCTCTGGTCGCCATATCTTGATGGCTGGGTTTCTCTGTGTGCCGGAGAGCAGATTGGCGACAGGGCTCTCCACCGGCTCATAGTGCTCCGGGAACGGGCCTTCCGCCCGGCCCGGCCCGAAGATACGGGCGAAACCTTGCGGCTTCATGATGAAGGGGTAGCGCGTGCCCTCCATGTTCATCGGCGGCCAGCCGCCATCGGGCACGTCCCCCTCCCACTTGGTCTCTGGCCCCGTCCAGCGGACGACGAAGTCCTCCGGGTCCCACGGGTTGCCGTCCAGGTCCACCGAGGCGCGGTTGTAGATGATGCGCCGGTTGACCGGCCAGCACCAGGACCACTTGGAGTACAGGCCGATGCCAGCGGGATGGTAGTCTACGTTGTCGCGCCACTTCTGGCGGTTGCCGTCCTTCTCGTTGTAGGACTGGGTGTAGAGCCAGTTGGAGGACGAGGTGGAGCCATCGGTCAACAGGTGGCCGAAGGTGCCCATTAACTGACCCTTGCGGTACTTGACCGAACCATCGGCGTTGAAGATGTCGGCCTCAGCGAAGCCGTTGATCTCGCGGGAGACCAGGTCCGTCAGGTCGGCCGCGCCATACTTGCCAACCGGTCTGTCGTACCAGCCCTTCCAGCGCAGCTTAGTGACCGCGTCGGCCACCGGCCCACCCTGGGCCTCGTACAGACCGATCACTTTGAGCATCAGCTCAACGACGATCTCTAGATCAGGCGTGGCCTCGCCGGGCGGATCCACCGCCTTCCAGCGCCACTGGCTCCAGCGCCCGCTGTTGACGATGCTGCCCTCTTTCTCGTAGGAAGCAGCGGCCGGCAGCACGAATACCTCCGTCTGGATGTCGGCAGGGTCTAGGCCGGGCTCCTGCCAGAAGGCGCAGGTCTCCGTCTCCCACAGGTCCACACTCACCAGCCAATCCAGTTTCTGGAGGGCCTGCCGCTCGGCAAAGGCGTTGGGGCCGCCCACAGCCGGGTTTTGGCCCCAGCAGAACAGCCCCTTGATCACACCTTCCGCCATCGCCTCGAAGAGGGCGATGTGGGAGTAGTTGGTGCCGGGGTTGAGCTTGGGCAGCCAGTCGTAGCCGAAGTCGTTGTCGGCGATGGCATTGTCGCCGTACCAGCTCTTGAGCAGACTGACGTAGTACTTGGGGTAGTTCAGCCACCAGGAAGCACTCTTGGGGTCGGAGGTGGCGAAGGCCGCCGCTCGCCCGTCCAGATGGGTCTGCAGGGTCGTATCCGTAGCCACCGGCGGCTTGAGGTAGCCCGGCAGGATGTGGAACAGCAGACAGTGGTCAGTGGAACCCTGCACGTTGGACTCGCCGCGCAGCGCGTTGATGCCGCCGCCCGCCATGCCGACGTTGCCCAGCAACAGTTGCAGGATGGCGTAGGAGCGGATGTTCTGCGTGCCAACGGTGTGCTGGGTGGTGCCCATGGCGTACATGATGGTGCCACTCTTGCCCACCGCGCCAGACTCAGCATAGGTTTCGCAGATTTGCAGATAGGTCGCTTTGTCCGTCCCGGTTACGTTGCACACGGTGTCGGGGTCATACCGCGCGAACTGCTTCTTGAGCAGTTGGAAGACGCAGTTTGGATCTTGCAGCGTCTTGTCCTTGAGCGGAATGCCGTCCGCATCCGTCTGCCACCTCCAGGTGGATTTGTCATACTTGCCGAATTGCCCAACGCCAGGGAAGTCTTCTTTCTGTTGAAACCCGGAGAACTTGCCATCCAACTCGGCGGCCGTCTTGAACTCCGGATCAATCAGGAAGGCGGCATTGGTGTATTCGGTGACGTAGGTCATGTTGTAGTTTTGGGGATGGGTTTCCATGTCGTTGAGCACCCACCTTATCATCCCGCCGATGAAGGCGATGTCGGTGCCAGAGCGCATCTTGGCGTAGATATCTGCCTTGGATGACGAGCGGGTAAAGCGGGGGTCCACGTTGATGAGCGTGGCACCGTTTTCCTCTATAGCCTTGGTAACCCACTTGAAGGAAATGGGGTGGTTCTCGGCGGCGTTGCTGCCGATGATCATGATGCAATCACTGTTCTTAATGTCAACCCAGTGATTGGTCATCGCTCCTCTACCGAACGACTCTGCCAGAGCCGCAACTGTAGCGGAGTGTCATATCCGCGCCTGGTGCTCAATGTACACCAGGCCCAGTGCTCGCATCGCCTTGACGATCAGCGCACATTCCTCGTTGTCCAGCGCGGCGCCGCCCAGCGAGGCAATTGCCTCTAGCCGGTTGACCGTGCGGCCTTCGCTGTCCTTCGCGATGAAGTATTGGTCGCGGGTGGCTTTGATGCGTTTGGCGATCTCGTCCAGGGCCCAGTCCCAGGACTTCTCCTCCCATCTGGAGGAGCCTGGCGCGCGGTACTTGACCTTCTGCAAGCGGTTGCGGTTGACCGCGCCGTCCACGGTGTTGAGCTGGGCCATTCCCAGGCCCTTGCTGCACAGGGAGCCCTGGTTGATGGGATGGTCGGGGTCGCCCTCAAGGTTGACCACTCGACCATTTTGGGCAGCGACGATAGCGCCGCAGCCCACGGCACAGAAGCAGCAAATGGTGGGCGTCTCGCCGATGGGCTTATGCAATGGAAAGCCTGCCGCCAGCGCGGCTGTGGATAAACCGCGAGGCAGCATCAGCCCACCAGCAGTGGCCCCGGTGAGTTTCAAGAAATCTCTACGACTAAGCTTCATGACACTTGTTATCCTCCTTGACTTAAGTTATTGAGGCCAATGGGCCATTGACCTCAAATCACGCTATTATCACCTACTGGATTCATCCCCCCTTCCTCACAAAGATAGACGAGCTTAAACTCACGAACAAAAGGGAGAAGTCAGCCCTGACAATGCTAGAGCTAGCCCCTCTCCCTTAGACAACTCACTTTGAAAATCGCGTGCTACCATAGACACCCACAGACCTCTCTGTCCGCTTGCTAATAGACGGCTTGACAACCTAGCCGTTTCGATTGCTGGAGTAGTATAGCACAGAGCGCGATCTTTGTCAAATCTTAGTCAGGGGAAACCCCTATGCTCTGTAGGGAAATACCCCAATATTATATAGGATTCTCAATCCATGTCAAATAAACTTTTTAGCAATTTGACAAGCAGACGCAATTGTGATAAACTGAACGCCGCTGTTCCCCAAATGACAATTCCGCCAATTGAGCATGCCAACGGTCGACACGTTCAATACTAGACTAGACAGGGACTGAATCTAATGCCCATTGACTACCTCCCCATCTTAATCCTCGTCATTGTCAGTACCGCCTTTGCCTTTCTTGCTCTCATTGTGCCCACCCTCTTAGGCCCCCGTAAGCCCACCGAAACCAAGCTCCTCCCTTATGAATCCGGCAAGATCCCCTTCGGCGATGCCCGGCGGCGCTTTCCCGTCAAGTACTACCTCACAGCCATGTTGTTCATCGTCCTCGACATAGCGGTGATTTTTCTGTATCCCTGGGCGACGGTATTTAGAGACCTGAAGGTCTTTGGTTTGATAGCGATGGCCGTCTTTGTGGCAATCCTGCTGGTGGGATACGTCTACATCTGGAAGAAAGGGGCCCTGGAGTGGGATTAGAGACCAAGCTTGGAGATACGATCATCACCACCACCCTGGAGAAGCTGGTCAACTGGGCCCGCAAGTCCTCGACCTTCCCGCTCACCTTTGGGCTGGCTTGTTGCGCCATCGAGATGCTGCACGCCGGAATGTCCCGCCACGACATCGCCCGCTTCGGCGCTGAGGCATTCCGAGCCTCGCCCCGCCAGGCCGATATCATGATCGTTTCTGGCCGGGTCTCCCAGAAGATGGCCCCCGTGGTCAAACGCCTCTACGAACAGATGCTAGAGCCCAAGTGGGTCATCGCCCTGGGAGCCTGCGCCTCCTCCGGGGGGATGTTCAACAACTACGCCATCATTCAGGGAGTGGACAAGATCATACCCGTAGATGTCTACGTGCCCGGCTGCCCACCCCGTCCCGAGGCCCTGCTCTACGCCCTAATCAAGCTCCAGGAAAAAATAGAGCAAGAGAAGTTCACAGATTATGAGTGATGTAATCGCCATCGAGAAACTCAAATCCCAATTCCCGGAGGCTGTTCTAGGGGTGCAGGAGTTCCGAGGAGAGACGACCGTCACGGTTCGAGCCGAGGAGCTAGTGGATGTATGCACTTTCCTCCGCGACGATCCTCAGCTCCGATACACCACCCTCCTCTTCGTGACCGGCCTGGATCGTTCGGAACTGGTCATAGAGCCCCGCTTCGCCCCAGCGCGGGAAGCCCTCCTCCCGTTTTCCGCCGTCTACCAGCTCTACTCCGCAGCGAGGCCTTCCGCCCCCCACCGTCGCCACCTGCGCCTGAAAGTGCCCATCTCCGGAAACCCGCCCAAAGTCCCAACGGTTAGCAGCGTGTGGCCGGCGGCCAACTGGCACGAGCGGGAGACCTACGACCTGATGGGCATCGTCTTCGAAGGGCATCCCGACCTGCGCCGCATCCTGATGCCCGACGACTGGGTTGGCCACCCCCTGCGCAAGGATTACCCCCTGGGCGGCGAGCCGGTGGTCTTCTCCGCCAACCGAGAACTCCCTGAGCTCGAAACCCTGGGGACGCAGATCATGCCAGCCGAGTCCAAGCCGTCCCTGCTCCCGCCCGGCGTTGATGCCGAGAAGTACATGGTGCTCAACATGGGGCCGCACCACCCGGCTACTCATGGCGTACTGCGAGTGGTCCTGGAGCTGGATGGCGAGACCATGATCAGCGCCACTCCCGACATCGGCCACCTTCACTCCGGCATCGAGAAAACGGCCGAGCACAAGCTCTACCAGTTGGTCGTCCCCTACACCGACCGCATGGACTACGTGGCGGGGATGAACAACAACCTGCCCTACGTCCTGGCTGTGGAGAAGTTGCTCGACATTGAGATACCACCGCGCGCCCAGTATTTGCGCGTCATCTGCTGTGAGCTGCAACGGTTATGCGCCCACCTCATCTGGCTGGGCACCAGCTTGCTTGACCTGTCGGGCATGCTCATAGGCCTGCTGATGTATTGCTTCCGCGACCGGGAGGACATCTGCAACCTCTTCGAGATGATCTGCGGCGCTCGCCAGACCCCCACCTATTTTACCATCGGAGGGGTGCGCTGGGACGCCCCTGAGGGCTGGCCCGACGCGGTGCGGGCCTTCATCGCCGGGCTGCCCCAACATCTGAAAGAGTACCACACCATGGTCACCGACAACCCCATTTTCAAGTCTCGAACGGTGGGCATTGGGATACTGCCCCAAGAGGACGCTATCGCCTACGGTGTGACCGGCCCCTGCCTGCGGGGGAGCGGGGTGGAGTACGACGTGCGCAAGGCCATACCCTATTCCAGCTACGAGGACTTCGAGTTCGACATCCCCACCCAGCCCGAGGGCGACGCCTACGCCCGCTACCTGGTGCGCATGGAGGAGATGGTCCAGAGCATCCGCATCATCGAACAGGCTCTTGACAAGCTTCCCGATGGCCCGGTGATGTGCGCCGACCGCAAGATCGCACTGCCGCCGAGGGACGAGCTGGACACCAGCATGGAGGCCCTGATCCACCAGTTCAAGCTAGTGACCGAGGGCTTCAGCGTCCCGCCGGGGGAGGTCTACGTCAGTTGCGAGAACCCCAAAGGCGAGTTGGGATTCTACATCGTCAGCGACGGCGGCCCCAAGCCCTACCGCTGCAAGATTCGAGGCCCGTCGTTCTCCAACCTCAGCGCATCCGGCATCATGGCCAAGGGGCAAATGCTGTCGGACATGGTGGCCATCATCAGCTCGATTGACATTACCCTGGGAGAAGTTGATAGATAGTATGCTGTCTGAGAAGGCTAGAGCCGAGATAACCGAACTCAAAGGCAAGTACCCTGATCCCAAGTCGGCGTTGTTGCCGGCGCTGGAGATCGCCCAGCGAGAGCATGGCTGGTTGAGCGAGGAGGTCATGCGCGAGGTGGGCCAGGCGATGGACTTGCCTCCCACCGAGGTGGCTTCGGTGGCCAGCTTCTACACCATGTTCTATCGAGAGCCGGTGGGCGAACACGTCATCCAGGTTTGCACCAACATATCATGCTCGCTTTTGGGCGCGGAGCACATCGTCGAGTACCTCAGCCGCAAGCTGGGCATAGAGGCAGGCGACTCCACCCCGGATGGCAAATTCACCCTGCTCACCGTCGAGTGCCTCGGCTCCTGCGGCACCGCCCCGATGATGCAGGTGGATGAGGTGTATCACGAGAATCTGACTGAGGAGAAGATAGAGCGGATTTTGGCGGAGCTGGCATAGGGGAGGATTGAACATGGGTAAGACTACCTATTCGCAGGTTCAAGAATTGGTCACGCGGTTGCCCATCAAGAAGCTGTCAACCGCGTATCGCCTGTTGGTTGATTTAAGTGCGAGCGATGCAGACTCACCTTCACGCCAAGAGGAGTTCATGCTGTTGCCCCTGGCAGAGCGCCGACGCCTCATGGCAGAACAGGCTAAACAGATGGCGGCACACTACGAGCAAACGACTTCAGAACGTCAGGCATGGCAGACGGGGGACTTTGTTGACTATTAGTCGCGGAGAGGTTTGGCTGGTTACTCTTGACCCAACGGTCGGCGCAGAGATTCGGAAGACTCGCCCAGTCGTTGTCGTCAGTTCGGATGCAGTCGGTGCGCTACCAATCAAGTTAGTCGCGCCGCTGACCGAGTGGAAAGACTACTTTGCGGGGAATATCTGGCACGTGGAAGTCACGCCAGACAGCATAAACGGATTGGCAAAGACCTCAGCGGTGGACACGCTGCAACTACGCGGTGTTGATACACAACGGTTCGTCCAGAAACTGGGAAGGGCATCTCCCGCGGTCATGCGGGCAATCGTTGCGGCGATTGCGGCGGTCATTGAGTATTGGTAACCGGTGGCAGTGTTTGCCTTGCTCACCGTCGAGTGCCTCGGCTCCTGCGGCACCGCGCCGATGATGTAGGTAGATGAGACGTATCACGAGAATTTGACCGAGGAGAAGATAGAGCGGATTTTGAGGGAGTTGGTATAGGGCCAGACTTGATGAAGATTACTCGTCAAAAGGTTGCTCAGAAACTCATTGACTACCTTCATCATCGCATCACATTAGCAGATTTAGTGGATTGGGCAGAGCTGGCGATGATGGAGGCAGATTTCGCAGAGCAAGACCTTGAAATCCTGCGGGATATCGTCAGCCGCGTGGGCCTGGCAGACGTGAGGGCATTTGGAATAACCTGGGAAGATTGCGAAGATTTTCTGTCATGGCTGGGCTACCGAGTAAGCATAACGGTTTTAGAGACCCCAGTGATGGCATAGCCCACCGTCGAGTGCCTCGGCTCCTGCGGCACAGCGCCGATGATGCAAATAGATGAGGCGTATCACGAGAATCTGACTGAGGAGAAGATAGAGCGGATTTTGGCGGGGTTGGCGTAGGAGGACCTAATGAGATACAGAGTCAAACTTGAGAAAACTGACGAAGGTTATGCAGTCTGGTGCCCTGGGTTGCCGGGATGCTGGTCCCAAGGTACAACTGAGGAAGAAGCGCTCGAAAACATAAAGGATGCTATAGAGACATACCTGACAACGGTTGAGGAGCTAGCAAAAGACAAGATCACCCGACTTGTTGAAGTGCCGGTGTAATTATGCCAAGACTGCCGGGTGTGCCTCACCGTCGCGCTGTAAAAGCATTTGAGAAGGCAGGCTTTTGGGTAGTTCGTGAAGGTAAGCACATTTCAATGACCGATGGTGAGCGAATTATCATCATTCCTCGTGCCAATCCGATCAACGCGTTCACAATGGGTGGAGTCATCAAAGACGCAGGGATGACAGTTGAGGAATTCAAGAAGCTGCTCCAGGACTATCCACGTGGGCGAGACCACCCCCGACGGCCAATTCACCCTACTAACCGTCGAGTGCCTCGGCTCCTGTAGCACCGTGCCGATGATGCAGGTAGATGAGACGTATCACGAGAATCTAACTGAGGAGAAGATAGAGCGGATTTTGGCGGAATTGGCATAGGGACAGCAGTAAAAAGGTGAACAGGTTTGTTTGTAAAAAGCAATTCTGTTAGAGAGATGGAGTAATGGAAGAAGAAAGAACAGATGAGTTGAGCAATATGGATATTGTTCTGTATGTCCTTCACCACCTAGGTGGATGGCAAAAGCGTGTTCACACGGAAGACATTGCTTTGAAGTGTTACGAACTTGCCCCGTCTAAATTCTCTTGGATAAAACACCAAAAATATCCAGACCTTAGTGCCGCTTATTATGCATTGCTAAATGCTAAAAAACCAGAATATGGCGCATTAGTTAGGGGGGAGAGCGAAAAGACAAGGACAAGTATCGGTGGATGGATGCTAACTGCCGATGGAATTAGATGGATAAGGGCGAATAGAGAGCGGATAGAGAAATACCTAGGTAAACACAGGCCAACAGGAAACCGCTTACCCGCGGATCGAAAACTCAAGGAATTGCTTAGAAGCACAGCTTTCAAGAAATTCAAGACCTATGGTGAACAAGCAGAAATCTCGCACGCTGAGTTTGCCGAATCGCTCGTTTGTACTGTAAACACCAGATCAGAAGTATTGAACGACCGACTAGAGCAACTTTGCTCTATAGCTGAGAACCTGGAAAAAGAGGAGGTTAAGAATTATGTGAATTTATGTCGAAAGAAGTTCGCATCACTTTTAGAAAAAGGGAGTGAAAGAAATGTCAAAAGGTAAAATTCCGGTCAAGTGGGATCTTGGTGCAGACCCACGTTACAAGCGTCAGAATATGGAAAGGGCAATGAGAGGAAGAATTGAACGCGGGCTGGTGGAACTGATTACGAACTCCGATGATAGCTATAGAGACTTAGAAGAGGAAGGGAAACAGGTTTCAGGTAAAGGTAAAATCCGAATATTACTTGAGAGGAGAAGAAAGGGACTGCCCTCTCAAGTAATAGTGCGAGACAGAGCAGGCGGGATGAATAGAAGGGAGATGTATGATAAACTTGGCACCTTAGGCAGAAGAACATCGGGGTTTGAAAAAGGAAAAGCGCGGCGCGGGCTTCATGGACGAGGTGCAAGAGACATTGCTGCTTTTGGTGTCGTCCATTTTGAAAGTATCAAAGATGGAGCATATAATCACTTAATAATTCCTCCCTCCCTAAAATGCCGCTTTGAAGAACCTCGTTCAAGGAAAACCACCAGAGAGATACGTCAGAAGCTCGGTATACCAAGGGGCAACGGTACAGTAGTGACTATTGAAGTTGATAGCCGTCGGTTTAACATCCCACGACACGAAACTTTGGTAAAGGACTTTTCTCGATATTGTAGCCTTCGAGATATCTTTTCCAATCCAGCTCGAGAAGTGACAATTGTAGACCTGAACAAAAACAGGGAAGACTCGTTTATCTATAGGTTCCCTGAAGGCGAACTTGTATTCGATAGCGATTTTGCAATTCCTAATTACCCTCACGTAAAAGCCCATCTTGTTATCCGCAGGCATGAAACTCCCTTTGAAAGTTCTCCTCGTTCTCCCTATCGAGAAGGCATTTTGATCAAGAGCGCAGCAGCTATACACGATTGCACCTATTTTGGGCTTGAATCAGAACCTTTCGCCTGGAGATTCACAGGCGAATTGCGTTGTGAATTCATTGATAAACTAGTCCGTGAATATGACGACCGCGATGAAGCAAGTCCTGACCACCCCGACCACCCAACAGACAATCCCATGAGATTACTGGATCCGTTCCGTGACGGACTAATCGCCGAACATCCTTTTGCCCAGGCACTCTACAAGAGATCTAGAGAGGTTTTGCTACCTTTCGTCGAGGAACTAAAGACCGCTGAACAACCCCCCAAACGAGATGTTACGGATGAAAAACTTGAGAGGAAACTGGATAGCCTTTCCAAGGAGATTTCAAAGGTTTTCGAAGAGAAACTAGACGAACTGGATGAGGAGATCATTACAGTACCCATTGATGACCCTCGAATCAAGAAGCTCGGAATAGGATTGCACATCATTCCGCCTGCTGAAGTACTACCCATTATCGTGAGTCAGCCCAAAACGTTTTCTGTTGTAGTGAAGCACTATGAAGCTTTGGATGAGTCCCTACCAGTAGATGTTATTAGCAGCAACCCTGATAACGTTGGGGTTCGCAGATCGCCAGTGTTTCTGAGAAAATCCCTTGAGGATGGTAGAGTTGGAAGAACCACCTTTAGCGTAGAGGGTTCTGAAGTTGGAGCGGAAGAATTGGTTGCAGTTTACTATGGTAGCTATGACAATTTGGTGGGTATAGAAGTTGTTGAACCCCCACCCCCTCCCGAGTTACCTGATGGTCTCTCTTTTGAGAAACCCCTATATCATTTGAGAATCAACAAAGAAAAACCTCTGGCCTTACGGTTGAAAACTGGCTCCGAACTGGGCAACCGAGTCACCGCAGAAGTGGTCTCCGATCACCCTGAAGTTGTTGTAAAGGGTGGAGGAAGGTGTAGACTACGCAAAACCAATATACCAGGAGTATTCAAGGGAAAGATTAGGGTCGAAGGACGGCAATTAAAGGTAAAGGGCAAAGTAACAGCTCGAGTGGAAGGTTTTGAGTCTGCCGAGGCTCATGTCGTAGTTGAAGAACGTCCACCTGTAAGCGGAGTGAAATTGGAGTTCAAGCCAGATGAAGCTGATTTTGGAACAGTAAGATACAAGTGGGACACTGAAAACCCGTATCTCTTGTTGATTGCAGCGGAACATCCTTCGATCAGAAGATACTTAGGAGAGCCAATTGGAGAGAAGTATTCTGGAACAGATTCTCCACTTTATCATACAGTTCTTGCTGAAGTCATTGCTGAAGCATTAGCATTCTGGATATTAGAAACGCAATTCACAAGAGAAGGACAAGGGGGAATGTTAGATTACGCTTCTACCGACGCTTATTACCACAAACATTTCTCTGACTTTCTTTCTGTTGCTCATAAGAATCTTGTTTCTGAGCATACCATCTAAACAGTCGGCTGTGATGCAGATAGATGAGATGATTACGAAGATCTGACTGAGGAGAAGATAGACCGGATTTTGATCAAGTTGACGTAGAGACAGTAGATAACCTCGATTAAGTGGAAAAGCGTCGGCCCAGATCACTTGCTCGGCCGCGCCCTATCAAGTTCCAGGAAAGGATTAGCGTTGAGAATCACAATCAGTTACTGCGGGGAATGAAACTACCGACCTCAGGCCTCCAGTCTGGCGGCCGCAATCCAGCAACAGTTCGGAGTTGAGTCAGAAGTCTTGCCAGGAAGTATCGGGGCGTTTGACGTCGTCGTGGATGACGAACTGATCTTCTCCAAGCACAAAGTAGGTAGGTTTCCTGAGCACAACGAAATCATAAGCGTGCTCCAAGAACGCCAGGACTAGGTGGGTAACATCGTCCTACTATCCTGTAGCATTCTATCATCGGGCACAGTCAAACTCCTCGCCGGAGGGGATGTGGTCAAGCCCCTCGAAAGGAGAAACTAGAATGCTCAATAACAAGTTCGGGTTTGTGGCGCTACTTACCTTGATGGTAGCCTTGACCCTGGCAACTGGCTGCAGCCCGCAGCAAGAAGTCAAGGCAAGTATTGGCGATGATGGCCGCGAGAAGCAACTCCAGAAGGGCCAAACCCTGGTCGTCACCCTGGAGGGCAATCCGACCACTGGCTACTCGTGGGAGGCGGCAGAGCCTCTCGATGAGCAAGTCCTGCGGCAGGCAGGCGAACCGGAGTTCAAGGCGGAATCCGATCTGGTCGGGGCGGGGGGTGTGCAGGTACTCCGCTTTGAGGCAGTGACCGCAGGCCAGATCACTCTCAAGCTTGTCTACCGCCGTCCCTGGGAAGAGGGCGTGGACCCGCTGGAAACCTATTCCATCCAGGTCGTCGTGCGGTGATTGGCCAGCGGAATTTGCAGGCTTGAGCGGGTACGGGGTCGTATTGCGCGCTGTGTGACGAAATACGGAATACGCACTACGAAATACGCCATACGCCAGAAGTTACTTTCTACCCTGCCATAACTTTGATGGACTCAGACAAGGCAGCTAAATGCACGAAAAGGTCCTCCTGCGAAACGTGGGCGTCGCCGACTCCCACCAAATCAAAACCTACATTGAGCGGGGCGGGTATCAGGCATTGCCCACGGCGCTGAAGGAGCACCAACCTGAGGAGCTGGTGGAGCTGGTTAAAGCTTCGGGCCTGAGGGGGCGGGGCGGAGCGGGATTTCCGGCTGGGGTCAAATGGAGCTTCCTGCCCAAAGGCGTCTACCCCCGCTATCTGGTGTGCAACGCCGACGAGGGCGAGCCAGGCACGTTCAAAGACCGGGTGCTCATCGAACACGACCCCCACGGGCTCATCGAAGGCATCATCATCTCCTCCTACGCCTGCCAGGCGGAACTGGCTTTCATCTACATCCGCGGTGAGTACGCCTTCGGGGCCGCCCGGCTGGAACGAGCGATAGAACAGGCCTACGAGAAGGGCTACCTGGGCCAGGATATTCTGGGCAGCGGCTATGATCTGGAGTTGGTCGTGCATCGCGGCGCGGGGGCCTACATCTGCGGCGAGGAGACGGCGCTGCTTAGCTCGCTGGAGGGTGAGCGCGGCCATCCCAAGCTCAAGCCGCCCTTCCCAGCCAGCGAGGGTGTCTACCGCCAGCCGACTATCATCAACAACGTGGAGACCCTGTTCAACGTGCCCTTCATCGTCCAGCACGGGGCCGAGTGGTACAGGGGCTTCGGGACACAGAGGAGCCCAGGGCCGAAGCTGTTCAGCATCAGCGGCCACGTCAAGAAGCCCGGCGTATACGAGCTGCCCCTGGGCACGCCCCTGCGGACGCTCATCTACGACTGCGCTGGCGGGCCGCTGAACGGAAAACCCATCAAGGCCGTCATCCCTGGCGGGGCTTCCACACCCATGCTCCCCGCCGCGATGATAGACCAGGTGAATTTGGACTTCGAATCGCTGATGGAGGCTGGCTCCATGCTGGGCTCCGGCGCGGTGATCGTCATCGGCCAGGGTACCTGCATCGTCAAGACGGTGGAGCGGCTGGCCGCCTTCTTCCGCCACGAGTCCTGTGGCCAGTGCCTCCCCTGCCGCGAGGGCACCGATTGGCTGTATAAGATACTGCGCCGCATTGAGCGCGGGGAGGGCCGCGAGGAAGATTTGGATCTCCTGCTCGACATCTGCGACAACATCGGCGGCAAGAGCTTCTGCCCCCTGGGCGACGCGGCCTTGGGTCCCATCACATCCAGCATCAGGCACTTCCGCGACGAGTACCTGTATCACATTCGCGAGAAACGCTGTTAGGGAAATTGGACGCAGATGAACGCAGATACACGCTGATCTTTTTCTCTTGCGCGGAGGAGTCTTTTGAGCTTCAAACATACTGACATAACAGAGTTGATTATCAAGGCATTCTACACGGTCTACAACACGCTTGGTTATGGCTTCCTGGAAAAGGTTTACAGGAACGCACTGGCAATCGAACTACGGAAGTTAGGGTTGGACTTGATTCCGGAAGCACGCATCACAGTCCATTACGATGGTGAAGTGGTAGGCGAGTACTTTGCCGACCTGTTGGTGACCGGCACCGTGATCGTCGAGTTGAAAGCTGTGAAAAGATTGTTGCCAGAACACGAGGCACAGTTACTCAACTACCTAAAAGCCACACCCTACGAGGTTGGCCTGTTACTCAACTTTGGCCCCAAGCCTGAGATCAAGCGCAAGGCATTCGATAACTCCCGCAAAGGATCTATGCGCTGGCTTGCTGGTTCGTAGGACGCTGATTCACGCTGATAACTGACAGTAAGCGAAGCGGCAATCTGCGTCATCTGCGTTCATCTGCGTCCTTGATTTGAACTTTGGATTTGATATTATGGAGCCAATGGTAACCTTAACCATAGACGACCAAGAGGCAACAGTCCCAGCGCGAACCCTGGTGTTGAAAGCCGCCGCGAGTATCGGCATCGAGATACCCACCTTCTGCCATCACGATAAGCTGCTCCCTTTGGGAGGCTGCCGACTGTGCCTGGTCGAGATCGAGAAGATGCGGGGCCTGCAAACAGCCTGCACTACGCCCGTGCGGGAAGGGATGGTGGTGCACACCAACACCCCAGAGGTGACCAAGACCCGCCAGGGGATGCTGGAATTCCTCCTCACCAACCACCCCCTCGATTGCCCCGTCTGCGACAAGGGCGGGGAATGTGATCTCCAGGATTGGGCCTTCAAATACGGTACCACCGAGAGCCGCTACATTGAGGAGAAGCGCCACAAGAGAAAGGCCCACCCTCTCAATCTCCTGATTGTCAAAGACGAGGAACGCTGCATCCTCTGCCGGCGCTGTGTGCGATTCCTGGAGCAGTGGGCAGATGAGGCACAATTGGACTACTTCGAGCGGGGCCGACGGAGCAGGGTGGACACTTTCGCTGACCGTCCCCTCGATTCCATCTTCTCAGGCAATATCATGGATGTCTGCCCTGTGGGAGCCCTCACCAGCCGCGCCTTCCGCTTCCAGGCCCGCAGTTGGGAACTGGAACGCACGCCCAGCATCTGCCCCTACTGTGGCGTGGGCTGCAACATCACCCTGGACGTCAAGATGAACAAGCTGCGCCGCATCGGGGCGCGGGAGAACGCCGCCGTCAACGACCAGTGGCTCTGCGACAAGGGTCGCTTCGGCCACGCCTTCGTCCATAGTCCCAACAGGCTGAAGACCCCCTTGATCAAGAGGGGCGACAAGCTGGAGCCCGCCACCTGGCAAGAGGCTTTAACCCTGATAGGCCAGCGATTGGGCGAGATCGTAGAGGAAAGCGGGCCAGAGAGCGTGGGCGGCATCGGCTCGACCCAGGCCACCAACGAGGCCAATTACCTCTTCCAGAGATTCATGCGGGCCGTGGTGGGCACCAACAACGTTGACCACATCGGTCGCGTACCTGACGCGGCCAGGCCGCTGGGTTCCCTGGCAGAGGTGGCGAACGCTGACGTCATCTTCCTGATGGGTGTTGATCCCGCCGAGGAAGCGCCCATAGTCGAGCTTCTCATCAGGCGGGCCGTGCTCACCAAAGGGACGAAGGTTATCATAGCGAACCCGCGCCGCATAGCACTGAACCGCTACGGCGGCCCCTGGCTGGCCTACAAGCCGGGTACTGAGGTTGCTTTGCTCAATGAGCTAGTCAAACGTGAAACGTCAAACGTAAAACGTAAAACGTCAGACGTTGAAGAGGTAACTGGCATCCCGGGTGAGACCTTGCGCCAAGCGGCGGACATTCTAGCTCAAGCGGAGCGCGTCCTCATCATCTGCGGCCCTGCATTCAATATCCAATATCCAATATCCAATATCCAGTCCCTGACCAATAGCAGCGGCCCCTATTACCTGGCCGAAGACTGTAACTCCCTGGGCGCTTTGGAAATGGGCGTGGCTCCCCATCTGCTTCCAGGCCGACAGAGCCTAACCGACAACACAGGACTATCTGCGGATGAGATGCTGGAAGCGGCTACCGAAGGCCAGCTCAAAGCCCTTTACGTGATGAAATCTGACCCAGCCGCCCTTATGGGCAAGGTGACCCTGGAGAAGCTGGACTTCTTAGTAGTCCAGGATCTTTTCCTGACCGAGACTGCACAGTTGGCCGATGTGGTGCTGCCGGCGGCCAGTTTTGCCGAGACGGATGGCACTTTCACCAACCTGGCGGGACGGGTGCAGAGGGTGCGAGGGGCTCTACGGCCACCGGGCGAGGCCAAGCCGGATGACCAGATCCTCATTGAGCTGGCCAAGGCTATGGACAGCGACTTCGGCTATGCATCGGTGGGAGAGGTAGTGGCGGAGATCGCTGAGCTCGCGTCCATGCACAGAAACACCGGTTACACCCCCTCTCTGGCCGAAGTCGAATACAGGCCGCCAGTGCGCGATGAAGAATACCCCTTGGCCCTGGTCACCGGTCGCTTGCTCTACGATGGAGACACCCGCCTGGCCCAATCGGACATCATGCGCCAGTTTGTGCCTGAGCCTTTTGTGGAGATCAACCCCGCCGACGCCGAGGCGCTGGGCATCGCCGACGGCGCAACAGTGACCGTGGCTTCGCCGAAGGGGAAACTGAGACTGGCGGCCAAAGTAAGCGAGGACATCCGTCCCGGCTGCGTCTTCGTGCCCCAGAACTTCGCCGCAGCGCCCGTCAGTACTCTTGTAGATAAGACAGCGGCCGTCACCTGGGTGAAGGTTACAGAGTAGGGAAGATTAGTGAACGCCGTTTCCACTTCCGAGTTCGTGTAAGTCGTGGCAAATAGGGAATCGCCAATGGACCTGGTAGCAAGCATAGTTATCCCCTTCATCAAGAGCATCATCATTGTCGTCGGGCTGCTCGTCGGTTTCGCCTACACGACATGGTTCGAGCGCAAGGTGGCTGCCCGCTTCACGATGCGCTACGGACCCAATCGGACTGGGCCCTTTGGCCTCTTGCAGCCTGTGGCGGATGGCGTTAAGGCCATCTTCAAAGAAGAGATCATCCCCTCGAAAGCAGATAAGGTGCTCTATTTCATCGCGCCTGGACTATCCATAGCCACCGCCCTCCTCGCTTTTGCCGTCGTCCCGCTAGGCAGGCCCATCCACCTGTTCGGGCGCGAGATCCCCCTCCACCTGGCCGATGTCAACGTCGGGGTGCTCTATCTCATGGCGGTGGCTGGTCTGGCGACCTACGGCGTCGTCTTGGGCGGATGGTCATCCAACAATAAGTATTCCCTGCTGGGAGCCCTGCGCACCGTGGCCAAGATGATCAGCTACGAGCTGCCCATGGGCCTGGCTTTGATGAGCATCCTACTGATGGTCGGCGATCTGAGCCTGGTGAAGATCGTGGAGTATCAGAGCCCCTTGCCCCTCATCGTGCTCCAGCCCGTGGCCTTCATCATCTATCTGATTTGCAGCTTCGCCGAGGCGAGCCGCTCCCCCTTCGATCTGCCAGAGACGGAGAACGAACTAGTATCCGGCTTCGCCACCGAGTATGGCGGGATCAAATTCCCGCTCTTCTTCATGGCCGAGTACATACACATGATCACCGCCAGCGCCATCGTCACTACCCTATTCCTGGGCGGTTGGCAGGGGCCCTTTGCGCACCTGCACCCTCTCATCCCTCTGTTTTGGTTCTTCGCCAAGACGGTCTTCATGATCTTCCTCTTTATCTGGGTGCGGTCCAGCTTGCCCCGAGTGCGCTACGACAAGCTGATGAAATTCTGCTGGAAGTTTCTGGCCCCGCTGGCGTTGATAAACCTGGCGGTGACTGCTGTCGTGGTAGTCCTGGTTACTTAGAAGTTGGATATTGAAAATGGTGATTACTGAAGCTGTCAACGGTTTATACCAGATTCTCAGGGCCATGGGGGTAACCTTCAGGTATTTGTTCGTCAAGCCCATCACCGTCCAGTATCCTGAGGAGAAGGTTCACCTCTACCCCCGCTTCCGCGGACGGCACGAGTTGCAGCGCCAGGAAAACGGCCTTGAGCTGTGTGTGGGCTGCGGACTCTGCGCGGTCTATTGCCCTGCCGCCTGCATTTATGTCGAGGCAGGCGAGAACACCGATGAGGGCGGAAAGCCTCGCGAACGCTACTCTGAGGGGGAACGCTACGCTCAGGTCTACGAGATCAACCTTAGCCGCTGCATCTTCTGCGGCTACTGCGAGGAGGCCTGCCCCACCGGGGCCATCAAGCTGAGGCACGAGTTCGCCCTGGCCGACTATCAGCGGGACGACTTCATCTACGTCAAGGAACGACTACTCATCCCGGCCACCCCTCACGTTATCGTGTTGGAGGACTAGCCTTCATGGAAATGGTTCTGTTCGTCGTTCTGGGAGCCATCGCTATCGCCGCCGCCCTGGGCGTGATCATCGCCAGGAAGGCCATCTACAGCGCGCTGTCACTGCTGGTCAACTTCTGCAGCCTGGCCGGACTGTATCTTTTGCTCAACGCGCAGTTCCTGGCCGCCGTCCAGGTCATTGTCTACGCTGGGGCCATTGTGGTGTTGTTTCTCTTTGCCACGATGTTGCTGGGCGGGGGTGATGAGGCTAGGGAAAGTCCAAACGTCAAACGTCAAACGTCATATTACTTAGCCATCGCCCTGGCCTTTGTGTTGCTGGTGGAAGTGGGCTACGTGTTCGTCAGTGGAACGCTGAGCGGGACTCAGGGCTCCGACACGCCAGAAGCCATCGCGGAGATAGGCAACGTCCAAGCCATCGGCAAGCTGCTCTTCACCGACTATCTCCTGCCCTTCGAGCTGGCTGCAATCTTGCTCCTGATCGGCATCATTGGGGCGGTGGTTCTGGCAAAGAAGAAACCACAGATACGAAATACGGAATACGAAATACGAAATTGACCATGATTCCATCATCGTACTACCTAGTTCTCAGTGCCATAATCTTCGTCATCGGCGTCGTCGGCGTGCTGGCGCGGCGCAATGCCATCGTCATCCTGATGTGCATCGAGATGATGATGGGCGCCGCTGGTCTGGCCTTCGTCACCTTCTCCCGCTACCTCAACTCCCTGGATGGTCAGGTCGCCGTCTTCCTGGTGATGGCTGTGGCCGCCGCTGAGGTGGCGGTGGGATTGGGCATCATCGTGTCCGTTTTTCGCCACAAAGAAACGACCGATGTAGACGAGATCAACCTGTTGAAGTGGTAGTTGGTAGTTGGAAGTTGGAAGGTGGAGGTTGGGCCGTGAAGCGTAAAGGCGTAAAACGTAAGGAGAGGCCTTGATGTTGGATTTTGCCTGGTTGATTCTCTTATTCCCCATACTGGGAGTGCTGATCAACGGGTTCATCGGAAATAGGATAGGTAAGAAGTGGATTGGGCGAGTTTCCTGCGCGGCCGTGGGGCTCTCCTTCGTCGTGGCCGTCGGTGTGTTTCTTGCCCTGCTGGGGGAGGAACACGGCCAGACAGTCCATCTGTTTTCCTGGATCACGGTGGGCGACTTCCAGATAGAGGCCGCCCTCCTGGTAGATCAACTCTCCACCCTGATGACTCTGGTGGTCACAGGGGTGGGCTTCCTGATCCACGTCTACTCCATCGGCTACATGGCCGAGGACGAGCGCTACGCCCGCTTCTTCACCCTGCTCAACCTGTTCATCTTCTCCATGCTGATCCTGGTGCTGGCCGACAACTTCCTGCTGCTGTTCGTCGGCTGGGAGCTGGTGGGAGCGTGCTCGTACCTGCTCATCGGCTTCTGGTTTGAACGGCCGGCCGCGGCCGAGGCGGGCAAGAAGGCCTTCCTGGTCACCCGCGTGGGCGACTTCGGCTTCGCCCTGGGGGTGATGCTCATCTTCGCCACCTTCGGCACCCTGAGCTACGCCCAGGTGTTCGACCAGGCACCGCAGGTGCTCACCACCGGCCTGGCCACCGGCATCACCTTGCTGCTGTTCGCGGGGGCGGCGGGCAAGTCGGCCCAGATCCCCCTCTACGTCTGGCTGCCCGACGCCATGGAGGGGCCGACTCCGGTCTCCGCCCTCATCCACGCCGCCACTATGGTCACCGCCGGTGTCTACATGGTGGCCCGCACTCACGTGCTGTTCGAGTTAGCGCCCCTTTCCATGACCATCGTAGCCGTCATCGGCGCACTCACCGCCTTCTTTGCGGCGACCATCGCCCTGGTGCAAAACGACATCAAGCGCGTGCTGGCCTACTCCACCATCAGCCAGTTGGGGTACATGTTCCTGGCCGTGGGGGTGGGAGCCTACGCTTCGGGTATTTTCCACCTCACTACCCACGCCTTCTTCAAGGCCCTCCTATTCTTGGGCGCGGGCAGCGTGATGCACGGCCTGTCAGGCGAGCTGGATATGCGCAAGATGGGCGGCCTCAGGGACAAGATGAGAACCACTTACCGGACATTTCTGGCGGGGGCGGCGGCCCTGGCGGGGCTGCCCCTGCTGTCGGGTTTCTTCAGCAAAGACGAGATTCTGTGGTACGCCTTCAACAAGTCAATCATCCTGTGGCTGATCGGCATCGTCACCGCCCTGCTGACCTCTTTCTACGCCTTCCGGGCTGTCTTTCTGACCTTCTGGGGGGAGCCTCGCGAGCGGGAGCTATTCGAGCACGCCCACGAGTCGCCGCCTATCATGACCAGGCCCCTGATCGTCCTGGCCGTGCTGGCCGTGGTTGGCGGGCTGATCGGCATACCGCACCTATCAGCCATCGAGGGTTTTTTGGAGCCGGTCTTCGCCCACGAGGGTGGGCACGCCGCCGAAGCCAGCGGCGTCCTGGAATGGGTGCTGTTGGCTATTTCAGCCGTGGTAGCCATCGTGGGCATCGTCTTGGCACAGTACATGTACCTGGTGGCCCCTGGCCTGCCGGACCGCTTGAGCAAACGATATGCCACTCTTTATAAGCTACTCTCCAACAAGTACTACGTAGACGAAATTTACATGGCCTTGGTGGTCAATCCCCTGCGAAAGCTGGCCCGCCTCCTGGCCGAGGTGTTAGACGCGAGGCTCATCGAAGGGCTGGTTAATGGCGTCGCCCGTGCTACCAAAGCCCTGGCCTCCCTCTCCGCCGACGTGTTCGACCCCAGGATCCTCGATGGGTTGGTCAACGGTGTCGCTCACGCCATTGGAAGGGGCAGTGGCTTATTGCGCAAGATTCAAACAGGCTACGTGCGCGACTACGCCTTAGTCATCCTGCTGGGCACGGTAGTCATCATTGGGTACTTTACCCTTCGCTGATTGCGTTTGGAGGTTGGAGATATTGAATGAGGTAGGATTCCCCATCCTTTCTTTGATTACCTTCCTGCCGCTCCTTGGAGCGCTTGGCATCCTGTTTGTCAACGCCAGGAAGGAGGCTCTAGTCAAATGGCTGGCTCTGGGAGTGGCCGTGGCTAACTTCCTGCTCTCGCTGTTCCTCTTCTTCTACTTCCAGTCAGAGACCGCAGGGATGCAGTTCGTGGAAAACGTCCCCTGGATTCCCAGCCTGGGAGTCAGCTATCACCTGGGCGTTGACGGCATCAGCCTCTTCCTGGTGCTGCTGACCACCCTTCTATCGGCCATAGCCATCCTTTCCTCCTGGACGGCCATCACCGAGAGAGTCAAGGAGTACTACATCTTCATGCTCCTTCTGGAGATGAGCATGATCGGGGTGTTCGTTTCCCTCGATCTCTTCCTCTTCTTCGTCTTCTGGGAAGTGACTCTGATCCCCATGTACTTCTTGATCGGGGGCTGGGGCGGCGCACGCCGCATATACGCCGCCCTCAAGTTCTTTCTCTACACCTTCGGTGGCAGCGCGCTGATGCTGATAGCTATCCTGGTACTGTATTTTATGAACGCCCAGGCCACCGGCCAGCCCACTTTCGACCTGCTCCAGTTGCAGAGATTCGACGTGCCAGTGGCAGCCCAGACCTGGCTGTTCCTGGCCTTTGCCCTGGGCTTCGCCATCAAAGTGCCCCTCTTCCCCTTCCACACCTGGCTGCCCGACGCCCACGTGCAGGCACCCACCGCCGGCAGCGTGATCCTGGCCGGCATCATGCTGAAGATGGGAACCTACGGCTTCGTCCGCTTCTGCCTGCCGCTATTCCCGGACGCCACGGTGACCTTCGCGCCCTTGATGTCCATCCTGGCCCTCATCGGCATCATCTACGGCGCGCTGGTGGCCCTGATGCAGCGAGATGTCAAGAGCCTGGTGGCCTACTCCAGCGTCAGCCACCTGGGCTTCGTGGTGCTGGGCATCTTCACCCTGAACGCCCAGGGGCTATCCGGTGGCATCCTGCAGATGGTCAACCACGGCCTCAGCACCGGGGCCTTGTTTCTGCTGGTGGGCATGCTCTACGAGCGGCGGCACACCCGCTTGATCGAGGACTTCGGGGGGCTTTGGAAGGTCATACCTGTTTTCTCAGTCTTCCTGTTGATAGTCACCCTCTCCTCCATGGGCCTGCCCGGCTTTAATGGCTTCATAGGGGAGTTCCTGATCATAGCAGGCACTGTCGAGTCCAACGTCGTCTACGCCGTCATCGCCGCCCTGGGCATCGTCCTCTCCGTCGCCTATCTGCTGTGGATGTTCCAGCGGGTGGCGCAGGGCGAACCAACTAATGAGAACCGCAAGCTAAGGGACCTGTCAGCGCGGGAGGTCATCGTCCTGGTCCCGTTAGCGATTCTGATAATTCTGATCGGCCTTTACCCGCCTCCCTTTCTCGATCGCATCCAACCCGCAGTGGAGCATCTCTTGTCGCAGATCGCGCTTGGGAATTAGAGATTAGAAATTAGAGACTGGAGGTTGGAGATTGGAAGTTAGAAGTTGGAGTCCCGAACTTGTTCGGGGTTTGGAGGTTGGAGATATTGAATGAGGTAGGATTCCCCATCCTTTCTTTGATTACCTTCCTGCCGCTCCTCGGAGCGCTGGGCATCCTGTTCATCAACGCCAGAAAGACGGCCCTAGTCAAATGGCTGGCTCTGGGCGTGGCCGTGGCCAACTTCCTGCTCTCGCTGCTCCTCTTCTTCTACTTCCAGTCAGAGACCGCAGGGATGCAGTTCGTGGAAAACGTCCCCTGGATTCCCAGCCTGGGAGTCAGCTACCACCTGGGCGTGGACGGCATCAGCCTCTTCCTGGTGCTGCTGACCACCCTTCTCTCGGCCGTGGCCATCCTTTCCTCCTGGACGGCCATCACCGAGAGGGTCAAGGAGTATTACATCTTCATGCTCCTTCTGGAGATGGGCATGCTGGGGGTCTTCGTCTCCCTCGATCTCCTATTGTTCTACGTCTTCTGGGAGCTTACCCTCATCCCCATGTACTTCCTCATCAGCATGTGGGGCGGTAAGCGGCGGGTCTACGCGGCGATGAAGTTCGTCTTCTACACCATGGCTGGCAGCGTGCTGATGCTGGTGGCCATCATGGCTCTCTACTTCATGAACGCCGCCGCCACCGGGGAGAGGACCTTCGACCTGCTCAGGCTCTACCAGTTCCAGGTACCTATCGGGAGCCAGATCTGGCTGTTCCTGGCCTTCGCCCTGGCCTTCGCCATCAAGGTGCCCCTCTTCCCCTTCCACACCTGGCTGCCCGACGCCCATGTGCAAGCGCCCACCGCCGGCAGCGTGATCCTGGCCGGCGTCATGCTGAAGATGGGAGCTTACGGCCTCGTCCGCTTCTGCCTCCCCCTCTTTCCCGACGCCTCGGTGACCTTCACGCCCTTGATGTCCATCCTGGCCATCATCGGCATCATCTACGGCGCGCTGGTGGCCCTGAGCCAACGGGACGTCAAGAGCCTGGTGGCCTATTCCAGCGTCAGCCACCTGGGCTTCGTGGTGCTGGGCATCTTCACCATGAACGCCCAGGGGATGTCGGGTGGCATCCTGCAGATGGTCAACCATGGTCTCAGCACCGGCGCCCTGTTCCTGCTGGTGGGCATGCTCTACGAGCGACGGCACACCCGCCTGCTCGATGATTTCGGGGGGCTGTGGAAGCAGATGCCCGTCTTCGGTCTCTTCCTGCTGATAGTCACTTTTTCTTCCGTTGGACTGCCTGGCTTGAACGGCTTCGTCGGCGAGTTCACTATCCTGGTCGGCACCTTCAAGGCCCAGCCCATCTACGCCGTTTTCGCCGCCCTGGGCATCATCCTGGGGGCCTGGTACATGCTCACCATGTTCCGCCAGGTGATGCACGGCCCGCTGGACAAGCCGGCCAATCGAGAACTGAAGGACCTTTCGACTCGTGAGATCGCCGTCCTGGCGCCCATCATCATACTCATCTTCCTAATCGGCATTTTCCCCAACCTGTTCTTGGATAAGATGGGCGCGTCGGTGGCGGCTTTGTTAGCCCAGGTTGCCGGGCCGTGAAACATGAGAATTGCGGACGCGGATTTGCACAGATTCACACAGATGAAGAAGAAGAATCTGCGAAAATCTGTGTTAATCTGTGTCCCATCATTAAGGCCTGAAAGATGAACATTGAGATCCCTAGCTTGAATCTGATAGCTCTTGCTCCGCAATTCGTGATCATCGTCGCGGCCCTTGTCGTCCTCCTGGCCGATCTCTTCAGGAGCGAGGACCAAAAAGACCTACCAGCTTGGCTTAGCCTGGCAGGGGTGATCGTCTCCGCCGCTGTTTTGTTCGTGACCTGGGGCAAAGAGGCGTCCAGCTTCCAGAACATGGCGGCGGCCGACGGCTACAGTCAGTTCTTCAATCTGATCTTCTTGACGACGGCGGGTCTGTCCATCCTCATCTCCATCAAGTACGTAGCCGACGAGGGGTTGGCCTGTGGCGAGTATTACGCCCTGCTGCTCCTGGCCACCGCCGGCATGATGCTGATGGGCGCGGCCACTGACCTGCTCATCGTCTTTTTGGGATTGGAGATCCTCTCCATCCCCCTCTACGTGCTGACCGGCCTCAACCGGACTCGGCAGGAGTCCGGCGAGGCCGCTCTCAAATACTTCCTCCTGGGCGCGTTCGCCTCGGCCTTCTTCCTCTATGGCATCGCCCTCACCTACGGAGCCACGGGGACAACCAACCTGGCAGGCATCGTCGGCTTCCTGGGGAGTGCCCGCGCGGGGTCTTACCTCTACATCGCCCTGGGCCTGCTCCTCATCGGCTTTGCCTTCAAGGTGGCCCTAGTCCCCTTCCACATGTGGGTTCCCGACGTCTACCAGGGAGCGCCCACCTCGGTCACGGCCTTTATGTCGGTGGGAGCCAAGGCCGCTGGCTTCGCCGCTCTGGCCCGCGTCCTGCTCTACGCCTTCGCGACGCTGGAATCGAGCTGGACTGTTCCTTTGGCGGCGCTGGCCGTGCTGACCATGACCTTGGGCAATTTGGCCGCCATCGCTCAAACCGACATCAAGCGCATGTTGGCCTACTCTAGCATCGCCCACGCTGGCTATATCCTGGTGGGCATCGTGGCTGCCAATGCCGCTGGTGCGACAGGCGTCCTCTTTTACCTCCTGGCCTACGCCCTGATGAACGTGGGCGCTTTTGCCACTGCCATCGTCGTGGGGAAGCGTGGGGAGCCGGGGGTGGAGATAGCCGACTACGTTGGTCTGGCCTCCCGCCATCCCTTCCTGGCGGCAACCATGGCCATCTTCATGCTCTCCCTGGCAGGCGTGCCACCTTTAGCCGGCTTCATGGGCAAGTTCTACCTCTTCAGCGCCGCCGTCCAGGCCGACCTGACCTGGCTGGCCATCATCGGCGTCCTCAACAGCGTCCTCTCGGCCTTCTTCTACCTGCGGGTAATCGTGGTCATGTACATGGCGGAGAACTTCGCGAACGAGGCTGAGGAGCCCAAGCCCCTCAGCCTATCCTGGCCCCTGGGCGTAGCCGTCACCTTGGCCGCCCTGGGCATCCTCGCCCTGGGCCTGTGGCCATCGCCACTGCTGGACATAGCTCAGCAAGCCATTGGGGCTCTGCTGGGAAGCTAATTCCCCCCTTGTGCAGAATGAAAACAAAAAGCCTCGCCACGTGTTTTCCACGAGCGAGGCCTTTTCCTTGATTAGGAGACGGATTAGTTGTCAGTGCGAAAAGCAGAAGTGCAAACAGACCGCGTTTCCCTTCAGACTACTGATTATAAAACCCTCGTGCACCAATATTGCTGCAATGAACGAAGCATGTCTTGGAGTTAAACGAACCGGATTCAGGCGTGCAGAGTTGTCTCGTACCCACTCTCCTAAGCCACCAGGCGTTGGATCGGTCATACTAAATCCGCCGGGGATTGTGTTCCCTCTAAATTCATCCAAAATCGCTTGGAAGAATTCAGCCGAAACACGCGGCTTGTTTGTGAAATGCAGTGTTACCCCAGTATGAACATCTCCAGCATATGTGAATTGAGTTCTTCTTGAAGGATGTCCCAAAGTCGAAATTATCGGCATAATCCCCCCTATGCCAACCGTAACAAAAGACTATCTGCAAAGGCAAGCTGCCGTGGCGGATTGTTTCATGCAGACAAGCTAGCTTTCAGACTCCTGAAGCAATCGCCATCCATAGTCAGTGAGTGTATGCTTGCCATGCTCGACTTATCGTAATCCTCTACACTGAAGGGAGACGGTCTTGGAGAGTTTCAATGAGTCGCTGAAAGTAGAACAGGTGCTGTCGTAGTGTATCTGGGTTCAACTTGCCGAGTACTTGGAATGATCGTTTCCCTTTGGTATACTTTTTGGTGCGGCCGCAGTTGCGGGTTGCGTGCTTTAGCGCGCCTTGTATCTCGCCTTGACTCCGTTCCTCCAGGCCAGTTACCGGCAGGAGGGCGTTCTCCTGTAGGTTTGCGCCGAAACACGTTCTGAGGGCGTTATGGTCAGCCATTACCCAGGTTTCCATGCAGGTTACCATCAACTGTGCCTGATCATCAGATGCCTCGTCTGGGCAAGCCCACCCGTCACGTTTACTCAGATGCTGCCATGGCCCACCTGAGATAGGATCCTCGCTATCTACCAGCAATATTGGATGGCCCGCTGACGGTGGTCCATCCATCGCCGTGCTGAATCGGTCAAAGGTGTCATTCCTGCTTCCGCAGGCTACGATGCGCGGCATTCGCCCTACAAAGCCAGCCTTTTCCAAGAGCTTGCGGAACCCTTCTCGGCAGCGAGATTGAAGCTCCTTGCCTTTGCCGCCTCCCTCCACGTAAAGCTTCACTCGGCTCACCACCTGGTACCTCCTAGCTCGCCAGTTGTCCACAACTCTCCAAGCCGGTATGTCTCCAGCCAATGCTCCAAGCTCTCGCGTTCAAGTCTACGTATTTCCGTCTGCCCGGCGTGCTTTTCGCATACAAGGACAGCTTCTGGTTGCTCTGTCAACGCATCTACCAGAATGTCAGAATGGGTGGTTACAACCAGTTGTGTTCGCTCTGAAGCTGCCACGAGCAAGTCGGCGACCTTGGGTAGGATATCAGGGTGCAGACCTAACTCTGGTTCTTCAATGCAAATCAATGGTGGTGGATACGGATCGCAGAGGATCGCCAGCAGGCACAAGTAACGCACTGTACCGTCAGACAACCGGGTAGCCGGGATGGAAAAGTCCCCTTCAGTGAAAAAGACTTGCACAGTACCGCCCTCGATGGAGAAATAAAAACCATCAAGTCCAGCATACAGATCTCTCAGCGCTTCAAGAAGCTCGGTCTTGGCTTTGCGTGTCCGACACACCCGGTTAAGGAATAGTGCAAGGTTCGAGAAATCCTCCTTCAGCCGGTCGGTGCGCATATCTGCTTTTTGCGGTTCACGAAAGACTGCATTGAGACCAAAAGTCCACTCGCGGTACACTCTGATTTTTCCATAGCTGGTCGCCAGGTAGGTGATCTCGGGATAGCTATCGGGATCTCTGCGCTGCGCCAGGATCGACAAATCAGGCTCAATGCTCTCACGTTCGAGCTTGCGGCTCTCACGTTCGAGCTTGCGCTCTTTATGCTTGACGTTGATGTAGGGGTTACCCCGTTGGTAGCGATAGTAGAAATAGGTATCTGTCTCGTTGGGGTAGGGCTTCTCGTTCTCAATGCTCTCGTCGATCAGGTGAAAGGACATGTTCGACTTGCCGAAGACAATTGTGTGACGCAGGGGTTGAGTTCCGTGTGGGTTGCAGATCAAGACATCGAGAGACGCCTCGCCGTTAGGGTTTCCCTTCCAGATCCACTCACTCACTCCCCCCCCCTTACTGATGGGGCGGCGCAGATCACGAGGCGATGCGCGGAGAAGGGCAATCGCTTCGATAAAGTTGGACTTGCCAGAGCCGTTGGGGCCAATTAGAACATTCAGTGGTCTGAGCTGGATAGGTGCGGTATCCGGCCCAAAGGATAAGAGATTGCGCGGAGTCATTTGGTAAAGCAGGCACTTTTCCTGGTGCATTAGTTCTCCTCCTGGTTAGCGATGTCAGAGAAAGTCACGTCACTGGCTTAATCGTCGTCTGTCACATCGTTTTCGCCCCAGTTTTCCAAATCTTTAGCTTCTTCGGGCAAGTTGGCCGCCGCCTGGCGCACGTCAAGCTTGCCTGTCACTATGTCGGCGATCAGGCGGGTGCGGTATTCGCGGATGAGGGCGATTTCCTCCTGAGCGCTGGTGATGGCGTGGTCAAGTTCGACAGTAGCTTTGTTGAGAAAGTGAACAATGGCTAGTTGTTCATCTTCTTCCGGCGGCCACCCCATCCTGATAGAGCCAACAGTATCTGCATTTCGGCTAAGCTGAGTGCCGAGCTTGCCCAACCCTCCGTAGAGCGCGCCCGAAGCGAAGACACAATAGAGGAATTCGACGTTGCCGCGAAACCGAGGAAAGTACACAAAGCCGTCATGAATACAGCACTTGATTTTTCGCACAGATGCAAACCGCGCTGCTTTCTTCACCTCGACCGGCGCCGGTGGGCGAAAAATGCGGGGCGGCGTCCTGGGCCTTGCCCTGGTCAGGCTTTCACCGACAAGCAACGATAGCTTCAGGGCACACCAATGGATGGCAGGCACACCACGCAAACTTTGGCCTGGCCTCACCGATACCTTGCTCTACACAGCCACAGACTGAGTCTGTTCTACTAGCTTCTGCTGTAACCAGAGGTTTACCAGCGTCTCCACGTCCACCCCACGTCGGCGCGCCTGCTTCTCCACTAACGAAAACAGGTCTAGCTCGACCGGCACCGCACAGGAGACCTTGAACTCCACGTCCGGAGCATCGGTGTCAAAGTCCGTGAAGTCGTGTGTATCCCAGAACTCGCCCATTTTCTCCAGAGTATCGGCTTTTGAAATACTGCTTAATCTATCTGCGTCCATAGGTCTTGCGCTCCTTCGCGCTCATGTCACGCGCGCTAATGATGATCGCCGTCGCTGTGTCGGGCTTGTACACGTAGAACACCGCCAAGTATCGCCCACCAAAGGTTTGTCCGAAAGCGACATACACATCATTCCCTTTCGTGTGACCTTCTTCAGCGAATCGAATGCGCAGATTACTGATCAAAACTTGCCGCGCTTCTTGGACTGTCACATTATGCTTGGATTCAAGTTTATCCTCAATGTTGCCAGGACAAACAACGTAGTCAATGCGCATGTGACTTGAACCTTTCCTTTATCCTTGTGGCATGACCAAATCGGTCTGATGACCTCCTGTGATAGGTCGCACTCATTATACCTCAATGGTCACATTAGCACAAATGCAAAACGCCCCGCTTTCCTCACCTCAACCGGTGCCGGTGGGCGAAGAATGCGGGGCGGCGTCCTGGGTCTTGCCCTGGTTGGGCTTTCACTGCCAAGCAACGATAGCTCCAGGGCACACCAACGGATGGCAGGCACACCACGCAAACTTTGGCCTGGCCTCACCGATACCTTGCTCTACACAGCCACAGACTGAGTCTGTTCTACTAGCTTCTGCTGTAACCAGAGGTTCACCAGCGTCTCCACATCCACCCCACGTCGGCGCGCCTGCTTCTCCACTAACGAAAACAGGTCTAGCTCGACCGGCACCGCACAGGAGACCTTGAACTCCACGTCCGTAGCGTCGGTGTCAAAGTCCGTGAAGTCGTGTGTATCCCAGAACTCGCCCATTTTCTCCAGAGTATCGGCTCTTGAAATACTGCTTAATCTATCTGCGTCCATAGGTCTTGCGCTCCTTCGCGCTCATTATACCTCAATGGTCACATTAGCACAAATGCAAACCACCCCGCATTCTTCACCTCCACCGGTGCTGGTGGGCGAAAAATGCGGGGCGGCGTCCTGGGCCTTGCCCTGGTCGGACTGTCACTGGCTGACGGACGGCAGCTTGCGGGGTGAACTAGCGAGTGGCCATGCCATCTCCCACTAGATCCTTGTCGTCTTCGCAGCCAGGATCAGCGCAGTATTCGGAAATCACGGGGGTCAGACACCCGCCAGGTATTCCCCACCTTTTGAGCAATTCCAGTTACCTGCACAGTTTGCCAGTTTATGTGGGCTTCGCTGGCTGAGAGATAGTCGTCTCTGCCGAGTGGAACTATGATGCCTACGGGTCTTCCTCCCATGGATCTGTTGATCCACTTCATCACGATGGAACGTGCACTCCCGACCTCAAGGGGATCGTCTTGTGACCTCAGACTTGTCACCAGTCCTTGGACAACCACAACTTCTGGCTCAAGAGTCCTCAGTATCTGCTCTGCTTGCTCCAAATATCCATAACTCACTGCACTCAGACGAATGGTTCCGGGATCAATCACATCGCTCGATGGCTTGATCTTGGGAGACCACTGCACTCGGTATTCGAGTGGGAGTGCCTTGGGTTTGGACATCCTCACTATTGACGCGCACATCTTGGAGTTGAATCCAGTCCCGTATCGGTCGACCAAGATCGATACGTCACTCTGCCTAGTCGCGTCCTGAGTGAACAAGAGTCCTCGAACCACCCGTTCCATAACCCTCCGGACAAACGGCAGGAGCATTATCTCTTGCTCCTCCGCCCAATCTGGATCAAGTGGAGGTTGCATCGCCTGAGTGTAGATGGTGGGCTTTCCGATGGGGGGTGACTCGATAGTGAAGCCGAAGCTCCCCGAAAACGTGTGGCCGAAGCGATAGCGCTCGGTCACCTTCTTTCCTATGCTGAGCAGATTATCGAAATGGGGCCTAGGATCCTGGTCTGAACACGCAGCGTAGCCTATCAAGCCTTTAAGCTCGGATACTTGTTTCGCGGCCAGCTTCAATGTGATGGAATCCTCGTCTCCCGTTTCGAGATTGCGCATCGTCAGCACGTCTCGGTCATAGAACTTCACTCTCTCCGCGACAAGCTGGGGCGGTAGATTCTCAACAGCGGATAGAATGTCAACAGCACCGGACAGATAATACCCAATGTCGGGCACACGTGGATCGGCAGGCAAGACGAGCTCCAGGGGATTACCATCAATGTCTGTGGAACCCCTGAAGACGAGCCAGCGAGGTGGTAACTCAACACGTTCCCAGCCAGTCAGCGTGAGGTACTCCACCAGACTCCCGAACTCAAGAGGGTGGATCAGGGTGCCAGTCAGTGGGGTGCCCATACTCAAATCTTCTCCCCGGACTTAACCTTCCTTAATAGCTCCATAACAGCGTCAGGCGTGAACGCCTGAGTGCGTGGGATTCGAATCCTGACGCTGCTCACATTGTCGGAAGGGGAATCATTGATGTGTACCCAATAACAGCACTTCTTTAGCAATAGTTGGTCTTCGTCCAGTACGAGCCACTCTCCAGGGTCCTCGGGAAGACGAAACAGAATGAGTATAATGGGAGTGGCTCCATCCCATCTAGCGAGTTTGTTGTAAGCCTCAACTTTCATGTCGTAGACCACATCATCAGGCTCAAGTACACTGGTCGTAGTTGCCTTCAGCTGACAAGCGATTGGCTGACCCATCGGCATATAGGTGCCGTCGGGAAGCACTCTTACGCCCTGTATGAAGGCATCTGTTCCGTATTCACGCCTTTTGGGTGTAAATGTAGCTCCAGCCCTTGCGACGACTGCACTGGCGTATGCCTCATGCAGATCCTCCATCATGTGATTGAGAGGTATTGCCATAGCCAACTTGCTCCTACGACAGTTGTATTATAGCACATACAGAACATTTGTTCAAAACACCGCAGAGGCAGCCCAACTATCGATTCCAAGACGATCTTGGGATACAACACGCATGAATGGAGTATTATGCAACAACCGTTGCTGGCTGCTCACAACGTAGTATATCGCAAACTGCTCCACAGGTCAAATTGGAGGATAGGCAATAGAGAACCACCTCGCTTTCTTCGACCTCGACCGGTGCCGGGGGGCGAGAAATGCGGGGCGGTATCCTGGGCCTTGCCCTGGTCGGACTTCCGCCGATAAGCAGCGATAGGTTCAGGGCACACCAGCGAGCTTAAGCGGCCTTTTCTCCTACCAGCCGTTCAGCCAACCACAGGTTGACCAGTGTCTCAGGCAAAAGGCCACGCGTACGGGCCTGAACCTCAAGCTGTGCATAGACTTCCGGGTCAAGTGTTATCCGCCGTCTCCGCTTGGCCCTAATCTCGAATTCAACTTCGTAGGTCTGGTCCCAATAGTCGGCCAGACTATGGGTATCCCAAAACTCACCGATCTCTTCCAGTGTGCGTGCCTTCGAGATGCTGGTGAGTTCTGTATCACTTCTTTCGCTCATAGCGTCTCCGCTCCTTCCTATCCATATCTCGCGCACTCAGGATCAAGGCCGTGTTGCCCGGTTTATGGATAAAGAATGCAATCAGGTAACGCCCTGCATCGGTCTGTCCACTCACTGAATACACATCTTCACCCGGTCTGTGCCCTGACTCAACAAAGCGATACCGTGGACGATCAAAGAATACTTCCTCAACCTCATCTTGTGTGACGCGGTGCTTCACGACCAGTTTTTCAACGATATCAGGCAGCCAAATGAAATCATCAATGTACATCAACGGGCTCCGTTTGCAAGGCGCTGTTTTGGGTAGTAGCTCGCCCTGATTATACCCCAACGACGGCGTTTACACAAATGCACACCGCCCCGCATTCTTCACCTCGACCGGTGCCGGTGGGCGAAGGATGCGGGGCGGCGTCCTGGGCCTTGCCTTGAGCGTACTTACCCGAACAAGTCTGCATGTGTTCCTGTTCTGATTAGAACAACCTCATTCTGTGCCAACTCATAGATCAAAAGCCAATCTGGCTCAATGTGGCACTCTCGCGTACCCTTGTGTTGTCCAACAAGAACATGGTCACGGTATTTGGCTTCGAGCTGTTGTCCACCTATGATCTTCTCAAGAACCTCTTTGAGCTTGCTCAAGTCCTTACCTCGCTTTTTCATGCGTTTAACATCTCTCTTGAACTGCGAGGTGCGTCTGATCGTTCTCATCAGATCTCCAAGTCTTCAAAGAGGTCGTCTATGCTGTCAAAGCTTTCGAGATCACGCCGCGCTCTAGCATCCTCCAACGCCTTCCTTGTTAGCTCATTCGGAATCTTGACGCTAAAGGGCAACCCGCGCTGAAGATCAACCTGCTTGTAGAACAACGTGATGGCTTGCGAGGTAGTCAGCCCAAGCTCTCCAAATATCTGCTCTGCATCGCGTTTGAGCGCGGGGTCAATTCTTGCCGAAATAACTGCGGTCTTAGCCATAACCATCTCCTCTCTTTGTACTGCTAACGCGCGTACATTGTACTACAAAGGCGTCGTTTGCACAAATGCACACCACCCCGCATTCTTCACCTCCACCGGTGCCGGCGGGCGAAAAATGCGGGGCGACATTCTGAGCATTTCCCCGATGATGGGCGAATTCCCCGCCCCCTACGTTTCTGGCGATTGCTTTCGGGCTTGCTCAGCCATCAACTGCTGCAAATTGGTCAGGGGTTGGGAGTGCGAGGTGCCCTCTATGGCTTTGATGGCAATGTCTTGCACCTGGCCGTAGGCTTTTTCCACCTGTTGTGAGAGTTTCGCAATCTGCCCGTTTTGTTCTGTCACTGTTTTTTCCAGAGATTCAATTCGAGTGTTCAGAACATTCCGTTCGCCATCGAATTCCTTTTTCAGGAGTTCCTCTCTGTTTTTGGCTTCCGACTCAAGGCTTTGTACGGCTTCCTTAACCGCTTTGCTGACCGCCGCTTGCAATTCCTTGGGAAACGCGCTGACTTGCTTTCGCAATTCGTTCAATTCGGTTTCTTGTTCGACGATGGCTTTTTCCCTGTCGGCCAATTCCCTTTCCATCTGCTCTCTTCTGAATGTGATTTCTCTTTCCAGCCGCGCTTTTTCGTCTTCGAACTGCTCTCGGGCCAATTGTTGCTCACGCTGAAACGCATACAGGTACTCTTCCTTCTCCCGTTCACGACGTTTCCGCTCATCGGCATCCCGGGCCTTGATCTCTGCCTCGTGAACCTTCTTCTCTTTCTCCCACCCTGCACGCAGAGTTTCTATCTCCCAAGTTAATTCCTCTTTGCGCGCAGCTAATTCAGCTTCAGTTTGTTGACGCTTTTGATGTTGAGCTTCTATTAAGGCAGCCAGACTCAAGGCCGACTTTTCTATCTCATAGATCTCTTGAAGTTCCTCTTCCTTAGCCTCAACCGCCTGCCTAACCTGACGATATTTGCCGACTTCTTCCTCCAATCTATCAGAAAGCTGGCCGAGGAGTCCCCCTATCTCCAACTTAAGGGTACTGACCTCTTGAACGATCCCTTCTGTGGACAGGGAATCTGTCACCGCCACCGCTTCCTTGATCTTCTTCTCTTCGATCGCTCTTTCAGGCTTGAGCTCCACTGCCCGCTTTTCTCTGAGCTGCTGCAGAACTTCACCATAGGCTTCCAGCATCTCCTTCTTGGTGTTTTTCATAGTGATGCTTTTGGGCTTAACCTCTCTGTTCGTCATTTCTGCGGTCCTCCTTTATTGTTGCGATATGCCGGATTCTCCATCGGTGCTGCTGTGGGTGATGGCTCGCCCTGATTATACCCTAACAGCGACGTTTGCACAAATGCACAACCCTTCGGCAGGATCAGAGAGCGGTTACCGTTTTCGGTGGGTGACCGCTCAGCAGAGACCGGGGTCTTCGGCAGTTTAACGTTCAGCCGTTGTTATTGCCTCGAATCCGCCCTACGGCTTGGCCCCACCATGAATTGAACTGACGGTTAGTGCGGCGCAGGCGGGATACGAGCCGGGCCCAGCGATACCCAACGCGCCTCAGTAGGCGTTTCCACCACGGCGGCCTGGGGAGCGGCAACGGCACGTGCCATTCCACCACCGCCGCAGCCCAGGTCAGCCCAGCTCCGAAGCTGACCAAGACCAGGTGGTCGTCCGGCTTTATCCGCTCCTCCTCAATGGCCTCACAGAAAGCGATGGGAATGGAGGCACATGAGGTGTTGCCGTACCTGTCCAGGTTGACGAAGACCTTATCCATGGGCAACCTCAAGTGTTTGGCCGCCGATTGAATGATGCGCATGTTGGCCTGGTGGGGGATGAAAAGGTCAATGTCTTCGATTTGCAGCCCGGCTGCCCTGACAGCCTCCTTGGCCGCATGGCCCATGATGCGGGTGGCAAAGCGAAAGACCTCGCGGCCATTCATGCGAATGTAATGCAACCCTTGGGCTATCGTCTCAGCGCTGGCCGGGTGGCGGCTGCCCCCGCCAGGCACGATCAGGAGATCACCGCCCGAGCCATCGGCGCCGAGGGTGAAGGAGAGGACGCCGCCGGGAGCATCGCTGGCCTGAAGCAACAAAGCCCCTGCCCCGTCGCCGAAGAGGACACAGGTGTTGCGGTCCGTCCAGTCCATAATGCGGGACATGGTCTCGGACCCGATGACCAGCACGTTCTCGTAGGCCCCAGAGATTATCATCTGGCTGCCGACCCCAAGCCCATAGACGAAGCCTGAGCAGCCAGCGAGGAGGTCAAAGGCCCCGGCTCGCCTTGCCCCCAGAGCATCCTGCACCAGGCACGCCGTAGCGGGAAAGAGATAGTCGGGGGTGACGCTAGTCACGATGATGAGGTCCAACCGTTCTGGGCCCACATCGGCCACTTGAAGGGCCGCCTGTGCCGCTTTGATAGACATGCTCGAGGTCGTTTCCCTGGGCTCGGCGATGCGGCGCTCGACGATCCCCGTCCGCGTGCGAATCCAGTCAGCGGAGGTATCCACCATTTCGGCCAAATCATCGTTAGTCAGAACCTGGCTAGGAACATACTTGCCCCAGCCCACGATCTGAGCATATCTCTTTGAAGCCATATCTCGTGGTCCTATCCTGCTAATTGGCTCATACGATACCACATCCTTAGAGCTTGCGGAAGATCAGGCAGGCGTTGTGCCCGCCCACGCCCATCGAGTTGGACATGACCACCCGCAGTTGGCAGGGACGGGCCTCGTTGGGCACGTAATCCAAATCGCACTGGGGATCAGGGTGCTGATAGTTTATGGTCGCAGGGATGATCTGATCCTGCAAGGCTTTGAGACAGGCTATGGCCTCCACCGCTCCCGCCGCTCCTAGCAGGTGCCCGATCATTGATTTGGTGGAACTGACAGCCAAATTGTAGGCGTGCTTTCCAAAGACAGTCTTGATGGCCGCCGTCTCGTTGACGTCGTTGAGCGCCGTGGCGGTGCCGTGAGCATTGATGTAATCAACCTCCTCAGGCCTTATTCCTGCCTGTTGCAAGGCTAGTCTCATAGCCCGAGCCATTCCTTCCCCTCCCTCGGCGGGGGCGGCTATGTGGGCGGCGTCGGCTGTGGCGCCGTAGCCGATGATCTCGCCGTAAATCTTGGCCCCCCGTTCTGTGGCGTGCTCCAGGCTCTCCAAGATGAGGATGCTTGCCCCTTCGCTCATGGCCGGCCCATCGCGGGTAGCGTCGAAGGGGCGACAGGCCCTCTCCGGCTCGTCGTTGCGGGTGGACAGTATCCCCATGACGTTGAAGCCGGCAAGAGTGATAGGAACGAGGGGGGCCTCGCTTCCGCCGCTGATGATGGCGTCGGCATCGCCACGGCGGATCATCGCTGCTGCTTCGCCGATGGCGTTGGAGCTGGTGGCGCAGGCCGAGACGATGGCCATGTTGGGCCCCTTGGCCCCGCAGGAGATGGCCACCTGCCCTGGGGCGGTGTCAGAGAGCATCATGGGCAGGAAGAAGGGACTTAGTCGCCGAGGCCCTCGGGCCTGCAACTTCTCGAACGCGGTTAGCAGGGTCTCGATGCCTCCCACAGCGGAGCCGATGATGACCCCTACTCGCTCAGCGTTGTCCGCGTTGATGGTCAGCTTAGCATCCTCGAGGGCCTGCCGGGTAGCGACCACGGCAAACTGAACAAAGCGATCCAGCCGTCGGGCCTCTTTGCGGTTGAAATGCTCTCGGGGTTCGAACCCCTTGACCTCGCCAGCGATCTGTGTCTTGAAGGGTGAGGGATCAAAACGGGTGATCCGTTTGATGCCCGAGCGCCCTTCCACCAGGGCCGTCCAGGTGGTGGGCACATCGTTGCCCACCGGAGTCAGGGCCCCCAGGCCGGTGACCACTACGCTGGTATTATTCTTCGACAAAGGAACACCTCCTAGCCACTTTTTCACACTGTTTGAGAAACTCTTGGCTCCTACCCATTTTGAGCTCGGCGCCCCTGTGCTGGCGGCTTGGGGAGGCCGCCTCTCGCCCAAAGTGGGCAGGAGCGACGTTATTAGACTTTATAACACCAAAGAGGCCAAAGAGATGCGCCTGGCCCCAAACGAAAGCAAAAGGCCTCGCTCCGGGTTTCCCACGAGCGAGGCCTTTCCTTAATGCAGGATAAGTATACGGTTCTTTTCTCACTCAAGCGCCAGACGACTCGACCGAAGCTATTAGACGACGGCTCGCACCAGTTAGCAGACGACAGCTTCAGGACACACCAGCCGACTGTTATACGTTATTGCATCTATAACAAGTATCCATTTTATTCCATCCAAATATATCCCGTTTTCCCAACAACCCAATCCTCACCTTCACGGTAAAGTTCAATACTTCTACCGCCCCAACCAGCACGATAATCTAATAATGCTCGCGTCAATTCTGAGTTAATTGTTATATATCCAATTGCTGGGTGTGTCGCAAAATGCCAATATCCTCCCCAATGTCCCGGTATTATCCTAACAACAAGTTCAAGAAATTGATGCCTTAACTTACTTTCTCCTCTTGGATGAGATGGATTCATTACGCTTCCTTCCCCAAAAGGGCCAAATTCTTCCCCCAAAAAGTTATCCAAAATTGTTTCATATTTTCTTGTAAGATAAACAACAGAATAATCTGGGATATTCATATTTGGACGGAAATTTACTATCGGGTAATGAATCGTATCTTGAGAACGAAGATCCATAAGGCTTCTTAGACTATCATCAATAATGTACCCAAATCGATCCTGGATTATTATTATTGATTTACCTTTAATACTAATTGAAGGCCCATTAACGCTTCTAATCATATTCTCATCATTCGGCTTAAAAATCGTTTTGTGTATTTTGTAGATTTCTTTTTCAACAGGCATCAAATTGTTATACTCGGAATCAGTTATGGGAGAAATCTCTGCCTGCCAACGTTCGAAAAACGCATTCAGTTTATCAACAGATTTTTCTTGGTAGGCAATTCCTAATAATTCCTCTTGTGATAAATGACTAATTTCTTCATCAGGATTAAAAACCCGTGTACAGTGGATCATTAATGTCAAACTGCAAATTATGACAAACATTCTAATTACACGGGACATGTTTTTTTCTTCCTTCTTTTTTAGAACGTATAACTTCAGTTGTGCCAAATGGCGTGTACCCGCTGTTTAGGTGTACACGCCATTTGGCACAACTACAGATTGTGTCCATATGGTAGGTACGTCGATTAGACTACCTGCCATATGGCACAGTCAATTACTATGTGGAAGTTTTTCCGCATAGTTCCGCTTATGCAGAACAACTTCCGCATAACGCGCTCGAAACATTCGGGGGCTTGTGCTAAACTGATACAAAACCCTCGACAGCAAGTTTATGGAAAGCACGGCTACGCCATCACCCCATTGAACGGGCCCAGTCCCGTCCGTACAATCTGCGGCCACTCAGCGACCGGCGGGTTTGACCTTCAGACAAGATCGCACGCTTCAGGCGGCATCCAATGCGCGTCCTGTGCTTCCCACTTGACATTGCAGCCTATCGGGTTGGTAAGCGGTACACTTACGGGCTGCCGTGCCAGGAGTTCATCGAGCGCTCGGTCGAGATCATGGGCTGTGCTTTCGGCCGCCTTGCGAGGATTGTCCACACCGCGGCCCGTGTAAACGAGCTTTCGATCCTGATCAAACACGTAGAAATGTGGTGTTCTCAGCGCTCCATAGGCCTTCGCCACTTCCTGTGACTTGTCTCGTGCATACACCCACGGAAAATGATTTGTGTTCATCCGTTCCACCATATGGTCAAAATCGTCCGTCGGGTGGGTGTTCTCACTGTTGGAGTTGATGCCCACAAAAGCAACGCCCTCATTCCCGAATCTCTCGACCGTAGCACGGGTCACTTCATCAGAGCCAATGACGAAGGGGCAGTGGTTACAGGTAAAGAAGACCACAAGCAGCTTGGCTTCGGCAAAGTCAGCCAGGCCATAGGTCTTTCCATCCGTTGCCGGCAGGTCGAAATCAGGAGCCTTCTCACCTATTTGTAGTGTAAACGCCATAGTCATCCTCCTTTAGTAGTGTGCCAAACGTTGCGGATCAGGCGCGGCTATTTGCCGTCGCCTGCATCCGGCTTGTTAGGCGTTATCAAATGTGGCTTCTTCAATAATGCCAGGCAGTTGTCTGTTAGTTCATCCAGAGTCGATACATCTTCTACATCTATGCTAACCAGTCCGAGTCGGTGGACGGCATCCATCATTCGCTCGTTGTATAGACGGGTGCGCTCCAAGAACTTATCGATCATCTTCTTTTCACGAGGAGATTTTGTTTCGTATTGACTTGCATTGTAGATTCTTTGCTCAAAGAGCTCGTTGCTGGCCGTGAGCCAGATAGCAGCAACGCAGTCAAAACTCAAAGTCACCACCAATTCTGGCAGTATCGCAGAACCTTCCATTACTAATTTGTCAGCAGAGAGATCGGTTGCATGTGAAGTAACGGTGTTTTCGACAATCGGCCACACATTATCTCTGTAATGCCGAAGGACATCAGTAATGAGATCATCGGCTGACAGTGTTAGATAGTGGTCAGCCACGTGTTTGGGAACCTGCTTTGGTTTCGCTTGCCACGGGCGACCAGGATGACGTGCGAGCTTGTCTGTGGAACGGAAGTTCCATCCAAGCTGCAATGCTAGTGATTGAGCAAGGGTAGATTTGCCCACATGCGATGAGCCGCCGACGAGGATGACCCTCGGATCGCGTTGACACTTGATCATGATGATCTCACGAGCCTAACAATTACTATGTGGAAGTTTTTCCGCATAGTTGCGTATATGCAGAATAACTTCCGCATAACGCGCTTGAAGCATTTGGGGACTTGCGCCAAACTGATACGAAACCCCCGACAGTAAGTAAATCCATTATACCATACCCAGCTTTCTTCACCTCGACCAGCGCCGGTGGGCGAAGAATGCGGGGCGGCGTCTTGAGCCTCTCCCTCGTCGGACTTTCACCGACAAGCAGACGATAGCTTCAGGGCACACCAGCCTGACCTATCGCTCTGGACGGTACAGCGCCGCTGACATATCACCTACGAATTGCGGTAAGTCAGAATGGCCTAGCATCTGGCGTATCGCGTGGGCTTCGCCAAGATGAAACCAATAATGGTAGATGTTCCTCAAGAGCATCGTGCCAATGCTCTCCTGGAGGCGTTTCCCCTTCCGCTCAAGATGGGTCTGCAGCAACTCAGGCGTAAGGGTATCCAAGTACCGATCAGCAGCACTGGTGATTGTACGCCAGGCATCCCACATCTCCTCCAACGGTGGTGTGCTAGCAGGCTTCCCATACCCCACCAATTGGTTCAGATTGGGCGCCAACCTCTGACCCTGAGCTACCCGCACCCAGTAGCCGTTCTCCTGGTTTGCCAGATGGCCCACGATCCAACTGATACAGTTCATCGGTTCAACGCGACGGCGCGCATCGGCATCAGAAACGCCTTCCAGACAGCGCACCAACTCGCCCCGCGTAAAACGCAACTGGGTAACCAACGGATGGATCATCATCTCCTCCTTGACTTCACTCACACGGCGTTTCTTGTTGAGCTTCGGTGAAGCTCAACATCATTCGCTTTCACATCTCCGATCCGCTCTTGTGATGCGTTTGCTCCTCAGGAACTTCCGACCGTGCGCAGCGCAACCTTATCCCTCTTCGACCTCATACCTCTCGCTCAAGTACAACGGGTCGAGCGGTGCGTCCTGCGCCAGCAACGCCAGCGTGGCCTCTAGCACACGCCGTTGCTGTGCAGCATCATGGGGCCGCCCCAGGGTGGAGCCGCGCCCCAGCCTGGTAAAGGTTGCCCTCGGCGGTGCCGTCAGGCGGGTTATGCCTGCGTTCCAGCTCGTGAGCGTCGTGGCGATTCCATTGAACTCCAGTGCCCGCGCAATCAGTCCCACGGACTGACAGCAGATCGGTCACGCCGGCACGAGCAAGGCAGCGCGGACTCCCTCCGCCTGAGCCACCCGCAGGGTAGCGGCGATGGTTTCGTCAATCACCTGCGAGACATCGGGCTGATAGCCCATGAAGCTGACCATCGAGGGAGCCAGTTCGCCGATCACACCTTCGGCTACCAGGTCTTCCAGGTGACGCAGCGGTACCAACACCTGGGGGTCCTGATTGACCGCCGTGTGGTCGTAGTGATCGTGCGCGATGGCCAGCGCGTCCAGCGGCGTAGACGAAGGAATCAAACGGATGCTGTAGTCGCCCAGGGGATTGGCGGCCTCGAAAGGCTGCTGGTGATCAGGCAAATACACGCCCGCCGATGAAATCAGCATCAAGCGACTGGTACTTAGATCAACGCCTGGTCCCGCTGGCGCAACGCTGTTTTTGGGACGCGGGTAGCGTTTCCAGTCAATCGTCCCCGTCTGCTGATAATGGGCCAGCCACCCCTCGCGGAAGTCGGCCAGCCACTGATCCCGATTCTCCAGTATCTCCATCAAAAAACCTCCTATCAAAGATTTATATCGGCGACTTCCCCAGAGCCTCGGACGACGACCATCAAGGCAAGGTCATCAAACTGGGGCGCGTCGCCCATCATGATGCCGGCCCACTGACGGTCGCTCATGGCGCTAGTGCCGCTGTCGGTGAGCAGGTCAATATAGACGTTCTCGGAGTGCAGCAGAAAGGTGTTGTAGCCAGCCTCTTTCAAAGCTCGTTCCCGCACCTCCCGGCTGGTCAGTCGGATCGGCTCCACCATCTTGATCTTCCAGGGTTCCGCCCAGGAACGGCGGTCAAATTGCTGGCCCATGGTTTTGAGCGTTGGATTGGTCACGTTGTTCCTCATTTTGAATTCTCTTCACTATAGCCAGCTCCTTGCTGGCCGTGATTATCCTCCTGCGACAGCTTCGGCCAGCAGGCACAGTATCTCATACATGATCGTGGCCCCGACCAGCGCGGTGTTCCCGCTTTGATCATACGGGGGAGCGACTTCCACCACATCGGCCCCGATCAGGTTCAGGCCGCGAAGGCCCCGCAGCAGGGCCTGGGCCTCGACCGTGGTGAGGCCACCGATCTCCGGGGTCCCAGTGCCGGGGGCATAAGCCGGATCCAGACTGTCAATGTCGAAGGAAATATAGGTCGGCCCATCACCCACGACCCGGCGCGCCTCGGCGATCACCTCCTCCACGCCCAGCCTGGTGAATTCCTCCATGAAGATGACGCGCATGCCACTGTCGAGGGAGTAATCCCAGCCCCCGCTCGTATCCTGGGCGCCGCGGATGCCAATCTGCACCGTGCGCGTTGGGTCCAGCAGATTCTCCTCCACTGCCCGGCGGAACGGCGCGCCGTGGCTGAATTTACAGCCCATGAACTCATCCCAGGTATCGGTGTGCGCATCAACGTGGATCATACCGATCGGGCCATCCGCGGCCAGCGCGCGGAAGATCGGCAGGGTGATTGAATGATCGCCCCCTGCCGCCAGCGGCACGACGCCGGCCCGATGAAATCGCGCCAAAAAGCGAGTTATGTCACGATGAGTTGCTTCCACCTCATAAACCCTGGTGAAGGGCACATCGCCCCCATCGCCAATCCGGCAGAGCTCATAGGGGTTGACGCGGGTCACGTGGTGAATCGCCCGCATCATGCTGGATGAGTTGCGGATTTCGCGCGGGCCGTGCCGCGCGCCCGGCCGGTTGGTGACCGCTCCGTCGTAGGGAACCCCGATCATCGCAATGTCAAACGCGGCTGGATCGGTGATGAGCGGCGTCCGCATGAAGGTTGGAATCTCCATGTAGCGGGGCGCAGTCATGGCCCGGTAGGGGTCTGGGTTGGTCGGTGTCTGATTGAGCATCTCAGCCTCCCCTCATTTTTGTATCAACATCAAGCCTAACCGCCACTTCACTCCCCGGTAAAGCGCGGCGGGCGTTTCTCCATGTAACTCTCGATGGCCTCCCACACGTCAGGGCTATCCAGCAACTCAGCTAAAGCATCAATCTCCAAATCCTGGCTATCGCGCATTGACAGATCGTGGCCTGAATTGATGATGCGTTTGGCGACCCCCACGGTGCGCGGCGGCAATCTGGTGAACTTGTCCGCCAGCACGGCAACCGCTGCGTCGAGCTCGTCCGGCGGCACAACGTGGTGGAGCAACCCGTACGCCTGGGCAGCATTGGCATTGAAGCGCCCGCCCAGCAGAATCATTTCCTTCGTTGCCGCCACTCCCGCCACGCGGGTTAGACGCTGTGTCCCCATGAGAACCGGGATACCAAGTTTGACCTCGGGCAGGCTGAAAGTCGTGCGCTGACTCGCGATGCGAAAATCACAGCACAAGGCCAGGATCAAGCCGCCGCCGATGCCGCTTCATCATATGTACGTAGCGGCAGAAACCGCGCAACTTGGCAATGGTTGGTTTTTCCAACGCTTCGAATTCATCGAGACACAGTTGAAGACTCAGCAAGTGCTCGCGATTGGCCTGCTCTGATTGACCAAGAGTTCCCTTGATCTCGCCAACGTCCATGCCTGTTGAAAAGTGGTCTCCCTGGCCTTGAACGATGACCACCCAGACATTTCTCCTGGTGCGCAAGTGAGCAGTGATGTCGCGCAGCTCGAACAGCGTCTCTGCGGTCAGGCTGTTCATGACGTCTGGACGATTGAGAGTCAGCGTGGCGATGTGTGCTTCTTCAGTCAAAAGCCAATTTCGATATTCGGCCATCATACGCTCCATATCTAGACAGACCTGGCAGGTTTTTCTCTTAGGGCTTTGAGCTCTACCAAATGACGCTCTGCCTCAGCTACGCCTGCCAGCAGGGGGCCCCTCAATTCCTTAAAGTCCAGCGACCCGTACTGCTCAACCTTGGGTCGGAGCAGAACATCGGGGGGATGAGCCGACAAGCGCTCCTGGTGAATGTGCCAGGCCATGACCCGTGCTGCGCGCCACATGGAGGTAAGCAGATTGGGCATCGGGGCCGACTCGTTCGATCTAAAAAGAAAGGGGAACTGAATCCCTGTAATCGCGCTTATCGGATCCACCCACGGGTTGTCCTTTCCCAAGGGCGGCTCGATATCCACTGCGATCACCTCGGTCGCCCCTTGTTCAAAGGCAGCGTGGGTAGCCAGACTGTCAATCACGCCACCGTCGGCCAGTTGCATCCCGTTGAGTTCGACGGGCGGAAAGATGACTGGCACCGCACTGGTCGCCAGCGCAGCGGGCATAAGCGGGCCTTCAGTCAGGGCAACTTCTGTGCCCTGGACCATGTCCACGGCCATCAAGGTAGTGGGAATTTCCAGGTCGGCAAAAGTTTTACCATCCAAGGCTTCGGACAGCAGGCTGCGGAGCATACGCTGGCGAGAGCGCGCCCCCAACCGTTTCAGATTGATCGGTGATTTGCGCTGCAGGGCTGTCATTTGGTCGGCCAATTGATCTGGCGAGAAACCCAGAGCAAACAGCACGCCCATGATACCACCCATGCTTGTCCCCACGATGAGATCAATGGGGATCCTCTCGCGAACCAGGACTTGCAAAACGCCGATGTGAGCGAGGCCGCGACTGCCCCCGCCACCTAATACCAGACCGATTTTCATCCTTGCTCCTCAACCAGCAAACGACGCAGTACTTTGCCCACAAACGATTTGGGTAGCTCCTGGCGGAATTCGATGTCCCACGGCACGGCGTATTCTTCCAGGCGCTGGCGGCAAAGTTCCAGCAACTCTTCTTTGGAGAGATCTGTGCCGGGGCGAGGTACCACGAAGGCCTTAACATTTCGCCCGCTTTCCCCACTCTCAACTCCTACGACGGCAACTTCCATGACTTTGCTGTTCTCATAGAGCACCTCTTCCACATCCCGTGGATACACGCTGTACTTGCCGGCCATGATCGTGTCCCGCTTGCGGCCGATGATTTGGAAGTAACCGTCAGCGTCCATCACGGCCACATCGCCTGTATGAAGCCAGCCATCTCCCAGCACAGGCTCGGCGTCTGCTCTTCCCCCTAGCCGCCCAAAGTTGGGGGGAACGGGGGGCACCCAATAACCCTGCATGACCTGGGGCCCTTTGACCACCAGTTCACCGATTTGCCCAACGTCCAGGTCTTGCCCGGTCGCCAGGTCTACGATCTTGGCATCTGTGTTGGGAATGGGAATACCAATCGAGCCGACTTTGCGCAGGCCTTCGAGGGGATTAGCGTGGGTCACCGGCGAAGCTTCTGTCAGCCCATAGCCCTCGACCAGGCGGCCTCGCGTGAGTTTCTCAAACGCCTCTTGCACTTCGACGGGGAGAGGGGCCGCGCCGCTGATGCAGGCCTTGATGGACGACAGCCCGTAGGACCGCACGTTGGGCGCTTGATTGATGGCCATGTATATCGAAGGGACGCCGGGAAAGATGGTCGGTTTGTACTGCTTGATGTGCTGGAGCACCTGCTTCAACTCGAAGACCGGCAGCAGCACAATGGTCGCTCCCATGGCGATGGGGATGTTCATGGCACTGGTCATGCCATAGCTGTGGGTCAGCGGGATGACGGCGAGGAAGGTCTCCCGGCCGTAATGCAGGTCGGGAATCCAGTGGCGGGTCTGAAGCGCGTTGGCCACCAGGTTAGCATGGGTCAGGCGTACCCCCTTGGGTTCGTCGATAGTTCCGCTGGTGTAGAGAATGGCAGCCAAGTCCCCGCTAGAGACCTCCACCTCGGGCGGCTCCCGGGCGGCGTCCATCATCAGCCGCCTCATCAGGTATCCCCCGTAGCTTTCATCGGCCTTATCCTGTTCGCCAAGACCCGCCGCCTTCCAGCGAGCCAGGAGCTGCTTGTAGACGTGAGCTGAGACGACTTCGCGGAGGTCGGCGAAGACGAGAGTGAGGGGGACGTGCGCTTGCACAGCCCTCGCCAATCCGCCAAACTCCCTCAGCGTGACCAACACCTGAGCGCCGGTCCGCCTGATCTGCTCGATGATCGCCGGCCCATCGGCGTCGGGATTGGGCAGCACCACCACGCCGCCGATTTTGAGCGTGGCGTAGTAGGCGATGATCATCTGCGGCATGTTGGGCAGCACCACCATGACGCGATCCCCTGGCCGAACGCCCAGGCCGTGCAGCGCGTGGGCGAATTGGTTGGCCTGCCATTCGAGCTGTCGGTAGGTCAGCATGGAGCCATAGAATACGGTCGCTGTCCGTTTCGGCACATTATCCGCCGCCGCTTCCAAGAACTTATGTAGCGGCTGGCGTGGAATCGGGACGGTGTGGGGCGTGTGCTGGCCGTAGCTCTTGAGCCAGGGGCGATTATCCGGCGGTTTCGCGCCGGCGGTCTGCTCGCGCCAGGAGAGACGTCGTCCCTCTGTCCCTGGGTGGATAAAGCGCTCGATGGCACGGTTGACCGCTTGGTAGCGCTCAAGCTGGACTTTGTGCTTGGACGCGCCAATGTCAATGACCTCTGCTGCCGGCACCATTTTGCTCACCTCGTCAAAAACCCGGCGCGGAAAGTACCTGTCCCGTTCGCCCGTAATGACGAGCGTGGGGGTGCTGATATTCTGCAGCAGCGGCCAGCCCTGCCACTGGCGCATGTTGTTCAGCATCATCCGCTTCATGACGTGGACCTCGGCGTTCCAGCGTGGACGGTATTTCCACCAGGGTCGGAAAGCCGCCGCCGGGATGCGCGAGAGCCAGGAGGCCGCGCGGGGGAGTGGATACTCCCCCGCGGTCGAGATCAGGATCAGCTTTTCCAATCGCTCCGGGTAGGCGTTGGCATATTCGACGCAGATCGAGCCGCCGAAGGAATGGCCGACCAGGATGAATCTCTCCGGTAGGTCGAGCTTCTCCGCTATAGTGTTTATGTCATCAACTAATTCCGGCATGGTGTACTCGGTGAAGGGAGCGTCGCTTTGGCCGTGGCCGCGCAGATCAGGCGCCACCACGCGGTACTGGCGCGCAAAGTGGTTGATCTGATACTCCCACGTCTCGACGCAGCCGGCATAGCCATGCACGAACACGATAGTCTTTTCGGCCCCTTCCGGCCAGATATCAACCACGCTCAGCGCCACGTTGGAGAGGCCGTGAATCGGCACATCAACGCGATAGAGGTCGAAATCCAGTTGGATGGCTCGGCGCTTGAGGCCCCGCAGTTTTCTCTTCATAGCACTTTATCCTTATACTCAACTAATACGCGTTCCTGCTGGTGAATGAGTTGAAGATGGTCTTGAGGATGATCTTGAAATCCAGGAGGAGAGACCAGTTCTCGATGTACCAGAGGTCGTACTTGGTTCTTTCGGCGATGGAGGTATCGCCCCGCAGGCCGTTGACCTGGGCCCAGCCGGTGACGCCGGCCTTCTCACGGTGCCTGTCCATGTAGCGGGGAATGCTGCGCTTGAACTGCTCGACGAAGACGGGGCGCTCAGGCCGCGGCCCTACCAGGCTCATCTCACCCAAGAGGACGTTGATGAGTTGAGGAAATTCGTCAATGGAAAAACGACGGATGAAGGCCCCCAGACGGGTACGGCGCGGATCGTCCTCGGTGGCCCAAACGGGGCCCGTCTTGGCCTCGGCGTCCGCCCGCATGGAGCGGAATTTGAGCATCCAAAAAGGCTTGGCGTCCAGTCCCATGCGTACCTGGGCATAGAAGACGGGACCCCGCGAGTCCAACTTGATGAGGGCAGCAAGCAGCAGCATAAGAGGAGAGACCACAACCAGGCCCACAGCGCTGCCGATCAAGTCCACCATCCTTTTGAGAGACAGTCTCCAGCCTCTGAGGGCGATATCTCTGACGGTGAGGAGGGGCAGCCCACCCAGGTCGCCGATGCTGACCTGGGCGGCCATGATCTGGAAGACGTCGGGATAAACCTTGATGCTCACTTTCCCGCGTTCGCAGAGGGAGATGATGGTCAGTATCTTCTCGTGGGAAGCCTCGGGCAGGGCAATGATGACCTCGTCAATAGAATGTCCGTCAATGAGAGAGGGGATATCGCCGATACGCCCCAAAATGGGGACTCCCATGACATCTTCTAAGCGGTGCTCTGAGGCCGCTTCGCTTACAGTCGAAGAGTCGTCGCCGTCTACGAACCCCATCACTTCGTAGCCCAGGCCCGGCAGGTAGAGGATTTTCTGCAGGATCATCTGCCCCACCTCACCTGCGCCCACGATGAGCACGCGGGATCCGCCCAGGCCTCGGGCCTGCAGGGCCTGCTGTACCCGACTGTGAGCAAAGCGCCCTACGCCCGCCAGGACGATGGTCAATGCCCAGGCGTAGAGGATCATGCCCCGCGAGTAATCCAGCTCCAGAGCGCTGTTCTTGAACGTCAACGAGCTCAGGGCGATGGCCAAGATGGTACCCACCGAAACCGCGCCGAAGAGGGAGTAGAATTCGTCAATAGAGGAGAGGGCACGGGGGCGATGATACAGGCGATAAAAGAAGAAGACCACCAACATGGCCAAGACCTGGACGACCATCATCCCCACATAGCTGCGAAAAGGGCCGATATTCAGGGGGGGAGCCGGCCACTTGATCCACTGGCGCAACCTGTAGGCCAGATAAAAGGCCCAAGCGATGTCCGCAACGTCGAGCACCACCAGGGAGATGGTGAAAAGCAATTTAGCCCTGCGCTTCATCTCGTCGCCTCCGTAGGAATTTTACCCTTCACGATCTCGCCTAACATGGCCAGGCTTCCCTGCAAAACGATGCCAGCGATGATCAGCCAATGAAGCCAAAACGGGGTCGTGGCCGCATAATGCTTACGATAGAAAATGTCCATGGCGCGATAGAACTCGTAGCGAGCCCTGCGGCTGTGTTTGGTGGACGCCGCCTTAACGTGAAGCACTGTCACCTGAGGATTGTAGTAGATCTTCCACCCAGCTTTCCTGATCCGATAGGCCCAATCGAGGTCCTCGCCGTACAAAAAGAAACTCTCATCCAATAGCCCCACCTGCTGGATGGCCTCGGCCCGCACCAGCATGAAGGCCCCCACCACCGAGTCCACCTCGGTCAGCTCATCGGGATCGAGGTAGGTGAGATTGTAGCGCCCGAAGCGGCGACTTTGGGGGAAGAGTTTGCTCAGGCCCATCATGCGATAAAAGAACGCGCTCGGTGTGGGGAAGCCGCGGCGGCAGGCCAGGTCGAGGCTGCCATCCTCGCGGACCAGTCTGGGACCCGCCGCCCCTGCCTCAGGGTGGGCCTCCATGAAGTCCAGCATCTCCTGGAGGGCCGAGGGGGGGAGCAGGGTATCAGCGTTGAGCAACAAGGCATACCTGGGAACAAGCCCCCCTAGCCCCCCAACTTTGGGGGGAACGGCGGAACCTGCCCCCCCAGAATTGGGGGGACCGGGGGGAGAGAGATGCCGGGCCAGCGGAGCGTTCTCAAAGCCGAAGGCCGTTAGCCCCAGGTTGTTGGCGTAGGCATATCCGCTGTTAGTGGAGCTGGCAATGAGCCGGGCCTGGGGGAACTCCTGGCGCACCATGGCCGCGCTGTCGTCGTGGGAACCATTGTCCACCACGCACACCTGATAGCCGAAATCGCCCCGGCTCTCGTAGATAGAAGCCAGGCAATCTCGCAGGAGATCGCGGGTGTTGTAGTTGACGATGACGATGAGCAGGTCTAGTTGGTCACGAGATACCATATGCGAAATCCAAAGTTCAAAGTTCAAATTGCCGGCTGTGCAAATTGAAACAGCGGTGCAGAGAACTGCCCGATCGGTTCCACTCGGCCATTGAGTACGTTTTCAACGATTCGAGCTGACCTCAGTGGCATTGACTCGCAGCCACATTCAGGGCAAACGTACATTTCCAGATCACGGATCACGATCGGCCTACCAGCGCGGTTAAAAATCCGCTCCACCCGGACACTTTTCATGGAAACAGAACAACCATTGGGACATTCCATAGCGCTACCTCCTTCTTGCCGTAATGATGAACGCAGGCCGGCAGTCTTTCGCTGTTACCGTAATGCGTCCTCTACGGATAGTGTACTTGGTGAATTTACCTCCTGAGCGCTCGTCAGGTTCCTTTTTCCTTACAGTTCCGTTTAGAATCACGTCAAGCACCTGATCAATCGAAATACCGTCCTCACACATGCGCTCGACCAAGTGCGGCCCGAAGGTGATGATTTCAGAACGAACACCGTTTCGAATCTGCTCAATTGACATCAGGGTACCTGCCGTTCACTGCGATGCTTGTACAGACTCATCGTATAGCGCGCCCTTGCCTTCAGCAGAGCTACCTGATCCACCCCAGTCAGCAGTTCATCAAGGGCCTCTTGCTCTTCAAGAGACATCTCGCCACGCCGGTTCTTGTCTAACAAGGACTCAAGCTGCTGCTGGCGATCGGGAGCCACAACCGCCTCAGCCAACGCCCGCAACTCCTGAAAGTTCATGTTGGACAAGAGAATCAATTCTCCTCTACTCTCGGTGGGCTTACTCCGTAAGGCGAAGCGCAAGTTTCGAAGCAATGCCTCAGCCACCTCTACCTGGCCCTCAAGCGGCAATCGCCGGGCTGCCCTAAGCACTTCTGAATAGGACATCACCGTCATAATATACCTCCCATATTAAAGCGGATACTTGTCAGTGATCCTCACAGGTTATTTTAGCACGACTTGCCAAAAAGAACAAGGCAACGACTGCATGACCTTGGCTGACGCTCATCCCAAGGTCATGCCCAAGACGATGGAAGTTTCTATCTGGCGCTCAGAGATATCCCAGTAGGCTTTGAGAAGCTCGTCCTTGTTGACCTGGAGGCGGAATCCGTGCTTCTCGTAGAACTCGATGGCCCAACTCGCATCGGACCATGTCCCCACCAACAGGCGAGGGATAGTGGTCAATGTCTTCAGGTGATCCAGGAGCTTGCTTCCGAGACCCTGTCGCTGGTAATCGGGTAGTACATAGGCATGGCGGATGAGGGTGACATCCTCAATGGGCTGGAAACCCATCACCCCAACCAGCCTCCGATTCTCCTCCCAGCCGAAAAAGGTCATGCGTTGCATCTCCTCTCGGAGTTCATCCATGGGCATGTACGGTTCGTGATAGCGATCGGGAGGGATAACGCCCTTATAAGCCCTCGCAGCTTCGTTAATGATAACGTGAATCTCTTCGGCATCTTCCGGCCCGCACGTTCTGATCACCAGTGCCCCTCCCATGGTAGATCCCAGTATCTCTCAGCCGCTCATACTTAAGCGAGCATGAGTCACGGTCAATAGTCACTTCGGTAGCGTTTATGGACCAGCGGCAAGTAGATGAAATGCCTTGTCGTCGGTGTAGCAGTTGGTGTAGGTGTGGCAGTGGAAGTAGGTGTCAGTGTGATGGTAGGAGTAGCCGTCGGTGTGGCGGTGGGGGTGGGTGTCATTGTGATGGTAGCAGTAGCAGTTGAGGTTGGTGTGGCGGTGGGGGTCGGTGTCGCTGTGACGGCTGGCGAGACGGGCGGCGAGAACTCCGAGGTGTTACCAGCTCCGTCGGTTTCCGTGGCCTTGACGTAGGGGCCAACCACACTCCCCGTCCAGGTGAAGTAGCCATCGCCATCGGCAGTGGTTGCGCCCTCGTAGATCTGGCCTTCGTCCCCTGGATCGGAGAAGATCTCCACCGTGCAGTTGGGGCAGGCGGTGCCAGAGACGGAGTTCTCGGTTGCGCTGGTGATGGTGGGCGACGCCAGACCAGCGTTGCCGCCGTTAAAGTTGTAGATGCCCAGGTTGGCGTTGTCCGTGATAGAGTTTTCGGTGATAGTGTTGCCTGTGGTGTCTGGCCCGTCCACCACGATGCCGCTCCCGAAATTGTGGGCAATGACGTTGCCCGGCCCGATGGTGTTGCCCTGGGCGCCTCCGATTGGCTCGCCGATGTAGACGCCACCTTGCTGATTGCCCAACGCCGCAATGCCTGTGGCATCGGCGCCGATGTAGTTGCCGGCGACGGTGTTGCTCATGGTACCGCTGGCATAGATGTAAACCCCCTTGGAGCTATTGCCTGAGATGACGTTCCCCTCCCCGCTCGCCGTCCCGCCGACGACGTTGCCCTGAGCGCCCAGGCTGATGAAAACGCCAGAGCGGCCGTTTCCCAGAGCCACCGCGCCGCTGGCGTCGGTGCCAATGTAGTTGCCGATGACAATGTTATTATGCGCTCCACTGATCCCCAGGCCGCTGAGGCCATTCCCTGAGATCACGTTCCTCTCCTCAGGCGTCGTACCGCCAATGACGTTGTCGTGGGCGCCGCCCGCGATCTGGATGCCATCCCGCCCGTTTCCCAGGGCCAAAGCACCCGCAGCATCGGTACCAATGTAGTTGCCAGCAACGACGTTCCCAAAGGCTCCACTTCCAGCTATAAGTATCCCTTGCGAAACGAAGCGGTTTATCACCAGCCCTTTGATGACGTTGTTAGCCGACTCGATACGGAAGCCGGCCACGATGCCAGCTTTCGCACCCTCGATCTCGATCTCAGGCCCAGCGGGATTAGAGTCGCCCCGATCAACTGTCTGAGTGGTGCCGTCAATGGTTGTAGCGGCGTCCGTCAAGGCAGGCAGGGGGCTGTTGGGCCGGATGGTGCAGACACCGCCCTTTTCAGGCTGGCAGTCGGGGATGTCGAAAGCGATGGTGTTGGGATGGGGGCCGGAGTTGGCGGCGAACATGGCCTCCCGCAGGGAGCAGTGAGCGTTATCGCAGAGGCCATCGTTGGCATCATCGGTGGTGTTGACAACGTAGGTCAAGAGGTACTCGTAGGATCCAATGTCGTGGCTTTCGCCTTGCGGACGGGAGACACCGTCCAGGTCAGCAGCAGGCGCTCCCTCCGATGTGCCGGCGTCTATGGCCGGGCTGTAGGCGGTCAGGTGATAATCGCGGTTGGCCGCGTTGCGGTGTCCTGAGCGGCTCGACTGAGCTCGCCGAAGTCCTGTCGAAGGGACGAACAGAGGATTCTCATAGAGGCTGTGCTGGCCGTTGCCCGTCTCAGCATACCACGTGCCATCGTTGATCTCATCGCTGCTGAAGCACCGCCCGGCGAAGTCGGCGCAGATGACGTCGTCCTCGCGATAAGGGTTGTAGTACAGGTTGTGATCGGCAGTCAGGATCGCGCCCTCAGGATAGTAGACCGTGGCGCCGGCCATCTCCGGACGGTCGTTGTAGAAGACGTTGTTATACAGACTGATGCTGGTGGGAGTGGAGGTCTGGTAGCCGCCGCCCAGCGTGGCCAGGTAGCCGTCGCTGGTGCGGTTGGCGATAGTGTTGTTGATGATGGTGTAGCTGCCGCCCTCGGCCAGCACCAGGTTGATCAGCCCGCTGTCGTAGGACAAGCTATTGATCAGGCTGCTGTTCGAGCCACCCAGCTTGATGTTATCGCCACGGTTATCGCGGGAGATGATTCGCCGCAGAGTGGTGCGGTCCGATTTGAAGTCGAAGCCGTCGCCGGCGTGGCCCTCGGCGACGCAATCCTCCACCAGGATGGCTATCCCCTGCTCCACAGCGAAGCCGTCCGCAGAGGTATCGTCGCGCATATCCTGAGCGGCCAGTACAGGGCCCTCGCCGGAGCCTATCATAGTCACCCGGCGCAGGGTGAAGCCACGGCAGGGCCCAGCCGGCCCGCAGTCGAAGCCCGCGTAGTCGTAGCCGTGGCCGTAGACGTCCTCAATCAGGACTTCCTCCCCGCCCTGGTGGAACTTGATGGGGGTGCCCACCAGAGAGAACTCCAGGTTTTGCAGAGTGATGCCCTGGCTGTGGTACCAGGAGACGAAGCCGAAGCCCCGTTCTCCCTCCTGGCCGTAATCCTGGATCACCAAATCCTGAAAGGTCCAGTGGTCGGCCCCGCCGATATCAATGCCATCACGCCGCTCCAGGCCGTTGCCGTTCAGCATCGCCACCTCGCCCGGGTAGCCGATCAGGGTGATGGGCAGCCCTGGCAAGCCGCTGGTGGCAACGACCACCCCCTCGTTGTAGGTGCCGCCGCGCACCCAGATAGTGTCGCCCGGCCCGACGTTACCCACCGCGTGCTGGATGGTGCGCCACGGCTGGTCGAAGCTCCCCGAGTTGGCATCGTCCCCGTCGGGGGAGACGTAGTAGACGTTCTCGGCGGCTGCGTGGGGCACCAGCAGGCCCGTCGGCATTATCATAACCACAATCAGCACTATCGTCCTCAGCAGCTTTTTTCGCATCTCATCGCTTAACATCAACAATACTAGCCAAGCAGGATTTGACAAAAACGCCAGACCGCTGTAAAGTATCTGTCGCTTGCCTAATTTGGGCAAGGCTCGTATGATTTGGCCATTGCCTTTATCTTCGAGGGCTGGTCTTCAAATGAACAAAGGAAGGAGGTGAACACCGTGGCCTATATGATCACCGACGAGTGCATCCTATGTGGGGCCTGTGAGCCGGAGTGCCCGACCGAGTCCATCACCGAAGGGGATGAGATCTATGTGATTGACCCCGTGACGTGTGCGGAGTGTGTGGGCTTCTTCGATGAGTCCCAGTGCGCCCTGGTATGCCCTGTGGATTGCTGCCTGCCCGATCCAGATCATCCACTGGAGGCTTAACTTGACAAGATGATCAGGCTTATTAGGTGCGCTCTCGCTACGACGAGAGCGCACCTAATACTTTCTAAACACCTCACGGCTACTCAGCGCTTCTCCCCAAACAGGAAAAGCCGACATTGATCAGCTTCCACTGGTTTCAGTCGGCTTCTATTTGCATCCAGTCACCTCCGGCAAATCACATCCCCTGAGTTTCTCGCCGGTTAGAAACACCTTCACTCGAAAATCCAGCGATCAGTGTCGCGGGAGTAGGAAAGGATATCGTCGTCGCTGAAAAAGAGTGGTATCTCGAATGTGGCGGTCTCCGGCGAATCGGAGCCGTGCACCAGATTGCGCCCCGTCTCCAGGGCCAAGTCGGCGCGAATGGTGCCCGGCGCGGCTTTAGCGGGATTGGTGGCCCCCATGGTTCGCCGGACGGTCCCGATGACGTCCCTCCCCTCCAACACCATCACCACCACGGGGCCAGAGGTGATGTACTGAAGTAGCGGCTCGTAGAAGGCCTTGCCCTTGTGGACGGCGTAGTGCCGCCCAGCCAGCTCCAGCGAGATTTGCATCAGCTTCATGGCCGCGATGCGCAGCCCCCGGCGCTCGAAGCGGCTGATGATATCCCCGGCCAGCCCCCGCTGCACCCCATCGGGCTTGATGATTACTAGTGTTCGCTCCACACGTTCCTCCTTAAGGTTATTGAATTTGGTACATTGGTACATTGGTACATTGGTAAATTGGCCCCATTCACCAATCTACCAGCTTGTCCCTCAGACCAGCCTGTGCAGGCCCTTGAGTTGATCAACCAAATCGCCGACATCCCGCTCCGAGCGGCGGGCCGGGCCAAGCGGGTCAGCGACCTCCTCATCACGTGTGATACCATCACGTGTGATACCATCACGTGTGATACCATCACCTAGCAGCACGCGGAAGGTGTTCAGCACGGCGTAGGCCAGCACTTCGAGCTGGTAGCCTCCCTCCAGCGTAAAGACAAGCCTGCCCTGGCAGAGCTGGTCGGCCATCGCTTTCAGCGTTCGCGCCAGATGGGCGTAGCCCGTTATCGAAAGCGACATCGCGGCCAGGGGGTCAGCCCAGTGGGCGTCGTAGCCAGCCGAGACCAGAATGAGCTGGGGACGGTAACGCTCCGCCAGGGGATAGAGGAACTCGTCGAAGATGCGCTCGAAGCCCTCATCGCCGACGCCTCCCGGCAGAGGGACATTGGCCGTGCAACCCTCTCCATCCCCCCGTCCGATCTCCCGCCAGTCACCCGTGCCAGGGTAATAAGGGTACTGATGGGTTGAGAAGTAGAAGACGGACGCTTCTTCATAGAAAGCATCCTGGGTGCCATTGCCGTGGTGGACGTCGAAATCAACGATCAGCACTCGTTCCAGCCCTTTTTCCTCCAGGGCGTAGCGAGCGGCCACGGCCACGTTGTTGAACAGGCAGAAGCCCATGCCACGTGCCGTCAGGGCATGGTGGCCCGGCGGCCTCACCAGGGCGAAGGCGTTGTCCACCTCCCCTTTCAGCACCGCTTCCACCGCGTTCACCAGCCCCCCGGCGGCCATCAGCGCTGCCTCATAGGAACGTGCGCTCATGTAAGTGTCGAGGTCCAGATGGCCTCCGCCCCTCTCAGCCATCTGCCGCACGGTATCAATGTAGCGCTGGCTGTGGTTCCTGGCCAGACGCTCCAGCGAAACAGGTGTGGCCTCCACAGCCACCAACCTCTCCAGCATGCCCTGCTTCTCCAGAAGACCCATGACCCGCACCAGCCGCTCTTTGTTCTCCGGATGGCCCGGCAGGTCGTGCTCCAGATAGATGGGATCGTACACGTAAGCTGTGCTCAAGCTGTTTCCCCCCTTGTCTGTTTACAGGCCATTATATCACGTTACATGCAAAAAGGGAAGGGCCGCGAACAGAGCGGCCCTTCCCTTTCTTCCTCGTCTAGCGTCTGGCCTGAAAGCCGGTTAGTAGCATACCTGTACCGACACATCATCCAGGTACATAGCTGTCTTAAGATTGCCCCACCCGTCGTTTTTAGCATTGAAGTATAGTATGATCGTCTGCCCCTTGTAGGGCATCAGGTCGAAGGTCTGGTGCGTCCAGGTTTGGCTGTTAGAGCAGACTTGCGGCATCACATAGGCTAGTTTGGTAGTGAGGGTGGCGTCAAAGATGATCACCTCCTGGTAATCGTACGGGAAGGTATCGTAGCAGATGGGATAGTACCAGAACGACAGGGTAGCGCTCGTTGCGCTCCCAGGAATGGTCACCTGCTGGTAGGTGGAGGACCAACTGTAGTAATCGCTCTGGCTGGTGATCCCCAGGCGCATGGACCAGGAACCCGTCCTAGACATAACCGAAGAGTAGGCTGGTGGGCGTGGATTGGGTGAGATGGTCCAGCACTCAATCGTTTCAAAGCCGCCGTTGCAAACTTTCTCCTCCCAAGTACAAGATGGCGGGGGTCGTGTGGGTGTATTTGTTGGAGTGGGTGTGTCTGTCGGAGTGGGCGTAGGCGTTGAAGTAGGCGTTGAAGTAGGCGCCGGAGGCTCCTTGACAACCAGAGGCAAGTAAGCTTCGTAAGATGTAGGAGTTTCAGTCGGCGTTGGCGTCGCCGTAGGTGTAGAAGTCGGCGTCGGCGTGGAGGTGTTGGTCGGTGTGGAGGTAGGCGTATAAGTCGGCGTGGGCGTGGAGGTGTTGGTCGGCGTAGAGGTGATCGTGGGCGTGGAGGTGTTGGTCGGTGTAGAGGTAGGCGTATGAGTCGGCGTGGGCGTGGAGGTGTTGGTTGGTGTGGAGGTGATCGTGGGCGTATTGGTTGGCGTTGACGTAGGCGTATTGGTCGGCGTCGAGGTGGCCGTGGGCGTACTGGTCGGTGTGGGAGTACTGGTAGGCGTGTTAGTCGGTGTGGAGGTGGGCGTAGGCGTCGGCGTAGGTGTGATCTCCCAGGTGTTTTTATAGATGTCCTCGCTGTCCTCCGGATCGTACCAGAATTTGACCCTGAGGGGGTTTGCCTCGTCGGCGATAAAGAAGGGTGCAGAGAGGATAGAGAATGCGTTAGGGCCGGGGATGTCACCCTCGGTCAGGGCGCTCAGTTCCGCCTGGGTGTCAATGGTTGGATCGCAACCATAAAGGTGCAGCCAGCTCTGGTCTGATCGCCAGTCGCTGGTCAGCAGGTACAGTTGCCCGGCCGGTAGCTTCAGGTCGGTGTATTTATCGGGCAGGATGTGGAACTGCTCCGTGCTCCATATCTCCTCCCCGGTCTCTTCATCTTCCCAGTATTTCTCCTTGAGCTCCCCGAAGAGCTGCCTGTCCTTATCCTCATCAACGATCTGGATCAGGAGGGGGTCAACGTTGAACTCCAGGTCTCCCATGCAGTCGCCCTCATAGAAACTAGAACTAGCGAACTGCCCCTCTTGGAGCTTCTGGATGTCCGTCACCCGCGTGTGGTTGAAGTTGAAGGGCGGCATGACCGAGATGATGCTGGTATCCTCACCGTGGACCATGCCCAGGTAATACCCCTCCAGCTTCTGAGAATCCTGGTTGTTGACGAAGTTGACCTTGGGCACCGGGGTGCGGATGGTGATGTATTTGAACTCATAGGGCTCATCTCCAGGGTCGATGACGTCGGCTGGTACCGTCTTGACGGCCACCACGTTGTATTCGTGCCCATCAACAAAGAAGCGCTTCAGGTACCAGGGATCGCCAGCCTCCAGGTCGTGGCGCCCATCCCCATCGTCTATGGCCGAGTGGGTGGCTCCCAGGGCGCGCCCGATGGTGAGCAAGGCCGTCTCGGTGAAGGTGTTGTAGCTCTTGAAGTAAACGAACCAGGCGCCATCGGTGCTGTCTTGGTTGTTCCCTCCGGCGGGAATCACCCGCACCGCAGTCCTGCTGACCACGGCCACGTCTCCCTCACTCAGAGTGCGCGTGCCGATCTCGTCCGGGTGGAGGGAATAGCCGGGTATGGCGTGGAGTCCCCCTCCGGTGTACCAGAACTTGAGGTCGGCGCTGCTCGGCTGGCCAGGAGCCCAACTGATGTTCTCCAGGGTGACCATGTGGTCCAGGAACATGGTGGTCTCTTTTCGCCCAAGCTCGATGTCCTCAAGGGCGAAGACCACCAACTCATCGCCGGTCAACCCCAGTCCGTCCGTATCCAGTTGGTCAGGCACACCATCGCCATCGAAGTCCACCCAGACGCCCATGGTCTCGGAGATGGTCTTCTCACTATGCACGGTGACGATGTCGTAGTGGCCGTCGAAGTCGGCGTCGAAGGTGGTCAGTCCGTAGCCGAACCGGGCCGGGTCATCGGGGGCCATGGAAGGCAGATCCCCGGTGACCGGGTCTGGCGCTGGCAGTTCGTCGGCTGCTGTGCCGATGGGGAAAGCAAACTGGCTGTTCCCTGGCTGGCCGTGACTGGGCTGGTCCAGGGTATCGAGGTATATGTAAGTAAACTCCTGCATCACTGCTGGGAAGGTGTAGACCCGAGTGGGGGTGATGACGCTATCAACTACTTGGGCTTCCAGGATCTTGTCCAGGTATTCCGGCTCATACCACATCCTGAAGAAGACCTTCTCTCGGGCATCGCGCTCTTCTATGGAGATTTGGGAGTAGAGCGAGGCCAATGGCTCGCCCCCATGTCGGAACTTATCCATGTAGGCCGGGTTGAAGGTCAGGGAGTCCTTCCTTGGTGCCTGAGGCAACTGGGGATTGAAGGGAGCCCAGGGATCGGTGTAGGGTGGGATTTCCACCGGATAGCCAGTCGGTCCCGTCTTGGCTGTGTCCACTGCTAGCAAATCCCCAGGGCCTGGGTAGAAAGTGCCAAGCGGGACCGTTGTGACCCAACGATCCATGCCAAAAATCCTCAGCCCCTCCTCATCCTTATACGTCTTGCCCCCCACGGCAGGATCGAACCAGAGTTTGACCCGATGTTTCCAGCCAGGTAGCTTTGATGTGATGGTGTTTGTCACGACGTGCTCCCACTTCAGGCCATCCCAAAACATGTTATATCGCAGGGGGAAGGTCTCATCCTGGATCCAGTATAGATACTCAGACTGGGGTGCGGTGAAAGCGCTGGTCAGCAGGTATAGGTCGGGGTCCGGTTGGGCACCGTTTGGATCCCACACGCTCGGGGCTTCGGTAATGTCATCTCGAATGTCCGGCAGCACGAACTCGGTGTACTGCCAGGGCCGAGTCCACCACTGCTCCACATACCAGAACTCTGTCTCTCCGTTCTCTAGCTCCTCGCCGTACTTCTCCTTCAACTCGCCTAGGAACTGCGGGTTCACGTCCTCTTTCACGTAGAAGAGATGCATCTCCCTCTCGTCGTCGTAGGGGCTGTAGGGCCCCACGCCCACATAGGGGAGCGGGCCGTTCCGTTGCAGGATGGGTGGCGCCGGCCCTACCAGTTTACCGATGTAGTCCACTTCATCCTCATCTCCCGCAAACTCGGTGATGGCCTGGACGTCCTCGATGATGTAGTGCTCGTGGTTGTAGGGTGGCATAACCGACAAGGGTTCCTCCACCGGGTAATCCTGAAGGCGAACCGAGTGCTGCTCGATAGTAACGGGAACCTTGGGGATAGGCGTGCGAATGGTGATGAACTTGAACTCAGTTTCGCTATGCGTTTTGATGGCCACCACGTTGTATTCGTGGCCGTCCACGTAGAACCGCTTCAGGAACCAGGGGTCGCCAGGCCTATCGTCCAGATCGCCTGGCCCGTCCTCCATAGCGCTGTGCGTCGCGCCCAAAGCGCGGCCCACCATGAGCAGGGCTGTCCCCTCCTCAGTGTCCACACCCTCCAGGTAGACGAAGAAGGGACCTGTAGGCACGCCCGTGTTGCCCCCTCCTGGTGGAATGTATTGGAGTGACCCCGCCGTGCCCGCCAACACCATGGCCCTCCTATCGAGGAATCGCGAGCGCAGGTCAATCGGCTCTCGATCTCCCGTGTACCAGATCCGGACGGTCACTCCGGTATCATACACTGCTTCTAATCGCACCAGGTGATCCAGGAACTGGACATAGCCGCCTATCGGGACTTCGAAGGTGTCCAGATGAAACACGGCCAACTCATCTCCAGTCAGGGGAATGCCGTCAAAGTCCAGGGGTTCGATGAGCCCATCTCCATCGAAGTCGGCAGCGATGTTGGTCCTGTCCTGGAGGGTCTGCTCGCTCCTTACATGGACGATGTCTGGGGTACCATCGAAATTGCCGTCCAGGCTGGTCAGCCCGTAGCCGTAGGGGTCAAAGCGATCTTCCTCCCTCATGCCCACCGGGAAGACGAAGCTGGTGGCGTCCGCCTGCCCATAGGTCGGCTCCGGTTTGTCCGCCAAGGGCTTAAGCTCCATGAGCAGGTAGGTGAACTCCTGCATGATGGCGGGGTACCACTCGTCTATGCTGGTGGGAGTGGGATTGACGGGGGCCAGGGGCTGGCCCCCGGAATTGCGGTCCAAGGACCCGCTGAAGTTGAGGTCCTTGTCCCAGTGCTCCGGCTCATACCACATCCGAAACCAGACCTTCTCCGAGACATTGTTGCCGCTGGCTACCAGCCTTTGGTAAAGGCCCTTGTACCAGTTCTCGTCCCGGGTCTCCGTTTCGGACATGAAGAGCGGATTCCAGGTGATGGAGTCCTTCCGAGGAGCTTGCGGTAGTTGGGGATTGAAGATCGCAAACGTGTCCGTGTAGGGCTGGACTTCGACCAGCTTCCCGGTGTTCACGTCGGTGGCAACACCAGATCCAGCCCCCATATTGCCCGGCTGTTCGGGCCACCCTGGAGCCCCATAGACCCTGAGGGTGTTGTAGGTCTCAGTGATGGGATCAGAGGCGCGGAGGGTGTCGTAGGTGACTGTACCCGAGGTTGCCCAGGCATAGTCCTGTGCCCTGGTAAACACTACCGCCACCACCGCCAAAAGCAAGACAATCAAAGCTACCTGCACGACCGGCCTTCTCACAAAGAGTCTCTTACGCATGGCTCCCCCTTTCTCATTTAGGGCTTCAAAAGAAATGGCTTGTAAGTCATTGCCTCGCATTTTCCCCACCACCAAAATACCAGTCCAAGACCATGCCGAGCGTCACTTCCTACGGCAGGCTGCGTGGCTATGCTGTGGAATTTGGAAAAATCTGGATGGGTAGCGTATGAAGGTGGAGTTATAGTCAAAGTGATTATACTATGAATCTTCACAAAAGGCAAATGCCATAAAGTAAAAGCCCCACATCCCGCTATCGAGATGTGGGGCTTCTTCAGAAAGGCTACTTGTTCACTGGGAGCTCTTCATCACGAGGGGCAAATAAACCTCATACGTCGTGAGGGCCCGGAACGATCCATCTATCCAGGTAGCTGGGATCTCATTGCCCCAGTCATCGAATAATTTGCTCGGCCCCGGTCCGCTCTCCACGAAGTCTAATATAGTGGCACACTCTTCCAGGACAGCCTGGATGGTGAGAGTACCAATCCGATAGGTGCCTGTCATTGGATCTTGCGCTCGGAGGGTGATCCACTCCTCACCAGAGATATCCGAATCCCATGTTATCTCCAGGAAATCGTCAAGATTTGGCTCCCAACCCTCTACATCAGCGCACGGGTGGTAGGCGAGTTTTATCTGACCGGATTTGAAGTCGGCAGCATCAACCCAGATCTCAACATCTGCGGTCTCACCGAATGGTGCACTGCTATCTTGAGGAACGAGATTCACCTCGTTGTCCGCTGCTGTTGACACAGCAGGTACTACTTTTGGCGCCCCCGGCTCACAGCAAAGGGAATATTGGCCTGGATAACCCACATAGCTGTGCAACAGCGCTACGTCTCCCATGTTTATCTCCCCGGTACAGCCGGCGACATCTCCACACCATTCACAGGAAAGGGAATAGTCGCCTGGATGACCGACATAGCTGTGCAACAGTCCTACATCTCCCATGTCTATTATCCCATCAGAGACGGGGTAAGGGGCGACATCGCCGCACGTTCCCGCTTCACACGTGAACGTTCCGTCTTGCCAAGTACCTGGGATTTCACTGCCCCCCCCATCAAACAACTTGGTCGGCTCAACGAAATCCAACTCGGTTGTAAGCTCGTCCTGAGACTCACAATGGATGCTGAGGGTGCCGATCAGATAGGTGCCTGTTACTGGGTCTGTCGCTGAGAAGGTGATCCACTCCTCACCAGGGGTATCCGAATCCCATGTCCACAGTGGGAAATCAGCAGTATTCGGCGTCCAACCCGTTACATCAGCGCATGTCAATGTTGAGGTGTATGTGAGCTTTATCTGACCGGATTTAAAGCCGGCTGCGTTGACTGAGATATCAACCTCTATGGTGTTAGAGTATGATGCGCTACTGTGTTGAGGGACAAAGCGGCCTTGGTTCTCGTCTGTCGCGACAACTGTCACATAGGTGGTGTCGGAATCGCTGCATCCATAGGTATTGGTCACGATCAGGGTATAGGTTCCGGCCATATCCATAGTGGCGCTTATGCTTACAGTCGGCGATATCAGGGTGCTACTGAAGCTATCCGGACCCGTCCAACTGTAGCTAGTCATGCCAGCAGGCCCACCGTACAACTCGAGGGTCTCTCCCTCAGACACCGGCGAGTTGCTGGAGGCAGTGGCGGTGGGCTTTTCGTTGACGGTTACATCAGTGGTGGCCACAGCCGTGCAGCTATCTATGGTCACCGTTAGGGTATACGTTCCTGACATAGCCAGAGTGGCATTGGGGCGGGTCGGATTCTGATCCGTACTACTGAATCCAGCCGGGCCTGTCCAACTGTAGGTATCCATACCAGCAGCCCCACCGTACAACTCTATGGTCTCTCCTTCACAAACAGGTGAGTTGCTGGAGGCAATGGCTACGCACGTAGGTGTGGTCTCCCAGGTGCCGACGTAGATACCATCGGTGTCCTCAGGGTCATACCAGAACTTTACCCGGACCGGGTCATACGGCGGTAGGCTGGCGTTGTAGTAAGTGTTGGTTATGCCGCCAGTAAAAGTGATGACCGCATTGGGGTAAGGGATGTTACCGTCGGTTAGAACGCTCAGTCCCTCCTGGGTGTCGGTAATCGGATGGCAGCTATAGTAGTGCATCCAGCTCTGGTCCGACCTCCAGTCGCTGGTCAGCAGGTACAGTTGCCCGGCCGGTAGCTCCAGGTCGGTATATTGGTCGGGCAGGGTGTGGAACTGCTCCGTGCTCCAGCGATCAGACTGCTGCAGCTCCAGGCCGGTGTATTGGTCAGGCAGGGTGTAGAACTGCTCCGTGCTCCAGCGATCAGGCTGCTGCTGCTCGACCCAGAACTTCTCCTTCAATTCCCCGAAGAACTGAGCCTCAATATCCTCACCTACGATCCGAATCGTCAGGCTTATCACATTACGCACTAGCTGATCGGGGTCGGAGTACGAGGAGCCCGTGCAGTCCTCATCATAAAACTTCGGATTGCCGAACACCAGTTCTTCCTCGCCCTCCCCAGGTGGCACGGCTCGCTCCGTAAGCGCCTGGATGTCATCTGCCCGGGTGTGGCGGAAGTTGAAGGGCGGCATGACCGAGATGATGCTGGTGTCCACGCCGAAGACCGTGCCCTGGTTGTACCCCTCCAGCTTTTGAGAGTCCTGGTTATTGACGAAGTTGACCTTGGGCACCGGGGTGCGAATGGTGATGTATTTGAACTCATAGAGCTCATCCCCTTCATCAATGACGTCGGCTGGTACCGTCTTGATGGCCACCACGTTGTATTCGTGCCCATCAACAAAGAACCGCTTCAGATACCACGGGTCGCCAGGCGTCAGGTCGTGGTGCCCAGCCCCATCGTCAATGGCCGAATGGGTGGCTCCCAGGGCCCGACCAATGATGAGCCCGGCCGTCTCGTTAGGGGTACTTACTGAATTGAGGTAGACGAACCAGGCGCCATCGGTGTCACCCTGGTTGTTCCCTCCGGCGGGGATCACCCGCACCGCACCTCTGCTGACCACAGCTATGTCTCCTACCTCTAGGGTGCGCGTGTCTATTGTACCTGGGGTGTTTTGCAGCCCCCCTCCGGTGTACCAGAACTGGAGGCTGGCGCTGCCCGGCACGCCAGGGGCCCAACTGATTGCCTTCAAGGTGACCATGTGATCCAGGAACATGACGCTCTCGTTCACCTCCAACCCCTCCTTATTGAGGGCGAAGATCACCATCTCATTGCCATTCAACTCCAGGTCATCCTCATCCAGTTGGTCCACGTCCCCATCGCCATCGAAGTCCACCCAGACGCCCATGGTCTCGGAGATGGTCTTCTCACTGTGCACGGTGACGATGTCGTGGCCGGCATCGAAGTCGGCGTCAAAGGTGGTCAACCCGTAGCCGAACCGGGCCAGGTCAGGGAGGGGATCAGGAAGATTTCCTGTGCTCGGATCGGGCGCCGGCAATTCGTCGGCTGCTGTGCCCATGGGGAAAGCGAGCTGGCTCTCTCCTGGCTGGCCGTGGCTGGGCTGGTCAAACATATCGAGGTACATATAGGTGAACTCTTGCATCACCGCGGGGAAGGTGTAGACTTCGGTGACTGTGATGGAGCACGTTGGAGTATACACCTCACCCTCCAGGATCTTATCCACGTACGCCGGTTCATACCACATCCTAAAGAAGACCTTCTCGCCGGCATTGTTCCCCTCGATGTTTATCTGATCATAGAAGAGATCAGCCAGTGGCTCGTCACCGTGGTAGGACTCATTCATGTAAGCTGGATTGAAGGTCAGGGAGTCCTTGCGTGGCGCTTCGGGGAGTTGAGGGTTGAAAGGAGCCCAGGGGTCGGTATAAGGTGGGATTTCCACCGGATAGTCAATGTTGATTGTGTCCGTTACACATCTATTCCCAGGGCCTGAGTAGAACTCGTCGAAGCCGAAAACTCTCAGCCCATTCTCATCCTTGTACTTCTTGCCCCCTACGGCCGGATCGAACCAGAACTTGACCCGAGGCCTCCAGCCAGCTAGCACTGGCGTGATGGTGTCTTCTTCTTCGTCATGCTCCCAGTTCGGGTCGTCCCAAGATAGGTTGTACCGCAGGGGCGAGTCGTCGGGGAAGATCACATCACCCTGGACCGACTGGATCCAGTACAGGTACTCAGCCTGCGGAGCGGTGAAGGCACTGGTCAGCAGGTACAGGTCGGGGTTGTCAGGCCCGGTGAAGTCATCTCGGATGTCCGGCAGCACGAACTCCGTGTACTGCCAAGGCCGGGTCCACCACTGCTCCACGTACCAGAACTCGATCTCTTGTCCTTCCACCAGCTCCTCGCCGTACTTCTGTTTGAGCTCCCCCAGGAACTGGGGATTGACATCCTCGTCTACATAGCGGAGATAGAGTTCACGGGGGTCGTCGTAGGGCCCCACCGGGTAATCGGGATAGACCCCTTCGTAGGGGAAGGGACCATTCTCTTGCAGGATAGGTGGCACTGGTCCTACCAGCCCACCCAAGTAGTCCACTGCACCATCGCTTACATCGAAGGCGGTGATGGCCTGGACGTCCTCGATGGTGTAGTGCTCGTAGTTGTAGGGCGGCATCACCGACAGGGGCTCCTCCACTGGATAATCCTGCAGCTCCACCGAGTGCTGCTCGATATTAACGGGAACCTTGGGGATAGGCGTGCGGATGGTGATGAACTGGAACTCGTTATTGCCCCGCGTCTTGATGGCTACCACGTTGTACTCGTGGCCGTCCACGTAGAAACGCTTCAGAAACCAGGGGTCGCCAGGCCTATCGTCCATAGAGCCTGGCACGTACTCCATGGCACTGTGGGTCGCGCCCAGGGCGCGGCCCACCATGAGCCAGGCTTTCCCCTCCTGAGGGTCTACGTTATCCAAGTAGGCGAAGAAGGGACCTGCCGGCACACCTGTGTTGCCCCCTCCCGCTGAAATCGGTTGGGTACCGGCAGTACCCGCCAACAACATTGCTTGTCTGTCAATGGGCTGTAAGCCCAAGTTTAACGGCGTCAAGGCGCCTGTGTACCAGACCTGAACCACCACCCCAGTATCTTGCACTGAGTTTAAGCACACCAGGTGGTCCAGGAACTGGACACACTCATCTATCTGGATTTCGAAGGTGTCCAGGCGGAACACTGCCAGTTCGTCCCCGCTCAGCTCGACCCCGCCCGCATCAAGTGGCTCGATGACCCCATCTCCATCGAAGTCGGCAGCGATGCCGGTCCTACTTTGGAGAGTCAGCTCACTCTCCACGTAGACTATGTCTGGCTCATCATTGAAGTTGCCATCCAGGCTGGTCAGCCCGTAGCCGTAGAGAGCATTCTCAGAAGAAGTGTCCACAACCCACGTGTCGGTGAATAGATCCGTTGCCCTCATACCCACGGGGAAGACAAAGCTGGTGCGGGTGCTGGGACCAACCTGTCCATAGGTTGGCTTCGGTTCATTGGCCAGGGGGCCCGGCTGCATGAGCAGGTAGGTGAACTCCTGCATAATGGCCGGATACCACTCGTCTATGTTAGTGAAAGTGGGATTGACGGGGGCCTGGGGCTCCCCGGTAATCGGATCCCGATCGAATTCGCCGTTGGCGTTAAGGTCCTTGTCCCAATGCTCCGGCTCATACCACATGCGGAACCATACCTTCTCAGAGACATTGATGCCAGTGCCGAAGAGCTCGACGTAGAGCCCCTTGGCCTGGTTCTCATCCAGGGTCTCCGTTTCGGACATGAAGAGCGGATTCCAGGTGATGGAGTCCTTCCGAGGAGCTTGGGGCAGTTGGGGATTGAAGATCGCAAGCGCGTCCGTGTAGGGCTGGTCTTCGGCTAGAAGCCCAGTGTTCTCGTCAGTGACAACACCGGATCCAGCCCCCATATTGCCCGGCGGCTCGCCCGGCGGCTTGGGCCAATCCGGGCCTCCATAGACCTTAAGGGTATTGTAGGTCTCACTGACAGCACTAGCGGCGCGGAGGGTGTTGTAAGTATCAGTGACAGAACTAGCGGCGCGGAGGGTGCTGTAGGTGAATGTATCCGAGGTTGCCCAGATGTAGTCCTGCGCCCTGGCAAACACTACCGCCACCACTGCCACAAGCAAAACAATCAAAGCTACCTGCACGACTGGCCTTCTCACAAAGAGTCTCTTACGCATGGCTCCCCCTTTCTCATTTAGGGCTTCAAAAGAAATGGCTTGTAAGTCGTTGCCTAGCATCTTCCCCGCCGCCAAAATACCAGTCCAAGCGTCACTTCCCCCGGCAGGCTGCGTGGCTATGCTGTGGAATTTGGAAAAATCTGAGGATGGGTAGCGTACGAAGGTTGAGTTATGGTCAAGCTAATTATACCACGGATTTTCACAAAACGCAAACGATTATGACCACGCAGAATGACCCAAAAACAACCTTTTTGCAGCTACAACAATCCAATTCAACGACAGGTTGTCGCTAACTCGAAACTTTCTCACGCAGAGTACCGCTCCCTCTCAACTCTTCCATAAAGCACCAGAGGCATATTGACGGTTGTTAGCTGGCCAGACAGTTGAAGCTCGTTGACCGATTAACGAGCTCTGGTCACTGCTAGCACCTTCTCCTCCTCCCAGAGGGCCTCAAACAAGCTCGATGTTTCATAGCTTAGGCCCGGACTATCAAAGTGAAGGTCACTGCCGTCCAATCGGCTACCGGATTGCCGTACTGATCGGTCACCATAGCCCGGAGCGTTGACGAAGATACCCCATCGGCGGGGATAGCCATCGGGTCTGCTGTCACTGTCACGGTGTAGGGCGGGTCCGGATTAATGACGACCTCAGTTACGTCGTAGGTGAGCTTTATCTGACCGCCCTGGAAGTCGGTTGCGTTGACCCAAATATCAACCTCTGTGGTGTTACGGAATGATGCATTCACTACTGTGTTGAGGGTCAAGGCGGCCTTGCCCCACTTCTGGCGTGGATGTGGGCGTGGGTGTAGGCGTAGTTATGCACTCGAATGTTCCGTCTTCCCAAGCAACTGGGATCTCACTGCCCCAGTCATCGAATAACTTGGTCGGCCTCGCCCCGTCCTCAACGAAATCCAAGTCAGTCGCACACCCTTCCTCAGAGACACAATGTATGGTGAGGGTGCCGATCAGGTAGTCGCCTGTCATTAACTCTAGCGCAGAGAAGGTGATCCACTCCTCACCAGAGGCAGCCGAATCCCATGTCGCCAGTGGGAAATCGCTAGTATTCGCTACCCAATCCTCTACGTCAGCACATGTTGAGTTGTATGCGAGCTTTATCTGGCCTGATTTGAAGCCGGTGGCATTAACCCAGATCTCAACCTCTGTGGTGTTACAGAACGATGCGCTACTGTGTTGAGGGTCAAGACGGCCTTGCCCCCCCTCTGGCGTGGATGTGGTCGTGGGCGTACTGGTTGGCGTCGAGGTAGGAGTGGGCGTATTCGTCGGCGTCGAGGTAGGAGTGGGCGTATTCGTCGGCGTCGAGGTAGGCGTGGGCGTGTTGGTGATCGGCGTCGAGGTAGGAGTGGGCGTATTCGTCGGCGTCGAGGTAGGAGTGGGCGTATTCGTCGGCGTCGAGGTGAGAGTAGGCGTATTCGTCGGCGTTGATGTAGGCGTGGGCGTATTCGTCGGCGTTGATGTAGGCGTGGGCGTGTTGGTGATCGGCGTCGAGGTGAGAGTAGGCGTATTCGTCGGCGTTAATGTAGGCGTGGGCGTCGCTGTAGCTGTTGGAGTCGCGGTTGGGACGGGCGTGTAGTTCTTAAAGATCAAGGGCAGGTAGAGCCTGTATGGCGTCGGAGTAGGTGTGGGCGTGTTGGTGATCGTCGGCGTCGAGGTAGGCGTCGGCGTGGGTGTCGGCGTGGCTGTGGGTGTGTTCGTCGGGGTGGGAGTATTGGTGGGTGTACTGGTCGAGGTGGGTGTACTCGTCGGAGTTGCCTGTGTGAGCTCGATGGTCCAGCTACCACGTGGGCACTGAATGTCGTCGGCGTATAGGGTTGCAGCCCCAGGGACTCCTTCGAGATAGACAATGATTGGGACCGTCTCCCCATTGTACAGTGGCCCCTCTATGAACTTCGGCTCGATTCGCCCCTCATGCTCAGTCACCCACAATCTGATGTTCACGCTATAATCGTGTTCTTTCTCGTTGAACTTGAGCCATCCCTCAAGCTGGGCTTCCTCGCCTGTGACGGCGATTTCACTGGGGAAGCCCACGAACTCCAGTTCCCCATTAGAGGCCGCCACCATAGCCGACCAAGCCCAGAGAAGGCCCAGGGTGACCGCTACCGTTGCCGTTAGAACTTTGGTTCTCGTCATTCCTAAATCTCCTTTCCCCCAACGAAATCAGGGGACTAATTACAGCCTTCCGTTAACTCGCTCCAAGTTCTTTGCGAGGTTTTACCCTCAAAATATCCAGTTATACACGGAGCGAACTTACGCATCGGTGTACTAAGGCCACCTGTACGGTTGACGCAGGTGGCTTTCCTCAAGTAGATGTTCATTGTCACAGTGCTCTTTCTATGGCTATCTCTTCAAAATAACAGGCAGGTAGACGTGATAGCCAAGTTCGCTTTTGTCCTCCTCATCCCGCAGGCCTATCGGCCTGCAGTCGCCGGGCAAAGGAGCCCAATCGGGAGCAGCCCAGAATATCCACCAAACCTCTGAGCTCGTCTGCCAGGAGCTATCGGGTACGAAGTCCGGTTGATTCCACCCCAAGGGGGCTGGCGGAGAGGTCACGCGAATAAGCGGGAATCGCCCGCTGAGTCAGTATCGTACCCAGGAAGGATGAGGCATCAATCCGGTAAATGCTATCCCCATCGCAGTGATACAACTATGGAACACATCCCAAATGAGCAGCAAAGCGGCGGAAAAAGCTGCTAGGATTAGCATTCACCATAATATAACATCATTCTGTTCAATTGTCAATGAATTTAGCGTGAAATTAATGTGAATTCTGCAAAGGCGCTGTCAGGCTGAAGATTGAGCTTCGTGGACATATGTAGAAAGCTGCTCCGAAACCAGAGCTGCTCTCTTGATCCGACAGCATTTGGACACCCCTAGCTTTCACCCAGGCCCAGGATAGCAGCGCCCGGCTTGTGCCGATGACACTCACCGCACCCCGCCATGGGATCGGCCACCTCGCTCATTTGCAGCGTGCAGAAGGCTTCGACCTGCACGCGACGCAACAAACCGAAGCGCCGCCCCACTCGGGCCTCTATGATCATGTTGGGGCAAGCATTGGCCTGCAAGATGCGGGGCACCGGGCAGGTACGGCATAGCTTCGGAGTCCAGCGCTCCGAAGCCCGGTTGCGGGCGATGAGGCGGCACTCCTGCTGTTCCCGCCCCCGGTAATAGTCCTCGTAGTAGAAGCGACACTCAACTCCTGCTGGATTGCGCATCCTTTCCCACTTTCATCAGACCATCGTGGCAAGGGCTACACATCCAGATTTCTCACTTCCCTGGCGTGGGTCTGGACAAAGCGCTTGCGCGGGGGGACGCTGGAACCCATGAGCATGTCAAAGGTGCGATCAGCGGCGGCGGCGTCCTCGATGACCACCTGCAAAAGCGTCCTCTTCTCCGGGTTCATGGTCGTCTCCCAGAGCTGGTCCGGGTTCATCTCCCCCAGGCCCTTGTATCGCTGGAGGCTCACCTTGGAGTCATCGAGTTTCTTCAGCAGGCGCTCTTTCTCTGCCTCGGTATAGACATAGTACACCTTTCGCTTGCTCTCGATTCGATAGAGGGGAGGCTGGGCGATGAATAGATGGCCATTCTCGATAAGGGGTTCCATGTATCGGAAGAGGAAGGTGAGGAGCAGGGTCCTTATGTGAGCTCCATCCACATCAGCGTCCGTCATTACGATAATCCGGTGATAGCGCAGCCCGCTCAAATCGAACTGGTCACCTATCCCCGCGCCCAAGGCCGATATGAGGGCCTGGATTTCCTTGTTCTTGAGGATCCTGTCCAGACGTGCCCGCTCTGTGTTGATGATCTTGCCTCTCAAGGGAAGAATAGCCTGGAAATGCCGGTCTCGTCCCTGCTTTGCACTTCCACCGGCCGAGTCGCCCTCCACGACAAACAACTCCGTCTTGGCCGGGTCGCGCTCGGAGCAATCGGCTAACTTGCCTGGCAAGGTGCTGCTCTCCAAAGCACTGCGGCGGATGACCAGATCGCGGGCGTGACGAGCTGCAACACGGGCGCGAGAGGCGGTCAAGCACTTTTTGATGATGGCCTTGGCCGAACGCGGGTTCTCCTCCAAGAACCTGGAAAGGCCCTCAGAGAGCACAGACTCCACCTGTCCCTTGATCTCGGCGTTGCCCAGCTTGGCTTTGGTCTGGCTCTCGAACTGAGGGTCGGTCAGCTTAACGCTGAGGATGGCCGTCAGTCCCTCGCGGGTGTCCTCGCCAGTGAAGTTGGGCTCGTTGTCCTTGAGCAAACTGTTCCTGCGAGCGTAATCGTTGAGGGTGCGGGTGAGAGCCGAGCGGAAGCCCGTGAGATGGGTGCCCCCATCAACGGTGTTGATGTTGTTGGCGAAGGCATAGACCGATTCGGAATAGCCATCGGTGTACTGGATGGCTGCTTCGACCATAGCGCTGTCCACCCGCTTCTCCACATGGATCGGAGCGTGCAGGACAGTGCGGTTCTTATTGAGGTAACGGACGAAGGAGGTGATGCCCCCCTCGAAGTAGAAAGACATCTCCCGTTCATCGCGCTCGTCGAGAAAATGGATAGTCAGGCCACGGGTGAGAAAGGCCATCTCCCGAAAGCGCTGCACCAGGGCGCCGAACTTGTAATTAAAGGTCTGTATTATCTCGCTATCCGGTAGGAAGGTGGTTTTGGTTCCCGTCCCCTCGGCCTTGCCAATCGCTTTCACAGGAGTAACAGGCACACCCCGCTCATAGCGCTGAGTGTAGAGCTTGCCGTCTCGTTTGACCTCCACCTCCAGCCACTCCGAGAGGGCGTTGACCGCCGAGACGCCGACCCCGTGCAGACCTGAGGCCACTTTATAGCCCCCCGCGCCGAACTTAGCCCCGGAGTGCAGGATGGTGTGCACCACTTCCAGGGCCGACTTCCCCGTCTGCTCATGGATCTCCACAGGGATGCCTCGACCATTGTCCACCACGGTCACGCTGCCGTCCGGATGTATGCTGATCTCGATCCGGTCGCAGGCCCCGGCCAGCGCTTCGTCAATCGAATTGTCCACCACCTCGTAGACCAGATGATGCAAGCCCCGCACATCAGTGCTGCCGATGTACATGCCGGGGCGACGGCGCACCGCCTCCAAACCCTCCAGAACCTGTATGTCCCTGGCCTCGTAGCTCTGTACTTCCTCCACCGCTCATCACCTCCAATGAAGTTGCCGCGCAGTTTATCTGAAAAGAGAAACCCTTCTGAAACCTATTGTATTATATAGAACACTGGTTCGATTGTCAAACGGCCTTGACGAGAATCACTCTCTGGAGTACAATTAGGGTGGAGGAAAGAAACGGTGAGCGTCATCACCTTGACCACCGACTTCGGGCTGGCGGACGGCTATGTGGGGACGATGAAGGGGGTCATCCTGGGCATTGCCCCCACTGCCACTATAGTGGACATCTCCCACAACGTCCCGCCCCAGGATGTGCGTGAGGCAGCGTATATCCTCTACACCGCTTACCCTTACTTCCCCCAGGGCACCATCCACGTGGTGGTCGTAGATCCGGGGGTAGGCAGCGAACGGCGGGCCATCGCCCTGCGGACGCCTCAGGCCACTTTCGTGGCCCCCGACAACGGCGTCCTGAGCTACGTGGTCGCTGGCGAGAGGGTGAAACAGATAGTGCACCTCACCAACCCTAGCTATCACCTCTCCCCGGTCAGCCGCACCTTCCACGGGCGCGACATCTTCGCCCCCGCCGCCGCCCACCTGGCGCGAGGTGTCCCGCTGACCGAGCTGGGCGATCCCCTGACGGAGATCGTCACCTTCTCCCTACCCCGGCCTCAGGTTCGCTCCGACGGAACCATCGTCGGCCAGGTCATCCACGTTGACCGTTTCGGCAATTTGATCACCAGCATCATGGCCACGGATTTGGCGGGTCATTCCCTGCTGAGAGAGAGCGTGATCGAGATCAAAGGACAGAGCATCCGGGGCATAGCGAATACCTACGCTGAGGTGGCGACGGGGAAGCTCCTGGCCCTCGTCGGCAGTTCGGATCGCCTGGAGATCGCCGTGTCCGGCGGTAGCGCGTCCCAAACGCTGGGAGCAAAGGTAGGGGACGAGGTTTTGCTGAAAGTTGAAGGCCATGAGGACAAGCGATAAGATACTATTGGCGGGCCTGGGCATCATTGACCGCCTGTTTGCCACAGACCTCCTGGAAAGAGAAGTAGCCCGACGCAAGGCCAGTGTCGCCCGCTCCGAGGCGCGCTTGGCCGAAATCAGTGAGCAGCTCCTCAAGCTCAGGGGGCTGTTGGAGGCTGCCAGCCTCCAACTTTGCCTGTTGTATCTGCGGCAGCGCGAGCTCTTGTCGCCCCAGCGCTGGCTGCACTTCGACCCGGCCAACCCTCAGGATGACCAGGGTCTCGACCTCTTGATCAACCACCTGGTCAAGCCCCGGCTGGCGGCCATCGAGATGCAAGAGGTCGAGAAAAACAGCTACATCTACAAACTCGCGCCTGATTGGGCGGCCATTGACGCTTTCCTGGCCCAGCGGGAAGCAGACTTGCAGCCGGAGATAGCCGACTGGCTAAAGACGTCGCAGGCTTACCAAAGAAAGGACTCCCAACCTGATGGAGAAATTTGTGATCGAAGGTGGACACCCACTCAACGGCGTAGTGGTTCCGAGCGGCAACAAAAACGGGGCCCTGGCCCTGCTGGCGGCCACGCTGTTGACCGATCAAAAGGTCGTGCTTGAGAACGTACCTCGGATCAAAGACGTGAAGACCATGTTGGCCATCATGGCTGATATCGGCGTGGACATCGAATGGAGCGGAGACCACGAGGTGACCGTTCAGGCCAAGGATTTGACTACCACCCGCCTGGATGCTGACCTCTGCCGGGAGATCAGAGCGTCCATGCTCTTGGCGGGGCCTATGCTGGCCCGCTGCGGCCACATTTATCTTCCCCTGCCTGGCGGGGATGTCATTGGCCGCCGGCGAATAGACACCCACCTGGCCGCCTTGCGAGCGCTGGGGGCTGAGATTGAGATAGACTCCGGATACAAGATGCAGGTTGACAAACTGCGGGGCAAGGATATACTTCTCGATGAAGCCAGCGTGACCGGCACGGAAAACGTCATCATGGCCGCCTGCTTCGCCGAGGGCACCACTACCGTCCGCAACGCGGCCTGCGAGCCCCACGTCCAGGAACTAGCCCACTTTCTGAACAGCGTTGGCGCCCAAATCTCTGGCACCGGCTCCAACACCTTGATCATCCAGGGCGTTAAAAAGCTCAGGGGAGGCGCTTGCCGGATTGCCCCTGACTACATAGAGGTAGGCAGCTTCATCGGACTGGCGGCGGTCACGCACGGAGAACTCCTCATCAAAAAAGCCGCGCCTGAGCACCTGCGCATGATTAGGCTGGCGTTGGGACGTTTGGGGATCAGAGTGGAGATCCGGGGGGAGGACGTTTTCGTGCCCGCCGAGCAAGAATTGAAGGTCGTCCCCGATGCTCACGGGGCCATCCCCAAGATAGACGACGGCATCTGGCCAGCTTTTCCCACGGACATGATGAGCATCGCTGTGGTGGTAGCCACTCAGGCCGAGGGCACCATCCTCATCCACGAGAAGATGTACGAGGGTCGGCTGTACTTCGTGGACAAGCTGATCTCTATGGGCGGGCGCATCATCCTCTGCGATCCCTACCGGGCAGTGGTGGTGGGGCCGTCCAGGCTGCACGGCGAGCAGTTGGAAAGCCCCGACATCCGGGCTGGCATGGCCCTGCTCATCGCCACCCTCTGCGCCGAGGGGGTGAGCGAGATCCGCAACATCGGCCAGATTGATCGGGGCTACGAGCGCATTGAGGAAAAGCTTCAAGCCCTGGGGGCTAATATCGAGCGAGTGAGCGAGTAGCCGGAAAGGAGAACGATTAACATGGCACACCGTGAACTTCCAATTCCACCTCACTTCGCCCCTCATAAAGTTGATGAGGTTTGGAAAGTTCCTTACGAGAAACGGAATGAGGAGGCCGAGGAGTGGGCGAAGCAGCATAGCATACAGCCCGCGGCCAGTGACAGATTCAAAATCTGTCTGGTGGCAGTGGACGTGCAGAATACGTTTTGCATTCCCGGCTTTGAATTGTTCGTCGGCGGGCGTTCCGGAATTAGAAATTGGAAATTGGAAGTTTGACATAGAGCGTCAAAACAGTATAATAGGCAAGACAATCACGATTTTTTATTTATGAGGAGAGAGAATAATGCCTAAGCGTACCTATCAACCTAAGAAAAGACGACGACAGCGAGTCCACGGTTTTCGAGCTCGGATGAGCACCAAGGGCGGACGTAGAGTCATCAAGGCCCGTAGACGTAAGGGGAGAAAGATACTAGCCACGCAGAAGTACAGGAAGTAGCCAAAAGTTGAAGGTTGAAGAAAAGACACCGTTTGAGAAGCAACAGGCAATTTCAACGAGTGCGTCGGGAGGGGCGTTCCTGGGCCCATCCCTTGTTAGTTCTATGCGCCTTACCCAACGACTTAGAGCACAGCCGTTTCGGCTTCTCTGTGAGTCACTGGGTGGGCAACGCTGTGATTCGTAACCGGGCCAAACGCCTCATGCGGGAGGCGACCAGGCTCCGCCAAGGGGAAATCAAAGAAGGTTGGGATCTAGTATTCATCGCTCGCAATCCAATACGAGAAGTGAACTTCAGGCAAGCAGACCAAGCCGTCCGGCAGTTGTTGAGTCGGGCTGGTTTGCTGAAAGCGGCCAGCGAGGAAATGAGATAGAATCGGCGATGAAAACCCTCGCCCTGAACATCATCAAACTCTATCAAAACACCTTCTCCCGTGCTTTGCCCCCCACCTGTCGTTTCGAACCCTCCTGCTCACACTACGCATACGAAGCCATTGAGAAGTACAGCCTCCTCAAGGGTGGCTGGATGGCCATCAAGCGCATCAGCCGCTGCCACCCTTTTAATGCTGGAGGGTATGATCCTGTGCCGTGAAGCAGGGAGAAAGAGAGGGAACCTCCAATAGAACAATTGGGACGCCTGGTACGTGTTCGAGCCGTAGAACCTTTAGAGCGGTTTAGAGTGTGCCTGGAGTTTGAAGACGATACGCAAAAAGAGGTTGACCTTGAGCCCTACCTGCACGGCCCTGTTTTCCAGCCTATACGGAGTGATCCGGCCATGCTTCGTTCCATGAAGGTTGAGGGGGGCACAATTGCCTGGGATAACGGAGCGGACATAGACCCGGACGTTCTCTACTACGGTCTGATACCTGCCTGGATGGAAGAGCCGGCTCTTGAAGAGCAAATGGCCGCCTAGCCCGTGCTGAAGCCGACCACCCTGCTCCCAGTACGCATACGAAGCCATTGAGAAGATTGAGTGATGGCAAAGATACCGGATTTCAAAACCCTGGACGAGGCAGTCGAATTCTGGGAAGTCCATGATTCTGCTGATTATTGGGAGGATATGGAGGAGGTCACGTTCGAGATTGCTCTCCATCAGAACCTCTTCCATCCTAAGCTCATTGTCTTGACCCATCTGCCCGAGTATTGCCCACGCTGTCAGCACGATCTAGATGATACTGTAATCGAGTACGTTGCCCGGAACAATGGACATCTTTTGGTTATCCGCGATGTGCCTGCGCTTCGCTGTCGAGCCAATGGACACGAGTACATCCTGCAAAAGACACTTGATGATGTTGAACGACTGTTGGCCCTTGAGAAAACTCGTAAACTCCAGCCCTCTGAAACGATCCAGGTACCCGTGTTTAGTTTGAAAATGACAGCATAGGGCCTTGACAATTCGCAAGGTCGGCAAAGGCGTGCCGCAACCCCTTTTAATCCCGGAGGATACGATCCCGTGCCGTGAAGCAAAGCTAGAAGAAATCAGAACAGCAATCATAAAAACAGGAGGTCCGAGTTTTGAGAAAGGTTATGACAAGATCTAAGATCGTCCTTTGGCTCTTTATAATCGTCGCCTTGCTAACAGGCTGTCGCGGCGGAGCGCCCGCCAACAGTTGGCCCGGGCTGACGGTGGCCGAGGATGTCGTGTACGTTGCCGCCGGCGCTAAGGTCTATGCCTTGGATGCGGAGACGGGGAACCAAAAGTGGGAGTTTCCCATCGGAGAAGAAAAGAAAGGCCCTTTCTACGCCGCCCCGGCGGTGGAGGAAGGCCTGGTCTTCGTCGGCTCCACCGACAACAATCTGTACGCCCTGGACGCGGTCACGGGCAACCAGCGGTGGGTCTTCGCCACCGAAAAGCCCATCATCGCCGGGCCTGCGGTGGCGGGCGATATAGTCTACGTGGCCTCCGCCGACTCCAAAGTCTACGCCCTGGAGGCGGCCACGGGGGTCGGGCGCTGGGAGTTCACCACCGGCAACTGGGTCTGGGCCACGCCGCTGGTAGCCGATGGCAAGGTTTACATCGGCTCTATGGATCATAAGATGTACAGCCTCGACGCCGAAAGCGGCCAAAAGCTGTGGGAGTTCGAGGCCGACGGCGCGATAGCCGCTACCCCCACCCTGGCCGGGGGACTGCTATACTTCGGCGCCTACGACAACAAGGTCTACGCCCTGGACGCGGCCAGCGGTCGGAAGAAGTGGGAATTCCAAGCGGGCGGCTGGGTATGGAGCCAGCCTCTGGTGGTGAACGGCATCGTCTACGTCGGCTCCATGGACAAGATGGTCTACGCTTTGGACGCCGCCAGCGGCCAGAAGAAATGGGAGTTCGCCACCGATGGGGCAGTCCTGGCTGGCCTGGCCTTCGCCGATGACTTGCTCTACGCGGCCTCGGAGGATAAAAACTTGTATGCCCTGGATGCCGCTACCGGGCAGAAGCGGTGGTGGTTTGCCGCTCAGACAAGCATTTACACCCCGCCAGTCGTGGCCGATGGCGTGGTCTACACTTGTTCCCAAGACGGGCGAGTCTACGCGTTGGATGCAGATAACGGCAACCGGCGCTGGGCCTTCCCACGAACAGAACAATAAAGGAGGTAGTTTTCGTGTCACAACTGTGGAACCTTCTGCTTCAAGTTATGGTCAACGCCCTGCTCTTCCTGTACAACGTGCTGGGCCACAACTTCGCTCTCAGCGTAGCCGTTTTCACCGTGTTGGTGCGGCTGCTCACCTTGCCGTTCACTCTACCCGCCCAGCGTACGGCGAAAGTCCAGCAGGAAATCCAACCAGAGCTCGAAAAGATCCGCAAGAAATACGCCAAGGACAAAGAGAAGCAAACGCAGGAGACGATGAAGCTCTACAAAGAGAAAGGCATCAACCCCATGATGGGATGCCTGCCCATGCTTCTTCAGTTGCCTATCATGTTTGCTTTCTATCAATCCATCGTCAAAGCCCTGGCTAACACTCCCTTGCAGATGGTGAGCCTGGGCAAATTCGCCTCGGCCAGCCTCTCGCAACTGGTACCTCTGGGAAGCCGTTTCCTGTGGCTAGACTTGGGCTACCCCGACCCCTTGTATATCCTGCCAATCCTGGTGGTGGCCACGACCTGGCTTCAACAGAAAATGGCCGCCACACCCAGCAGTACCGACTCCCAGGCGGCCTCGATGTCCCAGAGCATGCAAATCACCATGCCTCTGATGTTCGGCTTTATCACCATGTCTCTGGCCTCTGGGCTGGCAGTTTACTTCGTCATATCCAACCTGGTAGGTATAGCCACCCAGTACTTCATCTCTGGCAAGGGCAGCCTTTCGCTGCCGAGAGGCCTGAAAAAAGGCAAGCAGAAAGACAAGAAAGGAAAGTGAGCGGGGATGGAAGGACAAGCAATGAGCATCGAAGTCAGCGCGCCCACGGTCGAAGAAGCCATCGCCAAAGGACTGGCTGAGTTAGGGAAGGCCGAAGACGAAGTAGAGATCGAGGTTCTGGACCCTGGAAGCCGGGGGTTGTTGGGAATTGGAGCCAAAGAAGCTCTGATCCGCCTCAGCTTTGCCGAGCCGCAGGAAGAGACGCCCCCCCCTGAGAAGCACACGGAGCAGATAGCCAGGGAAACCCTACAGGAATTGTTGGCTAAAATGGAGGTGAAGGCTCAAGTGTTTATTAGGCCTGAGGAGGAAATGCCTCAGGACGAGGATGCGCCGCCCTTCATCCTGGACATAATGGGCGACGATCTGGGAGTCCTCATCGGGCGGCGCGGCCAGACTTTGCAGTCTTTGCAATACATCACCCGCCTCATCGTCAGCCGGGAGGTGCAGCACTGGGTCAACCTGGTGGTTGATGTGGAGAAGTACAAACTCCGCCGCGAGAAATCGCTCCGACAACTGGCCCAGAGGATGGCCGAGCGGGTAGCCTTCGACGGCCAACCGGTAGCTCTGGAGCCTATGCCCCCCAACGAGCGCCGCATCATCCACCTGACCTTGCGCGACCACCCCATCGTGACCACAAAGAGCATAGGCAAGGGCGATCGGCGCAAGGTGACCATTGTGCCCAAAGGCTCTAGCTCAGGTTAGCTTGGTATGGGCACAGTATTTGAGCTTCGATGCTATGAGCAAGACCTACGCCCTGGCCAACCAAAAGGGTGGCGTCGGCAAGACGACCACCGCTGTCAACCTGGGTGCCTATCTTGCCCTTAGTGGCATGAGGGTGCTGTTGATTGACATTGACCCCCAAGCCAATACCACCAGCAGCCTGGGCTTCGACAAGAACAACCTGCCCCTCTCTATCTACGACGCCCTCATCAACAAGATTCCCCTTACCGAAATCATTCTCCTGACCGACCACCTCTGTCTGGAACTCGTCCCCTCCACGCCAGCTCTGGCCGGAGCCGAGGTGGAGCTGGTTGGCCTCATAGCTCGCGAGCATCTTCTGCGCAAAGCTATCGCCCCGGTGGTTGAACGCTACGACTACATCCTGATTGACTGTCCGCCCAGCTTGGGCCTCCTCACTATCAACGCCCTCACCGCCGCCGCAGATGGCATCATTATCCCCGTCCAATGCGAATACCTGGCTTTGGAGGGTTTGACTCAGCTCACCTACACCATAAACCTGGTGCGGGACAATCTGAACCCTCGCTCGAGAATAAGAGGACTGCTGATGACCATGTACGACACTCGCACCAACCTCTCTAGGCAGGTCGTGCAGGAGGTGCGCGAACATTTTCCGGATAAAGTCTTTGATACCATCATCCCACGGAATATCCGCCTGAGTGAGGCCCCAAGTCATGGGGAAACCATCCTTAGCTATGATCCTCAGAGCTCAGGTGGCTTGACTTATCGGGACTTGGCCCAGGAATTGATAACAGGCGACGAGGGAATTGGGGATTTCCAGAATTCACAACCTACCAAAGTTTCGGTTACCACAGGCGAGTAAAACGTGAAACGTAAAACGTAAGGCTCATACGCCGTAGATCATCATGTTTCACGCGGACGGGGGGATTATCCCCCTGGGGTTCCTTAATCGCTCGTCTCTCTATCACCCATCGGAGGAACTATCATGGTCAAAAAGAGAGGCTTGGGCAAAGGGTTGGGCGCCCTCATCCCCGTCAGCGAAACAGGCCCCACCGAGTTGCCCGTTGACGCCATATCACCCAACCCCCTGCAACCTCGCCAAAGAATGGCTCCAGAGGCACTTGAAGAGCTAGCCGCTTCGATTCGCGAGCACGGCCTCATCCAGCCCCTCATCGTTAGCCAAACGTCGGACGCGGAGGCTCAGCGCTATCAACTCATCGCAGGGGAGCGGCGCTTGGAAGCTGCCAAGCTGGCCGGTTTGGCCAAGGTGGCCGTCGTCATCAGAGAGGCAACTCCCCAGGAGATGTTGGAGTTGGCCCTGGTAGAGAACATCCAGCGGGCCGATCTAAACCCCCTGGAGCAGGCGACGGCCTACAGGCACCTGATGGACGACTTCGGCCTGACCCAGGAGCAGGTGGCGGAGAAGGTGAGCAAGAGCCGGGTAGCAGTGGCCAACTCGGTTCGTTTGCTTCGCCTGCCAAATGATATAAAAATCAGCCTGGCCCAGGGCCAAATCACCGAGGGCCACGCCAGGGCCGTGCTGGGCCTGGCTGAGCCGGATGAACAACGAAAGCTTTGGAAAGCCATCCTCAAGCGCGGCTTGAACGTGCGCCAGACGGAGGAGACGGTTCGCCGCCTGGTCGCCGGACCGAGGCCCAAACGCCCAGATACTTCATCTTCACCAGAGACCAGGGCGTTGGAGGATCGCTTCCGGGAAGCGCTAGGCACCAAGGTGCAGCTCTTTCGCTCCCAGCGCGGGGGCCGGCTGGTCATCCACTTCTACTCCGAAGAGGATTTGCAGGCCCTCTATGACCTCATGGTGAGAGACGTTTGACCAGGTGAGATTGGAGATTAGAGGTTAGAGGTTAGATGGTGGAGTGATTTCCAACCTCCAACTTCTAACTTCCAGCATAAGTGGGTGGAGGGAGGCAAGAGATGTCAAAAGTAGATTTCAAGAAAGAACTGAAGCACCTCTATCGGCCTTCGGCCAAAGAGTTCGTGGTGGTTGATGTGCCGCCGATGAACTTCCTGATGATTGACGGTCACGGCGACCCCAATACGGCACAGGAGTATCAGGATGCCCTTGAGACGCTGTATGCCGTGGCCTACAAGATCAAGTTCATGAGCAAGAAAGAGAGGAAGATGGACTACGTCGTCCCGCCTCTGGAAGGGCTGTGGTGGGCAGAGGACATGAAGGCGTTCACCACAGGAAGAGATAAAAGCGCGTGGGATTGGACGATGATGATCATGCAACCGGAGTGGGTAACTCAGGAGATGCTTGAGGAAGCGCTGAGGCAGGTGGAAAAGAAGAAGCTGCCGGCGCTGCCCAAGCTCCGGCTGGAAGCCTATCACGAGGGGCTTTCGGTGCAGATCATGCACATCGGCTCATACGATGACGAAGCTCCGACGCTAGACAGGATGCACCACGAATTCATTCCCGCAAACGGTTATGAGATGGCCGGCAAGCATCACGAGATCTACCTGAGCGACCCGCGCAAAGTGGCGCCAGAAAAGCTGAAAATTGTGCTCCGGCAGCCGGTCAGGAGGATCTGAGGAAGCAAGATGAGATGACATTCAAACCGTTGACAAGATTCAGGTCGTTCGAAACGCACCACTGCGTCACCGGCTCAATGCGCCACATCTACGCCTACAACGACCACGACATCAGCGAGGAGATGCTGCTGGGGATAGGCGGCGGAGTCGGTTTCATCTACTGGCACATGAAGGGCGCTCCACCCATTGTGGGGGGACGGGCCAACTTTGAGCGGCCAGGCGAAGAGGGATTGGAGAAGACCACCGGCAGGCGCACCGGCGTGGTGGTCGAGTCGTACACGACCTCCAGCGCGCGCAAGGCGGAGCGGACGCTGCTGGAGATGCTCGACGCGGGCCAGCCAGTGATGATCTATTGCGACATGGGCTTCCTGCCCTATTTCGACTTCGGCGACAGCGACTATCACTTCGGCGGGCATGCCGTGGTGATCTGTGGATACGACGCGGAGACGCGCCAGGTGCTCATCGCCGACCGCGACGGGGTGTATCCGGTCTCGATGGAGGATCTGGCGAAAGCGCGTGGCTCCAAGTACAAGCCTTTCCCACCTAGACACCAGTGGCACACCTTCGACTTCAACCACAAGCGCCAGCCCACCGCCGACGAGGTGCGCCAGGCCATCGCCGAGCAGACGAAAGGGATGCTGGAGCCGCCCATCAGCAATATCGGCGTCAAGGGCATCCGCAAGACGGCCAAACGTGCGCTCAAGTGGCCCGACCAGATGGACGAGGATGAACTGCGCTTCACGCTATTCAACACCTTCATCTTCATTGATGCCACGGGCGGCACAGGCGGCGGCATCTTCCGCTACATGTTCAGCCGCTTTCTGTACGAGGCCGCCGAGATTACAGGCGACACGCGCCTGAACGAGAGCGCGGACGCCTTCCAGCACATCGGCGACCGCTGGCAGGAGGTGGCCGCAATCTTCAAGCGGGGATGGGAGGCCGATGACCCGACCGCCGTGCTCCCGGAAACGACCGCGCCGCTGATGGAAATCGCCAACCTGGAGGAGACGGCGTGGGGGCGGTTGCGGGAGCTGGTGCGGGGATGATGCGACGAACCCAGACTTGACATTAGAGCCTACCAGGGTTATAATCTTTGTACCACTAGAGATCAACGAGAAGGGGGGGAATCATGTGTCGCGGATAGTGATCAGGGAAGGCGAGTCCTTCGAGGGAGCTTTGAAACGCTTCAAGAAGAAGGTGCAGACAGATCGGGTATTGTCCGAAGTTCGCCGCCGCCGTTTCTTCGAGAAGCCCAGCGTGATCAAGAAGAGAAAGAAAGCGACGAAACTACGCAAGAGCCGCAGGCAAACTCGCAAGAGCCAACGACAGAGATATTAGGGTTTTCGGGCGAGCACAGCATGAGTCTAAAAGACAAGCTAACAGAAGACCTGAAACAAGCGATGCGGCAGGGAGACAAACAGCGCAGGTCTACACTCCGCCTGGTCATGGCCGCCATCAAAAATGCCGAGATCGAGAAGAGGCGCGAGCTGGAGGAAGGGGAGCTGCTGGCAATCATCGCCAAGGAGGTCAAGCAGCGCCATGAGTCCATTGCTCAGTTCGAAAGGGGCGGCCGACAAGACCTGGCAGATCGGGAGGAAGCAGAGCTACAGATTCTGCTCGCCTATCTGCCGGAGCAATTGAGCCGGGAAGACATCGAAGCCCAGGCCCGTCAAATCATCGAAGAGGTCGGGGCCACCAGTCCGGCTCAGATGGGCCAGGTTATGCGCCGGCTGATGCCGCTGATGCAGGGCAAAGCCGACGGCAAGCTCGTCAGCCAGGTGGTGAAAGAGCTCTTGGCTGACAAGACGTGAGAGTTCCTCTCATCTTGTGGAGGTATCTTCGTGTGGTCCTTCGCTAATTCAATGGATTCGCTTTAGAGATACGTTAACAAAGGGGGAGCGCCTCAGGTGCTCCCCCTGCGTTGTTGAAAGTATCAGCTTCAGTAGATCCAAATTCTGAGCAGAGCGGGCTCCCACGCCCGCGAACCGGCGACATGGGAGCACTTGTCCTGCCCTTGGTCCCTGGGCCCAAGGACCAGGGGGACGGCCAAGTACAGGGCCGCCTCTGCTATTGAAAGTATCAGTTTCCTGAAAGAGGGCGTAAAGTGTCAGCAGTTGCTACCAACAACGTTGACCAGCATAGGTCAATGCCCGACAAAAAAGGTGTCACCTGGTGGATAGTGGCACGAGCCATTCTGGTCGGTTTGGTCTTCGTCCTGGTAGTAAGCAGCATCCTGATCTTCGAGTTTCTGCCTGTGGATCTAATCATCCTGGACGAGGGGGACGTCAGCGACTCGGATATTCGCGCCCCCCGCGAGACCACTTATGCAAGCCAAATCTTGACCGAGGAGGCCAAAGACAGGGACACGGCAGCAGTGAAGGACATATATGATCCTCCTGATGCCCGCGTGGCTCGCCAACAGGTGACCAAGGCCCGCCAGATCCTGGACTACATGGACTCAGTGCGCCAGGATTCCTATGCCAGTCCAGAGCAGCAAAGGCAGTGGATCGAGGCTATCCCCGACCTCAGCCTCTCGACAGCGATCATTGACCAGATACTAAGCCTCTCCGAGGAGAATTGGCAGGCGGTGCAAACTGAGGCCATATCCGTGGTTGATGAAGCCATGAGGGAGGAGATCCTAGAGAGTCAACTGGATCAGGCCAGGCGAAGGGTCTCCACCCTGGTGGGCCTCGCTCTCTCCGAAGTTCAGGCCGTAATTGTGCGCGAACTGGCCAGAGACCTCATCAAACCCAACAGCTTCTACAACGCCGAGAAGACAGACGAGGCCAAGCTGTTGGCCCGCGAGAGCGTGCAGCCCGTCAGCCGAACCATCGCGGAGGGGGAGATCATCCTGCGGGAAGGGGACATCGTCACCTCTCTCGACGTGGAAGCCCTCAGTGCCCTGGGGCTGCGCCAGGCTGAGATCGAATGGCAGGGAGTAGTCAGCACCATCATCTTAGTGCTGCTGACCACCATTATTTTGGGGCTGTACCTGGTCCGCTTTCGGTCGGAATACTGGGTAAGATGGCCCCGTTTGCTCCTGTTGCTTCTCTTGCTGGTCTTGTTCATCCTGACGGCCAAGCTGATGGTGTCCGACCAGGCCACCCGGTCGTATCTTCTCCCCACCGCTGCTCTGTCCATGTTGTTGACAGTGCTCCTGGGTCCTCAGTTGGCCATCACGGCGACAGTCCTGTTCAGCGTCATCGTGGGCTTCATGGCCGGTGGCTCCCTGGAACTGGCGACCTACGCCCTGGTAGGCGGCCTGATCGCATCCCTCAGCCTAAGCAGGGTCGAGAAGTTGAATGCTTTCTTTTGGGCAGGAATCTACGTTGCCCTGGCCAACCTGGCCGTGATCCTCGCTTTCCACCTGCCCAAGCAGGACTACGACACGGTGCAGCTTCTGACCCTGGCCGGCTTCAGCCTGGTAAACGGGGGGCTATCGGCCAGCATAACCCTGGCCGGGTTCTACCTGTTGGGCACTTTGTTCGACATCACTACCTCTTTGCAACTCATGGAGTTAGCCCGCCCTACCCATCCCCTCCTGCGCCAACTACTGCTCAAAGCGCCGGGCACCTATCACCACAGCATCCTGGTCAGCAACATGGCGGAAGAGGCGGCGGGGCGCATCGGAGCCGACGCCCTGCTGGCCCGAGTGGGAGCTTATTACCACGACATAGGCAAGACCGTCCGGCCATATTTCTTCGTGGACAACCAGGTAGAGGGGGCGAACGTTCACGAACGCCTCGACCCGCGAACCAGTGCCCAGATCATCATCAGCCACGTCACGGACGGCCTGGATCTGGCTAAGAAGTATCGCTTGCCTAGCAGAGTACGTGATTTCATCGCCCAACATCATGGGACTAGCCTGGCCATCTACTTCTACCGACAAGCTCTCGAACGCGAAGGAGACGAAGTTAACGAGGAGGATTTCCGCTATCCGGGGCCTAAGCCTCAGACCAAAGAGACAGCCATCATCATGCTGGCCGATAACTGTGAGGCTGCGGTGCGGGGTGAGCGTCCCGACTCTCTCGAGGGAGTCGAGGAGCTGATACGCAAGATCATCGGCCGCAAGATGTTGGGCGGACAGTTAGACGAATGCGACCTCACCCTGCACGATTTGGACGAGGTCAGGGGTGCTTTCATCAGCATCTTGCAGGGCGTATTCCATCCCCGCATCAAGTACCCTGAAGAAGCTAAGGTGGAGGGATGAGAGAAGCTCAAATAACCATCCAGATTGCTCCCCGTTTCAGAGTCGAGGTTGACGAAGGAGATCTTCGTCGCGTGGCCGCAGAGGTTTTGGGCCGGGAAGAGGTGGCAGAGGGAACAGAGCTAAGTCTGATCATCACCGATGACGAGACCGTTCGCGAACTGAATCGCCGATTCCGTGACGTGGATGCCCCCACCGATGTTCTGGCCTTTGACGCGGGGACTGAGGAGCACTTCGTGAGCGCGCCAGAAAGCCCCCCCTACCTGGGCGATGTCGTGATTTCCTACCAGCGGGCCCTGGCCCAGGCCGATGAATTAGGCCACGCTGTCGCGGAGGAACTAAAGCTGCTGGTCATTCATGGCATCCTGCACCTCCTGGGCTACGATCATCAAGAGGAGGCCGACGCCCAGAAGATGAGGGAGAGAGAAAATCAAGTTTTGCATCTACCCGATAAAGGCCCATGAAGCTGCTGCTCGATGGGATGCTGGGCCGCCTGGCTAAGTGGTTACGACTCCTGGGCTACGATACGGCCTACTTTCCTGACTTGGATGACAACGAACTGGTGCGCCTGGCCCGTGCTCAAGGACGCATCCTGTTGACCCGCGATGGAGAGTTGACGCGCCGGCGCGGGCTGAACAGCCTCTTCGTCGAGAGCGAGGAGTTGGAAGAGCAGCTCCAACAAGTTATATCCGAACTGAATCTGGAGACCGAACGGCCCTTCTCCCGCTGCCCGGTCTGCAACACGCCCCTCCAGGAGGTCGAGAAACCATCGGTGAAGGGACGTGTTCCACCCTACGTATTCCGAACCAAAGAGCACTTCAGCCTCTGCCCTGAGTGCGACCGGATCTACTGGCGGGGCACCCACTGGGACAGAATGCACGAGGAAATCGCCCGAATCCGGAGTGACCTTCCGACCAAGGACCATCAGACCATCTGACCAGAGAGGAGGAAACAAGCTGGAATCAATAGAGCTGGCCAGGAAAATAGTCAACGCCATCGCCGACAAAAAGGGCTCCGACATCATTTTGTTGGATCTGCGTTCCATTTCCCTGTTGGCCGATTACTTCGTCATCTGCAGTGGGGAGAGCGAGCGTCAGGTCAAAGCCATTGCAGGTGAGGTCACAGAAAAGACAAAAGCGGAGGGAGTCAGACCTTTGCACATCGAGGGGGAATCATCGTCGGGGTGGCTGTTGGTGGATTACGGCAGTGTTATCGTTCACGTCTTCTCACCCATCATGCGGAGCTATTATCAACTGGAGAAGCTCTGGAGCAATGCCACGGTGGTGGTAAGGATGCAGTAGACCATCAATGCTCCGGCGGGATCTGGCGATCCCGCCGCTGAGCGACGGATTTGGCACTTGTCCTGAGCCTGTCGAAGGGATCCGTCGCGAGCGTGTAGGCTCCGATCATCAGCCTGATCATAGCTGAAACCGGCCAGTGTCGCGCACTATTTTATATTCAAAATTGGCAACGTAGGCCAGGAGCTCACTCTGCAACTCGTGCCACTCCTCGCTATCCAGGATACTGGTCATCGTGTCCAAGTCCTTAGCCACCGCTCCGGTCAGTATCTGGGGGCCGGAGCCGTAGGTGGTGTACCATGCCTCCGTCGGCTGAATGTCCAACTTAAGCAGGCCGGGCACAAATTCGTTGACGATAAAATCAAAATAGACTGCTTCTAAGCCAGCCTTGATGTCCCAACTCATCAGCAGCTTTACCACGATTCAAGCAACTCCCGGAACCCCTCCTCATCTTCGAAGGGCCCCACCACAGCCAGGTTAAGCCTCTCGCCCAGGAAGAGGTCCTGAGCCACCCGCTGAATGTCGGCGGCAGTCACGGCCTCTATGGCTTCTATCACATCGTCCACTGTCAGAACCTCAGGCGAAAGCACCTCCTGGCGGCCACACCAGGCAGCTATGCTGAAACTGTCCTCCATTTGAAGCAACAACCGCCCCTTGATGAACTCCTTGGCCTTGGTCAGTTCGTCGGCCGGCACACTTTCCTGCCTCATCCTGTCCCACTCCGCTAAAACAGCCTCGATCGCGTCTTCGATCCGCCTGGGATCAACGCCAGCGTAAACCCCCACCGCTCCAGTATCGTGCATCCCACTGACGTAGGAATAGATACTGTAGGCTAAGGCGCGCTTTTCCCTGATCTCAGTGAAAAGGCGAGAACTCATCCCCGCCCCCAATATGGTATTCAACAAACGCAGCTTGAAGTGATCTGGATGGTCCCGATGAATCCCAGGGACGCTAAGGCAGAGATGGGCCTGCGCCGTCTCTTTGTGGTGAATTCGCAGGCGCAACTCGGTCTGATTATCCTCGGCAGCCCGATAGGAAACGGCCTCGCCCTCAGCCCAGTCGCCCAAAAAGGCAGCTATTCCCCCCACCACCCTTTCGTGCTCGATGTTGCCAGCCACGCTGATCACGGTGTTGCTTGGCTGGTAGTAGTGTTCCAAGTAAGTCGTCAAGCTCTCTCGGTCCAGCGTGCTGAGGCCCTCTCTGCTACCAGCGATGTCACGCCCCAGAGGGTGATTTGGCCAGACCAACTCGTTGATGAGGAGAAAAACCAGACTGTCGGGCGTGTCCAGGGTCAGGTTGATCTCCTCGGCGATCACCAGACGCTCCCTGTTGATCTCGTCTGGATCAAACTTAGAATGGCGGAGCATGTCCACCAACACATCAATAGCGATATCCAAACGGGACTGGGCGACTTTGATCCAATAGAGGCTCGATTCGAGGCCGGTACCTGCGTTGAGTATCCCCCCGATCCCTTCGATGGCCACGGCGATATCCATGGCCGTAGGCCGCTTTTCCGTGCCTTTGAAGAGCATGTGCTCGATGAAATGAGAGACACCGCTCTGTGCATCCGATTCGTAGCGTGCGCCCACGCCGATGAAGAAGCCGATACTCACTGAGCGAGTATGGGGCATGGCCGAAGTCAAGATCCGTAAGCCGTTATCGAGGACAGTTTTTTGATACATCCAAGCTCCTGTTTGTTTATTGCCCTTTAAGTTCTCTGAGCTGTCGTTCGGCTTCAAGCTGGGCCTGTGGGTCCTGGGCAGGGCCCAACTCTAGAAAACGCTCGAAGGCTTTGATGGCCTCCTCCTTGTTACCCTGGAGTTTATGGACCGTTCCCAGACCGAAATGAGCCTCAGGAAGGTTGGAGTCGTATTCCAGAGCTGCGTTGAACTCCTTGACAGCTTCGTCCATCCTCCCTATCTGGACGTAGGCCGCTCCCAGGAGATAATGCACCTCGGCGTCTCTTGGTTTGATATCCAAAGCCGCCTGGAACTCGCTCACCGCTTCGCTCAGTTGCCCCTTTTGATAGTAGACCACACCCAGGTTGGAGTGGGCGTCGGCGTGATCGGCGTCCAGGCCCAGGACTGCTTTGAACTCCTCGGCGGCCTTGTCCAACTGGCCTCCCTCTGCATAGGCATTGCCCAGACGGAAGTGAGCTTCGGTCGAGTTCGAGCCGGCTTGGACAGCCGCCTCCAACTCGGCGACGGCTTTGTCCAAATCGCCCGCTTGCAAGTAGTCACGCCCTGCTTCCAGGTGCGCCAGGGGATCCCCCGGCGTAGGCGTACCGCCCCCGTAGCCAACAGGGGAAGAAGCTTGATTTAGAACGTAGATGGCTAGAACAAGCAAAGGAATAACGGCCAGCAAAAGCCACCAGGGTCTGGCCCTTTTGGGCGGAACGACAACAGCTTCGCCTTCAGGCTTAATTGACCTAACTTTTACCCGAACCGTTTCCTTATGCAGAACTCTTCTAGGCATTTCACACCCCCTCTACGACAAAGATGAGATCATCCTGGTATTCCTCGCCCTCCCTCAATCCCGTGGTATCCACCTCAACTACTGCGGTAAACGGAGGTACCCCTCTTCTGTCGTGGGGCTTAACAACTCTCAACCATCCGGATTCTGGCTCTAAGATTTCCACCGTAAACCCTTGGCCCACCTTGGGCTCAACTATTAGTTTAGCCGTCCTTTTCTCCTCGCTCGGCATATCATAAAAACTAGTTTTCTGCGCGTTGGGAGGATCCCACCGGACAGCTATCTCCGGTGCAAATATCCCGGCGTCTTCTTCCTCCTTTCCAACCCAGGGGTTTCTCTCAAACCATTTCCCATCATAGGCTTTCTTCCTATCTAGATTGCTCAACACCCCATAAGCTTCGTTTATGCGTTTAGACCTCTCGTTAGCTTTTTCCCAGGCCTCGCTTCCTGCCCTGAATTTGTCAGGATGCCATGCTCTAATCTGAAGGTCGCGGGCAACTTTGATCTCTTTTTGAGTAGAGCTTGGGCCCTTGCCGGTTCTGGAGATTGGGTCATAGAGCTCTAGTAAAGCATAGTAATCTATCCACTCTTTTTGAGCCATTTTGAGTCTCCTAGTTGAACTTTTTTTGTTATGAATCAGGCTATCGCCTATTGTTTGCAGTCCAGCAGCATGACCTGCGTTTCATCGGGAAGGCTGCTCTTGGTCACTTTCAGGCTCTCCTGGGTAGCTAACTTGCTGAGCCCCATCTCCTTAAGGAATCTACTCACCGAATCCAGCTTGACCTCCAGCGCTTTGGTCTTGTAGTGCATAGGGATGACCAGGCGGGGTTCCAGCAAGCTGATGACTTCAGCCGCCTGGGCAGCGTTGATGGTGGAAACCGCGCCCACGGGTATGAGCAAAACGTCTATATCGCTCAAAGCCTCGACCTGGGATTGAGTCGGCACGTGGCCTAAATCGCCCAGGTGGCAAACCGTCAACCCCTCGAAGTCGAAGAGGAAAACAGTGTTGCGTCCCCGGCTGGCCCCCTTCTTCCGGTCGTGAAAAGTGGGGATGCCCGTGATAAAGACGCCGCCGACCTCGTACTCGCCAGGACCGACGATGATCTTGGACTGGCCCTTGATCCCCTTTACGTAGTTGTGATCAGGGTGATCGTGACTGACGGTCACGATGTCAGCCCGAACCCTCGGCAGGGTGTAGCCAATACCCTTGTCATAGGGATCGGTTATCACCGTGGCGAGCCTGTCCCGCAGCCTGAAGCAAGATTGCCCATACCAAGTGATCTCCATTCGACAGCACCTCCAATACCAGTATTATACTCAATTTGGCCCAAAAAGGAAAATGCCCGCCCTGGCCGGGCGGGCATCGGAAAAGCAGGGCCTTCTCGTCAGTCCCGCTTGTCTGTGCTGGAATACAGGGGGAGCAGAAGAGCGCCAACTATAGCCGCAAGAACACCAACGGCGCCCTTGGCTAGAGACCTGACACTACTGAAGGAGCGGTCCTTCAGAGACGCAAACGGCCAAGAGATGGGCCAGGACACCGCCTGGGGCACTCCAACTTTCACCACTGCGGCGGCCCAGGTCAGGCCGGCGCCGAAGCCCAGGAGGAGGATGTTGTCCCCTTCCTTCACCCGCCCTTCCTCTAGCACCTCACAGAGGGCGATGGGGATAGAGGCAGCCGAGGTGTTACCGTACCTGTCGATGTTGATGTAGACCTTTTCCAAAGGCATCTCCAGGGACTTGGCGAAGGACTGGATGATCCTGAGATTAGCCTGGTGGGGAATGAGAAGGGCGATGTCGTCCATGGACAAGCCACAGCCCTCAATGGCCCGGATGGCCGCCTGGGCCGGTATCTTGGTAGCGAATCTGAAGACGCGTCTTCCATCCATCTTGATGTATTGCATCCCTTTGTCCAGGACTTCCTGGCTCAGAGGATTCCGGCTGCCGCCGGCGGGCACAATTAGAGCATCGTACTCACTGCCCTTGGAGCCCAGGATGAAGGAGAGAATCCCTGTGGGGGCCTCGCTGGCTTGCAATACCACGGCACCGGCTCCGTCTCCGAAGAGGATGCAGGTTCCGCGATCTTCCCAATCCACGAAGCGGCTGATGATCTCAGCGCCAATGACCAGCACATTGTCGTAGGTCCCAGTGGCGATGAACTGATGAGCGGTGGCCAAGGCGTAGACGAAGCCAGTGCAACCGGCGGCAAGATCGAAGGCAGCGGCGCGCGGGGCTGCTAACATATCTTGAATCATGCTGGAGACAGGGGGCGTCAGATAGTCAGGGGTGGAGGTAGCTGTGATAATGAGGTCCAGGTCTTGTGGATCCAATCCGGCCACGGCCAAGGCGTCCCGGCCAGCGGCGACGGACATCGTCGAGACCGCCTCATCTAGCCCCGCTATCCGCCGCTCCCTGATGCCTGTACGGGCCAGGATCCACTCATCGCTGGTCTGTACCATCTCCTTCAGGTCTTGGTTAGTCAAAATCCTCTCAGGGACATACTTGCCCCAACCGGTGATTCCGGAATATCTCATCTATTACCTCCATGTGAATTTCGCAGGCCAGAACGCAAGGTTAACGTTATGCAGCCGAAGCCGTCTGGGTTTCAGCAGCCGCGCGGGAGCGGATAAAGTAAGCGATCGCTCCAGCCACGGAAACGGCCGAGCCCAGAGCCGCCGCGCGGATGAGGATCTGCCTTCCGTGGCTTCTAGCCAGTTGAGGCACTCCTTCGGCCAGTCTCCGGCGGCCGGCGGCCAGCAGATCGTCGTGCAAGCTCTGGCAGAACGCTGGCGCAGGCTCCACCAGCTCCAGCACCTCTTTAACCTTCTCCGCTATTCCCAGCAGGGGCTTGAGCTTCTCCCGGTACTCAGGAAACATGGCGAGATAATCGCTTCCCTTCCCCTGGCCTTTCTTTAGTTGATCGGCATGAGCTGCCAATATCTCGGCTAACACTTTCTCTTCCATAGCCTTCCCCCTCGAAAGCCAAACCCTCTCTCAATCAGAACAGGATACGCAGAATTTACAGATTCTTCCCACCAGTCCGTTGTGCCAGTCCGTTGTTCCTCAGACCTTATACGAGACGATAGCGATGATGCCTGGCCCACCGTGCACCGTCAGCGAACAACAGAGGTCCACCACGATCATCTCGTCGCAGTTGAAGGTGCTCTCCAGTCGCCGTCTCAGTTTCTCTGCCTCGTCAGGAACCTCAGCGTGGGGGATGCCAAACTTGACAGGCTCCGTCGTGCCCACTGCCTCCTCGGTCAGCTCCACCAGGCGATCCAGGGCTTTGCCTCTAGTCCGCACATTCTGGAAAGCCTCCAGCACGCCGTCCTCCACCTTGATGACGGGTTTGAGATCGAGCAACGCGCCCAGCGCTCCGGACAACTTACCCACCCGCCCGCTCCTCTGAAGGTATTTCAGAGTAGCCGGGGTGAGATAAAGGTTTATCCTCGACCGTATCCCTTCCAAGAGCTGGATGATCTCCCCCATGCTCTTGCCTTCCTCGGCAGCCCTGGCGGCAGCGAGTACCTGGTAGCCTGTCCCTATCGAAATAGACAGCGTGTCGAAGACCTCGATGTCGGCCTCAGGCAGCATTGATTTGGCCAGCACCGCCGACTGATAGGTGCCACTGTGCTTGGAAGTGACGTGGACGGAGATGATAGAATGGCCATCTTCTGCCAAGGGCCGATAAACCTCGACGAGCTGCCCCGGCGAGGGCTGCGACGACGTGGGCATGACTTCTTCGAGCTTGCGAAAGAAGGTCGGGCGGTCAATTTCGATGCCTTCCTGATAGGTCTCCGTGCCGAACTGAATGTTGATGGGCACCGTCCGGATGTCGTACCTCTCCATTAGCTCTTGAGGGACATCGGCAGTGCTGTCGGTGACGATTTTGATCATCTTTTCTCTCCCTCCTCTCTACTAATATAAACTACAGCCAACCCGCCTCTGCCAATGTATCTACCGACAGAAGAGCCGATGTCATCAATATACGAGTTTCCAACGTTCAACTCACCTTTTATCTGTTCCAGGAAATCCTCCGCCTTTTCTCTTACTAATGAATGTAATACGTAAACATCTATTCTTTTATCACCCACCCTCTCCCTTACCAGCTCTATCATCTTTCTTCTAGCCTTCCGTTCGCCTCTCACTTTAGCCACGTCTTCAAGATCACCGTCCCTTAGCATTAGTACGGGTTTTATTTTCAACAAGGTGCCCAGGAAGGCCTGCAATTCTCCAACTCTATCTACTATGTACTCCAGGGTGTTGAGGATCAAATATAGGCCCGTCTTTCTCTTGGCCTCGATCATCTTCCCAACGACTGCATCAATAGACCCTCCTTCATGGATGGCCTTGAGGGCTTCGATCGCTATCAGACCAGCGGCTCCTGAAACAAAGTCGGTGTTCATCACCACAATGATCGGCTCAGTCAACCTTCCTATCTCAGCCAATCTATCCTCTAGTCGAGGATCACTGGAATGAACAGCGTGTAGCCCCTCTTCAAAAAAATTTTCGTGAGGATCAATGACAATAACCTGGGCAGCCTCTACTTGCTTTGCGCCTTGAACGGCAACATTAAAAACACCAGAGAGTCTGGAACTAGGTGTGGGGTAGACTATCTTCGTGTATGTTTCGAGGAGGCTATTGTAAAACGAAGAGAACTCTCCAATTCCAGGCACAGCAGTAGACGGGCGGACTTTAGATGTCTCTAATATGGCATAGAATTCTTCAGGTGTTATATCAACTCCGTCCCTGTACTCCTTTCCGTCAGCGTGTATGGGCACGGGAATTACCGTAACACCATATTCTTCTATAAACTTCTTCGGCATGACGGTGGTGCTATCTATGAGCAAAGTTGTATCCAACCTGATTTCTCCTTCTTACTCAAAACCCTCTCTTCTCCAGGTCTTCTCTCAGGACGATCAGGATGCGGAAGTACAGGGATTTGATAGCTCCCACGCTGCGACCCAGTACCTGGCCAATCTCGGCGTTGGACATCCCCTCCATGAGCTTGAGGATGAGCAGTTGCTGGCGGTCGGCAGGGAGCCGCTTGATGGCTTCGAGGAGGGCCTCTCGTCCCTCGTTGGCCTCGGCCTGATGCTCCGGGACGCTGCTTCTGCTACGCTGTCTGGTCAGGGCCCACTCATCCAGGGAGATAACCGGGTGTCGGCTGCGGTCACGGAGCCAGTTAGCCAGCAGGTTGTGGGCAATTCGATAGAGCCAGGCCGAGAAGGGCAAGCCCTTGTTCTCGTAGCGATCTATGTTGGCGAGAGCGCGGTGAAAAGTCCTGGAGGTGAGGTCTTCGGCGTCGTGGCGGCTGCCGGTGCGGCGATAGATGTAGCTATAGATCTTCCGCACGTACTTTTCGTATAAGACACCGAAGGCCGCGGGGTCCTCTTTGGCCCTCTCCACCAAAATCTCTTCGTTTTCTTCCACCACAGAAGAGCCCTTTCCTGCGGCCCTTCAGTGCTTTGTTATTACAACACCGAAGAGCGGCAATGGTTACGGAGTCTTGGGTAACGAGGCAATGAGTAATACTGGAATTATGATATAAGCTCCAAGGCCTGTCCCGGGGCCGTCAAGGCCGCGCCCGGGGATGCCTGACTTCTCAGGTATAAGTATAGCAGGATTTCTGTACGTGGTCAATAAGGCCCACCTTGTCATCAACGCCTTTTTGTGATAAACTTATAGCGGAACAAGACCTGGAAGGAGTTCAGATGATTAAGAAGATTTTAGCTCTTGGTTTGCTTGCCGCTCTTTTTATGGGGCTCTCACTCGTGAGGCTCGAGGCTGCTCCGCCGCAGCAAGGAGCGGTCATCACCTCTCCTCAGGATCGCGACGTGGTGCGCGGCCTGCTGGTCATCAAAGGCACGGCCACCACCCCCAATTTTTGGAAATATGAGGTGCACTATGCGCCGGAGCCCAACCCTACCGATCAGTGGATGCTGGTGGGGGATGTTCACGAAGCGCAGGTCACTGATGGACGATTGGAAGCCTGGGATACCTCCCTGGTGTCCGATGGGACCTACAGCCTGCGGCTCAGGGTTGTCCGTCAGGATGGCAACTACGACGAGTATTACGTGCGCCAGATCTCGGTGGTCAATGCCCAGCCAACGGAGACGCCGACGGCAACGCCAACCCCGCCGGCCACCCGCACCCCCCTGCCTCCCACGCCCACGGTGATCATTGAGCAGCCGCCAACATCCACCCCCCGACCCACCTCGACTCCTGGGCCGGCCGGGGTCACGCCGGAGTCGCAAACGGGGACTGGGCTCAGTGTCACCACGCAAGGGTTAGGCAAAGCCTTGCTCTACGGCGCAGGCGGAACCATGGGCTTGTTCCTGCTGATGGCCATCATAATCACCTTGCGGCGACTTATCTCCTGGCTGATAGCGCAGTTCTGAGGAATGAAACGTGAAGACGTGAAACGTGAGAGAGGAGGGGAGATGAATTACGAGGAGTGGGAGAGAACGGTTCCTGGAGAGATCACGGGCGATTCGCTGTGGAAGATGGAAGCCTATCGCCTGGGGTTGTTTGCTGCGGAAGTGGGCTGGCATGACGTAACAAAGCTGATGCAGGATCGGCGCACGCTCCGTTTGTCGGACCAGCTTTACCGGGCGCTGGGTTCCGTCAGTGCCAATCTGGCCGAGGGCTATTCGCGCGGCACGGGTAAAGATCGCGCACGTTTTTACGAATATACCCTCGGCTCGGCAAGGGAGAGTCGCGATTGGTATTATAAGGGCCGGCACGTGTTGGGAGGGACAGTCGCCCAGCATCGCTTGAGTTTGCTCACCCAGATCATTCGCTTGCTCCTGACCATGATCCCACAGCAGAGTGGCCGCATCCTGCGTGAACAACCCCTACCCTACCAAACCGACCTGGGCCACTCAGAGCCAGCCGTAGACCGGGCGAAACTGGATACCCTGCTGCAAGATGTCCCCCTCCCCTAGTCACGTTTCACGCTTCACGCTTCACGTTTCACGGAATAGGTTGATGATGCAAGCTTTCAAACGTTTATGGCGAAAGGGTGAACCCAGCATAGCGAAACTCGTCGTCGGTTTAGGCAACCCGGGCCGAAAATACGCTGGCAACAGACACAACGTCGGCTTTCAGTGCCTCGATCGCCTGGCCGAAGCCTGGGGCCTGTCGTTCAGCAGGCGAAAACACAAAGCCCTGCTGGCTCAGGGCGAGATCGCCGGCCTCAAAGTCATCCTGACCAAACCCCAGACCTTCATGAACCTCAGCGGCGACGCGGTGGAGCGAATGGCCCGCTTCTACAAGGCGCCCCCTGAGAACATCCTGGTGATCTACGACGATCTGGACCTGCCGGTGGGCCGAATCCGACTGCGCCCTGAGGGCGGGTCTGGTGGGCACAAAGGGATGAAATCCATCATTGGGCGCCTGGGCGCCAACGGCTTCCCCCGTTTGCGGGTGGGCATAGGCCGCCCTGTCCACGGCGACCCCGTGGACCACGTCCTGGGCGACTTCACCCCCGACGAGCGAATCACTATTGATGTGGTCTACGAGAGAGTCGCTTCCGCTGTGGAGCTCTGGCTGGCGGAAGGCATCGCGGCTGCCATGAACAGGCACAACCCAGGAGATACGCAAGATGAAAGACGAAGATAAAACCAAAGAGCAACTCCTAAATGAACTGATGGAAATGCGCCAACGGATCGCCGAATTAGAAACGGCGGACACCGAGCACGAGCGGGCGGAGAAGGCGCTGCGGGAATCGGAGGAGCGCTACCACAGCCTGTTTGAAGGCGTTCCTGTGGGAATTAACCTAACCACGCCAGAGGGGCAGATCCTCGATGCCAACCCTGCCCTGGTGCACCTGTTGGGCTACCCAGACCGGGAGACCCTGCTGGCGGTCAACGCAACCGACCTGTACGTGGCCCCTGAGGATCGTCGGCGGTGGCAGGCCCTGATAGAGCGCGAAGGGGTCGTGCGTGGTTTTGAAGTGCAATTGCGACGGCGCGACGGAACGACCGTTTGGGTGCGGAGTAACGCCCGCGCTATCTGCGATGCCGACAGTCGAGTGCTGTATTACGAAGGCAGCCTGGAAGACATTACCGAGCGCAAGCGGGCGGAGGAGGGCCAACACAAAGCGTTGGCTGGGGCGTTGCAAGCAACGCACGCGCTGCGGGAGAGCGAAGAGAGATACCGAACACTGTACAAGGCCGAGTCAAGCGCCATATTCCTTGTAGATGAAGATACCGGCGAATTGATCGACGCCAACCCAGCGGCGGAAAGGTTGTATGGCTATACAAGAAAAGAGCTATTGCAGATGAAGGCCTGGGAGCTTTCCGCCGAACCAGAGGAGACCAAGCGGGTAATCAGAGTATATAATACGAAAGGGGTGGCTCACGTCCCCTTGAGATATCATAAGAACAAGGCTGGAACAGTATTCACAGTAGAGATTTCAGCAAGCCATTGTAGGATAAAGGATAGGAATATCAACATCTCAACGATCAGAGACATCACCGAGCGCAAGCGGGCGGAGGAGGCGTTGCGGGAGAGCGAGGAGCGTCATCGTTTGCTATTCCAAAATGCTCCTATCGGTATTATGTCTGCCGATGCCACGGGTCACATTCTCGCTGTCAATCCTGCGCTCTTAAGAATGCTCGGTTCTCCCTCCGCGGAGGCCACCCGAGAAATCAATATCTTGACCTTTCCCCTCTTAGTAGAAGTGGGTTTTGCGGCCGATTTCCTTCGCTGTCTGGAGGAAGAGATAACGATCGTCTCGGAACATCTTTATACGAGCAAGTGGGGCAAAGAGACCTATTATAAATGTCATTTGACACCCATTCGGGAGGCGAGCGGTCAGAGTACCGGTCTTCAAGCAATTATTGAAGACATCACCGAGCGCAAGCGGGCGGAGGAGGCGCTGAGGCGCCGAGCCGAAGAACTGGATGTACTCCAGGCAACTGTGCTCGACATCACCGCTCCGCACGATTTGCCCACCCTGCTCCAGACCATCGTCGAGCGGGCCACGCGGCTGCTAGACGCTCCAGGCGGCGGGCTGTACCTGTGCGATCCGGACCAACAAGAAGTCCGCTGCGTGGTGAGCTACAACACCCCGCATGATTACACCGGAGCGGTGCTCAAGTACGGCGAGGGAGCGGCTGGCACCGTGGCCCAGACCGGGGAGCCGCTGGTCATTGACGATTATCGTACCTGGAGTGGACGGGCCGCTGTCTACGAGGAGGAGCAACCTTTCACGGCTGTGCTCAACGTACCCATGATCTGGCAGGATCAGGTGACAGGGATGATCAACGTCCTGCACGATGTGGAAACGCGGCGCTTCACACAGGCCGATCTGGAATTGCTAACCTTATTCGCCAACCACGCGGCCATCGCTGTCGAGAATGCCCGACTCTACGAAAAGGCCCTCCAGGACGCCAAGACCAAATCCTTCCTGCTGGACGAGGTCAATCACCGCGTCAAGAATACCCTGGGCGCCATCATTGGCCTGCTCCACGTCGAACAAAGCTACGCCGCGATGGCGGATCACGCCACGTATGAAGCCATCATCCAGAACATGACCAACCGGGTAAGTGGGCTGGCCACCGTGCACAGCCTGCTCTCCGCGTCCGAGTGGGCGCCCTTGCCGCTGAGCGACCTGGCCGGCCAGGTCATCAAGTCTGCCACGCAGATGTGCCCGCGCGACAAGCAGGTCTTCATAGACGCGCCCCCCTCCCCGGTGCGGGTGACGCCCGACCAGGCGCACAACCTGGCGCTGGTGATCAACGAGCTGGCGACCAACACCATCCAGCACACCCTGCCGGGGCGCAGCACAGCCCGCATCAGCGTTCGCGTCGCCCTGGAGGATGACGGCTTAGCTTCGCACGCTGTTCTGTTCGAGTATCGGGACGATGGGCCAGGCTATCCGGAGGACGTGTTGCGACTGGAGCGCCACGCGGTGGGATTCGACCTGATAAAGAACCTGACACGCCAGAGCTTGCGAGGGGAACTGTCGCTGCACAACGATGAGGGCGCGGTGGCCGTCATTCGATTCCCGGCCCAGGCATAGAATCACGGAGTCACGGAAGAGCACGAAAACACGGAACTTCCGTGCTTCCGTGTTCCCATGCTCTCCGTGTTAAAGTTTGGATCACGGAGTCGCGAAAGAGCACAGAGACACGGAATATCCCAGAAGAACACGAATGACCTGCGATTGCTACAGGAGGCACAACAAATGGGCAATCAAAAGACGATCCGCATATTGATCGCTGAGGACGACTACCTGGTCGGCAAATCAACCGCCGCGCTATTGAGAACGATGGGATATACCGTCGTCGGGCAAGCACTCGACGGGCGGGAGGCGGTCGAGATGACCCAATCCCTGCAGCCCGACGTGATTCTGATGGACATCAAGATGCCCGTCATGGGTGGGATCGAGGCCACGCGACACATCTACGAGACCTGTCCCACACCAGTGGTGGCGCTGACGGCCTACGCCATGCCGGAAGTGATCGAACGGGCCATCGCAGCGGGCGTGGGGGCCTACCTGACCAAACCAGCCAGCCCGCAAGAGATGGAGCGGGCCATCAACGTCACCATAGCCCGTTTCGACGATATGATAGAATTGCGCCGTCTGAACACCGAGCTACAAGCCGAGGTCACCGAGCGCAAGCAAGCGGAGGACGCGCTACGGGAGAGTGAGGAGAAATATCGAACCATTCTTGAGAACATCGAAGACAGCTATTTCGAAGTTGACGTCGCTGGGAACTTCACGTTTTTCAACGATTCGTTGTGCAGGCTTCTTGGATATTCCGAAGATGAATTGATGGGCATGAATAACCGACAGTATACGGATGATGAGAATGCCAGGAAAGTGTATCAAACCTTTAATGCGGTCTACCGAACAGGGAACCCGATTGAGATATTCGATTGGGAGGTTATCAGAAAAGACGGGACCAGGAGGTTCATTGAGGCATCTGTATCTCTGATAAGGGGTTCCAAAGGTGAGCCCGCCGGGTTCCGGGGCATTATCCGCGACGTCACCGAGCGCAAGCGGGCGGAGGAGGAGATCCGGCGGCGCAACCGGGAGCTGGCCGCCCTCAACTCCATCACCGCTGCCATGATGCAGAGCGCCTTGAACCTGGATGAGGTGCTACAGCTAACAGCAGATGGTATTGTGGAGGGACTCGGTTGTAACACCGCATTCATTTTTCTGCTGGATGAAGAAGTGGAGGTTTTCAGGGGCGGTGCGGTTTCCACAAGTGCCAAGATGCTGGCAAGGGTCAATGCCCTAATTGGCTCCCCACTGCTCCAAATCAAGATCCCAGCGAGAAGAGATTTCAATGAGGCCGTGCGCAACCTCCTGAACGGACGGACAACTATCAAACACGATTTCTACGAGCTGGTCGGCCCTCTCTTGAGCAGGCGAGTTGCTTCTACCATGCAAAGGTTTCTTGACTCCAGGACGTTCTTCACCATGCCGCTGCTGGCCAAGGGGAAGACGATAGGAGGCATCGTCGCTTCGACACCGGATGAGCTAAGCGAGGGAGACACGGAGAAGATTATGACCTTCGCCAACCAGGCCGCCATCGCCATAGAGAACGCCCGGCTGTACGAGACCGAGCGCAGGCGCAGCGCGGAACTCGAAGCCCTGCGCCAGGCCAGCCTACACCTGACCTCCAGCCTGGATCTGCAGCCGATCCTGGAGGCGATTCTCGATCATGCCTTCAAACTGGTGGCCGCTGACGACGTCCACATTTTCCTCTACGATGGCGAGCGACTGACCTTCGGTGCCGCCCTGTGGGAGGATGGCCGCCAACAGAAGCCATACGCCGAGCTGCGTCCGCAAGGCCTGACTTACACCGTCGCCCGCAGCGGGGAACGCATCGTCATCCCGGACGTTAGCAGCCACCCACTCTTTCGAGATTACCAATGGGGCGGCTCCATTGTCGGCCTGCCGCTGCGCGTCGGCGAGCGGGTGGTGGGCGTGATGAACATTGCCTTCGATAGACCACACGCCCTCGATGAAAGCGAACTGCGCGTCCTGGGGCTCCTGGCCAACCAGGCCGCCATCGCCATCGAGAACGCGCGGCTGTACGAAGAGACCCGACAGAGTGCCCTGGAGCAGGAAACGCTGCGGGAAGCCGCGCTGGCACTAACCACTGCCCTGGACCGGAACGAGGTGATCGAGCGCATCCTGGCCCAGTTGCAGAGGGTGGTTCCCTACGACAGCGCGTCGATCCAACTCCTTCAGGGAAATATGCTGGTACTCATCGCCGGAAGGGGCTTCCCCAATCTGGAGCAGCTTCTGGGCACCTCCTTCCCTGCGAGCGGCGACAACCCCAACCGGGAGGTAATACGCACGCTTTCGCCTTCCATCCTGGAAGATGCCCCGGTCCTGTACGAAGCCTTCACTCAGGAGCCTTTCGCCGCGATGGGCATCCGCTCCTGGCTGGGGGTGCCCATGCTGATCGGCAACCGGACAGTGGGGATGATCACCCTGGACAAGCGCCAGCCGGGGTTCTACACCCAGGAGCACGCCCGGCTGGCCGAGGCATTTGCTGCCCAGGCCGCCGTCGCCTTCGAAAACGCGCGGCTCTTCGAAGAGGAGAAACGAAGAAGCACCCAACTGGCACTGATCAACGAAGTGGGGGAGAAAGCAGCCTCCATCCTGAAGCCGGATAGGCTGATGCAGGAGGTGACCCGCTCCATCCGAGAGAGCTTCAACTACTATAACGTGGCCCTTTTACTTTTGGACGAGGAGCGCCAAGAGGTGGTGATGCAGGCCGTCTCCGGCGGCTTCGAGCACCTGCTGCCAGGGGAATATCGCCAGTCGCTGGATGTGGGCATCGTTGGGTTCGTCGCCAGAACGGGCAAATCCCGGCTGGCCAGTGACGTCAGCAAGGACCCCCACTACAGCGAGGACCCCTTAGAGGAGGTCTTGACCCAATCGGAGCTGTGCGTTCCCATCAAGCAGGACAACGAAGTAATCGGCGTTCTGGACATGCAAAGCGTTCACCTCAACGCTTTCGACCAGGCGGACGTCGTGGTCATGGAAGCGGTAGCCGACCGGATAGCCGTGGCTCTCGAGAACGCACGGCTCTTCGAGGAAGAGAAACGAAGGAACACCCAACTGGCGCTGATCAACGAGGTGAGTGAGAAAGCGGCCTCCATCCTGGACTCGGATAGGCTGATGCAAGAGGCGACCCGCTCCATCCAGGAGAGCTTCAACTACTACAACGTGACCCTTTTCCTTCTGGACGAAGAGCGCCGCGAGGTAGTGGTTCAGGCGGTCGCTGGCGGCTTCGAGCACATAATCGCGGGGGATTATCACCAGTCGTTGGACGAAGGCATCATCGGACTCGTGGCCAGGACGGGAAAATCGTGGTTGGCCGGCGACGTCAGCAAAGATCCCTACTATGTCGAGGGCTTCTTGGAAGAGGCTCTGAACAAATCGGAGCTGTGCGTTCCCATCAAGCTGGGCGAAAAGGTCATCGGCGCCCTGGACGTGCAAAGCATTCACCTCAACGCTTTCGACCAGGCGGACGTCGTGGTCATGGAAGCGGTGGCCGACCGGGTGGCTATGGGCATCCAGAACGCTCGCCTCTACGAAGAGATGGCTGGCCTTTACGACATCGGCCTGGCCGTGACCTCCGCCCTGGAACTCGATAAGACACTGAGGGCGATTTACGATCAGGTCAACCGCTTGATGCGCCTCGATACCTTCTACATCGCCCTGTACGATGAGACGAGAAGAGAACTACGTTTCGATATCTTCATCGAAGAGGGCGAATGGCTGCCGAAGTTCACAAAGAAGCTCGACGAAGGCGGTCTGACGACCTGGATAGTCCAATCCAAGAAGCCCCTTTTCATCGGCGATTTCGAAAAGGAAAGCCCGCCGGTGACTCCGGGCCAGGTGGGGAAATCCGAGACCCAATCCTGGCTGGGCTTTCCCCTTCTTGTCAGGGACAAGGTCGTGGGCGTCATTTCCGTGCAGAGCTTTCGGTCCCATGCTTTTACCGAGGGGAACAGGCGCACTCTCTCGGCCTTCGCCAACCAGGCGGCCATCGCCATTGAGAACGCCCGGTTGTACGAGGAGACCCAACAGCGGGCCCTCCAGTTGCAGACCGTCGAGGAGGTCGGACGGAGGGTTTCATCTATTCTCGACCCCGATGAGTTGTTCACCTATGTGACCCAAGCCATACAGCAGAACTTCGGTTACCAACACGTGGACATCTTCCTCGTCGAGCCGGCCACGGGCTATGCCATCTTCAAGGCTAGCAGCAACCCTACAGCGGAGAAGATGTGGAGAGAACAAGATCTACGTTTCAAGATCGGTGAGGAGGGGATGATCGGCTGGGCCACCCATACCGGCGAGTCCCTCTTGGCCAACGATCTCAGTCAGGAGCCCCGTTACGTTCAGGATGAGTTGCTTCCGGAGACAAAATCCGAACTGGTCGTGCCGCTGAAGGTGGGAGAGCGAGTGGTGGGAGTGTTAGATGTGGCCAGTAACGAGCTGAACTCCTTCGCCGAGGATGATCTTTTCGTATTGCAGACTCTGGCCAACCAGATCGCCATCGCCATCGAGAATGCTCGGCTTTATGAAGACACGAAACGGCGAGTAGAGGAACTGAGCCTGCTGTTCCAGGCAGCGCGCGACACCTCAGCCAGCCTTGAGCCAGCCGAGGTGATGCGCCGCCTGGCCGAAGCCGTGTGCCAGGCCGCCGACGCAACCAGCGCCAACGTGCTGGTTCTCGATGAAACGGGTACCCGGGCTACTGTACTGACGCAGTATAATGGCCCGGAGGCGAATCCGGCCGAGTCTGCGCCGGATGAGGGGACGGTCTACGATCTGACGGGCTACCCGGCCGTCCTGAAGGTCATTCGGACGGGGCAGCCGGTCATCACTCACGTTGATGACCCGGCACTAGATCCGAATACGCGCGAGATGATGGTGCAGTTCGACGGTTGTAGCGCCATGCGGTTGCCGCTATTGGTCGGCGGCGCGTTGCGTGGCTACGTAATGGTGTGGGACTCCCGGTGGCGGCACGAGTGGGACGATGACACCGTGCGTCTGTGCCAGACGCTGGCCGGGTCGGCCGCGGTGGCGCTAGAGAACGCCCGCCTCTTCGAAGAGATCAAAAAGCGCCGCATGTATCTCGAAGGAGTGCTAGGAGCCGCTCCCGACGCCATCGTCACCCTGGATGCTCACCATCGGGTCGTGGAATGGAACGCGGGTGCCGAGAAGCTGTTCGGATACTCACCGGAGGAAGTGATCGGCAAGGATACTGACGACCTGATCACCAGCCCCGATGTGCTTGAGGAGGCGGTCGGGCTTACGCAGATGGCCCAGGGTGGGAGGGAGACACCGCCCACAGAGGTCGTCCGTTATCGGAAAGATGGCTCTCCGGTGGATGTCATCGTGGCCGGGTCTCCCATCCTGGTGGGGGATGAGTTAATCGGAACAGTCGTTGTCTACACCGACATCACCGAGCAGGTGCGGGCGGAGCGCGAGATCGAAGAGCGCCGAGTGTACCTGGAAGGGGTGCTGAGAGAGGCCCCCGACGCCATCGTTACCCTGGATGCCCACCATCGAATCGTGGAATGGAACACGGGTGCAGAGAAGCTGTTCGGATACTCACGGGGTGTGGCAATCGGCCGAGATCTTGACCCTCTGATCACCAATCCTGATGTGTTCGAGGAGGCGGTCGGGTTTACGCAGATGGCCCTGAACGGGAAGGCTGTGCCTCCCGTAGAGACCATCCGTTATCGGAAGGATGGTTCTCCGGTGGATGTCCTTGTGGCGGCGTCCCCCATCATGGTGGGGGATGAATTGATCGGGATAGTCGCCGTCTACACCGACATCACCGAGCGGGTGCGGATGGAGGAGACGTTGCGCGCCCTGGCCCTGATTGACGACCTCACTAGCCTGTACAACCGCCGCGGGTTCGTAACCCTGGGCCAACAGCAGTTGAAGGCAGCCAGCCGGACGAAGAGGAGGATGGTGCTGCTTTTCGCCGACTTTGACGGCCTGAAGCTGATCAACGATGCCTTTGGCCACTCCGAGGGAGATCGGGCCTTGATCGAGACCGCCGATGCCCTCAGAGAGACTTTTCGCGAATCAGACATCATCGCTCGCATCGGCGGCGACGAGTTCGTGGTGCTGGCGATAGAAACCAATGGATCCCCCGCCGAGGTTCTTGCCATTCGTTTTCAAGAGAATTTGAAGGCCCGCAACGTAAGAGAGAATCGTCACTACAGGCTGTCGTTAAGTGTGGGCCTGGCGCGCTACGACCCCGAACACCCCTGTTCCATTGATGAACTGCTGACCCAGGCGGATAGGGCGATGTACGAACAGAAACGGGACGATACGTCGGGGTAGCAGGCCAATCGCATTGGCCATCGCTGGCAAGCCCGTGTTTGGAAAGGATTTGGCATGAACGAACTGAATTTGTCGGGCCTGCTCTCCCTCGTGGAAGACATACCCAGCTATCGTGAGTTGATCGAGGGCTTAATGGCCCGGGATGCGGTCCCACGGTCCCTACCCCATCCCGTAACCCTCAGCCTGCTGTCCTCGGCGCGGCCCTACCTCATCGCCGCCCTGCAGCGGGACCTGGACAAACCCGTGGTGGTGGTGACGGCCCGGCCAGAGCAGGCCAACCGACTCTACAGCCAATTGCGCCTCTGGTCAGCCAGGACGGAGGGCGTGCTGCTTTTCCCCGAGCCCAACGCCCTGCCCTACGAACACATCGCCTGGAACATCGAGACCATCCAGCAGCGCATCCGCGTCCTGGCCACACTGTTGCAAGTGCAGGAACAAAGCACCCTTTCCCCCGTCATCATCGCATCAGCCCGCGCTCTGATGCAGAAAACCATACCCCGACGCGAATTCCAGGCCGGCGTGCACACCCTGCAGCAGGGCCAACCCATCTCCCTGGAGAAGATGCTGGCCCACTGGGTCTCCCTGGGCTACGAGCCGGCGAGCATCGTCCAGCAGCCGGGCACCTTCAGCCGGCGGGGCGGGATCATTGACGTCTTCCCTCCCCACAGCGCGCAGCCGGTGCGCATTGAGCTGTTCGGGAACGAGATCGAGTCCCTGCGCCTCTTCGAGCCGGACACCCAGCGCTCCCAGGAGAAGGTGTCCTCGTTTACTCTGGTTCCGGCCAGCGAAGCCCTGCCCCAACATGGTCCGCGGGCAGCTCAGCGAGCAGCCCGCTTGGACCTCTCAGCCTGTCACGAGTCGGCGGCAGCCGAATTCGAGGCCAACCTTGCAGCCCTGGAGGAGGGCCAGCACTTCAAGGGGCTGGAGTTCTACATTCCCTACCTCTACTCCCAGCCGGGGAACCTCATAGATTTCCTGCCCACCGAGGGGTTGCTGATCGTTGACGACCTGACCGAGCTGGAAGCAGCTATGGCCGACCTGGAGGCCAGCGCGCTGGAGCTTCAGAAGACCCTGCTCGAAGCAGGTGAATTGCCGGGGGGGCTTCCCATCCCCTACTTCACCTGGGACGAGCTGCGGGACGCGCTGTTGGACAGGCGCCCCCTGGTGCTGGGATACGGCGGAAAACCTCGCCACGGCGGGGAGGAACAGCCCTTGAGTCGGCTCTTTGCCCCCGGCCCCCGCTACGGTGGGCGCCTCAAGCAGGTGCTGGATGACTGGCACAGGATGCTCCAAGAGGGTCAGCGAATCGTGGTAGTGAGCCGCCAGGCCCAGCGCCTGGCCGCGCTGTGGGGAGAGCGAGAAGCTTACGTCACCCCCGTGGAAGGTATCACTAAGCTGCCCCCCCTGCGCAGCCTGACCATCGTGCAGGGCACCCTGGCCGAGGGATGGGTTCTGGAAGCTGAAAGCTGGAAACTGGAAACTGCGACGTGCTGCCTGATGACGGATGCGGAGATCTTTGGCTGGTCCAGACCCCTGCCCCGTCGTGTGCGCCGACCGAGGGCGGTAACTCCAGAGGCATTTTTCGCCGACATGGCCCCCGACGATTACGCGGTGCACCTGGAGCACGGCATCGGCATCTTCCACGGCCTGGTTGAGCTGACCCTCGACGGGGTGAAGCGGGAGTATCTGGAGGTCGAGTACCACGGGGGCGATAAGCTGTTCGTGCCCATTCACCAAGCGGACCGCCTCAGCCGCTACGTGGGGGCGGGCGAGCGCCGTCCCGCCCTGCACCGCCTGGGCGCAGCCCATTGGGCGCGGGTCAAAGCCCAGGCCAAGCGGGCCGTGGAGGACATCGCCCGGGAGCTCCTGGAACTCTACGCAGCACGGGAGATTGTGCCAGGCCACGCCTTTCCCCCCGACCACCCCTGGCAAGCCGAACTGGAAGCATCCTTCCCCTACATTGAGACCGAGGATCAACTGCGGGCCGTCGAAGAGATCAAGACCGACATGGAGAAACCCAAGCCCATGGACCGGCTCATTTGTGGCGATGTGGGCTACGGCAAAACCGAGGTCGCCCTGAGGGCGGCTTTCAAGGCCGTGATGGGCCACAAGCAGGTTGCCATCCTGGTGCCCACCACCGTACTGGCCCAGCAGCACTACACCACCTTTCAGGAGCGGCTCAAGCCCTTCCCCGTCGAAGTGGAGATGCTCTCCCGCTTCAGATCGCGACGAGAGCAGGGTAAGATCCTGAGTAAGCTACAGGCGGGGACGGTGGACATCGTCATCGGCACCCACCGTCTGATTCAAAAGGACGTGGCCTTCAAAGACCTGGGTCTGCTCATCATAGACGAAGAGCAGCGCTTCGGCGTGACCCACAAGGAGAAGCTCAAGCAGATGCGCACGGAGGTGGACGTCCTCACCCTCACCGCCACCCCCATCCCTCGCACCCTTTACATGTCGCTGGCGGGCGTGCGAGACATGAGCACCATTGACACCCCGCCGGAAGAGCGGCTTCCCGTAAAGACCCACGTAGGCGAGTACGACGAGACCCTCATCCGCAAGGCCATACTGCGGGAATTGGATCGAGGCGGGCAGGTGTACTTCGTACACAACCGCGTGATGAGCATCCACTCCATCGCCCAACGGCTGGAGCGCATAGTGCCAGAAGCCAAGCTGGCCATCGGCCACGGCCAGATGCCCGTGGCGAAGCTGGAGCAAGTGATGCTGGATTTCGCAGCGGGCAAAACAGACGTCCTGGTCTGCACCTCCATCATCGAGAGCGGTCTCGACATCCCCAACGTCAACACCCTGATCATCAACCGCGCCAACCAGTTTGGCTTGGCCGATCTGTACCAGTTGCGCGGCCGGGTTGGGCGGGGGGCTCGTCGGGCCTACGCCTACTTCCTGTACGATAATCCCCACCGCCTGACCGACACAGCCCGCCAGCGCCTGCAGACCATCCTGGAGGCCAGCGAGTTGGGAGCCGGGTTCGGCATAGCCATGCGCGATCTGGAGATTCGCGGGGCCGGGGACTTACTTGGAAGCCGGCAGCACGGTCACATCGCCACCGTGGGCTTCGACCTCTACTGCCGCCTCCTGGCCCAGGCAGTGCAGAACCTCAAAGAGGAGACTGAAGGAGAGGCCCCTTCACCCCTATCAGCCCCCCTGGCGCCCTCCATCTCCATTGATTTGCCCCTGCCCGCCTTCATACCCAGTGACTATGTGCCCCATCCCCCCCTGCGTCTGCGGCTCTACCGCCGCATGGCGGGCCTGGTCTCGCTGGGCGAAATCGAGGACATGGAGCAAGAGCTGCAGGACCGCTTCGGCAGCCTGCCTGAAGCTACCGCCAATCTGCTCTACCAACTGCGCCTCAAGTCGCTGGCTCTCAGGGCCGAGGTGCGAGGAATCTCCGTTCGAGAGGGGCAAATCGTCATCAGCGCCGACAGGGATTTGGAACGCGAGCAACTGAGGAGACGCCTAAGCGACAGCCGCAAGCGAGTCCAGGTGAGCCGGCGCTGGCTCCGGCTGCCGCTTCGCCAGAGCGAAAGTATTTGGCGGAGGGAGTTGGTGGAGGTGCTGGAGGTGATGGGGCGGGTTCGAGAGAAGGGGGAACAACGGACTGGTGGGATTTAGCGGACTAGCACACATGGGCGCGAGTTCTTTTAACGGTGATGTCGTGGTTGCCGGGGCCGCTCAGAGCGGATCGCCAGATCCGCGACAGTCTCAAGTTGGATCGCCCAATTGGCTGGTCAAGCGTTGGATCTGGCGATCCAACGCGAGCAACGGGGAAAACCTGTGCGATTCGTGGGATATTTGTGCGATACGTACGTCAGACTGTGGGATTCGTGGGATATTTGTGGGATATGTGGGATACCTGTGGGATATTGAGGCCAGACTGTGGGATACTTTAGGAAAGAATCGCCTCTTCCTCAATTGGGTGTGGCTAAAACGAGTTGGGAATTTTGACGAAAATGCTGTCAACGGATTTCTGGAACGGATTGAACAGATGATCCCCATCAGACGGGATTTCCCCCGTCTGATCTGTACCTAAATCCGTTCAATCCGCTCCCTGAATCCGATGATAGTCTGTCCGACCTTGGCGCCCAATTCATTTGGGTGCGTTCAAAATGAGTTGGGAAACGCTTCGTAGGGGCAGGATTTCCCTGCCCAATGGGCGAGACAACCTCGCCCCTACAACCCGTTTTGAACACACCCAATTCATTTGGGTGCGTTTCATTTCGGTTGAGGTTAGACTTCGGAAGATACTGTTGGCTAACTCGGGACGAATAGAGTGATTATGGCAACTAAAGGACCGCCTTCAGGACGATTTGTGGTAAACCAGCAGGTTAACGGGGTGGTTAGTCGGCCTTGGGCGGGGGTCTCGATCCCCCAGGTCGCTTTTCTAGCCCGCTTGGGCGACGCCACTGTTCGTCACCGCAATATCGGTGATCAAATGGGGCAAGTCTTCGTCATCGGTTTCGGTGAGCTACAATTTGTCCCCAATCCAGGCCTGCGAGCCTTTCTTGCTGTAACGCGCTTCGAGACCATGGGCCGCAACTCCGGATACCTGGCCCTGATGGCTGGGATAGCTGGTGGGGCAGAGATGGTCCTGATTCCTGAAGTCGAGACCACTCTCGAAGAGGTAGCCCAAGGCCTGCTGGATGCCTACGTACGGGGGAAAGCTCATTGCATCATTGTGGCGGCTTAGGGGTATAAGCCTGGCACTCAAGCAGTGGCTGCTTATCTCCAGGAGAGGCGTGAGGATCTGGGTTTTGGGGTGCGGGTTACTTGTCTGGGACACGTCCAGCGGGGGCGGCTCGCCAATGGCCTTCGACCGGCTCCTGGCTACCCGGCTCGGCGCCGCCGCCGTCAGAGAGCTTCACGAGGGCAACTATGGCCAAATCGTGGGCCTGATCGGCAACGAGATTGTTCTCACGCCTCTGGAGGATTTGTTGACTCGTCGCAAAGAGCTCGATCTGAGTCTCTGCGAACTGAGCAAAATAATGGAGAAGTAAGAGTGGGGTGGATTTAAAGGGAAGCGGTTTTCAACATGATTTGCAGTATTTGCGTGTTTGTCTGCACCATGCCAGGATTCGCCAGCAACCCCAGGTTACGCACAGTGCTTTCGGCGGTTCCCCCCACTATACCCTCGCCTTCGGGTATTTGCACCCCCCGCATGGCCAGCATCGCAGACTTCACTGCCACGCCTGCTCCTGTCCCAACCTTCAATGCGCACCCCAGTTTGGCTCCATCGCAGATCACCCCCGCCAGGTTACCCATCATGATATTTATCACCCGTTCTATCTCCACCGTCCCTCCTCCCAGCAGTCGCACAATGCCCGCTGCGGCACCAATTCCCCCTGCTACGTAGGCGCCACATAACGCCGAGAGGTTGCCTATGTATGTTTTTATGTAGGCCGTGATCAAGTGACTCGTGGCTACGGCCTTCGCCAGTTCTTCCTCCCCAGCCTCCAATCCCCTGGCCACCGTTGCGATGGGTATTGTAGCTACTAGTCCCTGGTTCCCACTGTAGCCACTGGTCATCACTGGCGCCATCAGGCCCGACATCCTGGCATCCACTGCCGCTGCTGCCAGCACCTCGGCCTGGCTGGCGAGGTCGTCGGCCAGAAGCCCCTCTTTCACTAGCTCCGCCAGGCTCGCTCCGATCCCCAAGCCCGCCTTCTTGGCCAACCCCTCACGGCCGGCGGCTTCGTTCATCCTTACACCCTTCAGTAAATATGTCATTTCCTCGGCCGTGATGTTATCCGCCAATTCCACTATTTCTTCCAGAGTCATTTCCTTGAGGATAGCCTCGCTGCCCTGGGCCCCACCTTTGCCGCCAACTCCCGCCCAGTTGGGCAGAGGTCGTGGCTGACCGTTGGCTTCCACCGCCGTGACGTTGGTGTGGGTGTCCTCGATGATCGCCCTTCCAGAACCCTGATCCGTTTCTACCAGTGCTTCGATGTAGAGTCCAGGTCGCTCCCTCTCTCTAGTGGAGACGTTAATCAGGCCCCTGTTCACTAACTCCCTCGCAGCGAGCACATCCTCAGGGGTGACTTTGCTCAAGATCTCCAGGCGCAACTGGGAATCCCCCGCCAAAGCTCCCAGGCCCGCAGCTATCGAGGCCCCTTTCACCTCCTCGAGGCCGGGAAGGCCCACCTTGAGGGAGTTTTTGAACACGTTGACGTCGCAAAGAACGGTCACCTTTTTCACTTTGCCCACGGCAGCTTCTCTGGCCAGAGCTGCCGCCAAGGCGATGGCCGCTGGCTCCGTGCATCCCAGCGATGGTTGTACCCCTTGTAGTATATCCATCAAGCGCATTGTGGAACCTCCTGTTCTATCAGGCGTAAACAAGCGAGGCCAACTCCAAAAGCCCGGCGTTGACCTCGCTTGAGTTCAAACAGTATCATGTTTCACACATTCTTAATGGGTCAGAATCTGGCTCAGGAACAGCTTGGTGCGTTCCTCGCGCGGATTTGTGAAGAATTCCTCGGTCGTGTTCTGCTCGACGATGTTCCCCTCCGCGAAGAAGATGATGCGGTGCGCCACCTCTTTGGCGAACCCCATCTCGTGGGTGACGACGATCATGGTCATGCCAGAGCGGGCCAGTTCGACCATCACGTCGAGCACCTCTTTGATCATCTCCGGGTCCAGCGCGGAGGTCGGCTCGTCGAACAGCATGATCTTGGGCTGCATGGCCAGGGCACGGGCGATGGCCACCCGCTGCTGCTGCCCGCCGGACAACTGGCCAGGGTACTTGTGGGCCTGCTCCGGGATGCCCACTCGCTCCAGGAGCTCCATGGCCACCTTCACCGCCTTCTCCTTCGGCCACTTCCGCGCCCAGATGGGGGCCAGCGTGACGTTGTCAATGACCTTCAGGTGCGGAAACAGGTTGAACGACTGGAACACCATCCCGATCTCGCACCGAATGGCGTGAATGTTGCGCAGGTCGCTGGTCAGTTCGATGCCGTCCACGATGATGTCGCCCCGCTGGTGTTCCTCCAGACGGTTGATGGTGCGGATGAAGGTGGACTTGCCGCCCCCCGACGGGCCGCAGACGACGACCACCTCGCCCCTCTTGACGATCAGGTTCACCCCCCGCAGCACATGGAAATCATCGAACCATTTCTGCACGTCTCGGAAGATAATGATCTCGTCTCCGACGTCAATTCTTTCCTCTGACATATTCGTTCTCCCTGATGCTCGAACCGATTATCGTTCCCCCACGCCCAACGCCACCTCCAGCCGGCGGCTGGCGTAGGACATGGAATAGGTGAAAACCCAAAAAACGGCGGCGATGAAAATGTACACTTCGCTGTCCAGGAGCAACCATTCGACGTTGCTGTTGAGGACTGATTTGCCTATGGCGAGTAATTCCACCAGCCCGACGATGATGGCCAGGGTGGTGTCCATGAACAGAGCGATGAACTGCCCCACGATGGTGGGGATCACGGCCCTGAGCGCCTGGGGCAGGACAATCAGCAGCATCGTCTGAAAGGCATTGAGCCCCACTGCTTCGGCAGCCTCGTACTGGCCTCGCGGGATGGCCTGCAAGCCGCCGCGCACGTTCTCGGCCATGTATGCGGCGGCGAAGAAGGTCATGGCCATCATGGCCCGTAGGACGCGATCAATGCGTACACCCTCTGGCAAGAAAAGCGGCAGGATGATGGAGAACATGAACAGGATGGTCACCAGAGGCACGCCCCGCACCAGCTCGATGAACAGCGTGCAAAAGATCTTGACCACCGGCAACGAGCTTTGCCGCCCCAGCGCCAGCAGGACGCCGATGGGGAAGGAGGCGACGATGCCGATGAGGGCCAGGAGGAAAGTCAGGAGCAATCCGCCCCACAAACCCGTGCCCACCTGGGGGATGGCCTCGTTGCCCTCGAATCCTCTCAACAGAAAGATGGTCAGGACAAAGGAGAGAAGCCAGCCGATCAGCACCCAGCGGCTCTTGACCACGGGCGCTCGTCCTATCAGATACCCAAGTCCAGTGAGGATCGGATTGGCCAGGAACCAGAGCCGCAGCGTCCAGCCCATCCTTTCCAGGCCGATGGGCAGCAGGGAGATGACGCCCAACGCCACGGCGAGGGCGAGGGCAAAGGTTCGAACGGTGCCCCCCCACAGGCTCCAACTAACGCCCATGAGGAAAGACACCATGAGCAGGATGGCCCCCACCCGCCAGAGCTCCCCGGTCGGATACTGGCCAACGGCGAAAAGCTTGAGGCTGTTAATGACGGGGTCCCACTTGGCCGTGCCAAAAACCCAGGTCAAAACGCCCTTCAGGACAAGATATACGAAGGCGGCGGCCACAAAAGTCAACAGGGTGTTAGACCAGGTGCTAAACAGATTCTTCTTGAGCCACTTAATCGGGCCTGGCGCGGAGGGTGGTCGCGCCATGGTATCGCTGGCTGTGCTCATCGTCATCGCTCCACCAACTGTATACGACGATTATAGATGTTCATGATGGACGAAGTGGTCAAGCTCATCAGCAAATAACTAACCATGACCAGGACAAAGACGGGTACGGCCCGCCCAGCCTGATTGATGGTCGTCCGTCCCACGAAAAAGAGGTCTGGATAGCCGATGAGGATGGCCAGGCTCGAGTTCTTGGTCAGGTTCAGAAATTGGCTGATCAGCGGGGGAATGATCACCCGCAAAGCCTGGGGAAAGACGACCAGGCGCAAGACGAGCATGGGAGGCAGGCCCACGGCGCGAGCTGCCTCGAACTGGCCCCGTTCAACGGCCAGGATGCCCGCCCGGACGACCTCGGCGATGAACGCTCCCGTGTAAATCACCAGGCCCACCAGCAGGGCGGTGAATTCGGGCGTGAGGTTCAAGCCGCCTGAGAAGTTGAACTTGCCCAGCACCGGCACCGTTTTGCCCAGTGGACTCGCTCCGGCCAGGAACCATCCAACCACCGGCAGCACGATCAACACAATGAGTGCTGTCGCGACGGGGTATGCCGTCCGCCCTGTTCGCAACTGATAACTGGACAGCACTCGATACAGGACCACTGCCAGCGCCACTCCTGTGATCACAAAGATCATCCAGATACCAAAGGTGGCGGTGGGGCTGGCCCACACCATGTATAGGCCCCGCTGGCTCACAAAGATAGGCCCAGGCAATTCGATACTCTCCTGCACCGACGGGAGCTGTTGGAAGACGGCGAAATACCAGAAGAATAGTTGTACCGCCAGGGGGATGTTGCGAATGATCTCGATGTAGACGCTGGCGATCTTGCTGACCAGCCAGTTGGTGGAGAGACGGGCCAGGGCGGTAATGGTGCCCAATAGGGTAGCCAGGACGACGCCGACCAGCGATACTTTGAGGGTGTGCAGGATGCCGATCAGGAAGGCGTATCCAAAAGAGCGAGCCGCATCGTAGGGGAGGACGGATTCGGGCAGAGGAAAGCCGGAGGCGGTATCCATGAAACCGTAGCTCAGGCTCAGCCCTCGCGCCTCGGCGGCGCGGAGTACGTTGCCGATGAAAAAGACCAGAAAGGCGATGACCAGAACGGCCGATGCGATCTGGGCAACCCACTGCAAAACCACTACGTCCCGCCAGATAGGAACGCCCCGGCGGTAGAAAATGCGAGTTAAAGATGATTGGCTCATGATAGCATTATAGCCAGGAGTTACGCAGTTCGCCGGCTGAGTAGGAGCAGAGCGACGTATCGAAGCCAAGAACGGGTCTTGCAATCGCCACTTGCCCTGGTTTCGATACGCACGATGCAAGCATCGCCGCTACTCAACCGACGGGCTCGCTATCTACCGCGTAACTCCTGATAGCATTTTACCAGAGAGGTGCAGCCCCTTGGTACCGGGGCTGCACCTCCTCACTATTCAAACAAAAGATGGTTTAGCGGAGCGGCGGCGCGTAGATCAGGCCGCCATCGCTCCAGAGCTTGTTGGGGCCGCGAGGCAGCGTGAAGGCGGCGCCGTTGGGCCCCATGTAGCGGTCATAGATCTCGCCATAGTTGCCCAGGGCGCGGATCACGTTGGCTGCGAAGTCGAGGGCCAGGCCCAGGTCTTCCTGACCGAAGCTGCCCTCCACGCCCAACAGGCGTCGGGTGGGGATGTTGCTGCTGTTCATCATCTCGTCCACGTTCTGCGAGGTGATGCCCAACTCCTCGGCGTTGACCAGGGTGTATACGACCGTCTTGACCACATCGAGCCACTGGTCGTCGCCCGTGGGCACCGCCGGTGTCAGCGGTTCCTTGGACATGGTCACGTCCATGATGATGTGATCATCGGGATTGGCAAGGCCCATGCGCACAGCGGCCAACTGTGACTTGTCGCTGGTGGCAGCGTCGCAGCGGCCATCTTCGTAGGCGCTGTAAACCGACGCGGTGTCCTCAAAGGTCACTGCTGTGAAATCCAGCCCTCGCTGACGGAAGTTGTCGGCCAGGTTCTTCTCCGTGGTAGTGCCGGTGGTGACGCACACGGTGGCGCCGTCCAGGTCTTCCAGCTCGGTGAAGCCGGTGTCCTTGCGGACCATCATGCCCTGGCCGTCGTAGAACGTGACGGAGGTGAAGTTGCCCCACTGAGCATCGCGGCTGGATGTCCAGGTCACGTTGCGAGCCAGCAGGTCAATCTCGCCGGTTTGCAGGGCAGGGCCTCGCTCGGCGGCCGTCAGCGGCACGAATTCTACCGCCTCTGTGTCGTTGAAGAGAGCGACAGCCACGGCTCGGCAGAAGTCAATGTCAAAGCCCACGTTTCTGCCGTTCGCGTCCAGATAGCCAAAGCCAAGCAAGTCAGTGCGGCTGCCGCAGATGAGCTTGCCACGCGCCATGACAGCGTCAAAGAGCTTGCCAGTCGCGGCGGGTGGGGCATCGGGACATTCAGGACAAACAGCCTCAGGGCATGGTGGGGGATCGGGACAATCAGGGCACTCCTGGGCTTCCTGGGCTGTGGTGCACGCGGTCACGACCAGGACTAGCACCAAAAGCAGAACCAACAGTTTCTTACCAAACATTTTCATCTCCTCCTTCTTTTTTATGGGAATCATGGGTATTCTGTCCAAGAAATCGCGATTTCCCGGACTGCTAGAGAATAAGGTAGGGAGGACATCCCTGTACTGCGGGGGCTTTTGTGTCCGTCATCACCTCCTTTGCGAAGAACGCGGATTGACAGGACTTACGGATCGGGATTCCCGAACGGCTCGACTGAGCTCGCCGAAGTCTTGTTCGGGGATTAGGGGGAGAGAAGAATCGCATCAGGCTGATGACAGCCCGCCGATTCTGGAACATTCTCTTGGATATTATAACGTATGAGGCGAGATTTGTCAATAGCGCGCATTCGTGTATGTATGCCCGCTAGTCCCTTACAGCGTTCTCTCGACTGCTTCGGCCACTGGCCGAAGGCTTCGCATCAGCGCGGCAAAACGGGCCGGTTTGAGGGACTGGGTCCCATCCGACAGGGCATCTTTGGGGTGCGGATGGACCTCAATGAGCAGCCCATCGGCCCCGGCTGCCACTGCTGCCCGCGACATCGGCTCTACCAGCTCCCACTTGCCCGTCCCGTGGCTGGGGTCCACGATGACCGGCAAATGGCTGATTTGCTTGAGCAGCGGCACAGCGCTAATGTCGAGCGTGTTGCGGGTATATTTTTCAAAGGTGCGGATGCCGCGCTCACACAGTATGATGCGGTCATTGCCGTGGGTCAGGATGTACTCGGCTGCCATCAGCAATTCCTCGATGGTGGACATCATGCCGCGCTTGAGCAGTACCGGCCGCTGCGCCTTACCAACAGCGTGCAATAGAGTGTAGTTCTGCATATTCCGCGCGCCGATTTGCAGGATGTCGGCATAGGTGGTGACCAGCGGTACCTGCTGAGCGTCCATCACTTCGGTGATGACTGGCAGCCCCGTCTCCTCACGCACTTCGGCCAGGAGTCGCAATCCCTTCTCCCTTAGTCCCTGGAAGCTATAAGGGGAGGTGCGTGGCTTGAAGACCCCTCCACGCAACACGTGGGCCCCGGCCTCCTTCACGGCCTGTGCAGTCTCCAGCAGTTGGTCACGGCTCTCGACAGCGCAAGGGCCCGCCATCACGACCAACTGTCCGCCGCCGATCGTCACCCCATTGACCTGGACCAGGGTATCCTGCGGGTGAAAATCGCGGCTGGCCAGCTTGAAAGGCCGCAGGATGGGCGCCGTTCGCTCGACCCCGTCCATCCGTTCGATCAGCTCGCCATCCAGTGGACGCCCATTACCGATGACGCCGATGACGGTGTGCTCTTCGCCTTCCGATATGTGCACCCGGCAGCCCAGCTGCTCGATACGGGCAGTGACGTTGACAATCTGGGCCCTGGTTGCACCTTGCTTCATCACGACGATCATATCATCCCCCCCTTTGGCGCCACAACTGCATTGTCAAGAACCGGCGTCGTAGCGGCCGGGTAGGAGCCCAGCAGTTTGACGAACGAGGAGCGCCGCAACAACCCCATGATGGCCGCTTCGCACTGCGGGTCCTGCCAATGTCCTTCAAAGTCCAGATAAAAAATGTATTGCCAGGGGCGATTGAGACGCGGGCGCGACTCTATCTTGCTCAGATTGATGCCCCGTGTGGCGAATTCTCCCAGGCACTCGTACAACGCCCCTGGTTGGTGACGGGTGGAAAAGACGAGGGAGGTCTTGTTTCGCTGTGCACGGGGGGGATCATCAAGGGCGAGGATAAAGAAGCGCGTGTAGTTGAAAGGGAAGTCCTCAATGCCCGCCCCGAGCGTTTCCAGGCCGTATAGCTCGGCGGCTAATGCACTGGCAATTGCGGCCACGCCAGGTTCCGGGTTGGCCGCCAGATCGCGAGCGCTGCCGGCGGTGTCGAACGCGGGCTCAGGTTCTAGCCCGTGGCGACTCAGGTAGCGCTGACATTGGGCCAGTGCCTGTGGGTGCGACCGCACACACTTCAGATCGTCCAACGCGGCGCCTGGAAGAACAAGCAGCATATGCCGCACACGTAAAATCGTCTCGGCGCAGATGCGAAGATCGCGCTCCATCAGCAGTTCATAAGAACGAACCACAGAGCCAGCGACGGCGTTCTCCACCGGTACCATCCCATAATCGGCGTCGCCATTTTCCACGACGGGGAATACGTCATCCAGCGTCCTGCAGGGAACGCTTTCCACCTCCGGGCCAAAGAACTGGCGGATGGCCTCTTCCGAATAAGCCCCGGCGATACCTTGAAATGCTACTCTAGTCATATTTCTCACTCCTCCATAGATTGTGTTGCAGTGCGCGAACACTGTCCAGGTGAATGTACCGAACCCGGTCGGGAGAAAGACTGGTCTGCCCACAGGTACAAAAAAAGGACGCGAAGCGAGTTGCTCCACGTCCTTGTGCCATTATCAGGATTTCGCCTATCTCAAGCGTCAGCCTCCATCCATAGCAGAGCAACCGTCCTCCCGAAAGAGGCGCCAAAACGAAAAGCCAAAATAGTTGAACCCGGAAGTGGAAATGGCCTCGGGAGTGGAAACGGCGTTGGCTTCTTGCTGACGGTACGTCATCTGCATTGTCCCATTCTAATGATACTCGGTGAAAACTCACCCGGTCTAAACTCTCAAGTCGAACGTAATGATACTCGCTTTGGCGTGATTTGTCAAATCATGTTCCAGTTGTCCATGGGCGTGTTTCAGCTTCGTCCTCCAACCCTAACTCGCGGTGCAGAAAACGCACCGTATCTGCTACCTGATCCTCAGGGATGCAGAAAGAAACACTGTGTTCGGTCGCCGCCTGGGCCACGGCGATGACCCGCGTGCCATGCTTGCCTAGCGCTGAAAATGCGTGGGAAACGATACCGGTCTCATTCCAACCCGGCACGCCGACGACAGAAATGGTCGCCACCTTTTCTTTGACCCCCAGGCTGCAAACATTGCCCTGATTGCCGTTCTCGAACTCACGCCGCAGGACTTTCAGACAGTGTGTCTGATCCTGCTCGTGCATCACCAGGTTCAGGCTGTGTTCGGAAAGAGATTGCGAGAACATCAGCACGTCAAGGCCCACTTCGCTGAGTCGCTGCAGTACGCGAGCGGCCATCTGAAGCGTCCACGTGCCATCCTGGCTGCCTACGGCGATCATGCTCAGGCCTGTTGTGGAGATAATCGCTGGCAACAGTTTGCGATCGGGACTGGGTGTCTCGACGATTAGCGTGCCGGGGTGGGTGGGGTTAAAGCTGTTGACGATGCGCAAGGGGATGCCACTCTCGGTGACCGGACGGATCGTCCTGGGGTGGAGTACGTCCGCGCCGAAATAGGCCAGGTCGGCCGCTTCGGTGTAAGACAGTTCGGTCAGGGTGCGCGCCTGGGGAACGATGTTGGGATCGGCGGTGAGGATGCCGTCCACGTCGCTCCAGATCCACACCTCGTCGGCGTTCAGCCCCGCGCCGACGATGGCGGCCGTGTAGTCGCCGCCTCCACGCCCCAGAGTGGTGGTCACACCCTCCTCGGTGGCAGCGATGTAGCCGGTGATGACCGGAATCACGCCCCGCTCGATCAGTGGCCGGATACGCTGCCGCAGCCGCTGGCCTGTCTGATCCATCAGCGGCGTCGCTGCACCAAAGTTATCGTCGGTGACGATCAACTCGGTCGCACTAATCGCCTGGGCGCGTACCCCTCTCTCGCCTAACACAGCGGCCAGGATGCTAGCCGAGAGTTGTTCACCAAAGGACGCCACTACGTCGCGGCCACGGACGGTCAACTCTCCCAACATGGCGATGCTACGGTAGAGCCGCGCCAGTTCGTGCAGCCGGTCCTCGACCAGCCCGCCCACCTCGAGCCGTTCCGAGCTATGGTTCAACAGAGTCTCGACGACGTCAAGGTGTCTGCTCAACAGCCCGTCCTTGATCTCGCGGTACACGGTGTCCTTGCCATCGGCTGCGGCCCACGCTCCGGCGATCAACTGACTGGTCACACCGCTCATCGCGGACACGACGACCACTATCTCTCCCGTCGCCGCGCCGTTTGCCTGGCTATGGCGTTCAATCAAGATGTCTGCTACGCCGGCAAAGCGCTGTGCGTCTCCTACCGAGGTGCCGCCGAACTTGTGTACTATCACTGTCACCTCCGCGTAACAAGGCTAAATCTGGGCCAGCGCCTGGCCCAGGTCAGCGATCACATCATCGGCGTCCTCAATGCCCAGGGCATAGCGCACCAGGTTGTCTTTGATGCCTGCTTGGTACCGCTCCTCAGGGTCCAAGGAGAACAGCGTGGCCACCTGCTCGATGATGCTTTCCACGCCGCCCAGCGTGGGGCCGATGTAGGGCAGACGCAGGAGATCAACGAAACGGGACGTTTTGTCCATGTCGCCTTCGATCTCAAAGCTGACCACACCCCCGAATCCCGTCATCTGCCGCCGGGCGATTTCGTAATCGGGATGGCTGGGCAGGCCGGGGTAATGAACACAGCGGACGGCCGGGTGATCCGCCAGGAACTGGGCGACGCGCTGCCCATTCTCGTTTTGGCGACGGACGCGCAAATCCAGCGTCTTCAGGCCGCGCAGCAACAGGTATGCGTCGTGGGGGTTGCTTATGCCGCCCAGCACCCCCCGCGCCGATTGGATTGGGGCCAGGGTCTCGCCAGAGCCAATGACCACACCGGCCAGCAGGTCGTTGTGGCCTCCCAGGTACTTGGTCGCGCTGTGGATCACCACATCAACGCCGTACTCCAGCGGGCGCAGGTTGAACGGCGTGGCAAAGGTGCTGTCGAGGATGGTGGTGATGCTGTGCTGCCTGGCAATCTCGACCATTTGGGCCAGGTCTATAACCCGCAAATAGGGATTGGTTGGCGTCTCAGCAAAGATCAGCCGGGTGGTGGGGCGAATGGCTGCGGCCAGTGCAGTGGGCTCGTCTACCAGCACCAGGGTCGTCTCGACCCCCCATCGGCTCAAGAAGGTGAGGGCAAATTCTCGCGTGCGATGGTAGCAATCGCTGACCATCACCAGGTGGTCGCCGCTGGATAGCAGGGCAGCCATTGTGGTGGTGATGGCACACATCCCGCTGGCGAAAAGCAAGGCCCGTTCCCCTCCTTCCAGCGCGGCCATCTTGCGCTCCACAACTTTCTGCGTCGGATTGCCGTAGCGTCCATACTCGTCCCGCACGTCCGGGTCCTTGGCCGCCAGGCGTTGCATATAGTCCAGAGCTTCGGCCGTATTCTCAAAGGTGTAGGTCGAGGTCTGGATAATGGGGGTGGTGATTGCGCCGTAGGGCTTGCGCTTTTCCTCACCGGCGTGTACCGCTTGGGTTGAGAAATGGTTCGTCATAAACAGTCTCCTCTCTGATCGTTTCTCCGATCCAAGTGTAATCGGGGCTGTCTTATCAGAGAGGAGAGGGGAACTGAAAAAGCCTCTTCAGTGGGATATCCCAGTTGAAGAGGCATTCGTCATTGCAACACTCTCATCTTCCAGAACCCCCTAAGGGTCTGCCGGAATTGGCACCATGGCGTACGCTTGCTGCACGACCTGGTTGCCGAGGTTTCACAGGGCCGGTCCCTCCACCTCTCTGGATAAGAAAAGTCTCGTCTAAGAGCTATTCAATTGTTAGGGGAGATGATACCACAACTGTGGTAGAATGTCAAACTCAACTCACTTCATGTAAGATGTTACCGTAATGGTATAATCCACGAGGACCTTGGATCGTGCAGGGAGTGAAAGAAACGAAGGCCACGAAAGCATTTCGCGCCTTTCGTGGCCTTTTGCGTGATTCGCAATTGACAAGCCCCCCTCACAGGCAGGTCTCCCCCCAATGCTTCACCACCAGCATGATGTCCACGATGTCAATGTCGCAGTCGTCGTCAAGGTCGTAGAGAGGATCATAATTGGGCGTGGCAGGATTGTTGTCTGGATCAGGGTTTGCGCAAGAAGTACGCCACCGGCTGGCCACCTGCATGATATCAGCGAGAGTTACCTCACCGTCGCCATTGACGTCGCTGAGGCATCCGGGAACGATCCCACTGAGCTGAATCTCATCCAGCTTGCCTGAGAAGCCACCGCCAAAGACAAGGGGGCTGTTGTTGCTGATAGGCATGAGGGAAACCGGCAGGGCACACTCGCCCGAAAGCTCATTGTCTATGTATACTTTCATGGCGTTACCATCGTACACAACTTGCACCAGGTACCATTGGCCTGCTTCGAGCCTATGTAGGTGGCTGCCTGTACCGCAATTGGTCCCCCCACCAAACATAAGGAATCTTATTTCACGGCGGGTGTTGGGGTGGGGGAAATCGTCATTGTTGAACGTGACCTCAAAGAGGTCTCCGTCACTCGTCCCCTTCCTCAGGATTCGCACGTTCCCGCCGGAGTCCACCGAGTCCAACCACAGACGGAACTTCAGGTCTAGCGTCTCCATAGCGTCGAAGTCAGGATGATCGGGCACTGACATGGTCGATGCGACGCCGTTGAACGCGAGGCCCCCATTTGAGTAGCCTGCCGGGTCCCAGGTGACGTTTGCCAGAGTTCCGTCATGCCCGTCGACCGAATCAAATGCTTTGGGCCCACTTCCCTCATCTAGATGCCAAAGTGCAAGGGTGTAGCCTGGTTCTGGTCCTTCCGTGGAGAAGTCCCAGACTGGGCCGGGGCTAGGGCCATTGAGCCCGTTCGCCACCACTTTCCAGTAGTACTGAGCGTTGTCGCTCAGCGCTCCTGGATCGCAGGTGGTACTTGACTCATCCTCGCAGATCAACGTGGTTGGGGGATCGGAGGTGCCAAAGTAGACATCGTAGATCACCGACTCGCCAGGACAAGGATGCCCCCCAGACCAACTCAAGCCCGTGCTGATGGACACACCTGTGGCCCCATCGACAGGCGAAGGGTTGTAGGGAGTTGTGGGTGGGTCTGTACAGGTGAAGTCCACAGTGAGGTTTAGTGTGCCGCCTCTCGGGGAACTATAATCAGTGATCTCGATGTAGTAGGTTGTGTCAGCAACCACTGGGAAGCCAACAACTTGTGATTGAAGGCTACAGGAGTCATCATTGCAAGCGAGGCTGCTTCCGAATACACCGCACGTTCCACCAAAGATGGACAGCACGGTATCGTAGTCACTGTCGCACGTTTCGACATCAATCGAACCGTCCGCGTCTGGTGTGAAAGCGTACCACACGCTGTTTGAGTTCACGCCCTGACCACAGCCTTGGTTTGGGTCATCCGCTGACGTAGTAGCCTGGGTGGTGTCCTGGCTATTTGTGTAGGGAAATGGGCCGTTCGATGGTATGACGATGGCGTTGGTGCACAAGTCGTTCGGAACTCCCCCAGTGCTGACCGTGGTCTCCTCAGTGGCTGTGTTGTTCCCTGTATTGGAATCGAACTCGTTGCCTGTCACCTCCGCGGTGTTGATCAACGTCCCCCGCGTTGAGGCGTCCACGCTGACGACGATAGCGACCGTCGCACCGTTGCCGCTCGCTATCGTACCCAGGTCACAACTGACCACGCCACTCGCTTCGCTGCAGGAGCCCTGGCTGGCGGCAGGCGACACGAAGGTAACTCCCGAAGGCAAAGTGTCTGTCACAATCACGCCAGTGGCATCGGAAGGCCCCGTGTTGGTGACTGAGAGGGTGTAGGTCAGAGTATCACCAGCGGTCACCGGGTCGGGATCGTCGGACTTGATGATCACCAGGTCAGAGGAAGAGCAAATAACACCAGTGCTCACCAAATCACTGATACCGGCCAGCCAAGTTTGGAAAGCAGCGTCCGGCGGTTCGCACAGGTCAGTGTCGTAGAACCAGAACACAGACAGGTTAGTAAGGTTCGTCAG
>SDBT01000019.1_pt1 | contig 187193 bp, 211 predicted proteins | sample 2277101 | NCBI WGS metagenome assembly SDBT01 (sample SAMN10404973, study PRJNA504765) | marine sediment metagenome | isolation source: marine sediment core GS10_PC15, 103 cmbsf | place: Arctic Ocean: Southern Knipovich Ridge | collected 2010
CTATATCGCTCTGTGTCCCAAAAGTGGAAGGCGGGAACAAACGCGCAGAAAAATTCCTCCATTTACAGTAAAGGAAATCATTGCCAAAGCTGACATGCCTGTAGTCATTCCAGAGCCAGGAAAGACCACCCTCCTAGAAGCGATGGGTCTAGTAGCTAGATCTAACGAATTCTACGGGTTTCAAGGTTTAATGAGCTATGTAGCTATGAGTCATAAATCCAGAAGCGTAGTATACGTCTCAAATGAAAAAGAATACCTCGCTTTTAGAGGGCGTACTGCGCGGTCTTGGATTGAATTCCTAGATGAGGTTAGAAAGACATGAAAACCCCCGACATAAAGCTCTCCAAGCGTCTCAACAAGCTATTCTTCCAAAATCAGGAGGGCGGGGTTTTTGTAGAATGCGGGGCCAACAATGGATATGCTGGGTCTATCACTTGGTGGTTTGAGAATAAAAAATCGTGGAGTGGCGTTCTTATCGAACCGAATCCTCGCTGCTTCTTTGGGTTAACACAAAATAGGCCAAACTGCGTGAACTTGAACCTAGCCCTATCAAACACTCGTGGTCACTCTACATTTAAGGTACCAACCGACGGATCTAGAGGGCCTTTCACCGGTCGTGGCAGTCTTGAGCTTTCATTTGATTCCAGACCTACCGAAATTTACGAAGTGTCAACAGACACATACAAGAATGTCCTAGGGGATCTAGAAAAGATCGATCTATTCGTGCTAGATGTAGAAGGACACGAGATGGAAGTTCTGGATGGCGCTCTAGGGGGTAATTTGCTGCCCAGAGTTTGGATCATTGAAACAGACAAAATCGCAGCGGAAGCGATTCTAGACATCATCGGACCTTTAGGCTACAAAATTGCCGGTGAAGACAAATCCAATACGTATTTTCTAAGAGAAGTCTGATGCTCATTTCTGACGACTTCATATTCATTCATCTACAAAAATGCGCTGGTTCTTTTGTGGACAACTTGCTTGAGAAGATGTTCACAAGTGCGAAATTCAATGGGGCGAGGCACGATAGTGTCAGGCAGATCGGGAAAAAGAATATAGGTAAGCCGGTGTTCGGAACTATTCGGAATCCTTGGGATTGGTGGGTTTCGTGGTACGCTGCGACCAATGGAGGACGGAAATTTCGTTTAACATCGAATAGTTTTGAGGAGTTTTGGGACACCGTTTTCTCCACTACCCAGCCCTTAGGTGAACTGAAGATGGAGCAGATCAATGAGCTAGGAATTGGCCCTTATACTTATCGATTCGTGATGAGATACTTCAGAGATCCAGACGCCGCGTTTAGTGATTGGGAGACTGTTGAAAAAGATCCGAGAGACTTCATGCATCCTGTTCATCTTTGTCGTGTTGAAGATTTAAGGAACGAGTTGGTTCGGTTCTTCAAGTTCATAGGTATTGAGTTAACAAATGACCAGTCTTCTATACTAATGAACGCTCCTGTTGACAACCCCTCAACACACGATTTCACAGAATCCTACTACAACAACAGGCTTCGCGAACTAGTTCGAGAGAAGGATCGTTTGATCGTTGATCTATACGGATATTCAGAACCATGGATGTAAACTGCGAAAAAAGATGGTAGATATATGAAGATTCTCATTCTCGCGCCATTCGTACCGATAGGAACTGTTCATGGTATGACAGAGGGGCTGGATTTTGGAGGATACGAATGGGAAGGAATCTCCACCAAGCGTGGAAAGTCTCTATTTAATCTAAACAGTAGGCAGTTTGCTGAACACGTCATAAAAAAAGCGTCTTCTTTTGACACAGTGTTGATTGGAAAAGGTTCTACCATTACCATGGACGTGCTTAGAACGATCACCGAAAACTGCGACACCACATACTGGACGCCGGATTCTGTCGGAGGAGATGGATGCGGTCCCCCGGGACGACCCAAAGAAGTTGGAGCTAGGGGATTGCTGTGCAGCAGAATAATCTGCACCGGCACTGAGGGGGCTCGCTGGTTTCGTCGAAATGGATACACCGGCAGATTGGCTCAGATTTACCAAGGGTGTAGACACCGAATTTGGAAACCCGGAAACTATCCTCGCCAGAACCAAAGCCGTCTTGCGTTTCTTGGAACCGCTAACTACAACGGTGATGGAGGCAGGAGACTTAAGTTCCAAGCAATCAAGAATGCAGGGATGTCTCTATTCCACAGTCGCCGAATTTTTCATGAGGAAGCGGCTGGTATCTATTGGAACAGTGCTATATGCCCCAATTTTGTGTGTGGGGATATCACTTCCAACCGACTCACACGAATTCTAGCATCAGGAGGATTTTGTCTGACCGAGGGAAACGCGGATATAGACCATTCTTTTACGGACGGTAAAGAAGTGGCCATGTTTCCTTTCCAAAACATACCCAAGATGATCGAGAAGATTCAGTATTTCATGGCCCGCCCTGAGCTACGAGACGAGATAGCTATGAGAGGACATGAGTGGACTAAGGATAAAAGTTGGAACCACCAGATGGAGAAGATGGTCAGATTCATTGGGGGAGAAGATGTACCAGCCGACGGGGCAGCAGATAAATATGTTGGAACTTTCGCGACCGCAGCGCAAAGTTGCACTTCGCAAAATGTCAAAAAGTAAGGGACAATGGAATCGTATTGTTGAGGCTATTCCCGAGCCGGACGTGTTTTTAGACTTCGGGCCCGGTAAGATAAATAGCGAAGCCTGGATAGCAAAAGACGTGTGGCCCAATTGCTCCATAATAGGAGTAGAGGCGTGCAAAAACCGCCACGCTAAGCTAAAGAATTATCCTGGAAGATTGATTCATGCAGCAGTAGATGAGGGCATTGGGCAGGCAGATGGTTACGTTGGCGGTCGTTTTGGCATGTTCATGTTTGGTGAGGAGAAATATCAGGGCAATGCCAGGACCGCAAAGGCCAACCTTGAGAAGGTCTCTGTACAGACCGTGACAGTAGATCAGCTCTACGAAGGAGGGACAGTTTTTATCTGGGCCGATATTGAGGGAGCCGAGCTTAGAATGCTAAAAGGAGCCACGTCTCTTCTAAGTTCTGGCCAGCTTCTTGCACTAAATTTAGAACTATGGCCCCAGAACGCTCAAAAAATATGGCCTAACTACACCGGCGAACGATGTACCGCAGATCAGGTTATAGACTTCCTAAGTCGGTATGATATCGAATGCCGAGGATCCAGACAGCGCCCGGATTTGATACATGGAGATTTTGAGAGTAAGGATTGGTTCACTGATTTTCTGTTTGTGAAGGGAGCTTGATATGACGCAAGAAATCAAAAGAATACCTATTGCTGAGTTTAGAAAGTTGGGATTCGTCCAAGAAATAAATCGGAGGATTCTCCATCCGTGTGGTCTAGCTTTAGAAGTAATTCTTGAAGCTAACGGAGACGAAACTCTTGGTGGAGTGTGGGACTACAGAGACGATCCTGAGGGGATGGCATATCAAGATGGCATGATTGACAGAAAAAAGTACCGTTCGGTAGAAGATCTCTGGTACTCCAAAGCCCACTACCGCATGGAAAACTTAGGTTACGTCACCCAGCCCGTCCCTGAAGAAGAATGGCTTCCTGTCAAAGATGACTAGAATACTGCTAACCCGTCTCGGCGGCATAGGTGATATGCTCATGTCGGAGCCTGTTTTGCAGGCTCTACACGACAAGTACGCTCCTTGCGAGATCACTTATCGAACGCATCGTCATGTATATGATCTGATGCTGTATCACCCACTCATCGACAAGATCCTCTGCACCCGCACGGGCTGTTGGACGCCCACGCCAGAAGGTTACGATATCCATGTCAATTTGCACGGCGTCATCGAGACAGCGCCCTTTGGCGTACATGGCATAGACGCCTTCGCAAAAGTAGCCGGAGTGGAAGTCAGTCGTCGAACGCCGAAACTCTACCTATCGGGAGAAATGCGGTCTGTTGAGACCGAAGACGATCGCTATCCCATCATTTCTCACCCACCTGTCACGCCGCCTGAGATGGTAGACATCACCATACATGCGCCTCACGAGCCCAGGAATGAGCTGTGGCTGCCTGAAAGCCAGATCATAGATGATATGGCGTTCTATTTCATACATCACGGCGAGAATCCATCTTGGAGAATAGTCGGGCAGGACCCTATGGAGCCCGGCAAAAGCCACGTCTTAAAAATGGCCAACGATATTAACCAGTCGCTTATGTTCGTGGGGCCGGATAGTGGGGGATTTCACATCGCAGCCGCACTAGGAAAACCCACTATTGTCTCTTTGACCGATAAGTTCCCGGCGTCCATGCGCGGCTACTCTAAAGTAGTATGCATGGGAGATTACAGAGCGGGAGAGATTTTTAGTAACGCCCTTGCGATGTACAGGAGCCTCAAGCATGTCTAGCCTCACTCGTCAGGATTCAGAGTCTCCGTTTGATGCTGCAGCCTACTTTTGCGACTACGATCACGATGCTGTTCGTGAATTGTCTTCAAAAACAGTAATTTGTCCTGCTACTTTCGATCGTAAAAGTACTGTGGAGGTGTGTGTCGGAGAGACCACTCGTCATAAAATGGAAGCTAAGATGTACATCCATGACGATGGATCATCAGAATATGACGAGAAGTGGTTGGGCCAGTTCGGCGATAGAGTGTTTCGACACAAACACGGCAAAGGTGGCAGAACCGGAGTCAAAGACTTACGCTCCAACATTGTTAAAAGTTTGTTGGGAGACTTCAAGCTAGAAGTATTTGAATCTTGGCTGAAAAAAGATTTCGGAAATGCAGGACCCACATATCTCTACATGGTAGACAGCGATGCGTATCATGATCCGCACTTTTTCTACAGGCTGCACGAGATTATGGAATTGTACCCAAAATGGGGCTCAATTTGCCTCTATAACGCTAAATTTCATGCGCCTCGCCCCGGAAGGGTGGAAAAGCCATCGGCCATCATTGACAAGAACACTGTGATCCGTGGCGTGAGTGCGGGTATCAGCATGTTTTTTCGCCTCCAGAGTTTTCGTGATAATCCATCGAAGGTACAGGTTCCTGATCATCGAGGTTGGGATGGTTTCTATTCGAGGGAAATCTCTAAAAGAAAAGTCATTACAAGTCTCGTGTCTTACGTAGAACATTTCGGCAAAGGAGGATTCCACAATAAAGGGAATTGGGACAGATGTAGAGCGCTACATCCCACCGCATATTTAGCGGGAATCAGAGAAAGCTCCATCTCAAAAATAGAACTTTCATAATTTAATAGGTATCTCATGTTATCAAAAATCATCTCCGGCGGACAGACCGGAGCCGACCAAGGCGGACTTGAAGCCGCAAAAATCCTAGGCGTGGAGACGGGCGGGAGAGTACCCCTCGGATTCAAAACCGAAATAGGTCCGATGCCGGATCTAGGACCCCAATTTGATCTAGTAGAGTTAGTATCTGGCGAGTATGCTCCCCGCACACGTTACAACGTGGTGGATTCCGACGGGACCATAATCTTCGGTTCGGTTTCAGAGCCTGGATCCAAGCTCACCAGACGAATGTGCAAAGAGAGCCATAGACCTTGTTTGGTGATTCAAGAATTCAATGAGGATGGCATGCACCTCATTAGAACCTTCATCAACATGTACAAGATCAAAATCCTCAATATCGCCGGTAACAGAGAGTCTAAGTCCCCGGGCTTGCAGCGAAAAGTTCGCGACTATCTAGTAGAGGCACTGAAACATACACTAAAGGAAACAGATGTGGAGAGATCCTTGGGAGAGGCGTAAACCGCCTGAGTACTACCGTGCTGCTGAGTTCGAGAAGCTGCAGTGGGCTTGTGGGATACCCTCACGCCACTGGAACACGAAGCTGAGTTCGATCCATCCCACAGCCGTAATTCATGATTTCAAAGGCAACGTGGATCGAATCAAAGCTATCGATCAAGCCCAGTACTTAGAAGAACGTGTTCACAAGCCAGAGTTGCTCAACTGCAACAGGATCGCCTGTTTTACATCGATCCCCACGGACGAACATGCGCTTGCAGCAGCGTGTTTACTAGCTTCTGCTTACATCGAGATGGCACGGGATGCAGGAAAAGCTGTGCGCGTGCGCATTGACGATATTCAGGATTACGAAAAGGCAGAGAAGTTCAATAAGGAATTCTACTCCGTAGCGCCAGATATCGTCATCCTATACAATCTGAATGACAATTCCTCCAGACAGCGTTTATCTTTGGCGTGTGATTTGATGAAGAACTTCGAAGGCACATACCGAGCGGTCGTGGCTACAAGCGACAACTCTCTGAAGTTCGCCCGAGAGAAATTGTACTTAGAGCCACAGGAAGTATATCAATTTGAAGGTAGACCAAGGAAGATTAGTTCACGATGAATGAATGTGAGCTGCCCAACGAAATTTCAGCCATCAAGACATTGTGTGGTGTGAGAGACGAGCCCCGTGGTGTTCTGCTTGAGAAGAATCTAAGAGCAGACCATTTCGCAGACCCTCGCACTAAAGAGATGTTCTCTGTCTGCATGGCCATAGCCAAGAAGCGCAGTGAGATACCGACATATGCGCTTCTGGGGCAAGCTCCCCAATTAAGCGCCGATGCGCGAGAACTTCTTGTAAACACGAACAAGACCTATCCTCCTTCTAGAAACAGAGGCGACGCTGAGCAGATCTTTGATGTGCTAGAACGCCTTCGTCAAGGGCGTGTAATTCTCTCTGCGCACAAAGAAGTCATGGACAGTCTTGATCCAGAGGACGCCGATCCGGCAGATGCTTTTGCCATCATGGAAAAGGCTTTGCTGGATGCTCGTAATTTCGGTGATGAGCAAACGTTACGAATTGGTCTTGACTCTAACATCATGGATGCTGTTGCTCGTTCTTTGAACCGCACAGAACCTAACGTCATACCTACCGGTTTCAGGGACTTCGACGAACGCGCTGGTGGTCTTCCACGTGGAGGTCTCACCACTCTCGCTGCCAGTACAGGCGGCGGTAAGAGCTGCATGGCTATGCAGATCGCCATCAACGCCGTGAGGAGACACTTCAATGTTGCCTTTGTGAGCCTAGAGATGCAAGAGGCTCAAACGACAAACAGATTGATGTCCAACATAGCCGAGGTCAGCCATACAGACATACATCGAGTGAAAACGAACGCAATGCAGAAGAAGCGATGTATTGAGTCCATGAAGACGTGGGACGAGGAATGCGAGAAAGCCGGAAAACGACTTCATATTTATCACAAGCCCGACACGACTATCAGCGAAATAGCCCTCCAGCTTCATGCGTTCGATTATGATCTCATCGTTGTGGACTACATAAACCTTTTGAACAAAGGCGATATTGACGAGAGCAATGACGCTCTTGCTCTAAAAGAAATGTCTAGGCTAGCCAAAATCCAAGCGGGCACTTCAAACGCGGCTTGGTTGATACTAGCTCAGTTGAATGCACAAGGAGACGTTAAATATTCCAAGGGCATTAAAGAGAATTCAGATTACCTTCTGTCGTGGACTTATGGAGACGCAGAAAAGGAGAGTCACATTATAGAGATCACACAGCAAAAAAGCCGCAATAGTGAGTCTTTCAAATTCAATTTGAGAGAGAACTTCAAGGTTCAGAGATTTGAGAACATTGGCAGCGCCACAGAAAATCGTGACTTGCGTGGAGCCAGGAAGAGTAAGAAGAAGATGCAGAGACACCCAACAGCAAGACCCATGCCGGGCTTGGATTTTGATGACGAGGACGATGATGATTAGAGAAATTATTAGCCGAGGACTCATATCTGTGCGCGTTAAAGGGTGGGGTCTGGAATACATAATCGCCAATGACAAAGATTACTGCGGTAAAGAACTGGTCCTATATGAAGGAAAGAAATGCTCCATTCATTACCACGAGGTCAAGAAGGAAACGTTCTACGTCACCTCAGGACGTATGACCGTAGAGTTGTACGATCATCCCTTTAGGATCGATAACGACGACTTAGTAAAAACTGTTGAAGAACTAGTAGGGACTGGGCAACTACAAACCGAGGTTGTAGAGATGGCAGTTGGCGATTCTCTACTTATAGAGCCGGGAACTCCTCATTGCTTCATAGGGATCGCAAAGGTAACACGATTCATAGAGTTCTCGACCCAGCATTTCGAAGAAGACTCGTATCGTATCTGGCCAGGAGATAGTCAAAATGGGTGATCTAAACCACTTCAATCTTACCCGGTTAACAAAGAAGCACGGACTCTCGTCGTTTGTGGAAACCGGAACCTACAAGGGCAGTGGTCTTCGTGCTGCTGCCGCTATCAAAACGTTCGAGAAGATAGTGTCGATGGACATCAGTGCCGAATGGATCGAGTTCAATACTTCCTTCGCGAAGAAAGATTCTCGTATCACACTACTGAAAGGTCCATCCAAAGAAATGATGTCTACGGCCATAGAGATCATTGAAGACAGACCCACCCTGTGGTGGCTAGATGCTCATTTACCTGAAGCTTGTGTAAATAAATCCGGTCGAAAGAAATTTGATGGAGATCAATCTCTCGGGAAAGAGTACACCTTCCCCCTAGAAGATGAACTGAAGATCATCACCGAAGCCAGACGAGACCACTCGAAAGACTTATTCGTCTGTGACGACCTGAGGATCTACGAATCCGGCGACTTCTATTTCGGGAACTGGAAACCTCGGGAAAAGGCACTTTATGCAGATGCCCCCAGCAGCGCCGATTTTATATTTGATCTGCTGAAAGAAACGCACTCTGTGAAAAGAGATTATAGAGATCATGGTTACGTTATCGCGTACCCGGGAGATAGTCAAAATGGATGAGATTGATTTTAATCAGCTTCAGTATGATAAGGCCAACGACCTGACTGACAAGATCATGGCCAAAATTGGTGAGCTGTATCTCAAGAAAGAGATCGGACCCAGCGATAGCATCTACGGAGTAGGCACGTCGGTGCTCGGGCCGAGAGACGACATCCGTCAAGTAATCCATTCTTGGTTGATGGAGGAAAAAAATGAAGATTAGATCTGATCACAAATGGCCTCGCTGTAGGGCTGAGGAACTATCTTTCTTTAGGTCGCTTTCCGATCGATCGAACAAACCAGAGAGAAAACGCCACAAAAAAATCACCAGATTGGGTGCTTGGTGGGCTGCTGAAAAGTTCATCTGGAGAGGATTGTGGAAGGACATATGGGAGGGACGCCCCCGTGGCTAACAGTGATATCACTCGGAGCGAGGACTATTTTAGGCGAGCAAAAGATCGCGGGGGAGATGAAAAACTCATCGCCCGTGGTTTGCTGCACTTGACCAAATTTCTTGGTTTGACCGAAGGTCGAGATCTCAAACGTGCCCAACAACTGTTGGATCTGGCTTGGAAAACTTCCGGGGCCGCGTCTAGAAAGAAGACTGCCGAGGCTTTATACCTTGTAGCGCGGGAGCTAAAAAAGAAGAAATGAGCCTCAAAGGATCCTCTGGTAAGCCGCTCAAGGTATCTGGCCGAAAAGACAAACCCATGAACATAACTCCACTGTTCGGCACTCCGCAGCGGTTCACCACCCCTGAAAAAGCTAATATAATTCTCATCTACGACTCTTTGAATTTGTTTTTCACGATGGCGCTCAGCAAGGCCATCGGGAGCATGGTCACGTCTTACCACATTCCAAGTGGACAAGTCTTCGGGACCTTCCGGCGAATACGAGCCAACGTTACCCAGTTCACTCGAATGGGACAGCGTGTGGCGCTGGTGTTTTGCTGGGACAATGAACCTGAAGAGGCCAAGGAGATTCTGCCCGAATACAAAATGAACCGGGATGGTGTTCAGATGCTCGAAGAGGATGATCTGAACCTGCGCCTCGATACCTTCAAGTCCACTTTAAAATGTATGCCGTGTACCTTCGCGGAAACGCCGGGCGAGGAGGCGGATAACGTTATCGCGACCCTCGCTACGTCTTACGATAAACCAACACTAGTCATGAGTAGCGATAAAGACTTATGGCCCTTGATGGTTGGCCCGAAAGTGAAGATGGTTAGCATGCGAGGATCAGAGGTCATCACGGAATCACACCTATTGGAAAAATTTGCGTTGAAAAGACGAAAAGATGCCTACAAAATCTCGTTATACAAAGCGGTCATGGGCGATTCCTCCGACAATATTCCCAAAGTGCCTCGCATCCCTAGCAAACACTTCCACGAGGCGCTGAATTCGATCCAATATGGGCCGCAGGACGACTGTGTGGCCATGCTGCTCGAAAGTGCATCTAAGCTCCCTAAACCCAGAGCGCACAAGCTACTTTTGGAGCACGAGGCACTGGTCAGGAGAAACCTGCTTCTGACTACTCTAAAGACAGAGTTGGAGGTTTCTACTCAGTGGAACCCGGGAAATCAAGAGAAGCTCGAAGAGCTTTTCACTGAGTTCGAATGTCGGAGCATCCTTGACGGAGGATTGCACGAGTTTTTGTTTCAATAGAGGGTATGGCTCGGAGTCCACCACCAAGCTGAATTCCACGACTAGATTGGCTCCGGGCCACTCCCATAGGTAATAATGATCGATTTGAACCCAGAACAGCAACAAGCCGTGGATCATTTCACAGGCCCCTGCATAGTCACGGCAGTTCCAGGCTCTGGCAAGACAGCTACGCTTACGGCCAGAGTGCTACGCTTGATGGAGCGTGGGGTCAGCCCCAAAAACATCATGGCTGTCACCTTCACCAACAAAGCAGCGGCAGAAATGCGAGAGCGTGTTCTGTCCAACAACCCGCAAGCTCGGGACGTTTGGATCAGCACGTTTCACCGGCTCGCCCTACGACTGATTAGGAATCACAGCCTAATCGTTGACCTGAAGTACGGGTTCACAATCTGGGATCAGGACGATGCCAGAGCAATGATGTCAAAAGTCCACCGCATGTGGGCAGCCAGACATGGGGAAGACGGTAAGATACACCCTGTCGATCGAAACAATCTGCTGAACCGCATTGACTGTTTGAGGGAGAGCGCGGAACCGTTTGACGTGTCACTTGAAGACGATCGGCTCGTCATGTACCTAAAAGAATTGAAGGACAACAACGCCGTTGACTTCAGTGGCATGCTCTACCTTGGATGGAAAATTCTCACCAAAAGCCCGGAGATCGCTAGGAAGCTGTCGGAGAAATACAAGTTCATCTTAGTGGACGAAGCTCAAGACACTAACGATATCCAGTACGCGATTGCCAAGATCCTGGCGTCCCACAAGAACTTGTTCATGGTGGGCGACTACCAACAATCAATTTTTAGCTGGCGAGGAGCGAAGCCCGAAAACATTGAGAAGTTCCAAAAAGACTTCGCGAATACAGTTGCAATTACGCTACCGAGAAACTACCGCTCCAAGCAAGAGATCCTAGAGCATGCGGAGAACTTGATCTGGAAAAATTCGAATGCCGGTGATGTGTCGTTGGTTTCGGAGCGTGGACTGGGAGGCAATGTAAGCGTTGGGCAGTACGAGACAGACAGAGATGAAGCGAGCGAGGTCATCTATCGTATTCAGCAGTTCAGAGCGCAAGGGTACGACTGGAAAGATATTGCCATCATTTATCGCCTGAATAGGTTGTCACAAGTCCTTGAAGTGGCTCTGACACACTCAAACATTCCGTACGTCACAAGAGGAGGTCCTAGTTTCTTCAACCGCAAGGAGATCAAGACTACTCTGTCTTATCTGAAACTCTTGATGAATCCAGCAGATAGCAACGCTTTCAAAGAGGCGATCTCAAATCCCAAGCGTGGAGTCGGCGAAGTTCTCATTGGCAAGATCGACAATCTAGCCAAGGAAAAGGGCATCACAGTTACAGAGGCGGCCACCAAAGTCAAGCCAAAGACGAAAGTGGCCAAAGCTCAACTAATCGAATTCGTAGCTTTTATGGATCGCCATCGTTACGCGAAGGTGGGTTTGGCAGAGACAGCAGAGAGCATGATGCGAGAGAGTGGGTACAGGGCTCAGCTTGAAAAGGATGCCAAGGACGGGAAGGACGGCCACAAGAGCGGGATGAGGGTTGATAACCTCGACACTTTTATCGGAGGTATTGGTCAGTACGAATCGGAAAGCGAAAATCCGAGTCTCAACCGATATCTTCAGCAAGTAGCGCTGATTCAGGACGGGGATAACCCCAAACGTAAGGACTCCGTGAGTTTATTAACTATGCATTCAGCCAAGGGTCTAGAGTTCCCTTGTGTGTTTGTTGTCGGGTGCTCTGCTTCTGTAGTGCCGCATTATTTGGCGGTGAACGAGGGCAGAGAGGAAGAGGAACGCCGATTGTTCTACGTGGCTATGACCCGCGCGAAGGATCATCTACACGTATCCTTCCACGAGTCGGTGCCCTTCAAGAACATATTTCAGGATCCGAGTCCGTATTTAGAAGACATGATGGATAGACCAGAGGTTGATAATGCAATTCAGTAAAATGATGGTTGTGGATTTTGAATGCACTTGCTTTCAGGACGAAGATCCCGACCGTCCTACTGGTTGGGAAGCGGGGAAGGACCAAGAGATCATAGAGATCGGAGCCGTGATCGTCGATCTTGTCAATCGAGAAATCGAGGCGGTTAAGTCCTTCCTCGTGCGTCCAGATGGTTTGATGGGGGCTTTTTGCGAAAAACTCACCACATTGACCCGTGCCGATGTCCAATACAGCCCACCTCTTATCGTTGCGCTGGTGCAACTGCGCCACTGGTCCAAGAAAAACAAGTTCGACATCAAATCTATGCCTTGGGGCTCTTGGGGAGATTATGATCGGGTACAGATCTTCCGTGAATGCGCCCGCAAAGGTATAGAGTATCCTTTTGGCCGCGCTCACTTCAACATCAAGGGCATGTATTCGATGCTAACAAGACAAGGCCACGGCTTTGGTGTGCAGAAGGCATTGGGGCAGCTAGGAATGATGTTTGATGGAACTCCTCATCGAGGTGTAGATGACGCCAAGAACACTGCCGAAATCTTACTACACCTTTTGAAGAAGGCGCGCTCGTGAAAGCAGTAATTAACAGTGACTGGTATAACGAGGCGGTGAAGATCATCGCCAATCTAATTGGCCCAGATGTCGATTGTATGCTCTCTGTGAAAGAAGGCAAGATCTCCATTGAAGCCTCCAATCCAGAAGCATGGATCAAGGTGCCCTTGCAAGCCGAAGAAGTAGAAGGCAATGGAAGGCTTTTCACTAAAGTTGAGTATCTGTCTGCTCTCAAGGCCAAGGGCTCTATCACATTGGTGTATGAAGATGGCTCGGACCACATCAGTGTTGATATGGGACGTTCGCGCGGAGCTATCCGAGTAATTAACGTCAACGATGCTGAAATCGACCGTCCCGAAAGCACAATCAAAATTGCGGCTGTAATGCCAGCGCAATCTTTGCTATTCGCCACAGGTGCGACAGCATTCAAGCCCCTCCTATCTGCAAGTGCTCCCAATGCCATAATTGAAGTGGACAATAAGACCCTCACACTCACCTCTTACGATACATACATCGGCACTCACTACAAAGCTCACAACGAAGAGATCAACTCTAAAGGTGCTTTCAATCTGATCGTCGAAATGGACTACTGGAGACGTATTGTCAACCACATGAATGGTGACATGACTGTTAAGATCGGAGCAAACGACCACTCTTTTCGCGTCAAGACAAATCGATTCGATTTGTATCACGCCGTGATTGATGTAGATACACAGAACGTGGGGCAGGTCATAGAGACACTAAAGGAGCAGGAGAGTCTCGCTATCATCGAGCTAGACGGCAAAGATGTGATAGAAGCCATAGAAGCTGTCAGGGGCATAGTCCGCTCCGGTGGCAAGGACGGCGCTCGCTTCACTATCACTCTCAACAAAGATATGGCTGTCCTTGCAGCAGAAAGCACTGCAGGAGAGATGGAAGCAGAGTTTGATATCGCTGGCTACGAAGGTGATGAAGATATCTCCTTCACAGTTAGCTCCGACAGCTTCTCAGATACTTTGAAATTGACTCGTGATGAAAGCGTGAAATACGCCCCTGTCCGGCTAACCGTGCTGAAAGAATATCTGATCATGGAGAGTCTGAAAGTGCCGGTTTCCTCAATCGCGCCGGTGTTACAAGACTGATATGACCAAACTGAAATGGCAAGAATACGAGCCTAAGATTCTGACTCGTATCAACGCGAACACTTATGCGTTACGGCTCGCAAAAACTGTCTCAGATCTGGAACCTACTTGCACCAAAATCTACTGGGATAGGCTTTTAGTTATCAATGGACACTATAACAAAAGAGGATACTGCGTAGGATACAGCCTGAACTTCACCGGTAGTCCTTCAATTCTAGCCAGCGATTTCTACATCATACTGGACTACGTTGCAAAGGGTAAGGAACCCAAGAATCCGACCTTCCCAAAACAGAAAAAGAAGGACTCAAAGATCTGTCTAGTGAAATTCGGCGATCTCCTTGAAAATCGCATGTATGCTTTCATATACAGGAAGAAACGAGATGACTAATCCTCTAGAAGACGCTCGCGAAGACGAAAAGATTGTCAATCTCAATAGAAAAGCTCGTTTAGTTAAATTCAAAGTTGACTCTTCGCTCAGTGAAGAGTTGAGGGGTTATGTAATCTTTGGACAGCCTAAACGGAAACCATTTGAACCAACATCTGCCAATGACCTGAGACAGCTCATAGAGGAAATGGAAAAAACTCAAGCCTATAGGGATCGCATAACTGGAGTTCTAATCGAAGGTAAGAATCTTGCGGACGAGTTGGATATCCTCATCAAGTCAGGTACGGCATATCTATACACACAATATGCCCCTGAAATGAAAGCCTGTTCTAACAAAGAAACTCGTGATGCAGCGGTGCGTTATATACTAGACCCCATCATCCGGCGCAGGGAGCAATGGAAAGGGTTAATAGGAATCGCAGAATTGGCGAAGACGAATCTGAATGAAACTTACTTCGCTCTCAGAGAAATCGGAGAGAACGGTAGAAAGATTCTTGATGCCAGGAATGTGAAGAGATCATTCGATAGTGTCTAATAGAAGAAGAACAAGTGTGGGAGTGTGGCGAGGACGTTCGAGAGCGAACGACCTCAGCTTGCGGGATCAGATCGTGGAGAGGGAGGACGATCCCGAAACCCAGATCGAGACCAAGCCCTCTGAAACGCCAGTCCCGAAAAAACCAGCAAAGGATAAACCGAAAACCGGCAAGAAGCGCCGAAATAATCGGCGTCCCATCAACTATTTTGGCGCTTTGGATGACATAATTGCCGATATTTACGAAAAAAATCGTAGTGCGTACACGGTAGTCACAGCAGTGACTCAAATGATGGAACAGAGGGGCTATCCCACTCCATTTGAGGACGATCGTTTCCTCCGCTCCTGCCGCTATTTAGCGGAAATTGAGGCTACCAAAGAGATCGCATGGCTCTTTGGGCTAGGTCCTGAGCACGCAGATCACGTAGCTGAGCTGATGACCGAGAAATTCTTTGGGATCGTGCCGAAGGTGTCGAAGGAGTGAAAATGACATTTGCTTTCCTGTCGTATAGCGGAATTGAGCCTGAATGGGCAACAGCCTTGCGAGAATCGGATTTCCCTGGACTTCAGGTCTATTCCCCTGGTCTGCCCCTCGAAGGCCAATTAGAGGCCCTTGGAGACGAATTGGCGGCCCGCAAGCCAAATGCGGTGGCTTACACCTATCCTAGGACTCTACGCATAGAGGAATCCATATGGATGCCGTTTACGGAGGCCTTACCGACTCTCATGGAGGCAGATTCCTGCACCCTCACGAGCCAGATGGTATGGCGTGATGTGTATCTGCTCGTGCGCGCAGACGCCCTGATTGTTGACGCTCGTGGCACAAATGAGCTGGCCTTGCTCGCTTCTCTGCTGGGAATCCCCGTGATTGCCATATCTTACCGACCCACTGGTCTTCATCCCTGGTTATCGCATTGCGCCCAAGTAACTGTCAACAGCCCCAATAGCATTGGGCAAATAGTGGACGTATTGGATTCCATTTTCAACTCCAAACGTAACTCTCCGCCGATCCCGGAACCGGAGAATATAGAAGACCACGACCATGCGGGTGAGGGTTGTGGTTGCCAATTTCCGAAAAAAGAAGAAAGCCCATAGCACAAGACCTGCTGGGAATAGGTTATCTCTATAGGTAGACTTACTTGTAGACTTACACCCGGAGAACAGTCTGATGCGGTGCCCGGACTGCTGTCGGCAATTCCAAATCCTAGAATCGACAATTTGGGACTACACGGAAAGCGCTTTAGGTTGCCCGGTCACTGGGCGTTGGCCTAAATACACTGCAAGGGTGTATGTGGATAACGTGGAGCTGCTGGAATGCGGCTGCGGACCGTGCGTCAATGTTCCTCATCTTGAGCGCCTAAATCACCATATCTTTGGCAACAACCCGGCGAGCAACATCGCCTCTGGCAATATCGCTCTGGATCCTTATTCAGCTTGGATCTATGTAGGAACATGGGACGATGATACTAGCGAGTGGATCTTGTCTCAACACAAAGAGCAATAGATGACCAGTAGGCCCACAGGAAACCAACGCACAGACGCCAAGAATAAACTTGGCTTGTCTGGACTAGCGCCTGTTGATCCCGCCCACGCCGAGGTTCTTCCTCGAAGCGGTTCCATCAATCAGCGCGCAATGGACATCCTCACGGATGGCGGCAGTATCGTCCGATCCACACATCCGGGAGTTGTAGGCAAAGTCTTCAAAGCTAAGGGAGCTTTCATTGTCGAAGTTGTTGCAACAGATGGGGTACTGAATCGACAGACCCGACGCGAAACTGCATTCACACGCTACCAAAATCTCGGCACTGTCGATGTTGTTGAAGGCGAAGAGATAGCCGCTACTCAGCAACTAGGTACCGTTGCTTACCAGCGCATAAATGGCCAGCGAGGTATGAGTTATAGAGTCTTCAAAAACGGCTCCGGCTCAGCAGCGGCTGAGGCATTTCCTGAAAGTGATGAGGGCATTGCAATTGTAAAGGCGTCCAATCCTTCAGGCATAGCTCCTAACACTGACGAACAGCTACGTAAACAAGTATCTGAAGGAGGATCGGATTCTCCAAAACTAGCCCCTACCGACAACCCCGGTTCTACCTCTAACGTCCAAAACAGTGGTCCTAGATCTCCTAATGCGCCATTTGGTAGCCGTCCCCAGGTAAACTTTGCAGAGCAGAAAAATCAGGTATATACGCACGATTTCTTGGTATTTATCAATGGCGTAGATATCACAAAATATGTGGTTGGCTCGTTACAGATCAATCTTGTAGATAAAGATGGGTACAATGAGGCCAATCTTGTTCTGAATAATGCTCAAGACAACTTTGTCATTACTCTAGACAACCTAGGCGTCAATAAGAGCGGTAAGCCTGTGTTTCGATCCTCGGACATTTCAGGGGAGGATAAGTACAGCGAGAGGGCAAAAGAAAAGATCATAGAATACAAAAGGGACGAGAAGAGAAATCCAGTCGTTGACATTGCAGAAATGAAGATTGTAGGAGCTGGCTTTTCTCAAGGTGTTATGAATGTTAACACTACCGGTTTTTCAACAAAAAATGTAGGCGCAGAAACCCCAAATATCGCAGCGGCCTCCCGCTACGAGTTGGGGCAGAAAAGCGTGGGAGGCGAAACAGAAGCTAGGCAATTGGATCGACGTTGGCAACTAGGATTCCAATCCACAGTTTTTCATAAGAATGACCCGATACGCATCTTCCGAAAGAATCCTATTAGAGAAGCGGATGAGTGGATGCCAGCATTCACAGGGTATCTCGAAAATATTAGCTATGACACAAATTACGTGACAGGTGTGCGTAATGTGAAACTGACCTGTTACGACATCCGTGCTATCATACAGAAAATGCGTGTCCAAACCACAGCCGTGACAGGTGTTACTAATCCTCGTGCTGTTTTTCTTGCACCGCCGGATTCCGGTGTGAATTCGCTATTTTCTGATTTGCTTGACCCCTCCATCAACGCACATCCATTGGCTAACCGCCGGTTCGAAGATGTGATGGAATTTCTAACCACAGGTTCAGCGATTCAGGATCCAAAACTCTCCGAGAGATTCAAGGATTCTGGTTTCAGTAGAGGTATTGGAGATTTTACCGTCGGAGACAAGATTTTCTACAAACCTGGAGATACCGCTACTGGAGAGCAGCCCGATCCTCTGGAGCACTGGCATGCTCTGTGTCTCTTCGGCATGGACGGAAGGGTTGTCAATCGAGGCGATGAAAAACCATCTCTAAAAGAGGGCAAAGCTAAGAAAATTTTAGGCACTCCCATGAATCGAAGATGGTTAACAGAAAACGAAGCACGAGCCATTGGCGCAGAAACAACACATGATGGAAATTGGGCTCCCCATGCTATGTTTGTCCATTTTCTTTTGCCTGCTGGAGGCACCGGAGCTGAGAACCTGCTGCAATTTGATGCCTTCAACGCAAATAGCAACCACCTCGAATTTCGCGGTCTACTGGACATCATGCAAGATTTCGCCAATCGAATTGATTACCAGTTCTGGGTATCGCCGATGGGCGATATTATAATTGAATTCCCTCAATACGACTTCCTTCCCAGGGACTATGGTGAGTACGAGCAAGTATTCCGAGTGAACAAGCATCTTCAGAGCGACAATGTGCAGGACGAGGCTGGTGATATGACTACTGCCATCATTGCGCATGGTCGAATCTCGCCAGTTACCGAAGCCGCCATCAAAGAACCATTTCAGCCTAAGGCTATAGTAGTGGCTCCTTTGATGATGATGCGATATGGCGTACTTGAGCACGAACTTACTTTACCGTTCATTGCCGATACAAATTCTCTGAGGCGCATCGCCCAGATTGAATTCCAAAAGAAGTTAGCGGATTCCAATCGTATGGATATGCAATTCGACTATCGACCTTTTATTACGCCCAACCGTCCAATGGAGAACTTTGAACGACAACGCTTAGCATTGACAACGGCTGTGCTGAACACTTTAGAAGTGTTCAAAAGTGCTTCTACATCCATCAGTGCCAGGTACGTTCGACGTGCTTTATTCCGCTCAGATAACACTCTTGGCTATACACTCATTACCGGTGGTATCTCAATGCCCATCTCGTACCGCCAAATCTACGAACCGGGAACCACGTCATCTATCGGCGTAAGGGGGATTGCAGAGGGAAAAGCCACATTGGAACTGGCGAAAAGTGTCGCCGATCCATCATCGAATTCGGGAACTGGAGTTTCCACCAACGAGCCTGTGGTTACGCCCGGTAATCAAACCACCGTTGCGGCCATCAGCGAAGGCGCAGACAAGGCAGGATTTACTCCTGCAGTGCGAGGAAGAATTACAGCTATAGGGCAGCAGATGAGCAGTTTCACGGAGACTTCCAGAAACAATGTAACAAGCGGCTTCGGCATTTTCCAGATGAGATCTGATGTTCGGGGGGATGATCTAGAAAAAGGAGCTTTCGGTATCGGAGACAGCACCAATATTGATGATCAAATTTCCGCTGCGGTATCTTACTTTGGTAGTCTCCAGGAAAAATTCAAAGGCGATACCGATGAGGCTGTAGCAGAATTCTGCTTAGGAACCGAAAAAGTAAAGAATATTGATATCAGAAAAGAGTTTGATGAAGGGTTTGGCAAGATCAACAAAGAACTTGGGGAGAAGTACGAAGAGACTTCTCAAGTTCTAAAAGATGGCTTCAACGAATTATCTCCAGGCGAAACGGAACCAACGGATACGGAAACAGCAAAAGCGTCAGAGGCTGCAAAAAAAGCCACTACCGATGCTGAAGAAGAAGGTCCTGTTCCTTCTAATCCCGGATACCAAAGCACAGTAGGCGTGTTGGTGTATGATAATTCCAAAGAACAAGCAAGGTTGGTTGAAGAGTCTGCTGTGGAAACACAAAGACGAGAAGCGACAGTATCCAGTGGAAGAACATAATGGCACAAAACGTAGAAAGTCGGACGCAAATGCTCCGCCGCGCCCGAATCAAAACACAAGATAAGGCGCAGGGTAAGAATGGGCCCTACTTTGGCTTTGTCAAAGAATACAATACCGCGTCTGATACTGTGCTCGTTGATAGTCACGGCGGTCGTCGAATTTTATTCAACCCGCAGCCGCATCTTGGAAGAACTGCGTGGATGAGAGCAGCGCCTGAAGGGGGCATGGGCTCTCTTTTGATTACAAGAAGCGACACCGAAGAACCGGAAGTATTACGATGGTGGCATACAGACACCACAACCAGACTTAGCCTATTCCGAAGGAATGTTGATTCACTTCTAGCTGGCAGTGGTGAGTTAGTGGTAAATGAAGCTTTCCGGCCTCTACAGTCTGGTGAAATCGACATCGTTTCTAGGGGAGGATCTCAGATCTTCCTAGGCAGCAGGCCGCATCTAGACATGCGCGCCGGTATTATGCGCTTGACGCTGGATCAGGACGAGACTGAGATTAGCGCTAAAGCGCCTATTCATGTCCGTCGAGGCTATCAACACTCGTCCAACGAAATAGGTGATGAGGAAAGGTTTGGCGTCGTAAAAAGGCCGGATAATGGCTCTACAGTGGACAAGTTCTATCCCGATCCCGACGGAAATCGTGATGGCGACAGGAATGGATTCGCCAAAGAATACTTGATGAAACTTACCAATCCACAGGCCAGCACTCCGAAGATCTTGTTTGATACACGAGTGGGTCATGTAATAGACGACTCAGGTATTCCATATCGTTTGGATGATACTGGAAAGAAACTGAGAGCCAGGAGTGAATATTTCACTCCTGCGGAAACTTCTGTACTCCTGCAACTAGATGAATTAGGAAACTTCAAGATAAAACATCCTGTGGAGGCGACTACTGGAGGCAAGTTCATTCTACCTACCGGTAGCTTGGTGGTTGAAATTGGGCTGGTCAAGCCCGCAGATTTCCAGCGCGTCATAGGAAGAAACGAAGTAGCAGTAATCGTTGCTGATAAGCTGGAAGTTATTGGCAATAACGCTGTTGAAACAGTCGGAGCTAACAAACAAATAGCAGCGGGGGGAACCCTAGTCATTTCGGCTGGCAGCGCGCTGGCAGTGAAACCACGGGAAGACGGGTTCGTCGAAATATACGCAAAAGGCATAGTCATGAATGTTGATGGAGACATCACAATGAATGCTAGCGGGACAATCACCCAAAGAGGCGGAGTGCCAGTATAATGGGTTCTCAGATCATATGCTGTCCTTCGATACTTCCCTCATACAACGACTTGGCGGAACTCTTGAGTCCTTTCTATTCTGTTCCTGATATTACTTTACCGACTCAGTTGACTGTTCCGTCTCCAATATGGCCAGCCATAAACATACCTCAGGCTGAGCTAGAGATGACCATCACTGAAATGCTACAATCTCAACTGACAGGCGTAACCGTGGGATTGTTCAAACCTGTGACAAAATATCTTGGATTAAATCTTAAAGACGTGGTGCCCGATATACCTGGATTCCCTGGGTTAAATATCATAGATCTGCTCGATGGGTCAATAGACGAGATGGTTGCTCTTGCTAAGTCACCAAATTTCGACTTCAGTGCAATACCTCTCCTGCCTTCTCCCATTTACCCAGGGCTTGAATTGCCTGCTAGACAGGCTTTGGTGGCGGTACAAACCGCCGTGAATGGTTACCTTCAAATACTTTCGACTGTGGTAACCAACCTCATCAACAAAATTACGGACATCTTGGAACTCCCCGGCTTAGTCATACCTAAATTTCCCACACTAGACGACATACTAGCTTTGCTGCCCACTCCACCTAGTCTGGAGGATTTACGTAATCAGGGAGCAGATTTACTTAAACTGCTGCCCGGCCTGCGGGGGATGCCAAGTCTTCATACTCTTGCAGATCTTCTTGGTTTATCAATTCCTGGATTCTTGTTCAAATTAGAACTCCCCTCTCCTCTGATTCCTAACATTAACATCCCCGCGTATGATTTTCTGCAAGGACTTAAAAATCTATATTCTGGCTTGACAACAGAGGTTCTGTCTATCATTGTGAGGTTTGTGAACAGACTTCCACTTAGTTTCAGTTTCCCTACTTTTTGTCTTCCTATCGTTACCCCAGATCTACCTGCCCTGCCTGGTTCTCCGAACCTCGTCTAGGAGATTAATAAAATGTCAGTTCTAGACGCCGTAAAGGATATCAAGCGTGAGGTGGCCAGTATCACGGCCACCATCCGCGCAGAAATTTCTGCGCTCGATTTCAGCACCGACTCTGCTTTGGCGATCCGGGATAAATACAATGCTATCTCATTGGATGTTCTAGGAATTAATTACGAAAAGACAGTAGAAAACCGAAGTCTGCCCCCTGTAAATCCGAGCCTATTGTTCGATCAGCAACGTGTTGGCCTTGTGGATATAACAACCGTTGGGGATGTGTTCCTCCCGTCTATCCTAGCTTCCGCCAATCTGGTGTCATTGCAAGAGCTTTACCTAAGTGTGGGCGAGGATTTGAATCGGGTAAATATAGAGCTGGATAACCATCCGCCCCGCGAGCCTGAAGATGATCGTTTCACCATCACTCTAAATCAATTCGCAGTCAGGGCAATCGATTCTCTCAATTCAGACGGTCTCCCTAAGACCAGCGAAGAGATAGCGACCGAAATCGAACGCAATTCTTTCGAATTGTTCGTTTTCCCAGAGCTACCCTCAGTGACCTTTTTGGTAGTGCCTGAATTCATCTCTCTCAATGCCTCGATAGCAGACACTTCTAGACGCCTAGGCATTCGCAACGACCAAATAACGATTCGTGTCATATGGTATGGAACCATCAATGCCAACACATCCAACTTCAGTAAAATGCGAACTAGTTTCAATCTGAGTAGTTCTCAAATTCGAGTGGCTGCATTCGGAGATGATTTAGCGATATCTAGCTCGGATTTGTTTTTCTCTTTGATAGAAAATATGAAGGCGCAACTCGTTCTTGTTCCAAATCAAGCCCGCACTAGCAAGGTGGTGGATATTCTCGACGCTGTTCAAGAAGACGCCCGTACTTTCCTTGCACAGATAGTTTTCGATACTACCACAATACTCAGCACAGATATCTTGAGCAATTTAAGAGAAGCGGGCATAGAAGATTTCGATCTCGAAACATCGCTCCAGAATCGCACTGATGATGCTTTTCAAGGCGTGAATGATACAGCCAATGCTCTTCGCACATTGGCCTTCCCAGCCCAGAACAATAGAGACGAACGTATAGCGTTGGGAAACGCATTTAACCAGTCTGCAGACACACCAGGCTTCACAAATTCGTCCCTAAATGTGCCTGATGATCTCCGTGGAGATGTCGTAACAGATGCTAAACGTTTGGTTGCTTCTATCGACGCGAGGAAAATTGTTGTTCAAAAACCAACTTCCTCTACAGCTCTTATTTTGCAAGCTATTGTTGGCGTAGCACAGGATATTGCTTCGTTGCAATCTTCTTACGAAACATTTTTGCAATCACCTGTGGATACCAGCCGCTCAACAGGGACTCGTACTACAGAATCCACTAACAATATGCTCACCCGAGCAGTAGATTTGGTAAAATCTCTAAGAATAAAAGACCAAATAAGTAACTTCCCCACCGATATTGAAGGGAATTTGGAGGAAAATCTCGCGGCTGTTTTGGGCGCTCTTGATGGTATCGCAGATTCTCTCAAGACCTATTTTGATATCTATCGAAATGGTGAGGTGCGGGATTTTCTTGCGGCTGTCGTGTCTGTATCAAGCATGACCAATCTCTTACTTGCTGATGGTGACCCAAGCGCTAGCTTGATTGTGAAGGAAGTGCCTGCCCGTATTGAGGAATTGCGCGCATCGGTGCAATCTAACATCCTTGACGACCCCGAATCTGAAGAACTATATAGTAGCGTATCTTTACAGGTAGGGGCGTTTGCTTCTGTCTTGAGGGGAAATGAAAGGGACGATCCTGTAGGGCGCTTATTTGATCTGCCAGTATCGATTATAGATTCAGTACTGCCTTCGGAGGAGGCACCTGACGCCTTTAATTTGGAGATGTTGCCCACACAGGAAGCGGCAATGCAGCAGCTTCATGATAGTTTCGCTCTGTTGAAAATATCGAAGTTCTCCACAAACAGAGACTTGAGTATTTATGCTCCAAATTTCGGATGCGCGATCACAGATGCTAAGTTCTTATTGGCAAGATTAGCAGGCGATTCCGTAAATAATTTGGTCGCAGAATTACGCAAAACGATTTAGCGAAAGGCAGGCTTAGATGGCATTCAATACCTTCCTAGAAACAGAACTTTTCCGAAACCTGTCGGATGAAGAACGACTCAAGATTGATCAGTTTACTTCTCGCTCATCAAAAGATATTCCCAAGTTCTTCAATGCTGGTACGCAGGCTATAGGCGAGGAACCGGATGCTCCCATCTCTAAGGAATTTGAAGCCTTTCTCATTCTCCAAGCTCTCAAGAGCCCTGATAAGCTTTCAAATGCCTTGAAATGGTTTACAGAAGCTGCTGATTTACAACTTAAGAGAGATGACCGAGACGAGCTTCTAGAGGATGCTTTCGAGAAAGAGCGCACTGACGCTTTGAGACTCCTTCAAGAAATTCGAGGCCGCACAGAACGCTTCTCTAGCTTCCGGGACGAGTTCGAGACTGTAGAGGTTGAAGAAGACTCTGCATCTACGGATTTCCCTGCAGCGCGTTTCACTAACGTGCCAGAGATATCTCTCATTATGAGAGATTCGCAAGCAGCTATGGGGGAAATTTCGTCTAAACAGACTAGGGCAGAGCATCTGGTGGTAGAAGATGCTGTATTGGATGTAGAGCGCCAGACACGAGAGATATTCCAGGAATCTGTGGGAGATATAGCAGACGCCAAGATTGCTCAGGAACTTCTGTCGTGGAGAGATGTAATTTCTCAAATACAATCCAGGGTATCTGGAAGATTAGTCTCTCAAATGCAATCCAAGGTATCTGGAGGACGGGGTATGCCTGGCTTTAACCCCGTAGACTTAGGAGCGCCGAAGACTAGCACCAGCGGAGCGACTCGCTAGATGGAGCGGGGGGAATCTAATGACCAAGACGTTCAGAATGACAGACGGTGACATATTCTTTGATGTCAATGGCCGTTTAGACGAAATCGCAGACTTCGATAAAGTCAGTCAGGATATCGCAGAGGCTCTGTTGACAGATCTAGACATATCGCGAGATTTCGGCAGCGAGTTGAATATCGTAGCGTCTGATCCCTCATTCAACATTAGCGAACATCAAGTCAGTTCTTTTGTTAGGGATGCCATCGACCGTCTGCGAAATTTCCAACGAACAAGCTCAACTACCACAAGGCAAGAAGAAATCTCAGCCATCGAAAACATCGAAGTACACAAAAACGACCAGACAGAAATCCTGTTTGGTTTGGCTGTTCGTACTACAGCCGGTCCTTCGATTGATAGCAATGTACGCCTAGCAGCGAAACCTGTTAGCCTTGAACATCTGCTACCGCCTTCTACCACCCAGCAGGATCAGGAAATCAGGGCTAGAGCAGCAAACAAAAATCCCGTGGTCACAGGTGAAGTAGCCTAGAATATTTGGAGGCACAATGGCCCGCAGCGTAGAAGATGTACAAACTTCAATACAGCAGTCCCTTGAGACAGCAGACCCTACGATAGAATCCCGCAGTGGTCCTGTGTACAACATCATGCTCCAACCTGTTTCTAACGAAATTGCCAAAATAGAGGCAGAGCAAGAGCGTGTTGGTGGAATGTACTCGCTACAGTTCCAAGAAGTAGCCACAGAAGAAGAAACAGAAGCCCTAGCAGCAAACTTCGGCATTCAAAAAGCCCCCGGAACAAAAGCTAGCTCTGTCGTATTTTTCTTTCGATACACACGACCCACTGAACCTGCTCAGGTGCGTCGTGGCACATTGGTGGGAAATCTTGACGGTACGCTTCAATACATCGTGCAAGAAGATGCTGTAATCGACCCAGGCAATGCTGATGCCTTTCTCAATTCGGCGCGTCGAGTATTCGAGGTTGCTGTAAATGTAGAAGCCGTTTCCCCGGGGGAGCAATTCAATATACCTGCTTTCCGAATAAACAGTCTCGTAACCCCCAATGTTGATTTCGATGGCGTGGAGAATCGTGCTCCAGCCGAAGGTGGCAGCGAAGAAGAAACTCAGGAATCAGAAGTTGATCGCATCCGAGAGAGATTTGCTGGCTTGAATACAGGATCGATCGATGGTGTTAGATTTGTCGCCTCCGATTCATTCCCCGAATTGATCCAGGACGTAGCAGTTATCCAGCCTGCTAGTGAGCTATTTCGGCGAGTTATTTTGACTCCTGGCATCGACGTGTATATCGCAGGATCCAACTTTGAGACCGTGCGGCAAAGCTACGTGGCGATTGGAGGCGAAACACAAATTCAGATCGCCAGCCCTCCTTCTGCCTCCTCTAGTTTAGTACTTACCATCAACGGAGTAATCAATAGCGACGCCGTGATCGTAAAAGACACAGGATCCGAAGCTAATACTATACGGGCCAATGAATTCGTTCTGCTTAGTGCCCCATTAGAATCGGGTGACGTTATCGCATTTTCGTACTCATTCAATCGCCTCATCTTGGACATCCAAGATATTTATGAACCAGCCACTGCTGGCGATTCACTGCTGTTTGGCACCGACATTTTGGTATATGAAGCAGTAGATGTGCCAATCACGGTTCAGATGACGATTCGGGTAACTTCTTCATTTGATGTTCCTCGTACTGCAGATCAGGTGCAAAATGTGATTTCGGACCTAGTGGAACAGAACGTTTTTGGAATTACGCTGTTCCCTGAAGTAGTTCAACAGACTATTTTATCTACAGTTCAGGGCGTGTCTTCGCTAACTCTTTCACAATTCCGTCGAACCGATACATCACTTAGGGACGTAGAAATCATCGAATTAGAGGCTAACGAGATCTCGACTCTCGATGATGCAACTTTTCAACTAAACATCCAGTAATATGACTATTCGAATCGAACTACAGCCTCAAGTTTATCAAGAATCTCTAGATAGCATGCTCTTCGGAAGCACCAATGATGTATTGGGCGACTTCAAAGGCATTCCATCAGGAGGATTCACCAATATCGAAGGCCCTATAACACAGTTCACTACATTCGAAACCCCATTTCGCGTCACCTCAGACAATGTTGGACAAAAGCACACGATCCGGGCTACGCTCATCAGTTTGGACAACAACACCAATGTGACCAGCCGAAATCGGGTTGTAGAGAAAGTAGTGGTTCCAATCAATGATATCTTTGTGGTTTCTCTGCCGCTACGGAAAGGGGAGAACCAGATTGATGTGTTCACGGAGAATGATGGCGCATTCACCTCTGTAATCGCATCTCACGTTGGTACGTTCATCACAGCTTACGCGCGAGAAATCTTCAACAGCACACAGAATGCTTTGGATGAGCAGACACGGGCTCTCTTTAGCAAATTCTCTTCTCGTATGGCCGAGATGTTGATTCCTTTTCAAGATCTCTATGCAAATCCGAAGTCGCTTCGCACACTGATTAGTCGGTTTATCACTCGTGCGTACATGACCAAGAATAGCTCCACTCAAGGTGTCAGAGACTTTGGAGCAGCCCTACTGGGAACCACGCCTATTTTCGTTCCAACGAAGACAGACGAAAGCATCTTCAAACCTGATGTTATGCCCTTGTTTCGGCGGCAGTTAGAATTCTCTGGTTTCGAAGCACACACATGGATTCCCAATTACGAAATTGCTCATTGGTTAACATTTATCAAACTTGTCGATGCTGCGCGTAACTATTACACCATTCAAGAGATTGGAGAAAGCGAAGTTCTCGTTACAGCCGGTGGAATACCAGAGACTCACCGATTCAATTTCGACGATCCAGAGGCCACAGCATATAGTGAATTTAGTTTCACGGACTTCCGAATCGTTGTTGAGATCTTAAATAAATTCGACATCATTTTCTGCGCGGCTGGCTATCCATTCGACTTGTTCGTCAACGCAGATAATCCGTTGGGGCAAAAGCGCCTTACCTTCGATTCCCTGGTATCATTTGATTCTGGCGAGTTACTGGACCAGCCTGCCATAGATCCTGGTGACGACGGATGGGTTGGTTTCCCCCTATCTGGCAGGTTTGAGAGATTCACCTTAAATGAGACGCCAATCGAGCATGCACTAGATTCTTTGTTCATTATTCCTGCCTTGTCCTCGGAATTGGATCAGTGTGTTTATAATGGGTTCTTCACGCAACAATTGGAACTATTCTCTCAGGAAACCAACATACCATTTAGTCTTTCTGTTGAAGGAGAGGTAAACGATGTTGGGGAAAATTCATCCATCGATGAATTCCGTGCAGATATGGACATCCTGGATTTCAGTGACATTTCAAACTTTTCCCTCGCTGGATTCCTTAATCCTGGACCTATAAGCATCGACTCGAATAGCACAATTGCTTTGGGAGGTACTTCTTCCATTCAATTTATCAAAGGAGGAGGGGCTCTATTCCCCCTCATCAGATGGAACAATCCAGGTCCTCCTCTGGATCTCTCTAATATAGGCGCAAACACAATATACCTCACATTGTTTGTGGGAGAAGACGCGCTAGCTCCTGTAGATGCAGGGGTGCCAAGTTATCCCGGAAAGCTAGAATCTATCATTATCCTCATGCAGGATGGTAGTGGGGGCTCTTCTGCTTACAAAGTTGATAAAGAAGAATTTACTCCTGGTGTAAACGTTATACCTATATTTTTGGATCATGACGGAGGTTCTGGGGGTTTCGTTCCCAGCCCTGGCACACTAGATCGGTCAGATATTACTGCAATTTGGTTCTTTCCAATGAGTGTTGATGCATTCGATACCTTCAACGATCTCTATTTCGGCCGCATGCACGTCCTGGATAATGAAGCGCATTTTCGCCCGGCTCGGGCTAAAATCGAACTAGATGATATAGACAACGTGTTCGCACAATCCTTGTACGGCAGTGAATTGAAATTCACAGACCCGGACGGCGTAGAGACTGTATTTACAGGTGACGAGACCTATAACGATTTGGACGAAAATGCTTACGTTCCCAGATCTTACAAGGTCCAGCTCACAGCAGGCACAGGAACTCAAGGCTTCGACAGGACCGTCACAGCAGAAAACCTACGCCTAGAACTTGGTAGGCAAGGGTCTTTCACGAGATCGAGTGTGGTGAATAATTTGCCGGGCGGCGAGATCTACTTGGACGTATTTTCCAAAGAATTCTCTACTACAGGTGACCGAAATGACCTAAGCTTTACGCCCGATCCTGCGAATCCTGTGACACCCGATCTGATCTCCTCTACAAGCTTCTCAGGAGGCTTGGAGGGTCAAAACACACGTTTGGGCGGAGGCACTGGAAATCTGGCCATAGCGCAGCAATTCAAGGTCACAGGCTCCTCAGCCACTTTGCGCTTCGTTGAGTTGTTCCTGCATCGCCTGGGGACTCCTTCAGGTAGTCTGAATGTGGCCATTCACGAAGATAGTATTACTGACCCTGCTGGAACGGCCCCAGGCCTTCTAGTAGCTGGTGCGGCAGATAAATTTGCTGTAGAAATCACCGATGGGATACCCAATTACGAGATTTTCCGATTTGATGGAACTCTTCTCACACCCGGGACTTATTGGATTGTGATCTCAGGAGACACCGTTTACGAGGCTACAAATGACGCTGAAAACCACATCATATGGGCCATGTCGAGTACTGGATCATCTCTAGACTCAGCTACTACAGACAGCAACTTTACTGGAGGCTCTTTTTGGGTCGTCACTAGCTTAATTCATCACTTTTTCAAAGCCATCGGCGATGTCTAAGACCGCATTATCTCTTAGGAAGACGGAGAGGGAGAACTTACGTGCAAATATTCGTACTTGATGACGATTACAAAGCAGTCATGGGTCAACAGAATCGTTTCTATGTTCTAGAAGAAGCCATAGAAGCAGCTTGCAAGTTTACCAGAGTTCGAAATCGTCCTCTCAAGATTTGGGAATACCGGAATCAAGTTCGGGCTCTTATTGGAGCCGTTCAGCCGGACGGCACTCTAGTAAAACCGCCCAAGGAAGTGGTATCTCTTGTGACGGCTCTTTATGATAAGGGGCACAAGGACCTAGCAGACGAGCTTCTGGGTCGATAAGCAGCCTTAGGAGTCTTAGATGTCTATTACCGTTCTCGCGGCAATTACCGATCAGGGCCGCGCAGCATTCGCAGATTTGACAGTAAACGGAACTTCCTTCGTAGTCAATCAATTCGAAGTTGGCAGTGGCGGACACGATCCGGGCAACCCGATCGTGGCACTCACTCCTGATACTTCTTTGGCTGAGCTGCCTAGCATCACTTTCGGGCCTGAGCCTATTGATGATGCTAGTTTGCCGGATGATCTGTTCACGCCTGAATTTCTGTGTATTCTTCAGCAAAACGAGGCTGTTGGCGAATTATCAAACATCGGCCTGCTAGCAACATATGTCTCTGCACCGGCAAATCCCGATCTAGTAGGAACCACTTTCTTATTCGCCATCGGAAACTTCCCCCTACGGGTGAAGGTGGATACAGAAGTCGTAGAGTTCTCTGTGTCGGTGATTTTTTAAGAGGACGATTCGGTGACATTACGCACCCTTCTAAGATTCCAAAATCCCGACAGTACGCAAGATATCAATGATCGCACTCGTGGGCTGTTCAACAAGGGTGTGTTTTCAGGCGGCGGTGTAGAAGCTATTTCTGGCACTCTCACGGTTCGCCTAACTCCGTTTGCCTCGCTGGGCCCGGATGGTATGTTCGTTCGGGAAGACGATGAAAACAATGTCCTTTCTGTCGATGCTGGCATACGTAACTACATTGTAGTTCGGCAGCGATACGTAGCCAACAACGAACCCATTGTTTCTGTAGAAGCTCTTACCGAGGCAGAGTACCTCGGAGATCCTGAGCAGGAATATCTGATCACATTTGCTGTTGTAGACGTTCCTATAGCAGCTATTGAAGTTCTCCAATCTCACATTGAATTCTATGAAAGAGATGTAATAGATCCAGTCGGTCGTCTTGCGTTCCGTGGGGTTCTGGGTAACGCAGACCTGTTGCCTCTGATTACAACCAACAGCAACCGCGCTGGCGATTTCTATATTATTACGGACGGATCTGGAGGCTTCCCCGAAATCTGGACCTGGAACGGTCTGGAGTGGGCGAACATAACACAAGCCCAGACTATGATTTCTCTGTTGGATACCCACAGAGACAATCTGGATGTGGATAAAATTCATGTTACTGACCTGCAAGCGGATGCTCTCCTTGGGACAGTCGGAACACCTAGTGACTCGAATCGGTACATTACGAGTCTAGATCCCAGGGTTCCCAACCAGAATGAAAATGATGCTTTGCAAGCGGATCCAACAATTCTGTCTGAGTCTGCGCCCAGCGATTCGAATCGATATATCAACTCATCTAAGATCTTTGCTGCTCCTGCCGTAACCGACTTCGTTGGCACCTCTTCGATCGAGCTGCTAGACGCAAATGGCCCGTATTTCGTAGGCACAGGAACAACCGGCACGGCTCAGAAATTCTTCAATATCTACGGACGAGATTCATCTCAGGAAGATGATGATCAAGAGCTTCTGAATAGTGAATTCCAGCCTGTACGGATCACTGGAATCTATACCGAAGCCAGTCTTTCCGTCGAACTCAATCCCACGGTTAGCGGAGATGCCTTGGGGTTTTTCTCGGGGGCCTCTCTGTTCGTCGGAGTGAGCAACGCAGCAGATGTAGACTTTACGATTAGTTATGGTAAACGTACCCTACTTGGTGACATTGTACCCGAAACCTTCCTCCTACGGGGGCCTCAATTCGGGCAAGTGGATGCGCGAGTACGTCAAATCCTAGAAAGCAGCGTGAACGGACAATTTGATGACTCGGCTTGGGACTCTGGAACCAGTCCGGGTAACGTAGTTGCTTTTAGTATCGGTCTTGGTAAGTTCGCCAAGCACAATCTCTCCTCTTCCTTGTATCCTGTCGGAATTCGAGGCAATACCAATAATCTCATTATGGAAGGCCTCTACGAGTTCCCTTCTGCCACAGGTTTCTCGGCAGGAGATGAAGTCTACGCTAGTGCCTCTACACCCGGTGGGTTGAGCACCACACCCAATGATAGATTCATCGGTACGATGTTTGACAGCACGCGGCTGCTGGTGAATATGAACGGATTCGCCATTTCTCCTTCAGCTTTCGTTCCGGGCACAGCGTTCCCTGTTGGCATGTTTGATGGATCCCTTTCACCGGGCGAAGTAGCAGCCTTTGACGGAAGCCTATTCGTGCGTTGGAATGCCTCTAATCCGGCCACACTTACTCCTGATGGAGTCCGTGGCAACTCCAACAACATCCTCCAGGTCGGCAAATTCCAGCCTACTAGTGGTTCTCCTTACACACCAGGAACTCGCTTCTACGCTTCTACCACAATTGATGGGCAGCTACAAACAGGACAAAATGACTACTTCATAGGTCATTCTGTTTCCGGCAATGAATTACTCGTCAATGTCACTGCGTCTCCGATGTGGGAAACTGCGCGGAGTATCTTTGCTATTGAGCACGACGACACGACGGGTATCCATTCAGAAGGGTCAGCGCGTACTTTTGTGGGTGTGGCAGCAGATGCGGGGATCGCTACCTCCAATAGCTTAGCCTCATCTACAGGCATGACTCTGTTTGCTACAGACACAGGTCAGGTCTTTTATTGCACAAACGGAGCAGCAAATACTTGGATAGAGGCCAGTAAGTTCTCTGGTCCTTTGGAGATCACCAATTCCCTTGAGGTTGGGGGAAATCTGATTCTACCTACAGGTATTCTTGATGACGATGCAGGAGATACGTTCAACGTATTCGCTCACGCCGCGCGCCATGCGGCCTCTGGTGCTGATTCTCTTTCTGGCATCATAAACCAGATTCTTGTTGACGCTGATGACGGCAGCAGCCCTATAGTTCTTACAGGTTCTTTTGCTGATATGTTGACAGTCGCTTTCGACTTTACGGGCCGCAGCGGAAATTCGACGATTCTGTGCCTTGGCGTTCTAGAAGCAGATGGCGTTACTTCAGGATCAAAACTGGAATATCAACTTGCAATAGACTCTGTTGTATTTACCACACCCCGTGGCTTGACGTTAGGGCAGGTTCCGACCCAAAACAAACGAGGCTCGTTTCCCATATTAGGATATCAGGACACAGTTTCAGCAGGATCGCATACCATTACAGTGGAAGCCCGAAATACTTTGGGTACGAGCGAAGTCTTTTCTAGACAATTGCTTTTGCTCGATCTAGGACCTAACTAATGCCGCGTAGAGCACTATTAAAATTCCGAAACCCTGATTCTACTCAGGACATCAACGATCGATTCCGAGGTCTCTTCAACAAGGGATTCTTCTCTGGGGGTCAGATTACTGCTGTGCCTGGAGTTCTGAAGATTGATCTTGCTCCGTTCGCCACCGCTGGATCGGATGGCATGTTCGTTCGCGAAGATTCGGAAACAACCCGTCTCGATGTGACGGCAGGATTCAAGAACTACATTGTCATCCGACAAGAATACGTTTCTAACTCCGATCCTATTCTCTCTATTGAGAGCCTCACAGAACCAGAATTCCTCCTGGACGGCCCCGCAGGTCAGCAGGGAGCCGACAATCCAAATCTTATCGTGTTTGGCGTCGTGAACGTACCCGGCGGCTCTACAGTTACCACAACACAGATGATTGAAATCTTCGAATCTGATATTGTTGATCGTTTGGGTTACCTAGAATTCCGTGGACTTCTGAGCGCCGAGATAAATCTCCCGAGCACAGGAGCAAATCAAAATCGTGCAGGCGATTTCTATATAGTCACTGCTGGGAGCGGTGACCAGCCCAAGATCTTCGCATGGAATGGCGTTGCATGGATCAATATCACCAATGCAGCAGACGTTCTAGAGCTGCTAAACCAGCATCGTCAAAATGTTCTCTCTAACGAGATCCACTTGACAGACCTGCAGGCAGAGGCAGTAGCAGGCTCTGCTGGCACTCCTAGCAATTCCAACCGATTTGTCACAGAATCAGATGATAAAATTCTGACTGAAGACGAAGCGAATGCTAATGCAGGCAACTACGTTCCATCTCCGGCAATTTCGTTGGAGGATTCTCTTCCCAGCGACTCCAATCGATGGATCTCCTCGTCCAAAGTTTTTGCGGCCCCCACAGAACTGGCCGTTGTGGTCTCCTCCTCAACACAGGAAATCGAACTTCCCTCTCAAGATGGACCATACTATGTAGGAATCCCATCAGATTCAGAAGCCATTCTAGGAACCGTTCAACAGTGGTTCAACCTTTATAGCACAGATAGTGAAGGAGATGTGGAGTTCATCAATGGGGATTTTCAGGCTGTCAGAATCACTGCTGTAGAAACTGGAGATCCGGGACTTGGTTCTTCAGGGAATGAGCTGAATCCTCAATCTTCAGGTGCTGTCGATGATCTAGGGTTCTTCACGGATCCGATCCTCAGCCTATATCTGATTCTCGACAACCCAGTAGATTCTGATGTTCGGGTTGCTTACGGCAAACGAACCTCCCTCGGTACCCTGCTACCGCATCTTCTTATGAATCGAGGTCCCAAGGGAGGCCAGATAGACACTAGAATTCTGCGTCTCCTGCTTGGAACTCCGAACGCGCAATTTAACGATCCTACTATTTGGGAAGGATCGGTAGCTGAAGGCGCTGTTGTCGCTTTCAACACCGTAACCTCGAAATTTGTAAACGCGGATCCTGACGGGGGGCTGTACCCCGTGGGTATCAGAGGTAATTACAACAACCTAATCATGGAAGGGTTGTACACCGCTAATTCCAACCTCTTCTCTGTAGATTTTCTTTATGCCGACAAAGCCAACCCCGGTAGCCTTACTAACACGCCTAATGAGTGGTTTATTGGACGGGCAATTTCATCCACTCAACTACTAGTGAACATGAACCAGATTGCGATCGAGCCAAATGGCGAGACCGTCCCTCCAGTCGCGTTCCCAGAAGCGCTTTTCAACCCCGCAATTCAGCCAGGTACCCCAATTGCATGGAGCGCTGTATTTAGTCGTTTTGAGATAGCTGATAGTAATGATTCTGATTTACTTCCCTTAGGGATACGTGGAACGGCAAACAACGTCATACAGAGCGGTAAATATACAGCCTTGGTGGGTACCCCGTTTGCGTCCGGCGTACGTGTGTATGCTGGTGCTGATGCTTTTGCAGGTGTTTTAGTCACTACCGAAAATGATTGGTACATAGGCATCGGTATTGACGATACTACATTGCTCGTCAACGCAAACGGGGTGCCTATTCCAGCACAGTGGGAAGAAGAGCACGATTCTGAGAGCGGTTATCACAAATTCAAATTTGGTTCTGAAGCTGTTAGAGATCTCCTAAGTCCTAATTCTGGCATGATCTTCCTTCGTGACGATACTACTCCTCCACGTATCGAATATTGGGACGGATCTGTGTGGCAGTTCGCGACAGCAGATCACGCAGACATTCCTGCAGGTTCCAAAATGTTGTTCATGCAAGATTCTGTTCCTACCGGCTGGACTCTGGACACTGCGGTGAATGACAAAGTTGTGCGGGTCGTTGATTCCGAAGCATTGGGCGGCGTAACTGGAGGTAGTTGGACAATCTCTGGATTCCAGGCAGACCCTCATGCGCTAACAATCTTGGAAATACCCGCTCATACACACAATATTGACGGTGTGGCAATCTCCACAGGAGATGCTTCAGGTTTTAGTGGTTTGATGAAAAATCTTGGCGGCGCGACAGACTCGACAGGTGGGGGACAAACTCACGAACATACAGTGTCAAACGACGGCGCGTGGCGTCCGTCATATATCAATGCAATCATCTGCATTAGGGACTAGGATTATTAATGGCGTCTTATAAGCGAGCGTTCAAGTGCCACAAATGCCCCGAACAGCACGGAGAGAATGGGTGCCCGGCTTGGAACGAAATCCTCATGACCAACATTCAAACAGGCAAAGATCAGATCACTAAGGGATGCCATTTCCAATTGATGCCCTTCATTATGACGGAAGCAATCAAAGCATCCAACACGAGCACCAACACGTTCTCCTCCATCAAGAATGAAGTTGCTAAAGGTTTCGCGATGTTTGCAGCAAACTTTCCCGAGTTTGCCAAAAAGCTTGCTGAGAACGTAGAATCAGAGGATTAAATGCCCTTCATCCCGCCCGATAGCGACGTGCCCGTTGCGCAATTGACTCTAGCAGGACGCAATCTCTTGGCTAGATCTATTGTACCTCGTGGTAAATTAGATGGAAACGATCCTGATGCTCCTCTTGTGACTTTCAAATTGGCGGGATTCGTTGTAGGAGATGGCGGATACGATACAGTGAATCCTCTCCATGTCAGCCCGATCAACGATCAAACCACCGGGGCTCTGGCAACTATTGCTATTCTAGACAACCGCTTTGATGTGAACGATGCTCTAATAATAAATGGAGTATCTTTTCCGGCCGGTATTATTGTGGTGGAGTCAGGTACAGCCACTGGAGGCACTGAAGCAGGCGGAACAAATGGTGGCGGCACTTTAACAGTCACTCCGTCCAGCATTGCTAGTAATGCCCACATTGGCCAGCGCTTGCGCCTGTCAGGCGGAACTCTGGGCGGTCTTGATGAATTAATCATTACTAACTCGGCTTCCGAATTTGAAATTGGAATTTTCGACCCAACTACGGGGAAGACATGGACCGATGCGGGTGGTGGGGGTTTGTTGCCTGACAACACAACCACTTTTCAGGTCATCACTAACTCGCCGGGCGCTAATACTTGGGTCCCGGGAAATACCTTGGCGGAAACGGCCCAGAATATCGCCACAGCTATCAATGGATCGTCTAATCCTCTCATTGAAAATGTGGTGAAAGCGACAGCATCTGGCGATGTAGTTACCATCTCCGCTCTTTCCGCAGGCGATCTAGGAAATCTAAATACGCTGGTTGAGTATGACATTGGTGGTTTGGGCTTCAATAACTTTGGTATAGCCCCAGGAACCGGATTTCTTGCAGGGGGAGCCAGTCCTTATCTAGAGAATGAACGATTCCCTGCCTCGGCTCCAGCAGTGGTGGAACCCTTCTTCGACATCGAATTTCCTAATATGTCTGCTGTGTCTCTAGTATGTCGGATCGGTCAAACTGATGGAAACTTCGGGCTTGGAGAGCTTGGAATTTATGTGGATATCGTGGACTCTGTGAACTCAGCAGAGATAGGAACCCGAATACTGTACGCCATCAGTCATTTTCCTATCGTTGCCAAGAACGTCAACAGTAATTTCGTCACACGAGCGATCACGCAATACTAATGGACGTTAACACGATACTCACAGAACTGGTCGTGATTGCAGACACACTTGACGGCCACGATCTACCAGATGTAGTTGCGGATGTAGACGCGGCCATTTTCACTTTGTCTTCCGAAGATGCGCAACCATTGAATAAATCATTGGCATCTTTGGCAAAAGAGCATTACGCCCTCATCAAAGATCAAGACATTCCTGATGAGGCGAGGGAGATTTCGGCTGTTAACGCAGTGCAAGACATCGAACAATTGATCTACAAAATTCTGGATCTGGAGTCCAGACAAGCGATATCGGTCCTAAGAAGTGTTGTGCAAAGCATGCGTTCTGTTTTAGCGCCAGAAAACACGCTAGCTGAATCCAGCGTGGTTGAAGGCTCTGACTTACTTGCTGAGGCCGAGCGTAAGTTGGCGCAGTACAACAATTTGGGAAATGTTGGTTATAGAATAGGCGTCCTCAGAGCAGAAATAGAGAAAAATAATGGGTAGGTTGCAAAGATACAATGAGCTGTTGAGAGGCATTTCGCCGCACTACTCCAACGTGATAGTGCAGCCAAGAGGTTTCCCTATCTTTTCTGATCCCTTGCTGAAAGGGCAGGTGAGGTTCGCACGTAAAACAGGTGCAGACTTCGCTTTAATAAACCCCGATAACGAAATCTCCCTGCAAGCGGCAGCGCCCAGAAACACACAAATTCTATTACTGGAGCGGCCCAACAAATGGTTGGAAATCGGCGCGATCTTGTCTATAGGTCCTGACATCGAATTCGCCACGATCCATGACTTTTCTGACACTTTTATCCAACTTACCGAACCTGTAACTGGCGACTTCGCGGCAGATGCAGGTGTGAATCTGTTTGCAACGCCTCTATTTGTATCGCTCGATGCACCTGCTGGCAGTGTTACTCTCATCATCAAGAGTCGCTACCACATCTTAGCTGGAGACAAGCTTTCGTTTGAAACTACGCCAGGCTTGCTTACCAGCCTTCTTGATATAAGAGTATCACGTTCGCGCTTACTGAGCGTGGTAGATGAAAACGCTCCATTTAGTCTCTTTCACGAAGTCATTTTAGACCAATCTACACCAGTCGATTTGACAGCCTCCTCTGGAGGCAACAACGTGTTCTTAAAAGCCCAGCCAAGCTATCTCAGTAATCAGGTATTTGTACCACAAGTCCCAAGAAGCCCAGATGACATAGGCCCCTTCCTTCTGGACTATGTGTCTGGTGTGCTTTTTGACCGACCAAATGTGGATGAGCAAATGTCGATTACGGTATACGACAAACTAGGCAACACCATCGTAGACGACAATCTGTTTCCTCTGCCTATCGATAAGCAATTCCCGATCTCTGAAATGCCTATCATGGCCGATTCTATTATTTTATGGCATGTTGCAGAAGGAGCCATGACTTTTGGTAAACGAGGCATCACACAAGAAATCACGGCGATTACTGTATGCAATGAGCGTGGGCAGTTCCAAACAACACAAGAAGTAATTCCAACATTGCCTCCGGGAACGGAATGGATCGTACCTATTAAGTCATCCACACCCGCTATTGTCAAGGTAACTTTTGTTCCTAATGAAACTAGAGAGTTCACTTTGGAAGCTCTAACACCCACTCAAATTCTTATCGGAACAACAGATACAGACCAATCAACTGAACGGATCGAGATCGTTGTGATTGGACAAGACAAAGAGACTCAGGTAGAGTTCGGAAACTGGGTCCCTACAGAAACCCAAGCATTTTCATTGGTCTACGGGATCACCGCTGACGTATTTGGCGAAGCTCAATGGCAAGCCACCAACGTTTTCCAGAAGCCGTATTTTTTGAATTTCGCTTCTGGCCTAAAAGGCCGATTTAGTTCCTCCAGAACCACAAACCGCTTCGATGGTGGGATGCTTTTCCTATGAGAATCTGCTGTAAACACGATCATGAAAAGACTCTTGAGAACACTTATTTCTCTACAGAGGCATGGCTTTAGACAGGAATTAGAATTATGAGCGTAAATCTGCCGGGCGTCAATTTCCAAGCCCCTACATCGACAGACGACCTGACTTTCCAGCAAGATAGTAACTCTGAAGAAATTCAGAAGCGTACTAAGCTTTCCATTGCAGGTGAGTCCGGTATCGTTGACGACACTGATCCCAGAGACATCTCTATCACGGATCTGGGGCGTCCTCTGAATGTATTGCCCTCCACCGATTCAATTCGAGTGGATATAAGCCCGGGCACTGCTGTCACTGCTAATGGTAATTGGGTTAGCTTAAACAACAAGATTTTCCTATTTGAACTAGCTTCAACAGCAATTGGAGCTGTGAATGTTGTCTATATTGAGTATTTCCTTGAGGAAGGGGAAGATCGACGCCTCAACCAGTTCAATGTCGATGTTGCTGTACGACAACAGCGCCCGGCTACGAATGAAGACGCCATTAAAGTAGCTACTCTAGAAAACTTCAATAATGCCGCTCTGTTCTCCCCCACTCGCAAAGAAGATATTGCAGTTCTAGGCATCGTCACAGTCAATCAGCTCGCCGATTTGTCTCTAGACATTACGATTGACTTAGGAGACTCTAACTTCACGTTCAACAGGCCTTGGTACAGCCCGGTAGACATTCGACACCGCGAAATGGTTGGTACCGCTGAGCCCACAAGCACAAATCCCCATGGAACGAGCCTGAACGATCTGGCTGCGGGTAAGCTGACATTGTATCAGCAAACCCTCGCTCATGGCATGGTTCTGTCCAAAGATATCAGCGTTCCCAAGATGCCGGGCGTCAAGGTGATTGAGACTATTCAGGCAGCCAGTTTCTTGACAGATACTACGGGAGATATCACTCGCCGCAGCGCTATATACGGTGGCATCAACGCCAGATACGCAAATCTAGGCCATTTCGCTGTCCGTCTTGGCAGCGTGTACGAAACCGGCTTCCCTGCTCTTCAGCTCGCGGCAGACTTCGTGCCCGGTGAAAGTATTCTTGTAGTGCCGGAAAATGAGGAGATCCCGGATAACGGAGTCACCATCGAGTATCTAGTCGCTTCTGCAGGCGAAGCGCCTGTTGATCCGCCCACTAATGATCTGACATTTGGTCAGCCCGTTGACAGCGAGCTGATTGTGGCAGACGGCATAGCAGTCACAGACATACCCACTCCTACAATCTCTTTCGATGGTTCTGGGCCTATTCCCCGAGATTTCAGAGTATTCCTTGACGCTGATGGGGCTCTCCTCAAATCGCCTCAGATTTTGCTCGCTCCTACGAAACTGGATGCCATTGTTGGAGCCACCCCTATTAGTATTGCCATGCAAGGCGATGCCCCGATTGAAATTGGCCTGACCCGAGCAGCCAATGTGACGGGAATGGAAGTAAGTATTCGACTTATCGGCGTTGATACCAATAGTAATCCTCTAAACGAGACTGTCACATTCGAGTTCGGGACATATGAAGATTCCTCCATCCCAGGCACCAGCGAAAATCCGAATCAGTTTGTCCGCACAACTGGGCTTTTCCTTTCCCTGGACTCTATCGAGATCTTAAATCGAGTCAATGATGGCAACGATTCTACAATCATCGTGTATGCCGCTCAAGAAGCGCACATTACAGAGGCCTTCAATGAAAAATGTGCCCTAGCTAACATATTCTGGGACGGTTTGGCTGTGGACGAGGTTCGCGATGTACGAACGATCAATCTTAATTTGCATCTACCGAGCACTCCTCTATTCAATGGATTCCTCATTGAGTCTACTGCGCGTCCGTGGGTCTTTGAGGATCTCAGAGTTCCGCGTTTCCTAGATTCCTTCGCAGACAGAGCAGATCCGAATTCTGCTGAAGGAACTATTTACATTCCCTTCAATGAGACATTATCAAACGGAGACACTATCGACCTGGGTTCCGGCAAAGTTCTCACTGCGAAAAAGCCTGTCAAAGCCACGGGAACTATGGCTGCGTTGAACTTCGGAATCTCCGTTGCCGTTGGCCAGACTGCCTTCATTGTTGACGAATCGCCAGCGGGCGGCTCTTCATCTGTTGTGGCAAACGTTCCGCCCGGAACCCTCGCTCCAGCGGATTTAGCGACTTCGTTGGCAAACTCGCTAAACGCTGCTACCACAAACACCACAGTCTATACTGTATCTGCATTGACAGATAGATCCTTCACTATCACCGGTACAAATCTGTTCGATCTGCCAACCAGCTCATTGGCTTCTGTCATGGGCTTCAGTGCAAGCAATGGACAAGCTAGTTATGCAGGAACCGGTCTAGCAGGCCTTGCGGATGGAGATCTATTCGTCATTAGTGATGGAGTTACAGAACTCACTTTTGAATTTGATACTGGTGGTGGTACGAGTGGTGCAAGTGTTCCAGTTACAGTAGCGAAATCCGCGCTCGCTTCTGTGGTTCAGCTAGCGATGATCTCAGCTATCGAAAGCGCAGCATTTGATGTTACCGCTGTGGCTGGAGACGGAACTTCAGTTAATTTGACAAACGACACTCCGGGTGTGATTGGTAATGCGCTTATTCAGGAATCGATCTCCACAGGATTCACCTTAAATCCGTCAGGCATGTCCAACGGATCAGATGGGGGAGCTGATTCCTCTATTGGTGAATTCAACCTAGGTATCGATGCCGATGCATCCACAACAGCCGACAACATCGTAGCTACCCTTGCTGACGCCACTTTCAACTCAGAAATCACCGGCATAGCCGAGACGATCAATGGTTTCCCAGGAGTAAGTCTGGCACGAGATGTGGTTGGTCTGATAAACAACGAAATCGTTACTACGCTAGCTGCCCCTGTTCCTGCCGGTCTTGAAGTTACTGGTTTTGAAAGAGGCACAGATGTATATGTAGGCGTTTCCCCTGATGCTTTTGCTGAGGGCCTGCGCACCAAGATTCCGCCCATCAGTTCTGATAAGGATAAAGAGCGTCGCAAATACCGAAGCCGCGCTATCGCTACCCCTTCCAGCTTCTCCCCAGGAATTGATGAAATTTCTCTAGTGATCTACAATCCCGAAGATGTGACCAGCGATTCAGTTCGTATTCGATCCACTTTGGCTTCGAACCCAGACAATTGGCAAGACTATGAGTCGATGACTTTGGAGAATCTGAATCCCAACTTGGCACAATTCACCAAGAATTTTGGCGCGGAGATTTTTAAGCTTCAGCTCGAATTGTTTGGCACGTTCACAGACTTTGAACTCATCGATATTTCGCAAGTACTTCCGGCTGGCGCTGGGCCAACCGGACCAACTGGATCTGCTGGCGATGCTGGAGCAACTGGTCCGACTGGATCTGGAGCTGGAGCTACGGGTGAAGCTGGAATCACAGGAGCTGCTGGAACAGACGGCGTTGCTGGTGCTGCGGGAGACGCTGGAGAAGGTGGAGCTACTGGTGCCGCCGGTGCCGATGGAACAGGAATTGACGTGTTTGCACAAGCATTCTCACCAGCATCTACCACATGGCTCATTACTCATAACTTCGGCACTACCAACGTGACGTGGGCCATCTATGATCAGAACAATGAGGCTCTCATACCCGAAGGTGTTGAGATCACAGATGAAAACACTGTGACCATCACCTTCCTAGTGGCACGGGAAGGTAGAGCTGTGATTGTTGCGGAGATTTAGATGGAGATTCAAGGTGCTACTTTATACGATACGTTAGGGAATCCTGTCGCAGGGCGTTCTTTGATACAGACCGTCTTACCTGACAACTCTCCAACAGTTGATTTCACAGGCTTAATTGATCCGCAATCTCTTGATGCCTTGTACACCCGTTACATCATCGAGGTAGATAAACTCGTTCCTTCAGTTGATTCTGACGATTTTCACGTTCTATTTAGCATAGGCGGAGCTTTTAAGGAAAGCGTCGATGATTATAGTTGGGCTGTTTTGTCTAACAGAACCTCAACTACTGGATCTAATACCAGTCAAGAAGACGCAGCTAGTTACATAAATGTCGCTAGAGAAACGTCCAACGAGAAATTCGGAACGGACTCCAAAGAAGACTGGGATCTCGTTTTCACATTGGGCAATCTCGGTGACCTTGCCAGCTTGCCGAAAATTAGTTGGGAAGGTTGGGGCATCAATGATAACAATCACGGTCAGCGTATCTCGGGAATGGGTCTATACCGAGGTCTTGGCAGCTCCGGCATACCCCCTATTGATGGAATAAGATTCGAGTTCGCTGCTGGGTTGATTTCTTCAGGAACATTCCGACTATACGGGCAGGAGTAGCATTATGGCTCAAATACGACTTATAAACTTTGGCGATACTGTACTCGCTGATCGCATCAACCAGATCTCTACAGCAATTGTGCAGTATGGCGTAGTCTCTGGCGCTGAATTCACTTTGTTTGATAGCCAGACTCTAGCAATAGCTCCAAGTGTTGTGATGCTTCACACTCTGCTTCTGCAAGAGACTGTTTCTACAAATATTTCGATATCTCTCACTGCTGATGCGAAAGACTACACAATCGCCTATGAGCACATAAACCAAAACATTCAAGGCGGAGTTTCTGCAACGTTATTGAGACTGGATGGAATATTCGCCTTTGATGATCTAGAGAATACAGTCATTCTCGGATGGGTAAGATATCCTGGAGGTTCTGTGCCTCTGGAAGTGGAGTTTTTCATCGAAGCTCCGAAGCTACAGATCAAGAACCCTACAGAATTTCCTTCGGATCTTTCTCTTCCTCCGTATCTCAACAAAATCCAACTGCAAGAAGAAGATCCTATTTCAGGCTCTATCACGCAAACAGATATGTACGATGTCGCGAATACACAAGCATTCCTGGAGCTGGAAAACACCGCCGACACTATTCAAAGCATCACTCATTACTTCCCCTTCGTTGCAAAAGAATCTCCGCCTGATAGACTAATAGTTGAAATTAGTGCGGAGTTGGGAGCTTCGGTCACTATAGAATTGGTTGCTGAGGATGGAACTGTCTTTTCAGCCGCGAACAACATCATCAGCAATACTTCCAATCTCTTCGAGTTCAGGGAGATGCGGGTCGAGAATATGGATGATAGCAAGTTTGACCAAAATCGACCGTACTTCGTTTCTCTGAAATCGCAGATAAACCCCGGAAGGAAAGCGTTTATATCCCTCGTAGGAACAAACGTCAATTTCCTACCATTCTAAGATTAGCAGGAAAGCAGTATGAGACCGACCACAGGTTTACGCACAGTTGTCAAGTTTTTCACGAATACCCAACTCATAGGCGGCGGCACGATCAACGGTAAGCCGAAGATCCATAACCACCTCATCACCAGGACATTAGGGAAACTAGGAGTCATCGATTCCAAATGGGTGCCTGAAGATGAGATTCCCAAAGATGGAGAATTCTGGCTGGTCGAGATCATCCGCGAAACGAGCCCTGCTCGTGCTCAAGGCGTCTTTGTTTTAATTCCGATCCGACAAATAGAGACCACAGAGGTGAATCGCCTCGCTCCGGGCATGTACGACGAGGAGAATGAGCAGGGGACGGTGATCATCACCCCCAATCTACGCGAAGACTTCTATTGGATGCTGCCTCTTTCTCTCCGTAAAGCAATGACCGGCGTAAATGCCGTTATCGTGAGATATCTCTGGAGATAGGGCTTAATTAAGCCTTAATTCGCCCTAATTTTAGGCTAATTTTCCGCCTCTATACTAGACATCTGATAGACTAAAGACATTGGATGCCGAGCGTTAAAACATCGCCCAAAACCGAAGATGAAGAATTTGAGGACGAGTCCTCCCAAGACACTTGGGAATCGGGCATTCTTGAGTTTGAATGCGAGCAGTCCCAATGCCCCGTTTTCAAGAAATGCCATCTTGTACCTACCCAAATCCGCGTGGGCACCAAGAATCCAAAAGAGATTATCCTTTTTATCGGAGAGGCCCCAGGTGAAAACGAAGCCTCTGATGGTTTGCCCTTCATTGGCCGGTCTGGAAAGCTGCTCCGAGACACTATCCGCAAACTGAATAAACGTGGAGCGTCTGTCGCGTACACTAACATCGCGCGTTACTGGCCACGCGATGAAGCCTTAGAGACCGTTCCACCTGATCCCGCTGCGTCCAAAGCTTGCCGCAAATATCTTAGGGCGGACATCAAGAAACTCAAACCCACCAAGATAGTGGTGCTGGGAGGCACAGCCCTCAAAGCTCTGTTTCCAGATGCTCCTAAGATCACCGTGGCTCGCGGCCAGCACTTTGAGAACGATTCCATCGGAAAGGTGTTTGCCACTTTTCACCCAGCATACATCCTACGTAAGCAGAATTTGTATGAGCAGTGGAAGAATGACCTACAGCTCATATTGGGATCCGAAAAGCTTGTAAAGAAAGAGAATCGCTGGTCCAAACCGTGGAAGTATAAGCTCCTTGAAGACATTGATGAGATTGAGAAATATGTAGATTTCTTGCTAACGGATCCGAACATCAAAGTCATCTCGTGCGACACCGAAGGCAAGGGCCTAAACAAACGCTATGACAACATCCTTGGTATGTTCCAGTTCTGTCACGACGGCAAGAACGCAGTTGCCATCCCATACCACCATCCACAATCTGGCTTTACTATAGAAGAGTACAAACGCCTTGATGCTGCGCTCATAAAACTCTTCACACATCCAAATCCCCCATTTCGGTACTGGGTGTTCCACAACATGGAATTCGATTGTAGAATGATATTCAACTTCGGATTGGGTGTCATCAAGTTCAACCGCCCTCTCATGGATACTATGACGATGGCGTATTGTCAGGACGAGAACCGAGGCAAGTCCTTCAACAAGCCCTACAGATTGGAGAGCTTGATTCGAGATTATCTGAATGTCGAGAAGTACGGAGACGATCCAGAGATTGCGCATATGCGCGATCAAGGGCGGATGCTCGAAGTCGAAATAGAGAGGCTGGCTAAATATGGTTGCAGTGATGCTGTGTATACTTATCGCCTGTTCTTCAACATCCTTGAACGAGCAAAACGAGAAAATTACGAAGAACAATTACTCAAGCTGAGCGAGCATTGGTTTGAGCCTGTTGTGCGAATGAACGCCATCATGGGCTCCAATGGTATGTGGGTGGATATCGATCAGCTACGTCTTTTGAACAACGCGAAGAAAAGCCCTATTACAATCCGCATGGCTCAGATCAAAAGCTGGTGGAGAACCAGCAAGCCCGCCAAGAAGACAAACGCAGCTATGCGAAAGAGAGAACTAGGAGGCAAGATGAAGCCCATCTTCGCCTCTGAGGGGGATTGGATCTTCGATATTAACAAAGACGATCACAAACGTACCCTGTTCTTTGATGTGATGGGACTAGAGCCTATCGACTTCGGCAAAAGCAAAAGAAAGATACTGTACGGATCCAGTAAGGGGAAGGAAGTACCCACAGGCAAACTAGATAAGCATTTCCAGCAAAAATATCACGAGACCTGCGAAGAAGTGGCTATGCTCAAGGAGCATCAAGGTCTCAAGAAGTTGGCGACTTCCTACGTTAAATCTATTTTCGATTTCCTCGATCCTAAAACGGATGCTGAGGGCAGTAAGGACTCCCGTGTGCGCCCGAGCTTCTGGGTAACCACAACAGACACCGGACGATCTTCTTGTACCGAGCCCAACCTCCAACAGGTTCCCAGAGCCGATAACTGGGCCAAGAAAGAAATCAAGAACATGTATGCGGCTGAGCCAGGGACAGCTCTGATTCAGCTTGACTTCATGACTTCAGAGATCCGTTGGTGGGGTATTCTAGCTCAGTGTCCATCGTTGGCTAAAGCTTTTCATATGGGCAAAAAGGCCCGAATGGCGTATCTTGAGCTAAGCAATGAATACGCAGCCAAACACCCCAAACTGAGATATCCTGTGTTAGAGGCCGGTGTGGCCTTGCTAGACAACGATATAGAGGAGCTTCGAGAAGGCGGTAAGTACTCTCACAAAGCTCTCAAGGTGGCTGAAAGGGCCATTGCCAAAGATCCTGAGTTTGAGAAGCTGTGCAGAGCCAAGAAATTCGCGGGAATTGCAGGGGATCTACATAAATCCACTGCTAGCGAAATGTATCAGGTCGATATAGAGAAAGTCACCAAGATCCAGCGAAATGATACCAAGCAAATCGTATTCGGCTCCATGTTTGGACGTGGAGCTAAGGCCATAGCGCAGCAATTGAATGTGGCAGATATCGGAGTAGTCCAAGGCAGGATTGCAGACTTCTTCAAACAGTTTGATGCAGCCGAACAATGGTTCTTCGACATAGAGGATTTTGCGGAGCAGAATGGATATGTAGAAAGTCCCATAGGCCGCAGACGCCGCCTAATCACTTTCATGTTGGGTCTGGCGGACAAGGGGGAAATCGCCCGTGCCAAGCGCATCGCTCGCAATAGTCCCATTCAGGGCATCTCCTCCGATGGCGCGTTTTTAGGGGCCGCTATGCTCTCTGAGTGGCTTATCGAAACGGGTAAATGGCACATCCATCCTGATAAGGAATGTTGGTTGATTGAGGACGTTGTTCATGACTCTTGTCTACTTCAGGTTCCAATTGAAGAGGTTCCAGAGGCTATAAAAGCTATTCAGCCTTTCTTCACCACAAAACTCATGAAGCGCATGACAGAGATTTGGGGAGTACAATTCAACATTCCTTTGGAAGTTGACTTCGAGATCGGCTTGAAGTGGGGAGAAATAGAGCCCTGGGACGGAACCCAGCTCCATTTGGATTATATGATGAATCGACTTCGCAAAAAGGAAGCTGACAGAATGAAGGAAGCAGCATAAATAAAGGAGTCCCAAATGAGTAGAGCAATCACGTGCTACTTAGCAGGTCCTATCACAGGAGAGAGCTTTGATAGCGCTACGACCTGGCGCGAAGATTTCAAGACCAAACTGAACAACGGAATCGTTGGGATATCTCCTTTGCGATGCAAAGAATATTTGGATAGCGAAGCTTGTATTAAAGATGCTTACGATGGTGGGCAGAATGGCATGGCGCTTCCTCTCAGTACTTCACGTGCTATTACAACCCGAGACTATTACGATGTCATGCATTGCGATATGTTGGTGGCCTATGTCAAAGGCGCTAAGATAGTCTCTATTGGAACCGTCGTAGAGATAGCTTGGGCAAAGGCCTTCAACAAACCCGTAGTTCTGATAATCGAGAACGAAGGCAATATTCACGAACATTCTATGATTCGCGAAGCTATCGGCTACCGAGTAGACTCGTTGGATGGGGCTATTTACATCGTCAATTCTTTTCTTACTGACTACGTGGAGAAACAATGAACAATCAAGAAGCTGGAAATGCCCTAAGATGGGAGAAATTCCAAGTTGGAAGCGGAGGCAACATTTGCCTAGTGGACTGGATGGGAGACGACAATTGCATTGTCGAAGCTGCTAGAATCTCTTACGGAGAGGGCACCCAACACACATCTAGTGCTCGATCTTTGATTCGATACCTGATGAGACATGCTCATACAGGGCCTTTTGAAATGGCGGAGCTAAAATTTCGTGTTCGGGTGCCAATGGATACGTGGCGACAATGGATTCGACATAGAACTGCGTCTGTGAATGAGTACTCCACCCGGTATTCGGTGGCAGTAGATGAATGCGCCATCACCATGCCTGGAGAATGGCGTCTGCAAAGCGAGGATAGCAAGCAAGGCAGTTCTGGAAATCTTAACCCCACATACGGAGACAAGCTAACTGCCAGAGAACGCGAAGGGCACGCACTGAACCGGAAGATATACGAAGAGAGACTAGATTGGGGCATTGCCCGTGAGCAGGCTCGCAAAGATCTCCCACTTTCAAATTACACCGAAGCGGTTTGGAAGATCGACTTGCACAATCTTTTCCATTTTCTGAAGCTGCGAATGAATGAGCATGCCCAGATAGAAATTCGGAAATACGCCAACATAATAGGCGAGGAAGTCGTGGCGAAGCTATTCCCATTGGCTTGGGAAGCGTTTACAGATTACCGTCTAAAAGCTGTTCAGCTATCGCGTCTCGATATTGGGGTGCTTCAGCGAATGGTAGAACTGCTTCAAACTGATCCCGCTGGTGACGCTAGAGTGCATTTTGAGAGAGCACAAGACCCGTCGTGGTCCGAGTTAGAAAAGTGCAGAGAGCGTGACGAATGCTGGACAAAACTCTGCGCACTCTTCGGCTATCGGCCGATATAGGAGAAACATATGTCTAATAATCCCGTAGTTGAGAAGTACGAAGACAGCGCTGGCGAATGGCGCTGGCGTTTGCGCGCCGGAAATGGCGAGATCATAGCCACAGGTAGCGAAGGCTACGTGAGCAAAGCAAATGTCGATCGGGCAATCAATACCGTGACGCGCGCCTTTGATTTCCTATCGAGCGGCGCGGAGAGCAAGGAAGTCAAGGACGATTGATGGACTTCGCGCTCAAAGAACAAGAAATGCATTATTTCTTGTACGATCTGAGGAAAGATCCTGACCCACAATCTGCCTTGGCGAACGTGCATTTACCAAATTCCGAAGATGCCGGACCTGTGTTGCTCCATGTTGATTTTACGCAATATCAGGACGTGATGTACGGACTCCAGGAGATGTGTTTCAACGAGGGTGATGAGTGGATGATTACCATGCTCACTCGCCCAGAAAACGCACCTACCAACAGCGGAGATCTTGAGCCCAACGAAATCTACATTTTGATTGCTCACGTCAGGTTACTTAGAAACGATCCAAATAAATTCATGTACAAGATGCGGAGCATGAAAAGGATGATTCTCCATTAATGGTTGAATACAACGCTGAATCTATCAGGGTCCTAAAGGACGCCGCTCATGTTCGCGAACGGCCGGGCATGTACATCCAAAATGTGGGTTCGGATGGGTTGCACCAGCTTGTCAAAGAAGTCTTGGATAACGCCATTGATGAGTATATGGCAGGCCATGTCACAGAAATTATGATCACTCATTATGGTGATGGATCTATCAGTGTGCAGGATAATGGACGAGGCATTCCCATTGAGAAGCATTCCAAAACCCGCAAATCCACACTAGAAACGGTCTTTACTATTCTTGGTGCTGGGGGTAAGTTCGATCGGAACGCTTACTCGGTCTCTGCTGGCCTTCACGGTGTTGGAGTTACTGTTGTCAATGCTCTCTCTGAATGGGTCAATGTCCACACGGTCCGCAAGTCCACAGAATGGAAACAGTCATTCTCAAGAGGCAAAGCTACCTCTAAGGTCGTCAAAGTCACGGGTGGTGGACGCCTTTTGAAGAAAGGTACCATCGTTCACTTTCTGCCTGATTACGACGGTAAAGGGCCTTTCAGCGGCTTCAATGCCACAATTCATCATGCTATCATACGAGATTGGCTTAATACTCTGAAGTATCTGTGCCCTGGTCTGCGTCTGTGCTTGCTAGATGACGAACACAACACCCGAGAAAATTTTAAGTCCTCTAAAGGACTATCTGAATTTGTGGCACAATTAACAGAAGACATGGGTGCGAAATCTCTGCACACTAAACCCCTCCTTGTGCAAACCCGTGGAATGGATGTCGCCATTCTATGGACTGACGATGACAACGAGATGACACATTCTTTCGTGAACAGCAGTCCCACGCCCGAGGGGGGAACTCATCTTGAAGGACTACAGAAGACAATCAGTAAACTGCTCAAGGAACAGCATACAAGCAGCGATAAAATAGCTTTGTCTGATCTCCGTGCTGGAGTTGTTGCAGCCATCCATTTGAGACACACTAATCCGCATTTCAAAGGTCAAACTAAGGACCAATTGACCAACATAGATGTGGAGGCGATGGTAACTCGCGAACTTTCTCAACCTGTCACTGATTTCTTGCAAGCTAATCGGGATCTAACGAATACCATCATCGCTCGGGCAGTAGCTCTTAGTAAAGCCCGAGACAAGTTCAAGGCCGAGCGTAGCACTATACGAAAGTTGGTGGTACACAAGAGTAATAAGCGTGGCGTACTGCCCGGAAAGTTGGCCGAGGCCCCAAAATGCAAACCGCACGAGCGGGAGCTTTTCATTTGCGAGGGAGAATCAGCCGGGGGTTCCATCAAATTCGCTCGCGATGCCTATTACCAGGAAGTGCTGGGCCTCAAAGGGAAGATTCCTAATGCTAGCCGGATATCTGCATCTAAGTTCCTCACCAACCGCGAGATTCAGGATATCATCACCTGCATAGGAACCAAAACCGGAGATTTATGCGAACCCGACAAATGCAGAATAGGAAAGCTACTATTGATGCCCGACTCAGACCCCGATGGGCAACACATCGCAGCTCTTTGTTTGGCATTTTTCACACTGTATATGCCACAGCTCATCTCTGCCAATATGCTTTACATCGTAGATGCGCCACTCTTTGTGGCTTCCTACAAAAACAAGCGCTGCTTTGGCCACACACTGCAAGAGGTGAGAAAAGCACTACCCGGAAGCGGCAAATCGACTCCTATCGTACGATTGAAAGGGCATGGAGAGGCAAATTCTTCGGAGGTTCGAGAATACGCAATGGACCCCGCAACTCGTCGTCTGATCAGGATTACCTCTGGTGAGGATGCTGAAGCCCACATCGAAAGACTGATGGGCTCGGACGGCTCTGCACGAAAATTGCTGCTTGGAATCAACTAATTCACTAAAGTTATAGCAAACCATACGACACGATTACAGCAAACTGCATGAGTGAACCAATGAAAAAAGTTCTTGTTACAGCCTATGGCAATATCGATGATATCATCCTTTTGGAGCCCACTTTTGAAGCTCTCTACTACAAGTTCGCCCCGTGCCAACTTATTCTACGAACCTGTGAGGAATTCTTCCCCTTTTTTGAGCATCATCCTCTAATCCACGAAATGGTCGAGTTCGTTAGGGGTTCCAAACCCCAAGCTGATCACTATGCAGAGCTTTTAGACACTTGGACACTTCTAGCACCGACAGTAGAAAAATTCGCCACTTTAGCCAAAGTAGTTTTAGCACGCAAAACACCTCAGATTTTTCTGTCAAATAGACCGGCTGATACGAACACTATAGTAGTCGTTCAAACTCAGCATTCTGTTGAAGGATGGCCAACGGGAATAGCAGAGAGTCTGAAAAACAGTAGTGAGGAAATCCTCATTCTAGAAGATCCTAAAAGTCTCGATGATACGCGCGAAGCACTCAGAATTCTAAGTTCTGCTTCTCTTGTGGTCGGTCCCGACTGTTGGGCTACTCAGGCAGCGGCTGCTTTGAACGTCCGGGTGGTCATGGGTATGACCGAAGAGCAGGAGAGAATGCGGAAACCTTTCAACGTTGTAGTCGCCAGACCTAATTGGGACGATGTTGTAAACAAAATGTCCGATGTCAGGTTTGAAAGGCGCTACCCCAACTTCTTGAACACAGGAAACGCTGCTGACTTCATAAAATGCAAAGCCAAAGAATACATGAAGAGCGGGTACGTTGATGTTGGATGCAGTCAGTGGCCTCTAATGAACGCGATTCCTGTGGATAAGCAAAATCGCGGAATCATAGAGAACGCAAGAGATGGTCAGTTCGCCGGAGTATTCAGTTCTCACTGCTTGGAACACGTTCAAGACTGGCAAGAAGAACTTACACTGTGGCACCGCATCATACGACCCCATGGGACTCTGTTCATGTATTTGCCTCATCCGCAATGCGAGCCATGGCACGCAGAAACAGGTTCTTGGGTAGGTAAAGAGCACGCTTGGAATCCAGAGCCGGTGACTCTAGTGCGCTTCTTAAGAGAAGAGTTGAACTTCAACATTCTTGAGTATACTTCACGGCCAGATCCGCTGTGGAGCTTTTACGTGATAGCGAGGAAACGATAATGAGTAGCCTACACAGAGATATACTGGAGATTTTGGCAGTTGAGAGTCCCGGAGGATTCACCAAGCAGGCTGACGAGCTGGAAAAGTTCATAAATGATTACATCTCGGAGGGTACACGAGACAACCCCCGCTTCTCTGTCTACGAGGCAATAAACACCGAGCGTTACTATCAGGACAATGTGTGGCCACGAGGAGAGGAGCCGGAATTCTCTACCGGAGAGGAGATCCTTCTGATTGAGGAATACGTACTTAGGGCTCGTGGAGCATGGACTGGTGAAAAACAAGGCAAAGAGGTTGAAACTCTGAATGTAATACGCAAAATTGCGGGAATAGCTGTTCGCTGTATGGAGAAGCACGGCGTTCAGCAGCGGACTGAATAGGAAAGGAAACGATAATGTCTTACGAAGACGACCTAAGAGCAGAGGTTTACGAGGCGATTGATGGAGAGCGGGAGTACCAGAAAAAGTGGGATACTGCAGAATCCAGTGGCAAACACGAAACCGGAGCGTTTATTCTGTTCATGGAATACTACTTGCAGGAAGCACGCCGCCTGGAGAGCATATTAGAGGACGGAGGCAATAGTCTCAAGCAAAAGAGTCTAGGTGCAGAAGGAAGTCTAGACTTCGTACGAAAAGTGACCGCATTGGGCGTCGCTTGTATGGAGCAGAATGGTATTCCCGAGCGAGTCGGCTTCGAGCGATGATGGGAAAGTACTCCGAAGATCTCTACGAGCGCCCTCCCGATGAGGATCGGAAGCCAGGGGAGATTATGGGCTATGCTGTCTTCCCCATCATTCGAACCGAAGATCGAGAGATTACCTGCATTGCTTGTGGATTGACCGCGTGCGACTATGAAATTGAGGTATTAGGCAATGGAAGAAGAACTTGGTCAGGAATTCACGTCCAAGCCGGATGCTACGACCGAAACCGGCGGAGGGTTGGCGAAGACAGAGCTAAACGAGAAAGGGCAAAGAAGGCTCAATGAATTTAATGACTTGATTAGCTGCGTCTTGGATATGGATCCGAAGAAGTATGCTCAGCCGTGGACTGATGACATGCTTCTTAGCATGCGTGCTCTTTTAGTCAAGAGTGTGAATTCTTTCCCGAAAAAGTCACGTCCTCTGATCCATCTCTTCCGCAAGTTCCTATTTGACAATGGGCAGCTTATAGCCATGTCGGCGGCTGCCCACGCCCACGCAGCGGCCAAGACGAGAGAAGAAGAATCATTAATTGTCAGGCCCTCTTTTTCAGATCTGGCGAAGGCGGAACTAGGTAAAACATGAACGAATTTTTGAAAGATTTTCCCTACGACATACGCAGATTGGAGAAAGGCGCTCCCGCAGAAGTGCCCGGCCCAGAAGGCACTCTAACGATTGATTGGGAGGGTAATCATCAAAGGCCGATTTTTTCTGTATACGGATGTTGGAGTCTAATGGGCGAAACTACTGTGCTTTGTCTTGATGACCCTGCTGATTGGGATTCCAATAATCTGACAAAAGCAGCCGAACTCGTTCGGAAAGGCCTAGACGAGCTTCCTAACATGGGCTACAAATGCGTTCTGACTTACAGAACAGCAGAAGATCGAGTGTTTGACGCCTGTTACTTGGTGGCTACTTCTCATTCTGATTGGTGGGAAAAATACCCCTTGATACACGAGGCTGGTTGTGATTCGAACTAAGGTACTCGTGACTCGCTACGGTGGAGCGGGCGACATGCTCATGATGGAGCCTGCTCTTGAGGCTCTCTACTATAGGCACCGCCCGGCCGAGATCCATCTGCGTACCCATCCGCATTATGCCGATCTACATCCCTTTCACCCATTGATTGAGCAGATCGTACCGGGCATACTGACAGAGAATGAGGAATCGGCTCCGGGTTTGCCTAGCGATGAAAAGAAACCTCAAGGCTACGATTTCTTCTACAACGCTACCGGCTGTGTAGAGATGAATCGTGGAATCCACGGCATAGATAGTTTTGCATTCGCTTTGAGCGCCCCGACCATCCGCAGAACCCCTGTTTTGTACCTCGATCCCAAGAAGCTAGTGGAACCTTTAGATATCGTGATACATACGCCCAAGAGGTGTGGTGATCCTGGACGAGAATCCCCCAGAAATGCAGACTTCCGAAATTACGATATCCCGACGCTTGTCGATGCATATTTTCGGAAGGAGGGAATTGACTTCCAAAGTATAACTGCCATCGGACGGAATGAAGAAGTAGCAGATGGATTGCAGAGCTTCTCTCGAACGATTGCAGGAGCCAAACTATTTATCGGTCCAGATAGTGCGGGAGCCCACATCGCGGCTGCCTTGAACATTCCACATGTAGTAGCTTACACTTCCATTTTCCCCTATCGCACCCGAGGTTACCCGAACACAATCCCTGTACATGATAACGATGTTGAGCTTCTACTCAAGACAGTGACAACAGCCTATCAACATCTCACCGGGCCAAAAGAAATCCCTTGGGAACAAGCCACAGAGCACTTCGGTCGCCGATTCATGTACGGCAAGGTCTGTGGCCCCAAGCACGGTTCGGACAAACCAGAGCATTCCGATGGCCTTTTGTTGTTCGACATGACAAGCAACGACAAATGGCAGGAAAAGCTCCAAGAACATCATGACGCGCTGAGCGATGGTGGTCACCTTGTTTTGTACGAAAAACACAAGAAGTACGGCGGGCTAGACCCGGTTTTGCTTGTGAAATTCCTAATAGAGAACATGGGATTGGAAATTCTAGAATACTCTGCAACCTCGGACACTTGGGGCGGCTTCTACATAGTGGCTGTCAAGCACCGCCAGAATCGAATTATGGTGAGCGGAATAGACTAAAGAAAAGACGACATGAATTGCAAAGTTTGCGGATATCACCCTCGCCCCTTTGATATATTTGGTGGAACTGAGTGGTGCAGAGTGTATTACATGGAAGAAATTTGCTTGAGTTGTTCAGCGTGGGTCAGAAGTTTTGGGCTCTTGTCGGATAAAGGCATTTAGACAATGCCGCGCAACAAATACGAGATGCTGAGAGAACAGGCTAAAACGACGCCTCTGTTATCGCGCAAGACCTTTGAAACACTGGACGTGGAGGCTCTGGCGTTGCAAAGAGTAGTGCGTGATCAGCTTCTCGCCCAAATGGTGGGCACTCTCTATACTGGCATCGTTATAGATGAGATTTGCGAGATCAATACGCTTCTAAGCAAAGCAAGATATGATGAGCTTTAGGTGTTCATCGAGAAAATTCTAGAAGGCCTTGCTTGGGGCACATTTATTGTTGCTGTCATGATCCCTGTGATTACTTTTTCGGCAATTTGGGCTTGGCTTGGACCTAGATTACGCAAGCGGAGGAAACCAGAAGAGGAGTTTTTGCCGGAGCTGATTGAGGAGCCAGAAGAGCATCTTGATATCGAACCAGAACTTCCCGATATTGAAATGGAGCCTTCCAGTAAGCCTACTGCGTATAGATTTGTTGCGAGCACTATTGTGAGACCCCCGAAAGTAGTTAGACTAGTGAATGAGGAGGATAAGGATGATTGAGCTAGGTCCTTATGTAGAGCCCAGAAAATGGCTGCTTCGCTATCTAACGACTGCGCGCTTTACCAATCCTCGTATACAGAAATCATTAGAGGCAGATTGGAGTGGCTATCCTAAAGAAAAAGCCGCTTACTTGGTAGGAGTGATTTGGGGCCGTCTCCGACAAGCCGATAACTCGTTAGAGACTGCTTCAGAATACGCACAACTTGTAGAAGCAGAATTCAATTCATAACCAGGAGGTAACAAATGCCTAGACCTAAAAGCCAAGCCAACAAGCGTCTGTTGGTCGGCATCGTGCTCGACCGCAGCTCATCCATGGGCTGCATCAAAGCTGAAACAATCAGCGGGACAAATGAGCAGTTCTCTGCTCTACGCGACTCAGATGACGCCGCGAACACATTCGTAGCTTTCTTTTCTTTCAATCAGATGGTCACGCCGGTCTTCAAGGATGCTAAAGGTGCCGCCAAGTTGGTGCCGTGCAGCTCTCTGAAAGACATTTCTGACTCGGACTATCGCCCGAGTGGAATGACCGCAATGTATGACGGCGTGGGGGATGCCATCGACTTCTTCTCAAAAGAAGCAAAAAAGGTCGATGATGTTCTCATCGTAGTCATCAGTGACGGTGAGGAAAATGCCTCCAACAGATTCGATAGCGACCAGATCTCCAGCCGTGTGAAGGAACTTCAGGACTCCGGGTGGAATTTCACGTACATTGGAGCCAACCAGGATCTTACTCAGGTTCAGGCAAATCTCGGAATTCATGATTCCAACATGCTGAAATTCGAAGCTACTTCAAGTGGCGTCCACGCTATGAGCAGTGCTGTGGGCAGCGCTCTTCGAAGCTACACATCGAATCGAAGCTCTCACATCGCTAGCGGAAGTACGGACAGATTCGCCAGTACGAACCTATACGAGGGTATTGGAGACTCTGTTGATTTGTCAGTCACAGTTGGCACAGATCAACCTGTTGTTACCAACACAGTCACGGCCGATCCCGAAGAAGTGGAAAAGCAGGACGGTGTTGCATAATTCAGATGTTGGAGCTGAGTTACGAGCAGAAGGTATGCTTCGATGCTGCCATGACAAACCAGAATGTATTTATATCTGGTCCTGGCGGTGTAGGGAAGTCTTACGTTCTCCGAGCCATCACTGAGGAGTTCAAGCTCCGCAACGTCCGTTTCAGAGTGACAGCTTCAACAGGTGTTGCCGCCCTCAACGTGGGCGGCAGCACTATTCACTCTTTGCTTGGCACAGGCATCAAACAGACTGTCAAGCAAGCCCAGTCTCTAATAGGAACTCATGCATTCCATAGAGCTATGGATCGCCTCCAATTCACCGAGGCCATCATAGTCGATGAAATCTCGATGTTGTCTGGGGATTACGTGCAGATGTTGGATTTCTGGCTGCAACAGATCCGATCCACAACGGTGCCGTTTGGCGGTTGCCAGATGGTTTTCTGTGGAGATTTTTTGCAATTACCTCCTGTTGAAAAGGGCCCAATACAGCCCCAATGGCGATATGCGTTTCAATGCCCTGCCTGGAAAAATGCCGATTTCAAAGTCGTTGATCTACATTTCTCCTTTAGGCAAGAAGATCAGACTTTTGTCAACGCTTTGAATATCGTTCGATTTGGTACCTATCCGAAAGAGGTGCGAAAAATCTTTAGGCCTTGTGTGGGAAGAGATCTCGATAATCCAACTCATCTAGTCTCCACTAACAAAGAAGCTGATACTATCAACTTCCAAAGATTACTAGCTCACGAAGGGATCGAATACTCTCACAAGCCAATATTCTCAATTCATAATAAGTTCATATCAAAAAAACCAGACTGGGCCGATAACGTCAAAACCAAGATGGCTAGAGATAGCTTGACGGATAATCCGCTTCGTGTGAAGGTTGGCGTGCCTGTTCTCATGCTGAAAAACCATAAAAATGGTTTGTATGTCAATGGTAGTCGTGGTATTGTAAACGCTGTGCATCTTCACGAGCATGGTGAGATCGAGTACATTGATGTGAAATTGGATCACGGAGATACTGTACCGGTTCATCTAGCTGAATGGGAGCGGTTTGACGGCGACGGAAAGCTAGAAGCTACCATGCGTCATTTTCCTATGCGTCTTGGCTGGGCACTAACTATCCACAAAAGCCAAGGACTCACGTTGGATAATGTAGAAATAGATCTGGGTAGAGGTTTTGCTTGCGGACAAGCATACGTAGCGCTTTCGAGAATGATAAGTCTTGAAGGGCTTGCGCTGACAGACGCGATCGATCCCACTATTGTTAAAGCAGATCAGGCATTAGTAGAATTCTACGATAAGATCGTCATCGAACGGGGTGGGGATGTCCGCTAAGGTGGCTGATTTCACAGTTGCCGAATTCACTAATAACGCGATGCGCTCCTATGGCTCTTTTGTCATCGAAGAAAGGGCAGTTGCAGATTTTCGGGACGGACTGAAACCTGTACAAAGACGAATTCTTTTCTCTGCACAGAACGATGTAAAACTCAAGTCTTCTGGCCGCACAGTCAAAAGTGCTCGTGTTGTCGGGAACACTCTAGGTAATTATCATCCACATGGAGATTCGGCCGTATATGGAGCAATGGTCAATCTCGTCCACCCGCGCTATCCTCTCCTTAGAGGACAGGGGAACTTCGGTACCTTGATCGATCCTCCTGCTGCTTCCCGTTACACAGAAGTAGGACTCACAAAAATATCTGATAAGCTGTTCGAGTGCCTCCCTGTTGGAGAATTCGTAGAAAACTACTCAGGCGAGCGCAAAGAACCTCTAGTCCTACCGTCGAGAGCCCCGTTCTTGTTGATGAATGGTTCCGAAGGAATTGCTGTAGGTCTTTCAGCCAACATCCCTCCTCATAATCTAGGTGATCTTCTAAAGGCTCTGAAATACGTCTTGAAGAGGGGGGATAAGTCTTGCTGCAAGGCCATCGCTAAGCTGCTCCAATCTCCTGATTTCTCGTTCGGCGGTGTTTTGATATCCGAGCATGAAGAAGTGGAGGAATTGTATAGCACCGGTCGCGCTTCTCTCAAGTTCCGATGTGAATATCATTTCGAAGGTCGAAGCCTTGTGGTCACTAGTTTCGCACCTCGCTTCAACATCTCAGGCTTCATTACCAAGTGCCAAGATCTTGTTGAAAAGGGCATGCTTGAAGCGGTCTATGACGAAAGCAGTGAAGACAATGGCTGGCGGATTGTTGTGGAATACAAAAACGCTGTTCCAATTCGGGATCACGTCATCCCCATGCTGCACACGTCCGTGCCCTTCATTTTCTACGTCACGGAGCGCCTTTCGGAAGGTAAAGTCAAAACCACTCTGAAGGACATGAAATCTCTTCTGTGCGAATGGATCGACTATAGGCGCGAAATAGAGACGCTGATGCTCAAAAAAGAGCGCAAAGAGCTACAAGAAACGTTGGACAAGTGCGATGCCAAACTGAAGGCTGTAAGAAATTGGGTTAAGGTCTCTAAAGCGATCTCCAACAAAACGCTCACTGAAAACCAGCTCCTTCAAGAGCTGAGGAATCAGCTTCAACTCAATGAAACGCAAGCAAAATACATCTTGAAGACGGAACTCGGTGTTCTTCGAAAGTCGAATGAAGCAGATCATCGTAAAGCGTACGAGAAAATCCAGAAACGCATAATCAAAGTCGAGAAAGAGCTGAAAAACATCGACGACGTGATCGAGAGAGAATTGGATGCTCTGTCGCCGTTCGTGGATGAGCGCAGGACCAAAATTCGAGAAGCGGGGCCGAATCTACGAGGAGGCACAGGCTCCAAAATGTGGTCTCATATTGTGGCGGAGAGAGGTTTCATAGATTACTCGGCTGAGATAATCAAACGGAAAGCCCGCCCCTACAGCTTCCTGGTGGACGCCACCAATGGTTTCTCTGTTGTGACAAAGGGCGGCACAGTGCGCCACTACACAGCCCTAGATGACGCTCAGGGCGATTCTACACTCCGAGACATCGTAGGGGCTGCCTCGATCTCAAAAAAGGCCCTTGTGCTCTTCCTAGCGAATGCAGATGCTCGTGGCGTAACTCTCCGGAACCCCCACAGGACGCTCACTGAATATGCAGCTTTCAGAACCAAGCATCCGATAGTATTTTCCTGCGGCTTGGGGAGAGGTGATAGGATTTGGGTTAGGGATTCTAATCGTACTGCCATGAGAATCATCTCCCCAGGCGACATTCGACCCAGCCAACGCGGGGGAGTGGGGAAAAAGACCTTCAAAGGCCGCAAGAAAGATCTGGAATACCTCCATGTGCCCCGTGGATTTTGGGTCCTGGATGAGTACGGACACGAGGTCGATGAAGATAGTTATCTCAGTAAGACCCGGGTTCTTGTGATCGGCCCGAAAGACAACTATTCTGTCTATGATGACGGCAAAAAGAAGATTTTGGATCTTGATGAAATTGCGGAAGAGTTGAAAAATGGTGCATCTTTTGCTTGGATTGCTCCTATTTAGCGATAACTTTCTCGATTTAGCTTCCTAGAGCTACAGAAGACTAAAGATCAATAAGAACGTTAACTTATCTGTGGGGAGGAGGCAGTTAATCGTGTCAGACATCCAGAATTGTCCTCATTGCAACAGTGATTCGCTGCAAAAAAGAGGCTTCACAAAATCAGAAGAGCCCAAGCAACAATATGTTTGTAACGAGTGCAAACGTTGGTTCTTGATATCGCTTGTAGAAGTCGCAGAAGATTCTCCTGAGTTTTTCCTGCCCAAATCCAAAATAGCGGAACTTGAGCGTAAAAAGCGCTTCTTCGTAACCTGTTCCCAAAACAACACTCCTGTCGATCCAAATTACTGGTCGGCAGTGCAACACTACATCAAAAAGAACAATTCAACCCTACTGATTCTCCCAATCAGATATCGCAACCCAACATCAGAATTCAATAAACAAGACGAAGATCCCGAGGTATGGTGGCCGGACGAAGTTCTTCCGTATCTTGTAGAGAACGTACTGAAGATCCACTCCGAGCTGTGGATCATGGGCCATATGCGAATTCAGGCCACTGCTGTGAATCCTCTTACTGGTTTGGAATCGATGAGCCAAGGAGCATCCGCAATCTACGGTCATGGCCAGCTCCAAATGAGAACCGTGCCCACACCTCAAAACGTGCTGCCCAAGATTCTACACACCACAGGAAGCTGTAGCGTCAAAAACTACAGCAGAAGTAAAGCCGGAGTAAAGGGGGAATTTCACCATACCTTGGGAGGCGTGGTCGTTGAGAAAAAGGGCAAGAAGTTCCATATGCGAGTCTGCAACTGGGATGGCGAATGCTTTTACGACCTAGAACACAAATTCACAGCAGAAGGGGTCGAAAAGGCCGGTCCTATAGAGGTTCTTGTTACTGGCGATGAACATTGCCTGTTCAGCTCGCCAGAAGTGCGGGACGCCACTTACATGAACGCAGACAGCATCGCGAAGACATTGAAGCCCAAGATAATCGTTCGACACGATGTCTTCGATAGTTACAGTATTTCACATCATCATCGTAAAAATCCAGTCACCAAGTTCGTTAAGTATCAAAGAGGTTTGGATAAGGTTGAAGACGAGCTATACAAAACACGAGATTATATTGACTCTACCACACCGCCGGGCGCGTTGAATGTCATTGTGGCCAGTAATCACAATGAGCATCTAATGCGGTGGCTGATGGAATCGGATTGGAAACTAGAACCCTGGAATGCCCTAATTTACCATTGGTTCTGGTACAATATGCTCGACAAGGCCGTTTTCAGCGAAAGCGGAGCTGAAACCGTGGATCCATTCGCTTTCTGGGCAGATGGAAAATTGACTTCGAATACGAAGTTCTTGAAAAGGGATGAGACATTCACCTCACAAGGCATTGAATTATCTATTCATGGAGACCTCGGGCCAAATGGTGCGAGGGGCTCAGCAGTTAGCTTGAACAAGATAGGCATCCGGTCTATCATTGGTCATAGCCATTCTCCAGGAATCGAAAAAGGCGTATTTCAAGTAGGTACTAGCACACCACTCAAACTGGAGTACAATCCGGGCCCTAGTAGTTGGTTGAACACCCATGCGATTGTATATCCGAACGGGAAAAGAGCCTTACTACACGTTATCGAAGGGGAATGGCGTGGATAAGCCTACGATGTACGAGGAAGAGGAAGATGAAATGGAAGATCTGATCAAGACTTTGGAGGATCTGCATCAGCCTGTGCCCGTTCCCGAGTTTTCGCACATCCAAAATCTGAATGTGAATCTCAACACTCGCGAGGTATTTGTGAGTGGCCTCGTCAGCGCAGACTTCGGAGATTGGTTCACTAGTGTCATTCGATACCTGGAGAGCAAATCCGATTCTCGCATAATTATTTGGATCAACACACCCGGTGGGGATGTACAATCCATGTTCACGTTCCATGATTTGGTTCGGGGAAGTACTTGCAAAGTCATCACGATCGGCACCGGCCAGGTCTGCTCTGCAGGTGTGCTAATGTTGGCTTGTGGTAACCGAAGACTGGTCACAGAATCCACTGTTCTTATGTCCCATCGCGGTGAGGACTCTATCACCGGTAATCTGGAACAGATGGAAGCTCAAATAACTGTCGCAAAATGGACTGAAGATCATTGGGCGGAGCTGATGAGCCGCTACAGCCCTGAGGTTGGGCCTGATGGCAAAGCACGAGATCAGCGTTACTGGTTCCAGCTCGGCAAGAAAACCACCGAATGGTGGAGAACCGGAGGAGAGGCCATCATAGCGGAAGGCCTAGCCGACGATATCTATCACGCCAGGAAATTGCTGAAAAAAGATTCTGAGGAAGATTCTAAAGAGGAGAAGATCCCCAAAAGCCCCACAGAAAGTCCTAATTAAGCCTAATTTTAGCCTAATTAGCCCTAATTTTCGACCCCTCTGTCCAGAATGTTGTAGAGATAGGGATCAGAGGACACATTGGGCGGATTATGTCTAGAATAGACTAAAGATATCTTAGGCAGCTTTTCTGCCACCCATCTTACCACTGCTGTCCGGCAGTGGGAATCGCGCCGGACAGTAACTCATCCCACAGTGCCGCCCGGGCACGCCTGCCCGGCGCGATTTTTGATTTGGTAGACTGGAAATCTAGACGCCAGTAATGTAGGTGTAGAATCCGATGAGGTTTGTGTTTCGATCGCTATTGACATGGCCCATCGCATCGCCGACTGGAACGTCACCAATATAGATCGAATAGCCATCGCCATTTTCAGGAACAGTTTCCCAACTATCCTGGATCTCGATCTCTGTTGAATCGTTTATTAGAATTCTGCGTCCTTGACCAGACCCCTCACCGGATGTAATAGTGAGCCAGCCTTGGTTACCACTACCGTACAATGTACCAAACGAAGCGCCTGAGTCTATCATAAAGGCGTCGCCGTTCTGGCTCCCCCCAGTATTCCCAGCGGACGTTAACGTACCTGATGTAGAAGAAGTGTGAAAAGGAGGCATAGTATTAGGGTCTAGTCGCGCATCTACAGCACGACCAATGAAAACCCCACCCCATCCCGATTGCATAGTGTTGTAACGCAGTTGCCAAGTTTGACCAGTGGCTGCATGACCTACAGTATTAAGCCCATTCAAAAAAGTTGGATAGTAACTTGTATCTTGTTGCCAAGGCGAATAGACCTTCTGAAGAGCGCCTGCGTCTTCAGACCAAGGACCTCCCCCTACTGTTGCATTCTCCAATCTGGCTTTGCCACCACCAGGGGAGCCTCCGTCCCCCAATTCGACCTCGCCTCCACGTATCAGAATGTTACCCAACACGATCTGAGTTTGCGTAGATCCGGTTAGATTTTGAGGCATCACTAAGGAAAGAGCTGTGTTGTATGATATGGCATTGTCATATACAGCAGCACCGGACGTTCCTGATGTTGCAGGATGTTTGGAAGTGCGTTGTGCCTGCGTCATACCTGTCCAAGATTCTTTTCGCAGTACTATAATGCGAGGGCGACGTATCATATTATCCAGATCACCGCCACTACCGCCATTTGAACCACTCATTAGACAACGAATCTCTGCAATGTGCAAACCTTCTGAGAGGTTTACAATCTCACAGTGCATGGCATTATTCCAGTAATTACGTTCTGGACTGTAGTTTGAACCAGTAGTGCCGTCGCTATATTTACCAGTGGGGCCTCCACCTACCTCCGCTCCGTCTAAGGTTGGGTACATCCAAATGCAGCGCCGGGCGAAGTCGTTTCTTAAATGCAGCTCACACGAGTACAGAAGCAAGTAATCACCGGAATCAGGTACGCTGAAAGTTAGCGAATGTTGTACAGAAGCACTAGATACTCCGTCAGGGAACGAAGATCTAAGTACACGACTAGTCTGGTTGCCTCCCCCGGTACCTGAGTTTAAGGCCGTGATAAGAGTCGTAGAATCGGAATTATTGATACTCTTGAAATAGTCGTACATCTCATTGGCAACACCTTGGCCTCCCCCAGTAGAATCAAGAGGGATCGCAATGATCGAACAAGCACCGAAATTGTATTTATCTGTGCCACCTGCTTTATCGTCAATGTCGCCCCTGATCTCGAATGGGGTCCCATCTCCTGTTATGACAGTGAATCCTATGGCTTGCGCACCATGCCAATGCTCGACGGAGCCGGTGCCTACATGACTAGACCAGTTTGCAACGGCCGAGCCCAGAGTTGTAGAGCCCATCATGGCTCTGACTGTGGTAAGTGCATTGAAGTCCAGAACCGCGTCTGTGTTAGCGCACTGCCCGCGATAAATGACAAGGTAGTCTACACCACTAACCGAATTAGCCGTCTGGCAGAGTAAGAGATCGTTCTGATTGTCGTCAATGAAATCTGCGTCATCTTGACCAGAAAAGTCTCCATCCGCTTGAATAGGATACTCCGCGAAGCTCTGCAAAACAGCCAGTGGCCCTGAATCTCCTGGAAAATACTCCTGGGGATCAGAAAACACAGTTCCCAGTAATAACCCTTTGCCCGCCATTGGATTAATCGTCGTCCGGTGCCGTTCCAGGTTCCCGGACACCTGACTTGTCGGTATTCCAATGGAGCATCGGAGCTAAGCCCTTGTTATCTTGGCCTGCTTCATCCTTGTTCTTGCTCTCAGGAAGCTGACTAAATCCTTCTTTCTCTTTCTTGCTCGCGCCACTCTGTGGTTGCATGTTACGGTCCTTGTCGGCCATCAGGGGCCTCCTCTTCTCCTTCGGGAATCTCCAAAGGGCCTACCGAAGCCCACTTATCCTTTCGAATTTCTTGAAGAGACATCCCAGCATTATTGAGTTTTCTCTGAGCCTGGATAATGTCGAAGCCGGTTCCACCGCACCACAACAAGGTCTCGCCAGTTTCAACATCCACTTTGGTTATCATCTGCATTAACTTTTCTCCACGTTGGGAAACACACTCCTAATGTGTTCCTCCATGATCTTACGGGTGTAATTGGCCATAGACAATTTACGATCCCTAGCAATCAGTTGCAAAGCATCCCGGTAGGGTCTCTTTAGCTTTAGCCCCACACCTATCTCGCGTTCTGTATCCGCCTCCACCTCGGCCCGTTTGAGTGCCCTACTACGGCATTCAAGCTGCGCAAGCTCTACACAACGAGTCTGAGCCTGCGGACCGGGGAAAGTTATCTGTAACGCCGTTCTTACCTCTCCCACACGTTTAGGGTTGCGCATCATTCGTGCGATCGTATGCATCGATTGATGACAACCAGGACACAACTTGACCAGATTATCCGGGGTGTTCTTGCCTCCCAAAGATTTAGGGACTTTGTGATGTTCGTTCACAAAATCCATGAAAAACTCTGTACTACAGATATAGCATTCAAACATGGTCTTACGCGACTTCGATAGCGCCCATCTTCAAAAGATCCAAAATGTTCGATTGCTTTACAGCATCCTTGTCCACATCCTTGCGGGCGAAAAGGTCAACGACATTACTATGAGCAATACGAACCGGGTTAACAGTAACGCTGGTCTTGTTACCGTCCTCATCTGTTTTGGCAACTGGGTTTCGAAATACAATAACCGCCTCACCCGAAGCGGTCTTGCGTACTTTGAGAACACCAGCAGCCAGTGATCTATTAAGTGCAGCAGACATTTCTTTCTCCTTTACTGTCCATAGGACACTTGTGCATACTGAGACTGTGCAAGAACATCTTCCCAATTAACAACATCAAGAATAAGATGGCCTTGCGAAATTGAGGCTTTGGCGATAGCGCCGCCTGCGGGTGCGGGAGTAGCGCCTGCTTTGGGAGATTCGCCCTTTCCTTGTGATGGCACAGCAATCGCGGCCCCTTGTGTGGCGCTGGCCATATTTGCTTCATGGACCGCCCTTTTGGCAGATCTCTCATCACTGAATTCTTGAAGATTCGTTGCTTGTGTCCACCCCATCTTCTTCGAATGCTCAAACTCCTGCTTCATCTTCTCTTCTGGAGTGGCAGCTTCACCAAAGCTTTGCCCGGGCATTAACGCTCTCTGAAGAGCAGTTTCTCCTCGCGCTAGTCGTCCAGCATCCACCAGTCCAAATGTAAGCTGTGAGACAGCATTAGAAGCACCTGCAGCGATTCTTTCAAGAGGCCCTATAGCATCTGCAGATCGCCCCATTATTTCAGCAGCGTTGCTCCAACCTTCTTTCCAAGCGAATGCCTGGGCAGTCATCACCGCAATGGGGCCAAGTGTCTTGGCCATTCCCCCAAGCCCTCTAGTCATTTTCCCGCCACCAAGGCCGCCGCTTATCATTTTCCCCAGAGCGCCACGCGACATTAATCCCGCAATAACGAGCCCGAGAGCCACAGGCATTTTAGTTAGAGCATCCCTAACGAGTCCGAGAACATTAGTCACGCCTAGGAACCACCCTACACCATCGCCTGAGACGTAATCTTTCCACTCAGGTTCGCCAGTCGTAATATCAGCATCGCCCATCGCCTTTTTAGCCGCGTCTACCGATCCTCCAGTGGCGTAGAATCTCCTGAGCATCCCCTCTCGACTCATAGTAGGATTGTCTCGAAGTTCTCTAATCAATGCTGACTGTTCGGGAGAGATTATGTCACCTGTGAAAAGCTTATCCGTGCCTCCACGCGCGATGGATTGTAGCTTATCTGCCATGAGGTTGGATTCAGCTTCCATTCGCAAAGCTCTATTAAAATCAACTCCCATAGCAAGTAGCTGCGATGGACCAGACAAAGCCATGACTCTCATGCTCTCTAACATGCTAGCGCTAAGAGCCGAAGAATTCTTAACGATATCTTGGAAGGCAAATAGGCCTTTGCCTGTCTGTAGCCTACCTTTTTCCATCATACTGACAATGAGTTCGCCTTCGGATCCAAATCTCTCAGTCATATTAGTGATCAAAGCTGCCCGAGCTTCAGCATCCCCCTCTGTCGCATTGTATTGCTTGATAAGCTCTTGGCGAAACTTGTCGATACCGACTATGTTGACCTGCCCTGCCATCTTGAGATTCGTGACAGCACTTTCAGTAGCAGCGGTGCGTGATTTGCCGAGAGCTAGCTGGGCCGAAATCTCGCGACCTAGAGATTCTATGACTACTCTGGTGTTCTGATTATAGAAGCCTGTGCTGTAGGCCAAAGTGTTTACAGCGTTGGCAAATTCCCGAGTGTTGACACTACCTTTACCAAACCGACCATTCAATTCGTGGGTCACTTTAGACATGGCAACAATGTTGTTCATTGTGGTGTCAACACTCTCGCCCAAGCGCTTGTATCCCTGATCCGCCAAATTAGCCATGTCAGTCATGCCAAGACCGCTCACACGAGCAAGCTTGGCCATTTCGAACCAGTTCGCTCGCAAACTGCCAGCTACTTCTACAGTGCCTCCAAATGTCTCGGTTAATTGAGCGAATGCCTTGTTAGAATCATCACCAGCGATGCCCATGGCAGATGCTTGAATCATGGCTAATCGCATTTGCATTGAGAACATGCCTGTGGTCTTGGCTAGGCCTCCAAAAGTTCGATCTGTTAACTGACCTGTTCTTGCCATGATGTCAAAACTCTTATTAGCATCACCGAATACAAGGGTAAGATCTTTCACAGCGGCGGCCAGCAGAGCTGGCCCCTTATGTCTAGCCAAATCATCCAGAACATTCTTTAAGCGACCTGCCGCACCACGATTTTCGTTAAACTCTCGCGCGGATTCCCTTTGCGCCTTGGTAGTTTTTTGGCGGATATCCGCCAGTTTGTTGTAGGCCTCGATGCGGTCTTCAAGAGTGGCATTCCCATCTCTCATGACTGCATTGAATGCTTTCTGTTCTGTCTTCAATCCCTTGAGGGCTTTTCTAGCTCCTTCGAGAGCGCGTGCATCGGCCATCTGGTTCCAGTTGCTGGCACCTTTCTTAACAGCCGCATTGATATTTTTCATACGCTTCTCGACATCCTTTAGGATACCGGCATCTTTAGCGCTATACGCAGGTAGAGCAGGAGAAGGCGCACGTCCTCCTTGTCCAGTTCCCGCTATACTGCGTAAGATATCAAGAGGTCCCGCCATTACTTCCTAGTTGCTCCTGCCAAGCCAGATTGACGAATAATTTCCATGAATTTTTCCTTAGGCAAATTCGCCATATTCACAATCTCCGTGCCCAAAGGAAGCGACATTCCTGTCTGCAGCCCATCACTAGCTGGAAGAGCTTCTTCAGTTCCCCGAGGAGAAGAGCCTGACTGTTTGTTCGCTTTTCCCTTCCCTAGCAACGCTTCGGGCAAATCTGGGTTCACTACTAGAGATAATGGGACAAAAACACGGCGATCTCGGCTTGGGGAGCCGCTAGGAGCCGATGTGAGCCTCTCCAACTCTTCCCTATCCCATACAGTGCCCATGTGAGCGCCGAAGCGGGCCCAATAATCATCATCTTTCTTCTTCAAATAATGAAATGCGAATATGAGATGTTCTTCGGGCAAGCTGTTGATGTAATTAAACTTCCACCCTGTATTGGCCATGACAAAGCCTCGGATCGCCAGTTCTGGATCATCTTCCGAAGCTTTTAAGGCAAAGGGATATTTTCTACAGCTTCCTCCTCATTCTCATTAACAGTAACACGACCCAAAAGACTCTTTAAAGAGCCCTTAGGATCAACGTTTTTGTTATAAGCATTCCACAGTTCTTCAGACAAGCTAGCGGTTGCTGATAAGTTTAAGAAATCCATGAAAGCAGTAGCGGCAATTGTTCGAACTCGAATGGGGGGATTCATGGGATCAAAAACAGCGCGTTCTTTACCCTCAACTATAACTTTCTCATCGTTTCCTAGAGGAACTTCAAACATTAGCCACAACGGAACTGAATCCACGGCGAGCACTGCAAAAGAAATCAAGGCAATTTGAAGATTGACTGTGTTCTCTCTTGGAGAGATTGATAAAGTATCCGCAAAACGCAGCGCAGATGTTACTGAAGCCGTGTCCAGTACCCTCAAAGTGAAAATATGCTCATTAATATTTATGTCTTCAAAAGGGATTTGATCGATGCCGAAGTCTTCTCGCAATCTTTTGAGCATAGGATGCTCATTGGATTCCGAAGACGGCATAACCGGAGTCTCGGGAATAGGAGCAGCAGCAGCAGGAGCAGCAGGAGCAGCAGGTTCTTCCGAGTACCGAGTTGCTAGGCTGGGGTCAATTTGAAGACCAGTGCCTTTCGGTTCTGGTTCTTCAGAGCGGTGTTCGGGTCGAGGAGGCGGAGCAGGAGTCGGTTCATCAGCTTTAGGAGGATTCTTGCGAACTCGTTGCATTCGCTCAGCCAAATAAGGATACTGCTGCATGGCTCCCTTACCTGCCTCACTACCTAAATTCTCCTCATGCTCTGCTTTCCTTTTGTGGTATTCGGGATTGTCCGCAGGTGGAAGCATCTGCGAAAGCGGGTTTTGATCGTCGTTTTGCTCGTCGTCAACCATAATTTTCTCCTAATCCAGGTTAATTTATTCGTGCTAATTTTCAGATTTGTAAACAAGATCCTCTTTAACCACCGCGTATAGATCGTTCGCGAGTCCGATAATTTCGAAACGATTCTTCGACAGAATTAATCTTGTGTATCTACCATCAGCCGTGACAGAGAACAAGATCATGCTAGTGAGACGACCAGAGACTATCTGTTCCCTCACCTCTTCCAATCCCTGCAGAGCTTCTTCACAAGAATCTTGTGGCTTGGAAGTATCCTTACCGCCTTTAACCAAGTGCAGAATTTCGCCGCCTTGATCTAGTGTATCGTTGTCATCGCCCACTTTCGACTCCCTCCTGACAAAGACAAATCCGTCCCAAAAGAATCCAGCATCAATCCTACGTCGTCTCTATCGCAAACTCCATGAGAGAGCAATGCATCATCTGTAAACAAGATCCAAGTGCAACCACTAGCTACGAGGTTCACGAGACAATAATAGCTCAATACCTCAGCATTCTCAATCACAGGAAGAACGTAGAGTAGGCTATTTACCATAGTACTTTAGTGTAGATTACTAAATCTGTCCTAGGCCTGGCAGAGGAAGGTTATCCCAATTGAATTTATCTAGCGTGCTCATGGGATCCGCACTTTCGTCGCCTTCCACACCACGACCAGCTCCTTCTTTCTTCTTAGCTTTTTCTGCAGCCCCAGGAGGGGGAGGAGGGAGTTTCGATATAGGCTTGGTGATGCCGGGCTGCCCGGTAATTAGACGAGCAGCAGAAGCGAAGCCTGCACTCGTATCGCGAGCTGTTCCATCTTCAGAGTGATCTATAGCGTCGTCGTGTTCGCCCGGAGCGCTAGTCAAAGAATCCGGGAGAGTGATATCGTTTGCTGCGGAAACCAGAGCACACGCAGGAGCTGCGCAAGCACACCCTTGCGACATTCGTGTGGCACAACTTTCATAAGCAGAAGCGGTCGCAACCAGAGCACACGCAGGAGCTGCGCAAGCACACCCTTGCGACATTCGTGTGGCACAACTTTCGTAAGATGAAAGCGCCCAGTTCAAATAGCGCACTAAAGTCTCGCCAGTGGTGGCTGTCTCATCACTTTCGGACTCGGATTCGTCACCCTCATCTTTGGATCCAAACGGAGGAGCGGCTCCATCGAAAGGAAGATCCGCTATGACCCAATTGAGTGCAAAAGACATTTCTCGCTCCCTTTAGGAAACTGTTATCCAGCTACTCGAATACGGCTAACATAAGCCAATTCGCATTCCACCGTGACGATAGCATCGCCACCGGCTTCCCAATTGTTGTTATTCTTGGTCTGGAACCAGCAACCGCTGTATTGCCAGAGCTTGTTCAGTTCGGTGCCCCGGAACAGATATTCTTGAGTGACCCAAGGTCGAGTCTGGTCCATTAGATCATCAAAGACCGCGCCGAAACCAAGTGCTAGTTCAAGCTCTTGATTCCAGACTTCGGTTCGGGCGAAGGCAATGGTATATCCAGTAGCCTGACCCGGCACGTAATCGATCGGACGGCCCCATGTAACATGAGACAACTCACGAATGTGGTTTCCCTCGCGCGTGTAGGCGTTGGGTTGCCAAGAAGTGATACGACCAACGATATTACCGTCTACTACGATCGAAAGACCATGATAAGTCTTGGTCGTAGGCGTACCAGCCGCAGTTTGCTCAATAGGCTGCACGGTCACATCGAATGCATTAGTTCCGAAAGGCGAAGGGTTCGGCACTGTTTTTACTCCCTCTTAATCGAAGAGATTACGCTCCGTACTCGGCGCGTAGAGCCCTAGCGAGCGTATACTCCCCATGACTTTCCAAGGCAGCAGCGGCCTGCTTTACCTGAGCAAGCATATCGCTCTTAGGCGCAGGGCCGCGCTCTGTTGGATTGTCCAAGAAGGGATCGCGCCTCGTCTGGTAGTCGCTCTCCGGCACGTTCTCGCCGAAATCTCCTACCTTGAAGTCTTCCTCGCCGTTGACGCCAAAACCGAAGAATTTCTTCAGAAGATCCTTCCCTTCGGGGGATAGATCTGTCTGCTTCGAAATAACCTCGTAGATCTGCGCGGCTAGGGCGTGCCTACCCACCTTCTCCGAATCGAGATGGGCGGCAATCCTGAATAGTGTTACTAGACGGCTACCTTGCATTGCTTAGCTCCTCATAGAATTACGGGCTACCTGAACCGATGCCGAAATCGTTTGTATTCACCGTAAAGAGTCCAAATACTCTCTTGATCGGGAGTCGCAAGAAATAGGCGTAGAACATATGGTACATGGTCGGATCGGCCGTGTCTCTAAAGACTACGATGTCCGCATTCGGGTTGAACTTCCGAACATTGCCTTGATCGTCTTCATACTGACCAGTAATGCCTCGACCAAGAAGACCAAGAAGAATGCCAGATAGTGTTGCCTTGATGATACCGACACCAGCCTCAGCACTAGGAACGACCAACGAAATAACAGAATTAGCCATCTCTCTACGAATGACCTTGGTCACGAACTGCTTCTGAGTCATGGCCGAGATCAAATAGAAGTCAGCAGAGAGCGTATCGACTGTGGTATCTTCCTCAATGCGAATGACGCCATTGCCCAGATCAGTGAAGTACACAAGAGCGGAATCTCCAAGGAGGACGTTCTGCTTGTCAGTGTATGTTTGAACCGACTGGAAGCCGGAAATATTCTTCTTCAAAACAGTATTCGCCGGATCTCCGAAACTGTCCGTCAAAGAAGCCAGAGCCGCAGCAACGAAAGAACCATCGACTGTTACTTCTACCGTATCTCCTGATTGTAGAACCACATTAAGCGTAGCAGAAGTAGGGGCCACCAAAATCCGAGTACCGTGAGAAGGAGATTGTCCAAAGACTCGTAACGTCTTGTCGGCAATGTATCTCAAAGTGTCTGAAGTCTGGCGGTCGCCGATCGGAGTGCCGATTGGAGTACCAAACCAATCCAAAGACTCGCGCCGCTCGAACGGATCGTTGGCCCGCTCATTAACAGCAAGCTGATCTGTCCAAGCATCTTGCCTAGAGAGAACTATGCGATCTGTAATGCCGCTAACATCCTCTGAGGCTAGCAAGGCTTCCTTGAAGTCCGTCTGTTGATACACGCCATCGTCATCAGCATCCAGTACTTGCACATAGTAAGCACCGAACACATTGTTGTCGAAAGCAAGCTCATTAACGATATGCAGATGATTGCTCACAGTAGCAGGACCCAAGAGGGTACGACCATCATCGCGATCGAGCACCAAAATCGGGTTATTGTACAGCTCAGCACCCCGCAAGAAGTTTCCTGTGAAGAAATAGAGCTGGCCAGGATCGGGCTCATCGCCGCGAGTCCTGTAATCGACAGTGAAAGGCTCCGTTGGAGGAACAGGAAGCGCCACAAAGGGGCTAGCTGGGATTTCGACCGAAGCAACAGGAGTATTGTCAGAGGTGATCGTGATTTCTATTGTGGTCTCTACAGGAATCTCTTCAATGATAATGTAGTTCTGTCCAGCGGTGCCTGTAACGGTACCATTAATATCCACGATGATATCAGCAACCTCGAATTCCTGCTCGCGTTGCTGCTCCAGTGACCAATCAATCAGACCTTCGTCAATCGCACTGAAAGTGAACTTGTCGCCGCTCACATGGCGATTACCGGCGACTCGCGCCCGCTGCATGTTTCGGAACGCCAGCTTGACGTTATCAGGGAGCAGGTAGTGGCCGGTCTCGTCGTCATCGTAGTCACTCGTAGACGTGACTGTATAGCTTCCGAAACTGCCCTCGGGCGTGTCTGTATTGAACTCTCCAGTCACAGCACCTGTCGATACACTCGGATTCGAGACTGCGCCATGAGTCAGCTCGTAGCTCCGGTTGTCTTTACCAGTGTAATACAAGCGGGGAGCGTTTGCTATGAAAGCAAACTCGTCTCCAACCACGAAGTTTGAAGCTCCGAAGTCAATGTCTATATCCACACCGAAAGCAAGAGTTTGAGCTAAGGAAGCTGGAGTTGCTTCGCTAACTGTGAAACTTCCATTCGGGCCAATCTCGATGAAAGAGGACCAAGCAAAGGTAACACTTCGGCTCGGAGAAGAACCGGCAATGCCGACTACTCTGAGCGAGAAGCCTGTGTTGAAATCACGATCAAATACCGTACTGGAAGCTATTTGAACCGAACCCGTGCCCCCATTCAGATCTCCAACAACTACGCCAGTTGTTGCAGCGAACTGATTCGTGTTGTTGTAACGATCGTCCTTCTCTACCAAACCGGGGCCGAAGCCCATGAAGGTGAAGTCGTCAGAAACAGCGAAGTTCTCGGGAGAGCCCTCGCCAGGGAAGAAGAAATCAAGCTTGATGCCAAGTTCGACCTCCACATCAAATTGTACTACACCTCCGGCTGGAGGATCAGAGTGACCAAGCTCGTAAACGATAATCGTGGGCGCAGACTCAAGCACATTTAGCGGACGAGGAGGCAAAGCATCATTACCGCCACTAATCGGTATGCTGGTGTAGGTGAATTCAGCTACACGATCTCCACCAAGAATGGTTCCAGTAGCCGAAATGCATTCGAAATCGTAGTATCTATTGTAATTGTGACTGAATACCGAAGAGGAGGACTGAGTGATTACACCAGCACCAGTGTTGCCTGGATCAGCAACAGGCGCTTCTAGAACAGAATCAATGTTGGTGTTACCAGAGTCCAGAAGAACGTCTGTGATATCTGTGACAATCAAGAAGTCTTCAAACTCCTTGAACTGCGGCGAGTCTTCAGCCAGGCCAACATTGACGACTTCGCGAAGTTCCTCCACCGGAATGATATCATTGGGAGTTCGTTCTTGCGACTGATAGTCGAGGAAGTAAGTGGCCGTCGAATCGAATGCCTCAAGAGAGATGGTTACTTCATCATAGATCTCGCTATCATCTACACTTGAAGTGAAGTCCCAGAAGTCTGAGCGGACTACAGTGCCGTCTTGCTTACGAAGTTGAATACCAGGAGCGTTTTGATCCTGATCTGCATTGTAATCAAGAACTGCTATGTGTGGCGATAGCGAAGTGAAAGTAACCTGCTCATCAAATACGAATGCTCTGCGAATTGCGATGTTCTTGCCTACCGCCAGCCGGTTGCCTACACCAATGAAGGCTGGTAGACGAGCGTCTGCCGTAAGATTGACAGGTCGCGGAACAATGAGCTGCCCGATGTATACTCCGGGCGGGACATATCGCGTGTTTACCAATCTGAACGTAGGGTTGGCCATGAAAGTCCCCTCATAGAGCCTGGAATTCTTCTAATTCAGCGCCCGGATCTATCCGTTCGGCGATATAAATCTGCTCTTCCTAAGATATAAGACCTCGCCAACAGTTAGAGAATCACTTCTACTGCTTTCGAAGCAACCACCTCAGGTGCCAGCGCGGCTCCGCTAGACTGGACCTCTCGGCGATCTTGCACTTGAATCTCAAATGATCCGAGACGCCGAGCGGTCACAAATAGCGTCTCGGGATCAAAAGTTGCTACGTTTCCATCAGATAACACTATCCTCTGTCTATTTTGAAGCTGCGTCACTCGTATCTGATTGATTTCATTGAGTTTTACCTGCTCTGGAAACTCGATAATTGGTGGCATGTCTCCAGAAAGGTCAGCAACGCCTGTTTGGGGGGTAGCAGGGAAGGCTACCTGAGCCATTTCCTGCTTCAAAAGGATGCGATCCTCGAATTGTACTAGAAGGTCGATCGTCATCGCCCAGACGGAATCCTTAGGATCATCGTTGATCGCGCTATTTGTCGTAGGCGAGGGAGTAAAGGTCATTGGCAGCCTAACTTCCCAAGTATCGCCTTTGTCGTCGCGCCCAGTAATGCGCGTTCCTCCACTAATATTGCGTAGAGGGCCAAAAACCAATGTCAGAAACGATCCCAAAGCATCTGCAGACTCTTGATCGCCTGCGGCAGCGATAATGGAAATGGGGATGTTATAGGTCAGCGGAAACTGTCCTTGCCAGAACATAGGCTGACCAAGATCGCCCCGTTCGCCAATATGAGTGGCATTATCTAAGACGTTCAGCCCAGGATCCACCCATTCCATGCCACTATCTATGATCAAAATGCACGGAAGCTGTTCTCTAATGTCATTAAAATATCGAGCGAGCTGAGTCGGGCGCAGAGTTGTATCGGTGGTGAGAGTGTTCTTATCCGTGATAAAAAGCTGAGACAGCGAACCAACAGCTTCCGTGATGGAGCGCCTCACTCCATCTGTGTTTAGGAACTGCTCAATGTAATGCTGAAGGGCTTGCTTTGTGATCGACTTGATACGATCGTGGCTTGCCTGGGATATGGCTTCTTGTACGGACTTAGGAGCGGCCCGGAAAATATATCCGTCTTTCGGAGGGGTATCTGCCATTGCGTTATCTCGTTGGAGCTGCGTCTTACTTAAAAGAAGGCACTATCAATAGATTCCGAGGATCTGGAATCTCCCTGTTCTGTTCCTTAGCAATTCTCTTGACTTCTGGAAGTAACGCCGCCATGCGCCCCATGATCTCCTCTGATGTCAAAGCCCCCTCTGGGACAATAGGAGTCAAGTCCTCTGCAAAGCGCCACTCTGGGTAAATTACTGGCGGGTCGAATTTCCAGACGGCTGAGCCGTTATGAGCTTCTTGAAGAAGAACAGTCTCTTCGCCATCGTAGAAATACTTAACATTACGAGGTCGTTTAGTTATGTCAGTGTCATAAGATTCTTTCTCGCACTTCTCACAAAGAATCCTAGGACAGTCGTGGCCGTCGATCTTTCTACTAAAGTCGGGCGAGTAAGGACCGTGATTACTGCAGCGGTAGGGGCTATCGCTTCTCTTCATCACACTTTTCCGACGTTAGCAATGCATTGGCCTTCTGTAGGGCTGTCCTTTTCAGAGGCCATTTTCCAATGAACTTCTGTCCCATGTAGAGTTCCCAATTTCCATCCACAGCGTCAATGCGTACACGCTTGCCATTTCTACAAGTGCCTTCGTAGCGTCCTTTTCTTAGACGCCTCATCATTCGCTCAGGGGCGGCTTGGACTTTCCAATTGAGCTGCTCTACGAGCATGCTATCTCCTCAGCCGCTCAGGTTATCAATACCTTGTTGAAGCGCTGTTTGCGCGTAGTTCAACAGAACTTTCCGCTCGCAATGAGATTCTGAACCCATTTCGTCCCTATGGGAACGTAAATTCTCCACTAACCAGCGAATATCCTTCCTCTTATTTGCTGGGACTTTTAGCCGGGCACCTAAGGCTTCTATTTCCTGGATCAAAGTGTTTCCAGCAGGTCTCACATCCCATTTTAGGTCACGAATATCCATTTCAGTTCTCCTAGTCCCTGATATTCCAAAGATAATCAGCAAATTCCTTGTGATTTTACGAAACGAAGACCCGTCGAACAGGATCGCCTACCGTTACTTGTGGAGTAAAGTCGTACCCCTCCTGATAGAAAACACCTGCTGCATATGGACGAAATGCTATCACATCACCCACAGCTAAATCTTCCTGTACGAACGTCATACAAAACTCCATACTGACCCCGACTAGAAGACTTTGCCTGAAACTAATCGTATTCGTTGTACCCCCGGAAACAGGACTTCCCCCACCAACACAGCAGCCATTAGGATCGTCATCGAGGAAGCTTCCGACCCATAATTTCTCCTCTTCTGAATATGTACTGACACTGTGTGTCCTATGTTCATAATGTCTGCTCTGGGAACTGACGATATGTGAAGTATTCTCGAATACTGGCGAAAACGCACTGCCATTCCTTGTGTAATACAAACCGTGACGGTTAAAACCTCCAGGCCGGACAATATTTGACCTATCTACTCCAATTCTCAGTCTGAAGTTTCCTCCGTTGATAGGCCAAGTTATGTTCGTGTTAACGTCTGCCAGCCAGGTTGCACCGCCCTGCGATTCGTCCAGATCCACAGATCCATCATCGTATCTCCATCTTGTAAGTCCTGTATGGAGACTATTGCCTAAGTGGATACCCATGATAGTGCCTTAGTGATAGTATTTCCCATGACCATAATGTGTCTCTTCCATCACTCTCTCATCATACATTCTGTGTCGAGCCATCTGAGTCCATTTGTACTCGTTAGCAGGGCCTCCTTCACCATTAACGTAATAAATTTCTTTGTTATACAGCGTGTCAGTATATCGCTGGAAACGACCACTCTCTACATCAGCTAAGTCCTGACCGCCACAGATGCTCTTGTCAGTTCGGGCCTCCTGCTTAATCTCCCAGAACTTGTCTGTAGTCAGAGTTCGACCGTGCATGATGCAGCGAATATCTGGAAGACAATTCACCGTGACATCTAGCAATCCATCGACCCCAACCCCAATCCACTGTTGATTCTCGGTGCTGAACCAGTAGTGGTATTCTTCGAGAACTTCTCGCATGGTGTTATTCTGAAATTCTTGGATGATGGAATGAACACCGACGCGCTTTGCGGGAGGGATATGCCGTGGATCACCATTAGGAGCAACAGCCTTCCACAACAAACTCGTCCCGTCTGTGTAGAAAATTTTGTATTTTGCAGACATTTTATATCCTTTCTTTTAGTCCTCAGTGTACCTAACAGTTAGATGCAGTTCAGGGGTAGTGCCGTCTCGTTCCGAAGTCTCAACCCAAACGAAGGAATTTGCTGGGATTGTTGGATCGTCGTCAAGAGCTAGATTGTCTCCAGTTGTTATGGACGTTACAGTTTGAGTGTAGACTGCTTGGTTCCCAGTGGCATTTCGATCGGTATTATGAAGGATAGAAACAGTTATCGTGGGGAAAGAGGAACCGTTTGCGAGCACGCCTTCTACTGCAACTACAGTTATCGGTATGTTAGTAAAGAACCAACTAACGTCTTCATCATTGGTTGGCTGTTCAAGCGTAATGCTCTTAAATCTCGACTGTAAACCTATTCCAGTGGGTCCTGTTTCTCCAGTGGCTCCAGTACCTCCGTCAGTAGCACCTGACGGCCCTGTTATTCCGGTTTCTCCAGTGGATCCAATGGATCCAGTTGGTCCCGTATTTCCGTCAGTAGCACCTAATGGACCAGTTACTCCAGTTTCTCCAGTGGATCCAGTTGGTCCCGTATTTCCGTCAGTAGCACCAGTGGGTCCTGTTTCTCCAGTGGCTCCAGTGAGTCCAGTTTTTCCTGTCGCTCCAGTTTTACCGGTGAGTCCAGTAAGACCAGTTGCTCCAGTACCTCCAGTATTTCCATCAGTTGAACCTGATGCCCCTGTTATTCCGGTTTCTCCTGTGGATCCAGTTGGTCCCGTATTTCCGTCAGTAGCCCCTGATGGACCTGTTACTCCAGTTTCTCCGGTGGCCCCAGTTTCTCCAGTTACTCCTCTTCCTCCGGTTAGACCAGTAGCTCCGGTGGGTCCCGTACTTCCATCAGTAGCACCTGTTTCCCCGGTCTGGCCAATGGCTCCAGCTTCTCCCGCACCAGTGACTCCAGTTTCTCCAGTTTTACCAGTGAGCCCAGTAAGACCAGTGAGTCCAGTTGCTCCAGTTGCTCCAGTTGCTCCAGTTGCTCCAGTTGCTCCAGTTGCTCCAGTTTCTCCAGTTTTACCAGTGAGCCCAGTGAGCCCAGTGAGCCCAGTGAGCCCAGTGAGCCCAGTTTTACCAGTGAATCCTGTTAGGCCAGTAAGACCGGTGAGGCCAGTTGCTCCAGTTGCTCCAGTGAGGCCAGTTGCTCCAGTTTCTCCAGTTTTGCCAGTAAGACCTGTGAGGCCAGTGTTCCCTGCTCCTGTCTGTCCAATGGTTCCGGTCTCTCCAGTAGCGCCAGTATTCCCGGCTCCTGTCTCTCCAGTAGCACCAGTATTCCCGGCTCCAGTTTGCCCCGTGGCTCCTGTTAAGCCAGTGGCTCCTATTTGTCCAGCGGCCCCTGTTTCACCAGTAGCGCCAGTATTCCCGGCTCCAGTTTGCCCCGTGGCACCAGTGCCACCAGTCTGCCCCGTAACTCCAGTTTCACCAGTAATTCCTTGGGGCCCTCCTCCTGGACCTGTGGCTCCAGTTTCTCCAACAAATCCGGTTTCCCCGGTGGCCCCGGTGGCCCCGTCAGTGGCTCCAGTGTCTCCATCCTTACCAGTAGGACCAGTAGGACCAGTTGCTCCGTCAGTTGCGCCAGCAGGACCAGCGGACCCAGCGGGGCCTGTGGGGCCAGTGGAGCCAGTGGCTCCATCAGTGGCACCTGTAGCTCCAATAGCTCCGGTTTCGCCAGTAGATGCGCCAGGAGGACCGGCGGGACCTGTGGATCCTGTCTCTCCTTGAGGACCACCAGAGGGACCGGGGCAACCAGTGTTTCCAGTGGATCCAGTTCCACCTGTGAGGCCTGTAGCACCAACAAGACCTACACCTGGAGAACCTGTAGAGCCTGTGATGCCAGCAGTTCCAGAAATTCCTGTAACTCCAGGGGTTCCAGTAGCTCCACAAGGCCCAGCAGGACCAGTTGATCCTGTAGCACCATCAGTGGCTCCAGTTGCTCCGACTTCACCAGTAAGGCCAGTAGGGCCTACAGGACCACCGGACGGACCGGTAGCGCCGGTAATACCTGTCTCACCGGTAGCGCCAGTTGCTCCAGAGGGCCCGGTGACAATTTCTTCACCATCACCAGAGATTACCTGATCCGCTTCCACTTCTAGCGCATGCTCTTCTGTGTCGTACGGTCCGCCCGGATCGTGAGGCATTACCTGCTCCAGTTAACTATACTCAAAATGCCGATTGAAATCAGCGAACCGTTCCATGATGGTCTTAGCTAGATCGTCCGATACGAAGTTCTTCCATTCCTCAGGATCAGACTGCTCAACCTTCCCGCTGCCTTGGTGGGGGTATTTATGTAGATAGAAGCCATCGGGATCGGTAGCTGTGTTTTTAACATTATCGAAATCATGCTCGAACAAATCCTCTCCCAAAAACTTGTAGATACCGGTCATGTAGTTCGAAGGATTTTTCGCGAAATCCTCGAACCTGATGAATAGAACATTTTTGTGCTTCCGTCGGATGATATCTTCAATACCTATTATCGGGCCACCTACAACACCCTCAGGACCGAACATCAAATCCGCTCGCGTGTACAGCGTCTTGCTCTTCAAATCTTGAGCATCATCCAATAAAGGAAATTTACGATGTTGCTTCTCGATACTAGCGAACACATTTCGCAAGTCCCTAACCATCACCAGAGCTTTGGCCTCTGGGAATAGTTTGTGGAGCATTAGAACATTGTTAGACCAGCCCCGAGATTTATCGAACACTAGCTTATCTGATTTGTGCCACGCCTCGACGTAGGCCCGCATGGTCCTGAGCATCTTCTGTTCAGTAGCTTCTCTGTCACGGTTCAGTTCGTTCTTGACATCAATAGAACCTGTCCAAGAGTGTGTGATTTGAGACAGGAACATCGGCAATTCAGATGTGGAGGTTGCCAAAAATCCAGGGTTTTGATTCAGAATGTTACACAGCAGAGTGCTGCCAGATCTCGGCAAGCCGGTAATTACGTGCATGCTTTCTCCTAAGCCTTCAGTTCGTTTTTCAATTCTGTTGCTCGATTGATATGAGCTTGGCATTTATTTCTATTTTCGAGAAGCTCTTCTATTCTGCTAGTCAGACGAGCTATACGCTCAGTACCACGAGTAATAATAGCATCTAACCGAGAGCTAGGCATTTCTCGGATCAGTCTGCCATCTACCACTGAGATCTCATCCAAATTTCGTATTTCAGGCATCTCTTCTCCTTATTGATAAAGTGCTACAACATCTACATCGTGGTCGTGAGCGGGGTTTCCAGTGATTGTGTGGACCAGCCTTACTCTAACCTCACCAGCATCGTCACCAGTACCTATGTAATTTGTGTCATCTGGAACAAAGAAATCGCAATTATTTATATCTGCTGCAAGTGTTCCTGTTGATGTATGATGTGCATAAAAATGAAAATTATCCCAAGCCGACGAATTCCAGTTCCACATCTGAACAGTTATTCCGGCATGTGGAGCAGAACCATTATAATATGCACCTACATTCACCCAATTGAAAGCTGTTACACTTACAAAATCAATTATCAAGGCCATCCCTGGCGTTGTTGCTGTTTCATCTATATGATAAAAATTACCATCAAATCTTGTTTGTAAATCTGTAACATCTCCAACACCTCCACCCTCTGTTAGAGTAATTGAATTAGCAATAATTTTTGTCCAACCTATTCTTGCAGTTCCTACCTGAGTAATTGTCCCATCAACTGCAACTTGAGTATAATTTGTATCAAAGTCACCAACCCTCAACACATCTGCGCTGGCATCAACTACTAGGAAGTTGTCTTCTGATGTGGTCTCAACTCGGAAATCGTCCTCAGCAGCACCGCCACTAGCGTCATTTACTATCAGACCTTTATCGAATCTGCTCTGTGCAGCAGGCTTTAGATGAACGCCTGTTCCTACTTGCAGTGAGTTTTCTACAGCGTTAGTTCCTTCTCCGAATTGAGCAGCGTTACTTGCTGAAGCAATAATTGATGCCGTATTTGCATTACCGTGAGCAAAAGAACCTCTCCCTGTTGCGTTAATTCCGTAAATTGATCCTAACTTTGTTACACCCTGAGCAAACGAACCCCAACCAGACGCAATAATGTCTCCTGATCCAGCAGAATTACCCTGAGCAAACGCTCCAGTTCCCGTTGCTTCAATGTGTCCGCCGTAAGCTATCCCCTGTGCAAATGAACCATATGAAGATGATAAAATATGTGAAGCTCCGTAGTTTTGCGTTCCTGCCCAACCCTGAGCAAAATTACCACCGTAAGTTGCTTTGATGTAATTACTACCCGATGATGGAGAGTAACCATAAAAATTACCAACATAACCTTGGGCAAAAGAACCATTACCATCAGCAATTATTTGTCCTTCAACACAAAATCCTTGAGCAAAAGCACCTCCCCACACGTCAGCATAAATAGAAGTGCTACCACCCGAGTGAATGTTCCCTCCATCTCCCACGTACCCTTGAGCAAAATTACCAATTGCATACAGTCCAACATCCCCAGAAACAATTGATGAACCCGCCTTAGCAAACCCCAGAGCAGAACTACCTGATGTAAGAGCTTCAATGTTTGAAGCCCCTGCACTGGTGCCCCAGGAGTATCCCATAGCGACCGAACCTATACCTGTTGCTAAAAGTGTTGCTGTTCCGCTTTGTGCTCTTACAACTCCGTGGGCAAACGACCCGGCCCCATAAGCAGTGAGATATCCCTTAGCGTCCTGGTTCGCGGCTACCTTGCCTTGAGCAAACGCTCCTTGCCCTGCTGCGAGTAAGTAAGCGTGCCCTCCATTAGCACTTGGCAGGGTAATCCCTTGAACAAATGAACCAAGACCGGACGCAACAATGGATGAAGGATGCTCTTCGGATTTACAGTATCCTTGAGCAAACGCGCCTTTATTAGAGGCGGCAATCAAAGATGTTGGTGTTCCGCCTCCTCCTGTATTCTCCAGTGTGTATCCTGAAGCAAACGCTCCAACAGCAGTTGATTTAATATCTCCCGAATTAGCATAACCTATGACGCCACTGCCTTTAGCAGAAGCCTCTATAGTATGTCCTGAATTAACAACTCCGACTAACAAAGCACCGTCTGCGGATAGAGTCTTAGTTCCATCGCCGCCCGATGCTTCCAGTCTGGCAGTCTTCAAATGTCCGGTGGTGGAATCGAATTGAAGATTATCTCCTGTTTTGGGGTCGGTTTGCCCGGTAGGTTGGGTAACGAACACAGGGAAACAAGTAGTGTCTGCGCTTTCGTCCTCTACTACAAAAGGTCCGGTGCCTCCAGTTTCGCCCGTCTGACCGGTGAGGCCAGTGGCTCCAGTCTCCCCAGTCTGACCGGTGAGGCCAGTGGCTCCAGGGGCTCCAGTTTCACCGGTCTGGCCAGTTTTGCCAGTGGCTCCAGTTTCTCCAGTGTTCCCTGCTCCAGTTTGACCAGTTGTTCCCGTTTCACCGGTAGCACCAGTAGGTCCAGCATCTCCCCTACGTACAACAAAAAGAATTATCTTCTGATTGTTTGAGAAATCTATACCTGATTCTTCAAGGAAAGTCACACCAAATTTGAAGAAACCTGTTTCATCAGAGGCAGAAGTTAGCAAATAGTCCTTGTATTGTGCAGCATCATTCTCACGTTGCAGCCTAAGGAAATCGCCCGACTCTATCAAAAGTAGAAATGCTGAAATATCTGTACTGTTACGATCAAAATCGTCTATAGCCATCTCAGTGGCTAGATTCATAGTGGCGTTATTGACACGGATCTTGTTAGAACCTGGATCACTCGTTGTATCAGTACTCGTGTCGAAGTTGTACGGGAAACCTGTTAGTAACGAACCTGGACTGCCTGTGACACCAGTCTCTCCCGTCTTGCCAGTAAGCCCAGTGAGTCCCGTTAGGCCAGTAAGACCAGTGAGTCCCGTTAGGCCAGTAAGACCGGTGAGGCCAGTTGCTCCAGTGAAGCCGGTTGCTCCAGTTGCTCCAGTCTCTCCAGTTTTGCCAGTAAGACCGGTGAGGCCAGTTGCTCCAGTCTCTCCAGTTTTGCCAGTAAGACCTGTTAGGCCAGTGAGGCCAGTGCGGCCAGTTGCTCCAGTCTCTCCAGTAAGACCAGTAAGACCGGTGAGGCCAGTACCGGTTGCTCCAGTCTCTCCAGTTTTGCCAGTAAGACCTGTTAGGCCAGTTGCTCCAGTCTCTCCAGTTTTGCCAGTAAGACCGGTGAGGCCAGTAAGACCGGTGAGGCCAGTTGCTCCAGTCTCTCCAGTTTTGCCAGTAAGACCGGTGAGGCCAGTAAGACCGGTGAGGCCAGTTGCTCCAGTTTCTCCAGTTTTGCCAGTAAGACCGGTGAGGCCAGTTGCTCCAGTCTCTCCAGTAAGACCGGGGAGACCAGTAAGACCGGTGAGACCGGTGAGACCGGTGAGACCGGTGAGACCGGTGAGACCGGTGAGACCGGTTGCTCCAGTCTCTCCAGTTTTGCCAGTGAGTCCCGTTAGGCCAGCGAGGCCAGTCTCTCCAATGGCTCCAGTAACTCCAGTGAAGCCGGTTTCTCCAGTGGGGCCCGTGTTAGCCGTCTGACCAGTAGCACCAGTTTCTCCAGTAGCTCCAGTTGCTCCGGTTTCTCCAGTGGGGCCCGTGTTAGCCGTCTGACCAGTAGCACCAGTTTCTCCCATAACACCTGTCTGGCCTGTCTGGCCTATCTGTCCTGCTCCTGTCTGGCCAGTTCCGCCAGTTCCACCGGTCTCGCCAGTGGAACCTGTGGATCCATCAGTTGCTCCAGTAGAGCCTATTGCACCTGTGGCACCTTTTTCGCCAGCACCAGTAGCACCAGTGTCTCCATCCTTGCCAGTAGGACCGGTAGTCCCTGTCGCGCCGTCAGTTGCGCCAGCAGGACCAGCCGCGCCAGCAGGGCCCGTAGGCCCTGTGGAACCTGTGGATCCATCGGTGGCACCAGGAGGACCAGTGGCTCCAGTTTCCCCAGTGGGTGCGCCAGGAGGACCGGCGGGACCTGTGGATCCTGTCTCTCCTTGAGGACCACCAGAGGGACCAGGGCAGCCAGTGTTTCCAGTGGATCCAGTTCCACCTGTGAGGCCTGTGAAACCTACAATTCCAACTCCCGGCTCTCCAGTAGCGCCAGTGGGACCTGTCGCACCGTCAGTAGCACCTGTGGCACCTGTGGCACCTGTGATACCAGTTTCTCCTTGAGGACCACCAGCGGGACCTGTAGGTCCGGTTTCACCGGTGGGTGCGCCAGGGCAGCCAGTGTTTCCAGTGATTCCCGCTATACCTGTCGAGCCTGTAACACCGATAAGCCCTACACCCGGCTCCCCAGTAGTGCCAGTTGGTCCTGTAGAGCCGTCAGTGGCACCTGTGGCACCAACAGCACCGTCGGCACCAGTTTCTCCTTGAGGGCCACCAGCGGGACCTGTGGGTCCTGTTTCTCCTGTAGGAGCGCTAGCGGGACCGACAGCACCAGTACTCCCTGTTACTCCATCGAATCCAGTTGGACCTGTGGAACCGACGAGTCCTATACCTGGAGGACCGGTGTCTCCTTGAGCGCCATCAATTCCATCGTCGCCTGTAATTCCTGGGGTTCCAGTAGCTCCACAAGGCCCAGCAGGACCAGTTGATCCTGTAGCACCATCAGTGGCTCCAGTTGCTCCGACTTCACCAGTAAGGCCAGTAGGACCGACAGGGCCACCGGACGGACCGGTAGCGCCAGTCTCGCCAGTAGCTCCAGTAGATCCCGCAGGTCCAGTAGATCCGGCAACTTCTTCGCCGTCACCAATTATCTGATCCGCTTCTTCTCCTAGCGCATGTTCTTCTGTATCAAACGGTCCACCCGGATCGTGAGGCATTACACGCTCCAGTTAAGTTCTGCAACGACGTTTCTTTCCAAATCAATCATAGTTCGTTCTTCATCCGCAGATGAAAATCTAATCTCATCGAAAAACAATTCAGTTCCTTCAAATTCATCTGACCCCGAGTACAATTTGCCGGACCCCTTATTGACGTAGGCGATGGTAACATGAGGCTTATATTCGGGGAAACTTGATTCGTTCTCTAAATTATCAAAGAAAAGTTTGTTTATTCGAGACAGGTCTTCAGAATCTACCTCTATCTTCACAACGTCGTAATCGTCGGAATTCTCAAAAAGAGATACCTTCCCAAGGGTGGCTTTCACAGGCCCAATCTCTTTGTCCTCTAAAAGTGTAATCGCCTCATCCGGCTCATTAGAAACTATTCCGTACAGGACTGTGATATGGGGAGTGTCTTCTCTACCCATATTCTCCTCGCCTGTGTAGATATCTTCATCGGCGATGTTCTCATCACCCCAACTAATGATTCGCTGAGCCAAGTCATCGACTACGTTGACTTGAGTAGAAGAATAAGAATAGTCACTTTCAACCTTCCAATGTAGCTGTTCAGCTAAATTCATGTTCTCTGCCTCGCAGTAGGAAACACGTAGTTCATCTCGCTCTTTCTTATAGGGAGCCCCAGTACTTTCAAGACCTTCTCCTTAGTCAAGATATGAGGGGCTCTTTTCCCCTGCGAAACTAAGCGAATAGTGCGCCAGTTCAACTGTGCTCTGCGACTAACTTCTCTCAAAGACATGCCGTTCTTAACAGCTAAATAGCGGACCCGATTGGGATACTGAGGACAACCATGTTTCAAACAGTGAGGACATTCGTCATCTGCATAAATAGAGACAAACCACCTCAAACAATCGACACACTCTTTACCGTGCTCAATTGTAGAGCTATCCATATAGATGCGATTTGAGTTGCTGGGTCTCATGTCGCCATTCCATCGCCTAGAGGGCGGCGAATCTCATCGCCACCTCTCTTCTGAGAAATAAGAGTATTGGGGTATTTTAGGTCGTGACGAGGCGTGGTTTGTTGGGCGTGCCCGCTATGGTAAGGGCAACAGCTCCAGCCAATGCAGATCCTGCTCTAGTTGTAATACGACGAGACGCCCCAGAGATAGTACTCCTAGCAGCCTTTCCAACATCTCGGGGAGGAATTTGTCCAGAAGCGATGGCAGTAAGCGTAGTAGAAGCGTCTTCAATCAAACCGAAGGTCTCGCTTCGCCTATTCTTATAAGGGTATCCAGCATTCCCATATCTTTCCCGTAGAGGCTGCCCTGCTAAAGTACCATCAATGGTAGTGCCATTACGGGTGGCGATAGCACGACCAAGTTCAGGGTCGGACTTGTAAACGGTGAATGAAGCCGTCCAACTATTCACCGTGGCCGGATTGTTCGACTTATCAGAGAACGAAATGCCTTCAGGGGTGAAGAAACCCCACAAACGAATCTTGGGAAAAATCAATGATTTGTAATCAATGTAAACTAGATTAGCCCGGCCATCATCCAAAACCTTCACTTCGTCTACCAAAGACATGAATTCGTAGAAATTGTTGAGCCCTTCTGGAACAGCGGGCTCCAGAGGCTCCAAAATGCTTCGGACGGGTAGGATGTTCCCGGCCTGGAAATTGATCGTAATGACCGGTTCGTTAAAATAGGTCATACGTTCGTTGTCGTTCCAGACGTGTAGAACAGTTCCCGCTTTAGTCTTTTGTTCCTGTGAACGCTGAGTCATATTCCACGAAACATCAGATGGATTACACCGGAACTTGATAGCTTTGGCGGGCCTCACACGAACTGTTGTGGTCGGAGGCCCTTTTCCGGGAGCGGCAGGTCCTTCAACACGGACTTGCTCGGTGCCTCCTGCTTGCCAGGATAAGCAACCCATCTCCCATTCATAATCGGTGCGATTTTCTTGGAGACCTGCGTTGGGGAATAAACCCCCGCCAAACCCCAAGGAATTGCCAATAATGGCAAATACTGGGGTTGTGGCGGTATTCGGGTTTCTTAGAAGATCAGGGCCTCGTTTACGATCAACAATTGTCGTATAAATCTCTGCGACGCCCATATGTATCTCCTAAAGCTATGCATCCACTACCTGATCCTCGCGAGCGGCATTTTCTGCATCGAGATCTTCAGCAGACTCTCCTTCTTCTTCAGAGATAATATCCGCTTCAATCTTTGCGGATAGCTCCGCAAGTTCCTGGAAAGCAAAGCGACGAAGCGGACCATCTTCCTTAGTCTGGGAAATGACGTAAGTGAAGTCGTGATGGGTCAACTCGCCCTTCATAATACGAAACTCTGCCACGGCTTCGCGTTCAGTCAAGTCCGTGGCTTCAACCTGCAGAAGCGTGGCTTTCACACGATTGTTCACAGGATCAGTAACCACGCCTTCAATAGGTGCGTTCGGATTATTCACAGCAGGGACGAAAGTCTGCTGCGCCTCCATCTTGAGTACTCTCTCTGTAGAGTCTGCTTCGGCGGAGAAATCACTGATATTCAGTCGCTTCCTCTCCTCTTGAGCATCCTTGCCACGCAACTGCTTCGTGGCTTCCTCAGGATCGACAAGCTTAATCACGCCCTTGTTGAGAAACAGACGTAGATCACTACTCTGTTTAATCACCTCGGGCGAGAGAGTGTCGGTGAGACAAACCGGAATCCACGTTCTAGGAATCGGGCGAGGAATCGATTGGCCGTTGGGAGTAACGAATGTAAGAACTATATGCCCCATTGGACGCGAGGTATTCTGCACAAAGATCTTACTACCTGCTTCCAACAAATCATCCAAATTAATTTGCTTACTCATTTTCTTGCTCCTTTTTCATGACATCATGCTGCAAAACAAGCATCAAAAACTCCATCACTGCCTTATTGCTTAGTGAAATGGATATATTTGATGGCGCTTTGATCATTGTTAATTGAACTAGCCCTTTCAATAACGACTTTTTCGTTAGCTCATTCCATATCCACATCAACTCTGCTTCTGTGTATGCCAATCCCTTGGGAACAGTAGGAATTGTCAGATTTTTAAGCTGCTTCTCCGAAAAATGAGACAGACCAAGAACTTTCAATTCAAGGCTGAATGAGTGCGGTAGCGTCCTGCAGTCCAGATAAGTCTTAGTGACAATGGCTTTCGGCAATGGCGGTAGTCCACTTAAAAAGCCTCTATTGATCGGTTCCAGATTCGTAATAAGGAAATTATTGGGATTCCTGTCTACAGCACTGATTCCATCTGCTGGGAGTCCTGAATAGACGCACGATATCGAGTCTCCTTCTTTCGAATGGAAAGTCTCAACTATTCTATTGAGATCAATAGGAGGACGCTTTCCATCGCCATCGATAATATGCGGATAAGAGGGCGACAGGAATCCAGTAGGAATACCATTGATCGTTTCCCCTTCCGGCGAATCGAAGATAACAAAACCATAGTTCATCGGATTGAGCATAGCTTTTCTCCTATCACTTATAAAAGCTCTTTCACATGCCGCCAGACTGTCTCAACGGTATTAGTCGCCATGCAGGAATTGAGAGTTCGGACAGGATATTCGTCCTCAGGCAACGTAGTGGTCGCATGGGGCACTAAATAAGGGCATGGAGGTTTAGGATGGACCGACATGCTGTTGAATTCACGATAGCACGGTTGGCAATCCTTGGTCGGATCCTCGTCCATATCTCGCGTCCATACTTGCCCATTCACTAAATTGATATTTTGATTGTACCCTGATCCGCGCGGGTGCGTAGAGCCCCAAAGGATAACAGAGCGCTTGTCTACAGCCTGCGAAGTGTGATTGAAGATCGAATCCACACCAATAAACATCTGAGAAAACTTCTGGACAGCAGCAGCGTGCCGAATTGTTGGTGTATTCAGTTTGGTGGCGTTCAGGACAGCTTCTTCCTTCTCCGAGCCAATCTGAATCACTTCTATACCTTCTGCTCTGATTTTGGCCACCAGCTCCGCCCAAGAGTCAAGGGGCCAATTCTTCAAGGGCGACCATCCAGCCGTTGTGTGGATAATTACTTTGTTTGAACCGTGTTTGGCACCATAATCCAAATGTTCTTGAACCAACCCGATAGATAAATCCGTCGAATGTCCAACATTAGCTTGCTCACAGAAAAAATGAGCCAAGTGCTGCCGCATCGGAATATCAGGATAGCCTTCATTCATGGGATACTGGAAAAAAGCCAGTCTCTTGGCTTCAGGCAATTCTTTCGTATGCTCCAGGATCTTCTGCCAATCATTTTCAGGCACAGCTACAATCTCATCCACATAGGGATTATCGGCGATGGCTTCGATAGAACCCGGATGACAAACATAACGAACGAATAAACCAGCCTCTTTCAGTTTCTTACAGGCTGCGGTGGACATGATAATGTCACCAAGAGCACCCGGCCGCATGACTTGAGCAATTTCTTGAGACTTCGCTGTCTCCACACTCTTTCCGCTACGCTTTGCTCGCATACGCGCGGTACGATCATTCCAATCCTTGTCCTCAGCTCCAATTTTATCCGAAGCAATCTCGGCATGTTGAATCGCCTTGTCCAAGTTCCCCATATGCTCCCAACACCAGCTCATCAAACGCCAAGGTTGATCTTTGTAAGCCCCAGTATTGAGGAACATGAGGGTATTGGGGGTAGACTGAGCCGCAGCGTGTATGGCCCAGGCAATGGCTTCCTGCCATTTCTTTTCTTCATATTTCGCGCGTGCGATAGCCATAAAAGGCTCCGCCCAATGAGAATTCGCAGCGATAGCTTGACACCAAGCCGCAAGAGCTTTCTGCGGCTGATTTAGAGCGTTATGGTTGTGACCCTTATACATCCAAGCCCAAAACCGCTCGTCATGCCATCCAAGCCCCTCATCCAAATAGGTATCGTAACACTCCAAAGCCTCCTCGTGTCGAGCAGCTTCTCGAAGAGCATTGCCTAAATAGAACAGGGTCCGGCCTTTCCCGTCCAACTCGCCATCGCAATGGGAACATGGCCGGGGTCCTGCTTTCACAGCTTCTTGAAGAATGATGATGTTACGTCCTGAAGCATCCTTGGGTTTGGGAAGATGCCGAAGCGTGATATTATCACACTTCAACTTCATGCCCTGATAACCTCCGAGCTGCACATATTCATGGCACCGATCGTGGAAGTGCGGCTTGTAGGGTCTGCCTTCATTCTTCCAAAGTCGAAGATGGAAGAAGGTGTCTCCACCATAGATCAATCTCCAATCTTGAGGATGATCAGGCTTCTCTGCCAAAAGAGCCAGAATCTTCTCCGGCGCATCAGCAGATAGAACATCATCGCAATCCATCCAAGCGACATGCGTGCCCTCAGCTTTCATGATTGCAATGTTCTTGGCTCTAGCGAAGTTATTGTCCCAATGACCACCGATAATTCTATGTTTGATGCCTGTTCGCTTAGACCATTCCTGAATAATATTCGGCGTTTTATCTGAGCAGTTGTTGAGATAGACAATGAGTTCCCAAGCGAGAGGTGTAATGCTTTCCAGCATCCTGCCAATCACTTCTTCTTCATTGCAGGAAGTCACACAGAAAGAAATACGAACATCTTCAGCTTTTCTCAACTGCCAATCAATTTGTCCTACTTCGGATTGCTCCCATTCTCCGAAGATGTGGAGACCTTCTTGGCGGGCTAAAAGGTGAAATGATGCTTTGGAGAACACAAGGGGATGGACAGCATAGTGCTCTTCTGACAGGTGAAGACCGATACCTGATTGGCCTACCTCGGGAGTGCGAATGTAAATCACGCCTCGCTCAGTGAGAAGATCTCTGATTTTGCGGATAGCAACTCGGGGGTCGGAAAAATGCTCTATACAGTGGACGAGGGTAATAAGGTCGAATTTTTGATCGCCGAAATCATGCTCCAGGAAATCTCCAACAATCATCGGGACATCTAGTTCTTGCCCGTACTCAATTGCTTCCTCGCAGCCATCAATTCCTAATACGTTCTCAACTCCTCTTTGCTTGAAACAATGCAAAAAATAGGGGTATTTTGACCCAATATCAAGTACATTTTGAGGGTGATGACGTTGAATAAGGCGCTCTGCTAGGTCATCATTCAACAACCTTGCATATTCGTGCATTGCGGCCTTGCCGCTCTCCGGCTGAAGCTCAGATTCCCAACGGAAATCGGGGGGAGGATATTGAGCCCACAAACCGCAATTATTACAAGAAAGATACGGAGTTCGGCCGACAGTTGCGTGTTCAGCAGGGCCGAATTCCGCACCACCGCAGACGATGCAGATAGATGCCATACACCTACTTTAGTATAGGTCAATAGATAGAGATTACGCTGATGCGTCAAAGCTCCGAATATCTTCAGCAGTCATAGCTACTCCATCATCAGCAACTTCAATTATTCCGCGAACAACCAAATCCTGAAGGCTGGCCAAGAATTGGCCGCCGATAGGATCATTAATAGCTGTTTCAAAAACTGATGCATCAAGCTGGATGGGAGCGATACCAACATCCAAACCGTAGGCCGGATCGAATTCCGCCCGAGAAGCTCGGAAATTATTACCACGGATGATGGTTGAGCCACTAGTAGGAGCGATGTGAACGAGAACGTCTTGCATCATCTCCTCGGATCCTGCCTCTCCGGTTGCCCCCGGCGGAGATCCCGCCAGATCCTCAGGAAAGGTTCCATCTTCCTTAATATTGGTGCGATGAGATTGAGGAGAAGCAGAAGCGATAAAGCCCGGACCGGGAGCGCCTGTGGTTCCAGTTATTCCAAGAGGCAACGGCACTTCAGGATACTGCAATGGATGCATCACTGCAGGATTGGCTCTGGTCCTAAAAGCCTCCAACGGTCCGCCCGGATCGAAGGCGTCTGGATCAATTCGAATTAAAATGGTCATTTGTTTCTCCTACAAAAGATAAGCTAGAAACTTCCGACACCAAGATCAAAGTAGTTAATTATTACTTGGTCGAGCTGTGCCCGATTATTCATCTCTCGGGCCTGAACTAGTAGAATGTGAGAAGCAGCACTCAAACCACCTGCAAACCACCAGTTGGGTACAGTAAACAACGGACTACCTCCTGCGTTGGAAGTCCCACCAGTTACCAGACCAACTTCGCTTCCATCAACTAGCAACCGCATCTCAACAGCTACGCCACTATCACTGATTCTAGTGCAGTTTAACATAGCCATAAAGAATATAGTTGAATTCCCACTGCGTCCCGCGAGGTTGAGGGTAATGGAATGCATATCGTACCATGTACCGATGTCACCACTTCCAGGATCTATATTCAGCTCCGGGCCGATACTATTACCAACACCCATCCATGAACCCAGATCTATTTCGTCCGCTCCCCCAGAAGCATGTCGAGAAGCGTGAGCATGAATGTCCATATTGTCGGCACCAGCCTTCTGGAACCTAGAACTGGCATTCAGGTCAATCAAGTGACCAGGATGATACGTCACTACCGGAGAACCATCGTCAACATTTTGAACAAGTAGATCATTGGAAGCGTCTTTAGATATCACCCATTTATCGAACCCGCGATCAGCAAATACGAATTGAGAGTTCTGCGGCACTGTCAAACCGCTATCGACGGTCATCGTAGTATCGCTGTCCAAATTGTTGTCAACTCGGAGCTGAGAGCCCTCGATGCGAGCATTTCCGAAAACATGCAGCTTAGTGGCCGGACTTGCTGTACCGAAGCCTACGTTGCCAAAAGCGTCAACAACGATGGAAGAAGCCGCAGCAGCACTGTTTAGAATAAGAACAGCATTACCGGTGCCGTCCGCGATGGCTGCTAAATTACTAGAAGAATCTTTCCGAATAATCCATACAGGGACACCACGATCCGACAGAATAATCTGTGTGTTTTGAGAAAGAGTATCTCCACTAGAAATTGACAGACTAGCGTCAGAATCGGCCTCATTATCGAAACCACGACTCAAACTCTTAGGAACATAGATGGGATCGTGATCGTCCTGATCCAGGCCTGTTAAGCCGCTATGTACAGTGATCGGTCCTGTCTCTCCTTGCGGACCTGTGTTGCCTGCGCCAGTAGGGCCAGTAGAACCAGTAGGGGCACCAGCCGGACCAACAGGACCAAGCTCTCCTTGAGATCCTTGCGGACCTGAGTTGCCTTGGTGGCCAGTCTCACCTTGCTGACCAAGGTTACCTTGTATGCCTTGTGCTCCAGTAGGACCGGTGTTACCAGTCAGGCCCACAAGCCCTGTAGAGCCTGTAACACCAGTCTGTCCATCAGTTGCCCCTGTAGAACCCGTTACACCCGCGCCAGTGGCACCTGTGATACCTGTGGAGCCAGTTCCTCCTGTGGAACCTACAAAACCTGTTTCGCCAACAACACCAGTGGGGCCAGTCGCTCCAGTGGGGCCAGTATTTCCAGTAAGACCAATGCCTTGTTGACCAACAGTACCGGTGGGGCCTAGGACAGATTCGCCCCGAATACCTTGGATACCAATAGCGCCTTGAGGGCCGGGAGGGCCTGTGGTACCTGTGATACCAATGTCGCCAGTAAGACCAACCGGGCCAGTATAACCGGTAAATCCAGTAACACCAGTCGGGCCCGCGCCCGGTTGACCGGGGGTACCAATGGAACCTGTTTCACCGGTAGCGCCGGAGAATCCAGTGCCGGACGCACCAATGGGACCAGCGGGCCCCTGGTAACCAGTGCCACCAGTTTCTCCCGTCGCGCCTGTATATCCTGTAGGTCCTAGTTCTGCCATATTCTCAACCTAGAAATAATCACTTAACGCCACGCACTGATTCGCACGCCCCAATTATTCAAATTAATGAAAGTATTAGCATGCGGTAGTACCTTGGCAATAATGCCCGGCGTAGAATTGGTAACCAAAACCTCCACTACAGTGGCGTTGGCATAGCTCGTGAGGCCGTTATTTTGATACCACTCACCACTGATGGCGACTTCATCATCGATCGCGTAGCCAGCATCAGATATGATGCATACCAAGGAAGCACTCCACAAACGTGGAGTAGATCCAAAGCCATGAGTAAGCGTAAAGACGCCCTGAAGAGCGATAGGTCCAGACAAGAAAATCGAATTGTACTCGCTTGAAATCCATCGCAGATGTTCTGCGCCTTCCGCACCATCCAATGTATCAGCATCCAAACCAGAACCAGAGCCATCATTGCTCTCGTGCCAAATTTGCACAGGAGAAACAGCACCAATCTTCAATTGTAATCCACTAATGGAAGCTGAATGAAGAGTAATCTCGTTATCCTGATCACCAACCTGAAGCACATCAAGATTGTCAAGATAAATTACATTGCGCTGTATTGCGCCTGTGTCTTTGCTAACTATTCTGGAAACGTCGTTATCGAGAATAACGTTAGCATTGTCCATATTGATCTGGGTGGTGACGGTTACGAACGGAGACGAAAGAACACCATAAATGACCAAGTTGCCAGAAAATGAACCACTGCCAACAACATCCAAGCCATCACAGGTAATAACTCCGTTAACATCCAGAGCCGTGGCAGGTACTTGTCCTATACCAACAAAGCCCGCTGCTGTGATTTGAAGACTACCTGTTCCCGCACCGCTGTCAACACTAACAGGCTCATTACCTGTATTTCCTCGCAGCAGGAAATCTCCAGAAGCCGTCTTCACCAAAGCCCAATTAGCTGCTCCCCCTCGATCGGTGAACTCTAGCCTAGATTCTTGAGCAGCAGACTGACCACTATCGATGGTGATAACATTGTCAACGTCTGAATTGTTCGTAGCTTCAATCTCGCCTCGGGCGACGACATCGCCCACCACATCCAACTCCGCTCCAGGTGTGTCAGTACCTATACCAACATCACCGCCACTATCAAGATATAGCTGGTTATTGACCGAGCCGGACTCGACGGTGATCGCAGATAGACCAAGAGCATTTCGAATAATAAGATCATTATTCGCGTCCTTGCGAATACTCCACTGTTGCGTGTTACGATCTTGAAAAATTAGTTCAGTAAGTTGAGCTGCAGTCGAACCAGAATCGAGAATAAGTTGCAGAGTGGCGTCGGCACTGTTCTTGATTTCTTGAGTGCCTGTGATATCTCTAGAACCATCAGTTAGGACATACTGAGTGTGAGCAGTGGGTCCAGATCGATTGGTGAGCAACTGATGATCTGTGGGGCCCGTGATACCCGTTTCCCCAGTTTGCCCTTGAGCACCTGTAGGACCAGAGGCTCCGGGATAGCCTGTAGTTCCAGATTCACCAGTAACACCCGGAAGGCCAATAGGTCCGGTATTACCCGATGTTCCAGTGGGGCCGGTGGATCCAGTAGCGCCATCCGTCGCACCTGTGGGTCCTGTAACACCAACACCGGTATTGCCAGTAACGCCAGTCGAACCTGTGGGGCCAGTGGGGCCGGTGGGGCCAGTAGCGCCATCCGTCGCACCTGTAGATCCAGCAAATCCTGTGTTACCAGTAGCGCCAGTAATACCAGTGATTCCAATAGATCCTGTTTCACCAGTTTCGCCTGCTCCTGTAAGCCCGGCGATACCCGCAGCTCCTTGTACGCCCGCATTTCCTTGTGAACCAGTTTCTCCTTGAGGACCGGTCGCTCCGGTCACACTCTCACCAGTGGGGCCAGTGGATCCGGTGGAGCCAACGTTGCCGTCAGAACCTCCGTCTCCCTTGAAGCCTCGTGGACCTACATCGCCGGTAGCGCCAGTAGGGCCGGTTGGGCCGACAGAGCCAACCCCTCCAACAACTCCCGCAGGACCAGTAGGACCGGTTTCACCAGTGGGTGCGCCCGGAGGACCGGCGGGACCGGTGGGACCCTCCGTCCCAGTCGGTACCCAAAACCCTCCGTTCGAAGAAGTCACAGATCCCGGAGGAGCTATGACTAAAGAAGTGTCTAGGTAGAAAAGTGTTCCAGAATCTTGAACAAGGATGACTTCGCCATCAAGACCGTCCGAAATTGCTTGAAGAGCGAGATTATCCGCTACCGGAGATCGATGAGGCTGAGCAGAAGCCGTAGACACAGTAGCGCCGCTAACGCCACTAACGCCATAGGAATCTAGGACGTGTTCTTCTGTATCGTACGGTCCACCCGGATCGTGAGCCATGATTACTCCGTCTTAGCCTTTCTGATATCCCAATTCGTGACGTTCTGAATCACTTCGGTCTCGAAGTTGAACAGTGCCGCCACAGCATACACATGCGCAAGGAAAGCTTTGGTAGTCAGCCAATCTTGAGGAGGAACTTTCAGAACCTTCCTGGAATGGTTCAGCATATTAAGAGACCCACTGATGATTACAGATGGTCGCGTGGGATAAGCATCCGCCGTTCGCAAAGAGACTGCAAGATCGCTGCAGACTTCACTGACTCTAGTGCCTCTCATGGGCAAATGTACGATTACGAGATATCGTTTCATCTTATGTACGCTCTGTGACAACCGTCAGGCATAAACCTGCGGGACTTTGATCTATTGCGGTAACTTCAGCAACGATCTTAGCACCTGTCGCTGCGTTGTATCCCGCCGAAGCTGTATACGCCTCAGCAGCACTAGTGAAAGTGGCTCCGCTGAGACCCGTAACTGGAACGCCATCGATGCTTATTGTAAGTTCTATCTCGCCCGTTACACCTATCTCGCCTTCGCAAGTCTTTATATCCGCAGAGTACGGCAAGGCCTGCGAAAGGCAATATTCATGTCCTACTTCACCAGTTCCATGGAAGTAGAAATTAAGTCCTTCAATGAGTCCAACGGAAGCTGGATCATTGTTGAGCATCTGCCAACCAGAACCATCAGACGTTAGCGCAATGACCTGTCGGTCAACATTCATTACAAACGTCGTGGCCGATCCTGAAAGACTGTTAATAGTCTGGCTTGACGTAGTGTCAATCGTGATAGGACTGGCTGAAGCGTTGCCGTCTCGATCCTTGATCCAATAGGTCTTACCAGAACCGACACCTGAAACGGTAGCATCTGGCAAGGTGATAGTAATACCACCGTTTGTTACCAGAATCACTTCCTGATCAACTGTCAATGTCAAACCAGCTCCGACGGTTTCGACAATAGGAAGAACCTCTCCACCCGTCTCGCCAGTCGGACCTGTTTCACCTGTCGCTCCTGTACCACCATCGGTAGCACCAGTTGCGCCGTCTTCACCTGTGACACCAGTGTTACCTGGAACGCCAGCGGTACCGGTGGGACCAGTAGTGCCATCCGTAGCGCCAGTTGGGCCAGTTCCACCAGTAGAGCCAGGAATACCTGTACCACCTATAACACCTGTTTGTCCTGTCTCTCCCTGCGAACCTGTGGATCCTACGATACCATCATTACCCGTGTTTCCAGTTGGGCCGCTGAAACCTGTAGGACCGTAATCCCCTGTGGGCCCGGTGGAGCCATCAGTAGCACCCGTCTGACCTGTTTCTCCCGTATTGCCTTGCGAACCAGTAGGACCAGTAGAGCCATCCGTGGCACCAGTGACACCCGTTTCACCAGTTGATCCTGTTAGGCCAGTTGATCCTGTTAGGCCAGTTGCTCCAGTTCCGCCGGTAAGGCCTGTGTAACCTATGGGACCCGGATCACCTTGAATACCTGTCTGCCCCGCACCTGTGGGCCCGGTGGAGCCAGTAGAGCCTGTAGGAGCGCCAGCGGGGCCAACGGGGCCTGTGGGGCCTGTTTCTCCGGTCCCTCCAGTATCGCCAACCGTAGCGCCCACCGGGCCTGTTGGTCCGGTTTCACCGGTACCGCCTACTGCTCCAGTAGAGCCATCAGTAGCACCTACTGGGCCTGTTATTCCAGTTTCGCCAGTGGAGCCTATCGCTCCAGTAGCGCCATCAGTAGGACCTGCCGGGCCTGTTACACCTGTCTCACCAGTTAAACCGGTGAGGCCAGTTGCTCCAGTATCGCCAATAGTGCCTGTTTCTCCAGTTCCACCAATTCCACCAGTCTGCCCTGTTCCCCCAGTGACACCAATAGCACCTTGGAAACCCTGCGCACCTGTCTCACCAGTGTTGCCTTGCGCGCCGGTCGGACCAGTCGAACCATCTGTAGCACCAGTCGGGCCCGTTTCTCCAGTTGAGCCACTGAAACCAGTACTGCCGGGCGGACCTGCCGCGCCTACAGTTCCAGTCTCACCCTTAGGACCAGCGGAACCTGTTTCGCCCGCACCTGTTTGTCCTGTGGAACCTGTTGGACCTGTAAAGCCGTCTGCGCCTGCAAAACCTGTTTCGCCTGTTTCGCCAGTTCCTCCAGTTACACCAACTCCACCAGTAACACCAGTTTCTCCAGTGCTTCCTGTTTCGCCAATGGCTGCTGTAGCGCCGGTCGGGCCAGTAGATCCTAAAACGCCTGTCATGAGTTCTGCAGACAGGTAAGTGAAAACACTAGCCAATAGCAACAATGAAACACCAGAATCCTGAGAATGGATTGCTGTTACTTCGTCGCCAATAACCAAGTCTTGGTCAATGGTGATGGAAATATCAGTTAGATTTCCACCAAGCGTATTGCGTTCATGTTGAGCGACAACAGTGCCGTTGATGGCGACCTGAATCTTGCGTTTTCCTGTACCATTAGCTGTCCAGATACCTCCGGTCTTGATGCTGTGTTTACCATCCTCACGAATTGTCAGCTTGGAAGGAGATCCGATATCAAAGTATCCTCCTTCGTCATATTCTTCAGTGTCAAAAACTGCTACAGCAGCTACGCCGGAATTGTATGTCTGGTTGAGAATGTTCTTGATAGCTTTTGCACCACGGAACTCGTTTCCAGCAGGTCCAGTGTCACCAATAGCACCGGTTTCTCCGGTACTGCCCTGCAGACCAGTAGCGCCATCCGTAGCTCCCGTAGGACCTGTTTCACCAGTTGATCCTGTTGGACCGCCAGCAGGGCCATCATCACCTCTCTCGCCAGTCACCCCAGTGGATCCAGTTTCGCCTATAATCGAAGAACCATCCGTACCAGTGGCACCAGTGGTTCCTGTATTGCCATCGGTCGCACCGGTAGGACCTAGAAAACCTTGAGGACCAAGAGCACCTGTGGTACCTGTTGGTCCTTCGGGCCCCGTTGTTCCTGGAGGGCCATAAACACCTTGCGGACCATCTTCACCGGTAACTCCCGTCTCGCCGGGTCTACCTTGAGAACCCGCTGCTCCCGCCAAACCCGCAGCACCTGTTGATCCTGTCTCTCCTGTAGGAGCGCCAGCAGGGCCGGTGGGGCCAGTTTCGCCAAGAAGACCTTCAAAACTAACAGGGGTCCAAACACCACCGTTAGGGGCAGGAACCTCTTCTGGCCCAACAGTTTGCTTCTGCTTGTCGATAACATAGATCAGCCCAGTTTCTTCAACGAAGACAATAGTGCGATCTATGGCATCTTCAACGGCAGATAACTCTGCCAGCGTTGCAATAGCTAGAAGAATTCGCTTGTCGATAAGCGCGTCAGTAAACTCAGTGAGCGGACCAGTAGGGCTTACTACAGTAGCAGCGCCAGTGGATCCATTATCCTGATCCATTGCTCTCGACTCAGTATCGTACTGCGGTCCTGTGGGGTCGGTCATTATCCGATTCTCGTGGTTTTAAGTGTAAATCCAAAATCCTGCGCAGCAGCTACAGCGTTGATTTTCAACTTGATTCTGTTGCCAGTAGCCGCTGTGGCTGCGGGAGAAGCAGAGTAAAATGTAGCACCAGCGGTAAAATTCTGCCCGCTCAATCCTGTCACCGGAGTTCCGTCCAAAAGAATAGTAACATCCAGATTTCCGCTTTCTGTCTGACCATGCAATTCGTCAAGGGTATGTAAAAACTGAACCGATTGTTCTAGAACATACTCCTGATTGTAAACTGGGGCCTCGATGAATGAGGACAAAGTTTCTATTAGATTTGAAACCCCACTGATACCTGTGGCTCCAGTTTCGCCAGTGGCTCCGGTTTCTCCGGTGGATCCAGTTTCGCCAGTCAGGCCAGTTAGGCCAGTGAGACCGGTAAGGCCAGTGAGTCCAGTTGCTCCTGTTCCACCAGTTGTTCCTGCCACACCAGCACCAGTGGCTCCGGTTTCTCCGGTTTCTCCAGTGGGACCAGTGGCTGCTCCGCCGGGTCCGGTTGGGCCAACTTCTCCAGTCGGCCCAGCACCTCCCTGCGCAGCACTAACAGCTACGAAAGATTCGCGTCCGGGCTCAACATTGATGCCAGATACAGAAGAAGTGACAACGATCTGAATTGTATCTCCACTAAGAAGATCTACTTCTGTGGAGATGACAATATCAGTGGGCTCTGGCAGAGCTAGCGGAACCTTGGATGTGGCGGCTATAGTTACGCCATTGATTTTGATTTCAACAGTGCGAAGCCCCTCAACATTCGGAGTGAAGCGAACACCGGTTACGATTCTATATTTACCATCACTGACAGAAGGGATGACAATGTTGTCTGTAGGGAACGTGCCGAAGAAGCCGCCGTCATCGTAGATCTCAGTGTCCCATTCAATGGCAGTTGCTACGTCAATAGTCAGAGGAAAAGCCGAGGAAATACGTTCTGCTCGTGTTCCTGCAAACTGAGCAACACCAGGACCAGCATCTCCAGTGGGCCCTGTTTCACCGGTTGCTCCGACAGGTCCACCAGATGGACCGGTTACACCGGTTTCTCCAGTGCTGCCAGTGTTTCCTGTGGGCCCCGCTCCAGTTGCACCTGTTTCACCTGTCGCTCCAACAGGACCGCCAGATGGGCCAGTCACTCCAGTTTCACCAGTGCTGCCAGGAATACCTTGGGAACCTGTAGGGCCGGTTTCTCCAGTTTCACCAACAGGTCCACCAGAAGGACCAGTGGAACCGGTCTCACCAGTGGATCCAGTTTCGCCTGTTATCGCGGCCCCAGAAGGACCAATGGAACCTGTGAGCCCTGTTTCGCCAGTCTCTCCTGTAGGAGCACCAGGGGGCCCTTCTGCTCCTGTAGGACCGGTAGGCCCCTGCGTTCCTGTTAGAGTCCAGAAGCCACCTGTGGGCGAAGGTACGGTGCCAGTAGTCGCTTCCGCGTCGAATGAGTAGATCTCCCCTGACGCCTGAACCAGAACGATTTGACCATCGAACTGATCTTGGAGAAGAGAAAGCTGACCGATGGTTTCAACAAACTGATGAATTCTCTGACCGGCGTCGGTTTCAGAGCTTTCCGCTTCGCTCGTTGTTACCTCGCTAGCTTCTAGAACATGCTCTTCTGTAGCGAACGGACCTGTAGAGTGAGACATAAGATTATCGGCCCTTTACTTGCATAGTCTATCTAAAACGCTGAAAAACTTCGCTGCCAATTTCTAAGCAATCGGCCCAGTCTCTCCACTCCGAACGGCCTCCGCAAGACGGTCGAGCGCTTGTGAGAAAGTTGTAGGATCGGCATCAACCCAATCACTACCATCACTTGGGGTATACGCATCGGGTCCAGCGGGTCCGGTCTGGCCAGTTTCCCCAGTCCCTCCAGTAACACCACCAGCAGCGCCCTGAGGACCCTGCTCTCCAGTGGTACCGGTGGAGCCCACGCCAGTAGCGCCAGTTTTTCCTTCAACACCTTGAACGCCTTGGAGACCGCGCTCGCCCTCATCACCTTGAGGGCCGGTAACGCCAGTCTCGCCTTGGATGCCTGTCTGCCCAGTTGGAGCACCAGCGGGGCCGGTAATGCCTGTCTCGCCAGTACTACCCGGAGGACCTCCAGCCGCACCTGCAGCGCCAGCGGGGCCAGTGTAGCCCGTGGTACCAGTGCCGCCGGTTATACCACCACCAGTGGGTCCCGTCGAGCCGGTAGGTCCATCACCAGTCGGACCGGTGGGGCCAATAATACCGGTGACGCCTTGCGCACCGACTCCTGTTTCTCCCGCATCGCCGGTGATGCCTGTTTCGCCTTGAATACCTTGAGAACCCAGGGGACCTGCAGGACCCGTGGCTCCTGTTTCTCCAGTGACTCCTGTGGGAGCACCAGCAGGGCCAGTCTCGCCTGTGTTACCTTGAATGCCTTCAAGGTTAACAAGCTTCCAAACGCCACCATTCGGAGCCGAAACTTCGTTCGCTCCCGCAGTGATCGCTTGTCTATCCATTGCGTAGAGGCGTCGATTCTCCTCCACAAAAATGAGCTGTCGATCGTCGGCAATTTGAATGGTTGCTAGGCGAGCAAGCGTATCTACTGCTTGGAATATACGTTCCCCGACATCTCTGCCAGGGCCATCGCCAAAAGTTCCGCCATATGCGCCTGTAGGATCGGCCATTTAGAATCTCCCTATTGAGAGCGGCCGATTACTACGCGGCGGCGCGGGCGATGGACTTTGCAAGCTTCGGGTAGCCAGCTTGATGAGCTTTCTTCGCAATCGTGAGCAGTGCCTCTACGCCCTCTGTTGAAAAGATACTACCTTCAGTAACCTCTTCAGCCTTACGTAGAGTAGACATAGCATTCTGAACAGTCGCATTCATCTCATCAACGATCTCAGTTGAGGAATGGATCTCCTCAAACAGAGCAGCGGCATCAGGTTCAGTGAATGCCAGGATAGCGATGCGAGAAGCGATCTCCGGCTCACCACGTTGATGTGCCCTGTAGGCAAGCGTCAAAAGTCTTCGTGCGCGGGTCATTAAAGCCTCCTAGATATTCATGTTGGTACGCATAATTCTAATCTTGTCTAAAGCACTCAAGCCTAGTTTTTTCTTTGTGATCTGCTATCCACAAAGGCTGCAAATTCGTGTAGTGACAAGCTTCTAAAAACTGCTTACGGTCCGTAAGATCAAATCCCGCTAAAGGCTTGATATGATCCACTTCCCAAAGGCTCCCGTGAGTGTCCCAAGACATTCCTGGAGCAAAATTGAACTCTACATGAGAAATAAGACCCTCGACAGAACATCCTAGATCTCTAATAGGAGATCCCACCTTTTTGGAACTACGGAGGCATTTGTTAAGTCTGGCCCGTATCACCGACTTCAGCCTGAAAACAGGGTCTGTATGGTACTTCTCCTTATTCCATTTTCGCTTGTGCTCACGATTCCGCTCAGGGTTCGATTCTCTCCAGGCTTTCGATACAGCATTAGCTTTTTCGCGATTACGCGCATGCCATACTTTCTGGGTGGCACGCATATGCGCCCTCTTCCGCTGATAGTATTCCTTGTGATAAGCTCTTCGACATTCCTTACAGGTATCTGCCAACCCATCGGGTTTAGAGGCATTTCTAGAGAAGTCCGCCAAATCTCTCGGAACTTTACAGACGCAACAGCGCTTCATACAAGTATCCAATTTACAGCAAAAGGCTGGCGGCGGGCAAATTACAATCTGCCCACCGCCAGCCTTTTCTTCGAACATATTATGTATAGGTATCTGGGGCTGGAGAGCGAGGCGCTCGGCTAACGTGATGACTTAGTGACAAGGGGTTCGAATCCCCCCAGCTCCAGAACACCCCGGGATCTGAGATCCCGGGGTTTTCTGTTTCAGTTACCTAGACTCGGTTGCCGCGCGTAACGGCTCGGGAATTCACCGCTGCCATTCCCTCTATCGTTTCCATGAACCAGCCGCGCTCCGGCTTTCCTTGATTGTACTTGTTGATCGACTCAGTAGCGAGTTCCTTCCGCTGAGTAATACCACCAAGGGTCTGCGGGGCACCTACGAAGTAAACTTCGCCGGGCTCCAGAACCTTCAAGGTATCGTGGCGGAAAGCGTCCGTGATGAGGTTAACACCAAGGATGCTGCCGAGAGAACCTTCAAGCACGATCTCGTGCTTCGATACCGGATCGAACCATGTGCTGAACTCCGTGTCAGCAATGATATCGTCCCAGAGGTCGAAGGCGATGATCGCACCAGTTACCGGGATACCCCAGCGCGCAATCTGTGTACGCATCGTGGAGAATACCGTCGGTGTGAAGGTGTTGAACAGGAACAGGTCGTTGGAGGCACCAGCAGCAGCATTAATCAGCTTGCGCCAAGTGTTGTCCTCGCCAACCATGATCTGCTCAAGACCGTCCTGGTACTTGTCGTCCAGGAGGTCGCCACTGGCCTGCTCGATTTCCTTGTCCTCGATCGTGATGTGCGCGATCAGGTAGAACTCGGGCGGGTAGATGTAGTACTGGCGAATCTGCGAGGCGATGACGTTCGGATCACTCGTTACGAAGAACGAGATGACATCCTTACGCCTGACGCGCAAACGACCAGTCTCACCCTTGCCAAGAGGCTTGATGAGCAGGGTCTTCCTAGCGAAGCCCTCGCGACCGAGGGTTTCCCAAATCTCTTCACCGATGACTTCACCGAGTACCTGCCAACCTTCGCCGTTCTTATCGGCGTAGGCAGCTTCGACAAGCTCGCGTCGAGCTTCTACGATTTCGCCATACTGCTCCTGGACATTAGCCTTGCGGACATCTCCAGTAGCAGCCATGCGCTGAAGAGCGCCAATTGCTGTCATTAGCTCGTGCTTCGAGCTAGCGTTGATCTCGCCACTACCTGCAACTATCGACTCAGTGCTGGACTGTACCAAGGTGCCAGTTCGCGTGTTGAGACGAGCCGCCTTAGCGCCTCCATCAACAAGAGCGTCACCGTTGCGTCCGACATATGCCGGGCGGGCGATGTAGGGATTCTTAGACATTTGTTTCTCCTTGTGGGTCTAAGAGTTTGTAATAACTATTTGCACCTTGAGCATTACAGGTAAGCCTAGATAACGCGGCCTCGCTGCTCATAGCGAGGTAAAATTCAAAAACTTGCAAGGGGCGGGCTCTCACCCGCCCCAGGAATTACTAACTGCTGTTAGACAGCACCACCGATGTTGAACGCCAGACCCAGAAGCGGGTTGTTCACGTTCGGCAAGCTAATTACACGCGCATCGATTGCAGTACCGCCAGTGGTGGAAATCAATCCACCAGCAATACCATGGATTGCATCTGCGTCGCTACTGTAGTCCTTTGTAGCGTCGAACTGGTCGGTGTAAATTTCACCATGACCATGACCAACGCCAACCTGACCGAAGAGTGCTCCGGCCTCGTTGTTGATGTTTCTCTGGTAGAACGTCTGACGCGCCTCTGCAACCGTCAAGTTGTAGCGGTAGGTGATAACAACATCTTGACCCTTCTCGTCATCGTGGAAGGTCAAAAGACCTGTCACGGGCTCATTACCGACTTGTCCACTAGCGGGCGAAGCGGCGTCAACGAGTGTCAGATTACCCGTCGTAGAAGCTACAACGCGCATGCTGGACGATGAGCCATCACCCGGTGTTGAAGCGACGAGGTTGTTATTGCTGAGCTGAATCTCCAGATCGCCGCTAGCAGGAATTGTGGCCTCTTCCACGACGCTCGTGGTAGAGTTGTCAGCATTGTCACGAATGGCAAAACCAGCAATTATTTCACTGGCACCACCACAGACCTGAACGGTCTCTGTCCCAGTGGCCGGATCAATAACGGCCTGTAGAACTACGCCTTCCTCAGTTACGACTTCGGCGTCAGTAACCGCCCTCTCCAGAATTATAGAGAAGTGGGATCTCTTTAGATCGTATGACATTTTGTTCTCCTTGTGGCCTAGCTAAGCCTAGCTGGACCGGAACGTTGATAGTTTAGCCTTCGCTCGAAGACCGTCACGATGGTCGGAACGGGAACCTGGTAGAGGAGCGTAACCTGCCTCAAACGGAACATTTGCCGCTTCCAACTTGCGTGCCAGAGTCTCGTGCTCAGGCAACTCGTCCCCGATGCCAGCACCTGCTGTCACAAGAGCGTTGCTCTCAGGGATCGCCTTGGCGATGGCGTCGCGCGCCTCGTCCGGCAGGTCCATGAGTTCCTCGGCCTTACTCAGAACCGAGGCGAAGAACGGAACGGAACCCTCGTCGAACCCGGCCTCAATAGCACGGGAAGCGTCGCGGATACCGAGTCTCGCCAACTCGCTCCAAAGAGCAGCCTTCAATATGTGATCCTCACCACGGAAGAAGTTGTTATTGAAACCAGCAAGAGCGATCTTTGCAGCAGTGAGGAATCGGTCACGAAGCTCGCCAACCTTCTCGGCGTACTTCACTTCCAAATCAGCCTCAACCTTTGCACGGATCTTCTCAGCCAACTTACCAGCTTCGATCTTCGCAGCGTAGGGCTTTGCGTTGATTGCCTTCAGAACTTCAGCAACCCCAACCTTCTCCATTGCCTTGGCAATGTTCTCGGCGTAGGGGCCAGATAGGAACGTCGCGCGCACCTCCTCTGGCTTCGGCTGGTCTGTCAACTCGACACGAGCAATAGGCTGTCCCTTGATATCGATGTTCCAGTGCGGATTCTCTTGCTCTGCACCGTAGAGAGACATCACGATATCAGCGGCTACAACCTGACCAACTTCATCGAAGCTCGAAAGCATTTCAACGTGAGCGGATTCGGCAGGATCTGGCATCATAGGCTCCTGCATCTCTTCCCGGAGCCATTCTTCCAAAGTCTGCTCTAGACCGCCTTGGTCAGCGCCAGGAGTCTGCATTTCGATTTCACCCGGTCCCATGCCCATGGACTCATCTTCCTCGGGGAGAACCGGAGACAACTCAGGCATCGGAGGCATCGGCTCTTCGCCAGGAACCGGAGGAGCCATCGGATCAACAGGGAGTCCAGGAATCGGAGGAGCAGCGGGCGGAGCCGCCATCGGATCAACAGGAGCGGGCGGAGCCGCCATCGGATCAACAGGAGCGGGCGGTGCAGGCGGCACTGCCGGAGGCATCGGAGGCATCGGAGGTAGAGGCAGCTCTTCTTCGCCAGGAAGACCCGGAACCGGAGGAGCAATCTCTTCACCACAGCCAAGACCCGGGATCGGGGGACCAAAAGCTTCCGTAGTCGTTGCGGTAGGCAAGTTTGACTCCTTTCCTCTATCGTCCGACCGCGCACTGAAGCTATCGCTGTCTACGGCGTTTTCGTCCTGCTCTGGCGACATGGAGCCGCCCGGATTTTCGGGGGTGTGGCCGGGGCGTCCAGTATCGGCTTCAGCCGGGTGGCGCTCCGGGTCCTTGAACGGCACGTCGTCCAAACTCACAACCTTGGGCTCGGTGAAACCGTCATTTTCCTTACTAGGACGATGGTCAGGAGACTCATTCTGCGGACCGTAAAGGGTGATATCTTCAGTACCAACCTGCTCGCGATTCTCGCGAACCTGATCCACTGCATTGATCTTGTACCAAGTGTAGATCTGCTTAGCCAACTGAGGATTGGCCTTGGCCTTTCCGCTCTTGAGGAAATTCAGAGCGATGGCCAACTTGCGACCCGTCACGTAGGTCTTCAACCATGCCAACACGATCGAAGTCTGCTTGTGATTCGCAGGCTTGGCAGATGCTTCTGTGTGTAGGTATGCAAAACCGTAGCGGGCCTGCGCTTCCATAGCCTGCGAGCGAGTCGGCTTCCATAGATCGAGGCCAGCCTGAACCTTACCACGGTTCGGATTCTTGTCATTGCGATCGAGCCACTGAAGGACATTGACTGCCCTTGATACGTTAGGCTCGGCCTTCTTGGACATGATGTGTCGGAGATCATCGATATCATCCGTCGTCAATGCGACCGATGCATGCGGGTCTTTAGGGGCCACGGAAAGATCATCCTCCAGAGTGTCGGGAAGCTGAACAACAGGTCCGCCACCGCCCTCATTCTTTTGAGAGCTGCCAGCGTCGTCATCAGCAGCGGCGGGAACAACCGGAAGCTCGTCTTTGGTTGTAGCCAAAGTGTCGGGAATCGTAGGAATACCATCTACGCTAGACTCGCCATCGTAGGGCGGAGTGTCGGCACTGCCGTCATCCTCTGTGCCACCTTCGTAGGCGCGGGTCTCTAGATCAGGAGTGTCAGGCGAGTTCGTGTCAACTAGCTTCACCACATCGTCTGCAATCTCGATGTCTGTATCATGCGTGCCACCATGCGGGCCAACAGCAGGATCAAGCTCACCGGGCTCACCAGCGGTTACGGGCTTAATAGCCTTGCGTACTTTTTCAAGATCGATAGTCATTGTCTTTTCCTCGTAGGATGTAGATATCTATGGGCTCAGGACCGCTGATAAGACAAAGAAAACAATAGACTCACACCTGAGCTTCTGGTGCAGGCGAGTTTTGCTGCTATTGAAAATATAACACCATCAAAAGGTGAATTAACTCTATCTTTGCGCTTTTCTGCCGCGCATCAGAGCATTGCCATATTCCGACGGCTCTCCGCATCCAACACAGCTCATGGACTTCACATAATCCGACGAGGACACGTAAGCTCCTCCACAAGCAACGCAAGAATGCAATAAATTCGCGAACTTAGAACCACTGAGGGCCTTCTTCACGTCATCGTAAGAAGTTGGACCGAGATATTTCATCGGGCCACCAGAGACCGGAGAATAGACCTCGGGGGTTCTTTTAGTTGCAATGGTGCTAGATCCATCGGTATAGAGTCCGTAAGATCCGCCGAGATCAGGCGGCGGGCCGAAATAATGATATCCTCCCTCTTCACCGATGGGTTCTAACGCGACGGGCTTGGAAACATGTGGATTGTAGTGATATCCACCGTGGCCATAAGCGGTAACCACATTCCAATTAAGCGTAAATGCAAGCTCTTCGGTTCGCTTACTCATTAGTTGCTCCAATCGAAAGCGTTAACCATAGAATAAGACTTGAAACTCTTGCTATCAATATCCCTCTTCTGAATCTGATGTTCGCCCTTGCCAATGCGCTTATCAGCGCCCGGCTTCTCGTGCGGTTTCAGTCCACGATCAATGATTGACTTGAGACCCCATGCGGGGTGCAGACCTTTCTCGCCTGTGTCGTCGAAGGTCTCCGACTTATGCGTTGACCAATCCAGTTTTGATTCGATCTGTGACATACTAGCTCCCTCAGGCGCTTTCTTGTTTGGGCGGTACGCGGGCAAGTGCCGGTCTTTTGTGGGCGGAAAACCGGGCGTGTCCTTTACAGGAGTGCCCGCGCCTTCGTATCCCGGCTTCATGATCTTCTTTTCGTAGTGGTCGTGCATGAGTTCCATCGTCATGTGTTCATTATGCTCGTCCACCCCCGGATTCTCCTGTCGCCATTGTCTCAGGAGAGCATCCGATCGCTCGTCGTGCAGACCCATACGCTTTGCTGTATCAACCAGTCTTTCCGTGCTGTATTCACCTCCAGCATCTTGATCTATACTGTCGGACAGCTCGGAGAGGTCGTCTATTTGGGGTGCAGTCATCGGCCCAAGACCGCCACGAAACGCAGGATCAATACCTACATCGTTCGGATGTTGGATAGGGTCTTTGCTATAAGGCGTTCCAGACTGGCGCTCTATCTCCCGTTCCCATTCGCCGGGGTCTTGCCGATATTCCTCCGGTCCAATGTCGTAACGGCCCGGTTTTTCATCCCGCAGCGGAATCGGACCATAAGGATCTGGCTTTTCACCGGATCTATCGAGCGGGAGGTTCGGATTACACTTTCCCCTCTTCGGGTCTTCGCCCTCGCCGCAGGGTCGCCCCTCAGCGGGTATATCCCAATTCAAAATCTCCGCTAGAGGAAACTTTGTGTTTCTGTAAGTTTCGTCTATAGGTGTCAAAGGAGTGCTAACCGACTGATCGCAGGAAGCTGCTTCCTCGGGGAGTGATTCAAAATCGGTCTTCTCATCCCATTCCTTGATTTTTTCGGGAGTAAAACCGGCCTTCTTGCCGCCTTTACCGTGGCCCCATCTTTGCTGTCGTTTCGATTCCCAAGGCATTAGTACACCGCGTTTGATAGAGCCGTCGGGTCAGCCGGATCTTCCACACTTGACTGCTCGAAAAATTGCACTCCCGCACAAAGCTGGTAGACAAGTCGGCCGTCCACAATGGAACCTTTACCCATGGCCATGCAGCGACAAGGCTTCTTGATAACCTCTACCTGTCCGCAATTGGAACAAACGAAATTCTGCACCAAAGCGCCCATGGAATAACCATTTCGGCGGCCGGACAAAATGTCGTCTACAAGTCTAGTGTCCTTGGTGCGATCAAAACCCGCCAAGGTTCGAATCTTCCACACATTGTATGCAGGAACGTACTGCATAGTGGAATCAAAATGCACGCCTTTGGCTTCCAGAGGATTCTGGTTCTGGTGATCAACATGTGTTGGGCGGCCATTGAAAGTCTGATAGACTAGACTTCCCTGCATGTTGTCGAAGAAGGATACTTCTTCATACGGGAATGATTGCAAATTCCGATTCGGGATATCTACCGTGACCGATGGGATATCCACGATGACGTAATCTCGGATATCGGCGCTGATCTGGTACGTTTCGGCTGCAGCAGGAAGCCAACCTACATCCAGATCGCGCTTGTAATCAGTGAAAGCGCTCTTGGTTTCAAGAACCCCAGCCGTAGTCCGACCGCGCCTGTATTTGTAACTGTGGTTGTGAGCCTCTATGATATTAGAGGCAGGGCACGCGGAACCATATACCTTATGAGGCATCTCTTCTCTCCTAAAAACTGCTATTAAAGAGATAATGCCCCAGCATCAATCGGTTTTAATTGTAATACCCAATGCCCGGAGTACATTCTCTATGGGACTGAAAATGGTAGTTGTGTCTGAACCAGCAAACAACAAACCCACAACCCTATCTTCGGAATCTAAGATAATCGATCCAGAATCCCCTCCAGCGCTCATTTCTCCAGACATCAATTGGTCTTCAAACGTGGCTATCATCCCTGCTCCATATTGCACTTGAACAGTTACGTCTGTCTGAAGAACTGATCCCGTTGTGAGATTGGTAGTTCGGCCGCACTTTTTCACAGCTTCGCCAAGACCGATTGAAGCTGTTCCTGTTGGGACACCTATACGTCGAATTTCGGAGGTAACCGAATCCACGCTCACAGGTTTAGCAATCGCAGCATCAACCAAATTAGGCGTAGCCTGTGGCAGGTAAGGTCGCAATTGATGACTGGATCCAACCAACCTGGCTACGAAGTTTAGAGCCTTGGTCACAAAATCAGCGATTCCGCAGTCCGGCGGGAGAGTTCCCGAACCAAAGTCGATAGGCACGAAAGCTTCCAACCAGCCAATCTTATCCTCAGCTTTCCCCCCATCAGCAGGCCCAGGCTGAAGAATAGAGTCTCCTAGGGATCCTGCGTTGGAGTCGGCCAATACATGATTGTTGCTGAGTATGAAGACTTCGGGCAAATCAGTAAAAAGGGGATTGATGCGTTCAACTAGACAACCTAGAGTTCCAGCACTGATGCCAATGTGTCCAATAGAAGAGCCACCGGGAGCGGGCCGAAACTTATCGGTTACTTGAGCCTTCTGAATCCCAATCTCAACGACATCTGTGTTGCAGCCTTCAATACTGTGAGGAATCACATCTGCAGAACTCAAGGATGCAAAAGATACCTTCCTGCTTACGCCAATCACCATGCACAGTTCGCCGGTGTCCTCACCACGAACAGTCTTATTACCGATTCCACAAGAAACAACGTTCTTCTTTTTAAGAATCTTCTTTTCGTGATACTTTTTGACGGAGCGTAATCGATCTATACTAGGCATGCGTACTCCCAATCACCGGCTACGATGCCGATAAGAATTTCCATAGTTCTATATCGCAAATGTTGGCCGTAACCTGTGATCTAATTGCCTTTCTAAGAAGAGCGTCCGCAGCGGGGATTCCAGCAACAGTTCTGTCGTAGGAAATCTTCGTCAAAGGAAAAATAGGATTGGGCAGAGAATTCATTCCCAAAACAAGAGACTTGTAAGCTTCATCATAGGTATCCCACGTCCCTACAACTTCACCATCACGGCTCAGAGTAATCTGACCACCTCTGGCCTCAAAAAGGAATTTCCCGGTCGGGTCCGAATCGAACCAGACTTCACCGCCGCCAAGAACCTGCCCAGACTTGGAATGCAAGAAATCGAGCCACTTCGGCAGGTGGGCGTGAGCTACAGCGTGCTGCACCTCACAGTTAACCCGTAGCTTGCGTCGCAATCTCGCCGAAACAGCAGAGGAGACAATAGACTTCGATGGGGGAGAGGGAGGGGCTGTCTCTGTCAATACCTTATCAACATTTGCTAAACGGGACATAACACCGCCAGCCCGGTTGAGGTATTCCTCTTCCATGGCTTTTGCTCGATCCTTCTGTTGTTGCTCTACAGCCTCTTGAGGATAGAGCTTAGAGAATAGATCAGACTTTCGACAGAATTGTTTGATGAGCCCGGACTGTTCCTTAGCATTATTGGCAATCTGTTCAAGACTGGACATGTATGCCTTTTCTTCGCCAAGAATCTTAGCTGCGATATCGCCGCCTGTGTGGAAGCGAGTTCCATCACGCTTTACCACCTCAAAATGGCAACCATTGATGGGAGTCTCCAACATGTAGATAGCCTGTATCTTAGGATGTCGTAGATTAAAGCGCAGGTCAAATGCCAGAACTTGATTCAGCTCAATGATATCATCGGCGAATCCTTGGACAATGGCCGCGCCAGCCAGTTGTTTTAATGCCTGGAAATCGCTCATTCTGTGTCCTCTCGCGTCTCTTGCAGCATAACCCACAACTTTTCCCTGAACTTGGGATTCTTGCCATTTACTTCCTTATCAAACAGATCATCTTCTGACTTGAAAGAAATAACAGATAGACTCTTAATGCGCTGAAAAGCGGCGTCCAAATCCGCCTGGGTTACAGCTCCTTCTACTGAACTATGCGCGCGGGGGTTCGGTTGTACAGAAAGTTCATTTCGGTTGTCAAGACCAACTCCTTGAGGCTCTCCCTGCTCCGGGTACGAATCTTCATCCGGGAATCCGAAGTCAATGTCTTCCTTGTTCTCAAACTGCTCTCGGATATATTCTTCAGCCTCTTCTGGTATAGAGAGTCGCATAAGTTCGGAGGCGCTGTGAATAGTAGCAACTCTGTGTTCCACAATCGCCCAGTTGAGACTTTTCCTAAGGTGTTCAAGGTAAGTTCCACGATCGATACCATACTGCTCTGCGTAGGCGTGCTCGTACACATCTATGACTAGCAGGGGATACAAACCGATTGGCATGATTCCACCGTGGGAATCCAACATGCACACATCCAATTTAGCGTCCAAAGTACTGAATCCAACAATGCACCAGCCACGTGCAGCCTTAGCTACGGGCTTGATAATATTGCTCCAGAAATCATTCGATTTGACTTGAGGAAAGTCTCTCTGAATAAGAGATGTGAGCTGCGGACCCGGAATCATCGAAGCGCTGTTGTCGGGCAAAATCACGTTTTCAAAAAATAGCTCATGCAATAGAACAGCATTGGTCAAGAAGGCCTTATCTGTTTCCAGCTCTCTGAACCTGCCAGATACAGGATTAACTGATTTGAGCATCTCGGGATCGTATGGATTGGAAAGTTGCGTCAACGTGTCGTTCAAACGCAGACAGTAACTCTCGTACAACTTCCAATGATCCTCGAACATCTTGACACTGATTTCAGGGGTCAGATTATCGAATTGATATTTGCTAGGCATGCCTTGATGCATTATCTAACTCCTGTCACCGCATTAGGTCCGAAAGATGACATATCCTGGCGTTTAGACATGCCCTTCATCAAAGCTTTCTTGCGCTCGGGGGAGATATCCTTGGACATTATACGAGCGAGCGTTTGGAATTCTTCCATCACTGCTTTCTTCACAGTGCCGGATTCTGCCTCGATACCTATCTGACTAATATGTTCCGAAATAGCTGCCACAGTGCGCTCAGGCACCGGCAAAGGTGTGCTGACACCGAGACGAAGAAGAAGATAAGCCATCAACTCTGTCTTCAAAGCATTCCCGTCCACCATGCTACTAATGGTCTTCATGGTCTCATCAGGATTGGTCAATTTCAACATATTCGTCTTGCTCGAAACAAAATGATCCAGAATGTCCAAAGCTTCTGTAGACGATAGAACCACGAAGTTATTGTGCTTGTCCCACACAGGTATGGCCTTCAAGCCAACACCTGACATAATCTCCTGCTCCATAGAAGCATCACCTGTGAACTGCTTACGCCATTCACTGATCTTCTGCCGGTATGCCGAGTCTTCTTGAAGCTCTTCCATCAGCTCTTCAAGATTCAATCCAGCACCGGTAGCCCACTGCTTCATAGTGACAGGAACTCCTGCCTCATCTGCCGTGCGCAGCATCTCAAGGAAGTTCATATCCCCTTCAGGCTGGAGCTTCTTATCCCACACAATCTTGGGCATCAGAAGATCTTCGGAAGGAATCTTCATGGCTTTCTTGTAATCCAACTGGGGACCGATGCGAGTGGGGCCTCTCCCTTTAGCGTCTTTCTTTACGAAGCCGTGTACTCTAGCCAGAGTGGAGAAGATTTTCTCATAGAAGACACGGCGATCCATATAAGAACGCAGAGTCCTGAGGCTCTCCATAAATACAGAGAGTGCGGTTTCCATGTTGTTATACGTCGCATCTCCAGACAGAAATGCGTCACTTATACCTAGCGCCCTCATCTTAGCATCAGACAGGAAAGCCCACTCATCAGACAGTTTCCAAAAGTCCGCTCCAGCCTTGACTTCGCCAGCCTCTACACCTGTACGAGTAGTGACAACTGCACCTACAGGGTCCTCATCTGCTTGGATGAATAGACCAGAAATAGCTTCCAGCTCCTCTTCCGTAGGCTCCCAAACATTATCGATACCGGCCTTGATATGAGTTATGGCTCGCGTGCGCCTACGGGCGTTGGTTACTGTGCTCTCGATCAGTGACTTCTCCAATGCCCAGAAACTGACAATCCGAGTCAAGAACGATGTACCAACATAGTCATAAGGAGAGGAACGTCTCGGCACAAAAAGTGTGTTAAGAGGATCGAGCTTGTAAGTGCCATGCTTCTCAAACTGTTCAAAATAATGGTCAGGAAGCTGATCTCGGGCAGCAATGTCTCGATCATCCATCGAATGCAGGAAATTCTTCAGCGCAGGAGAGGCCACCAAATCGATCTTCGCATCGAAACCACGAATGGGAATAGGCTCAATGCGCAAAAAGTCAGGGTCGTGAACAGTCCAATCAGTAAAAATGCCCATCTTAGAGTCGAAAACAAGAGAAGCGCAGAAGCGCCCAATCGTCAAAAACTCTCGAATAAGGTCCGGCATCATGGTTATGATGTCCAGACGTTCCATCGTATCCTGATACTTCCGCAAAATAGCTGGATCTTCGATGCCAGTCAGGCGGCATTCACTATAAGGGAGGCTGCTATATAGATCTACAGCAGGACCAACAATAGCATCTCGAAGATAGATGAGACGCCACAACTGAGATAACCCAGCTTGGTCACGGGGCATCCAGTCTTCAACGATAGAACCAATTTCAAGGTGATCGTGAACAGGATTGTAGCGACTGATGTTGTACTGACCACCAGCGCTAGCCCTGCCAAAACCACTCGATCCACCACCACTGCCGCCCACATTGCTGGCAGCAGTTACAGTCGTACCTAGACGCGCCCGACCATCTTTATTCAGATTGTAGGCGCTTCCGGTTCTCTGTTCTCCGAAACGGAAGTACATGAACTACTCGATTGAAGGCATTACCACATTGTGAATAGGACAGAACATAGCATCCCGGGCACCGGCCAAAGTAACAGGCTGCATATGAGCAAAGCAAATAGGGCATTCATCCACGCGCTGTGGATATGCTACTACAGTCGAAAGAGATTTCTGAGCAGTCGCCACATTGGCTGCACCTTTCCTTATGCCTGCCAAAACCGCCGCAACCTGAGGTTCTGAGGAGGCACCGGCAAGGCTGGCTGTGGTACGCAATTTGGAAGTCTCCTCCTGAGATAACTTTAGTCTTTCTGCCACCTTGGTTACGATATCCATAGGAACTCCTAGCGGCCTCTGAGACCGCGCTTTGTCTTCAAAACCGCGCTGTTAGTGCGTTTATTCTTATCAATAGCCATAGAACCCTCGCTCTTTACTAAGATAACCCCAAGATTTCCGCCAGCCCCGCCAGCAGCTTCCACAGCATAGAGGCGCTTCAGCTCCGGTCGAACAATTTGTGACATGCCTAGAGCCAAGGCTCGAAACATGTCATCATCTCCATTCAGCGGTTTTGCTATCCTACGGCCCACCTGACGAACTGTGAGGATCTGCAGAATAAGACCAAGAATCGGCTTGCCTTCGACAAATTTGACAGGATTCTCGTAAGTTAGACGGAGTTCTTCCACCGGCAACTCCGGTTTCGGGAGAATCAGCTCCCCAGCTCCCAAGCGAGCTGCCACCTCTACGAAATCCCCAAACTTTAGTGTAATTTGTTCAGACATCACCTTATACTGGCGGAGTTTCTGGACCATTTCAGTGCTGTTCCAAGTATCTGAAAACATATGCTTGATGAGCAAATTCTTGCATATGGGCATGAAACAGTGCTCCCACATCAACGCGAAGTTGATCGGGATGCCTTCTTCTGGGGAAACATCGAACACATAGTCTACTCTCGCCCGGTCGATCTTGGAATCCCAGGTCAGCAGCATGACCGCAAAATGGTTGCGCTTCTCGCCAGTGTCCACCAAAAGCATTCTTGGCTTGCGCTTGTCCACCATAGGCACATGTACCTTGGCATACTTGGTCATGTTGCCAAAAGTATCCGTATTGTACTCAATCTTCACCTGCATCAAATTATGCTTGTGGTTCTCTCGAATCATTAGATCTACACAATTCGGATTGTCTATGAATGGATCATTTGCAAGGGGAGGTATCGCGCCAAAGTCACGCTCAGCTATCATGCGACTCTTGTCATACTCAGATTGTAGACTCTCGCGGCTAATCTCTGGATTTGCTTCCCAGGTAGGATAGTGGTAAGCGTATATTTTTCGATTCGTTCTGGCAGCACGAATGTTGCGCATAATCTTGTCGTCCTTGGCAGAAGGACTAGAGATGTTGCAGGCAACACCGTCTGGGCAATTCCAGAGCCCAGCAGCTCGCTTTAGCTCAGCCTTAGATCGTAGAGTTCGAAGAGAGTTATCCAACGCTGCCGAAATCTCGTCGGCGGACATGGTTACAGACTGCTTCTGCGCATCGGCTTCCATCCATCCAATCTCGTCGATTGCAGTGAAGAAGCGCGTCTTACCACGAAGGCGTCTTTTATTAGGAGCTTCGTACAAGCACGCAAGTCTTTTGTGCTTGTACACCAAGAACGTCTTTGGACGGTACATCAGCTCTGTGCCAAGCCGCTCGCCCACATCTGTTAGAAGCTGATGATATTCCTTGAACCAGGGGGCCTCGTCCACATATTCCTTGAAAGGAACCCAAAGCAAAGCCTCTGCCTGCATGGCGGACACGGCTGTCATGGTCATGTAAAGTTGAGAGGAGGCCAGCAAGCCAAAAAACCGTATAGGATCAGGAATAACCAGAAATCGATGCAGTTGATATGCCCCAATCATAGCAACCAGAGCCGACTTGCCCGATCGCTGGCCAGCGCATCCGGCCATCTCATAAGGGAAATGTACGTCCCCCTTAGCGGCCATATCATTTTTCGTCTGCCCACACTTGGGGCATTTGCCAAATTCCAAAAGTTGGATATTGTCGAGAATGGTAGGAATAGGCTGATCAAAAAGATCCAACTCCCGCTCTTCTCCGTGTACCCAAGCAGGATTAGAACAGTCTCGACAGTATTCCTCAAAGAATGCCAGACCTGCCTCAATCTGCCGAGGGTAAGGAAGCACATTCAAGAATTTCTTGTTCAGGCAGAAATCAACAAAGTTGGGAGCCTTCAGAATATCGCTCTCATCAATAATCGAGAATATGCCAGGATCTAGGTCAGAAGTTAGAGCCTGAGTAACTAAACTCGACGGTGACCAGTCTGCATCATCGATAGCCTTCGCCATTACTTCTTCCCTTTAGTGGTTCCAGCAAGCTTAGCTCCCAGCAGATCATCCAGCTTGCGCTTACATTCCTCAAAGGCCTCATCACATCCCTGTGCCACACCTTTCAGCAAATCCCTCATCTCGTGCGCTACAACTCCTGCGCTCTCAGGGGGAGTTATCGTCATAAGAGCGGCTCGCTTACGCTCAGCTTCCGAAGTGAGTATCTTGATGAATTCGAGCACCATTGGCTTCACCACAGTTCCCATAACCTCATCTCGAAGTATGGAAGGATCTTGGCGCTCTTCGATGGCTTTGACAAGATCTTTAGCCAGGTTCTGCATCTGAGTCAAAGCAGTCGATGTTCCTTGCCTAGGCTTGTGATGATACGCCATCTCAGCCATCTCAATAGCTCGCAAAGTAACCCGAAGGTTCCTTCGCAGAATTTCTTTCATAGGCAGGGAGTGACTAGAGGCGTCGTCCAACAAACTGGATAGATTTTCGTAGGTCGGGACGACGCGAAGATCACCATCCTCGTCTACGAACGGATCATCATTCCTGGAATCTCTTTCTGCTTTCTGCTCACCCTTCTCTGTCATAGAATCCAACAGAGCTTCTGATGCGTCATCGGTGGCTTCCTCTTCACGACGAGCCATCTTCTTAGATCTAGGCATAATGCTACAGTACCTTATTTCCGTCCGAGTCTATTACAGCGAAAGTAAGTCCTTCACCATCTTTAGAGTAACTGACATCTAAACGGGTATTGTCCTCCAGAACAAGCTGCACTCCTGTATCGGTAGACTTCAGAGTAGCGATACTTTTTCCGGCAATATTAGATTTTATGTCATCGATGTGGCCCTGTAAAATATTCTCCTTCGTCAAAGAAAAGAACATCTTACGAGGATACCATTGACCATCTTCTGCAATACGAGCTTTTCTACCAGCGAGTTCGACGATCGTGACTACACGTCCCTTGAGGATCGCGCGCTGTTTATTTTTGGAGCCCGGCCTAATATCTAATGCTAGCATTGTTCTTCGTCATCTGCTATACTAAATTGATCTCGGAAAATGTTATGCAGCGGCGAATAGCCGTAATATCCAGAAAGATTTCCACTCCAGCGAGACTGCCCCATGTTACGGAGATCTCCGATCATTTGGTCAACAGTCTCTTCAGCGGTTTTGTTAACATTGTAGGGATTGATCCTGGTATCTGTTTCGCGGATTTTGCGAATCTTCTCATCAATCTCTCGCTTCTGTTTTCTCAGTTCACGAATCTCTTCAAACTGTTCCGTATCTTCTCGATTCTGGCGAGAGGGGTCTTGGCGCAAATGGTGGAGATAGGGAGAGATAAAAGGACCGCCCGGCTGTCCACGGAGGGAATCATCTTTCTTCGGACGCTTGCCAATATACAGATCTCCATGGTCAATGCGATCGATTGGAGACACTTCTTTAGGGGGATCGAGTTGCGGCGGCGGATCTAATGTAGGGATCTTGGCCATCTTAGGCGGCTTCGGTAGCGCACGCTGGGGCATGGGTAATCCTCCCCGAGACTACGCCTAACGAAACTTGCCGTTCAGATCCCTCGCGATCTGTTGACCGTAATCCTTGAAACCATAGGCTTCAGTGAAATACTGACTTAGAGAATTTTTGAGATTGCTCTCAGTCTTGTCGGACCACCGAAGAACCTCAGTCACCGCCTCGCGAGGTACCGTGAAAGAGCCTCCATCCTCAGCGTTAATCTTGACACCGTTCTCCTGCACCTGAGTAACTTCGCCCTGGAGAACCTTTCCGTTCCAGTAAAAACGTACCAAAGCGCCGTCCTCGACTTGATTAATTCCCGCCGAGAGCGCATTCGCTAGGCAGACTTTACCAACATACTGAGAAGTCATTCTCTTGCGTCGCTCCGTCAAGATAGCGCCGATATCATCCTTCATAACCCGAGCCAAGAATTTGCTTTCTTCGTCACCCATCACTTCCCAAGTCTCCCCCATATCGGAATCAACATAGAGAGTGTTGGCGATGCATGTCATGTTCTCAGAATCATCCATGCGACGAGTTGGGCGATAAATTTGCGCCACAACCGAGATCGCCTCGATATCCTTATGAACCTTGGCTGTTGCCATCTGAGGTACCACCTTGCCTTCGAAGCTCTTTACCATAAACTCCGAAATGTGATTCCCAGTAGGGACGCCAAATCTGTCATTGTAGCCAATGAGTAGCTGAGCAGTGATCTGATTGATAGAACGGAAATCGCCCAAGTACAGGTCAGCCCGGTGGCCAACTCTGCTATTCATCTTACCTCGCAACCTACCGAGCATTCGATGCTCGCGATCCGCTCTGGTTTCGGGATTGAAAGCCATTCTGAATTCTCCCGTTAAAGGTGCAGTTAAACCTCGCCACGCAGACTAGGCCATGAACCTTCCTACATTGAAGATAATAAGCACCTTTTTGCTCTATAGTTCCTCAATTATTGAATCAAGTATCCCGAGGAGCCGAATTGCCTGATGCTGGTACACAAGATCGGATTCTACTGCTATTTCAAGAACTTCGTTGGTTTTCGACATAAACGGGGGCGATAGGGTCAAATGGGTGATTTCGAACTCATCATCTTCACCGAGATTCGCCTTCACCTCAGAGGGCTGTTCCTTGTGAAAATCCCCAATGAAACCCAGGGTTTCCATTGAGTTTTCTCTCAATTTCGCCATGCCTTTTTCGATAGCTTTTTGGACTTTATCCGGGGTTTCTTGATACAGGAAAGCTATTTCCTCAATAGCCAAAGATTCGCTGTTTTGCGTGTCCATATAGTCCAACAAACAATTTCGATGCCACTCATTATCAATACTATAGGGGCATTTCGAGAGATTACAGGTAGTTACGAGAAGAAGTTGCGTGATTGGACAGGTCATACCCGGCCGCCGAACCGGACCCGAAGGGATCTCGACACCTAATGTCTCCACCCGCTCAACGGCCCGCTCCAGCTCTTCCGCACCCAGCTCGACAAGACTATCCAATATACATTCAAGCTCTGAAACTATTGATTTTCTGGGCATATGTAATCTTTAGTTTAGTTGCTAGGCATCCAGAAGATCAATGGCTGCTTTGTAGGCCGCAGAGGCTTCTTCCGGCGTGTCAAAGGTACCAATACCCACCGAGGCAGTATATCTGCCTCTCTTCGTGACACGGACGCCTAACGGCAAATTACTGGCTTTGCGACGATTTCTCGACTGCTCTTTCCGTGTGGCCCATCGACAATTATCTACTGAGTAGCCTTTAGAGTTGTCGATCCGTTCTAGAGTGAGTCCAGAAGACCAAGTATCTCCCATGTCTGTTAAGAAACTCTCAAAGTTATCCCAAATAGTAGACAGGGTAATACCCCTGCCACCGTAGTCAGCATAAGCTGGATTGTTGAGATTATAGCATCGAGATCTTGCGCCTGCCCACGAACGATATATGGGATGCTTCTTGGGACCTGCATAACCATGTATAAACCGATTACCTCTGGGGGACTCATGAACCATCGGGCACCTTTCCAACGTGAGGATATTGTCGTAAACGCTTCACGTAGTTCAATAATTTGCCCTTCTCTCCAAGTTCCTCCTCCATTGCGTAAACGGCAATTCCGAGGGCGTCGCTCTCGTGTACACTTAAATGAGGGAACCAGCGCCTAGTGCCTTTGCTGCCCATATCGCCGTATCGGGCGGTCAATGCGTTCTTCCATTGCGCACTAGTAACAAGGTGCGTAGGGATGCCTTTGCTAGCGTTCACAACCCCGATAATGCCCAACATTATATTGATGTATTCCCCTACAGCGCCTTGTTGGATACCCGGACGGGCCATGTACCGTTCGGCTAGAACGCAGTCTGGATTGATTTCTGCGAGGAATTCAAAGTAGTTGTCGCGAAATGACTTCACCTCATCAGTGAAATCATCCCATAAAAGGGATTTCATGGGGAGCAAATATCTCGTCTCCACCACTTTGCGGTCTTCCATGACCGCTGCAGCAAAATTCTTCTTCCCTGGATCTAGGGCGATGATCCGCACATCAGAGACCCAAAAAGCCTGCGATCGGACCGGCAGCGGGACCCAAATACACCGTCATACCAGCGACAATGGCTTTTCGAACAACTAGAGAGGCTATGTTCTTGAAGTCTGCCAGGAATTTCTTTTTCGCATTGTGGCGCACCACCAAACCTTCTATTTCATCCGCCGTTGCAGCAGCTTCCGCAATTAGCTGCTCATCATCAAGAGCAGCTATGAATTCCGAATACTTCTCTGGATTGTACTCTCCTCCTTTGAAGGTGGCGATAATGGCCTTCAAGTAGCCTCTGCCTTCCTCCACAAAGATTCCCTTGTTGTCTATCAACAAGCCGAGAAGCTCTTCCTTCGCATTAGAATCTTCAAGCGCGTCCAAAGCGGCATCTTTGATGCCATCAAAACTGATAGTCATCGTCCTTCTCTCCTCTGAGGAATCATCTGCCTCATCTAGCGAGTTTGGCAAATCTGCTTTCTTAGTGGTCAAAAATGTCCACAAAGGCTTCAAGTACATCCAGAGTCTTAACAGATCCAGCCATTTCATTGGTTATTCGGAATCTCCAGCAAGGATCTTGGTGTTTCGCCAAGTGCGCTTAAAAATCTCAAGCATAGCACCATGATGAAACTCCGACATGGGATTTGGCTTGCGAGCTAAACGCTCTATAGCTGAAAAACACTGGACGCTATGCTTACTAAGTCCGATTGATAAACCACGCATCTCAGATGCTTTGCCCAGAAGAGTCCATGCACTATTATTGCCATGAATAGCGGCCTGAGAAGCCGTAGCAAAATCGCGACACATTTCCGCTGTGATCTCACTCGCAGAAACATTCCTATCACTTAGACTTCGAAGAGTGTCTCCGCTGTAATGGGAGCAGCCAAATAAAATTACAGCGACACCGATGACTGTTATCAAAATTGTTTTACGCATCAGTCCTCCGATGATACTTGTTCGCACAAACGCTCACATTCCGCCGCTAGATCAATGTGCCCTTCGGTTTCGAATATCTCAGCAGCTTGTTCCAGAACAAAGATCAGACGACGCGGATCGCCCTGCTCATCCTTAAACTTTAGTGAATTTTCTGAACTATCCTCGTCGAACCATTTATTTTTCATGGGATCTCGGGGATGAGGTGGACGAGGACCCTGAAAAAACTCTCTCCATCCGTCGTAATAATTATCCTCGTCCTCGTTCTCGGAAAAAGCGGGACCTGGGCCACTGGCGAATTTGGTACGATCGTGCCCAAACCATTCATTTGGCGAGGGAGTGCCCTTCTCGGAGGGTTCTATTTCCTCGTCTGCGCGAAAGAAACTGGGATAATTAGTCATTCTTATTAAGATAAGATGGGGAAAGAGCAGCGCAAAGTTGCGTACATAAGAGCTTATATTTAGAAGAGGAGAGATCATGCTTCGAAAGGCCAATAACATCAGATCAGTAGATTCTACGCAACGGAATCGTTCTGATCACGTGTTCGACAAAACACAGTTCAAAGAAGACTTTCCGCATGAAGTTGCTCTAAAAGATCTGGTTCCAAGGATCCAATCTAGGGCGCGAGATGCCCTCGCTGTGAATCGCGTAGAGACACTATTCTTTCAAAGAAAGCTCACCGGACGCCGATGTTCATGCTTTATTGTTGAGTCATCCCCAGATGCAGGGTGCCAAATTTGCTTCGGGACAGGCATTGTAGGAGGATTCACCAAGTTCGGAACAACAGATTTCACAATCGACGTGACCCATCCCAGTCTCCGAGCTGTGAACGTGCGCCCGCTCTATGAACTACAGGCTCGACCGGTTCTCATGGGATTGGATGACGGGGCTTTGGATGGCTTCATCGAAGTGAACGTGGATATCCACCAAAATCTCGGATCCGTGGATTTCTGGAGCCTTGTACTCAGAACTACCAGTATAACAGAGTTCAACAGTATCGAAGCATTTGTGAAGATCCGAGATGAGGGTAGCTTTGTTCCTGTGACATATGAATCTCTGAACGATCGAATTGCACAGCAAATGCTAACGTTCCGTTTCGAGTTCAGCCGAAGAACCCTCTCAGACGCCAATCCAATCTTCTCACAGTTTTTCTTGCGAGCCAAGTTGATCGAAGATCTGGTAGTCCTGGTGAACATACCTCGCGATCGAGAAAGCATTACTTTGGCAGAGTTCGGCATATACGATAGCTGGCAGACCATCTCTGCTTATTTTGACAATACCATGCCCCGAATCGGCGTGGAGGATTTCCTCTTCCGCTGCCGAGATCAAGAGCTTTGGAAAGTGGTGGATGCTAGCCCGAACAGGCCCTTAAACATCCTTACCAGCCATGATACTACCCTCAGACTCATCCAAACCTTCGAACCTTACGTCAGTGTGCCCATAGGGAGCGCCTAGAGAAACAGCAACGTAAATTGATGCAACGCAGCGTGACAACGTGCCTATTTCCTCCCTGTTCCTCTGCCAAAAACAGATATATGGCTCCAAGGTCGATACAGCGGCTACCGCTATTATTTCAGGGGGTTTCACGCTTCTCTTAGTGGATAAGAATTTCCTCTGAGTCTTCTTATTTATACCACAGAGCGTTGAAGTTGAATTTGCGGAAGATTAACCCTAGAGCGACGCTGCTGGCGATGGTCCAGGTGCGTTCAAGGAGATTCAAATGAGCATTACACTAACAGCCAAAACAGATCTAACCTATGAAGAGATCTATGAAGGCTTCGCAAACGGCAAGTCTCGTTTGCCCAAAATCATCAAAGATATCGAAAGTGGCAAGGTGGCTCTTGCCGAGACCACTGGAGTTAACATCTTGCGACGCCGCACTATTGGCGGAAATGCCTCCAATGTGACCAACATTGGTCAAAGCGACACCACTGTAGTGGCTAAACTAATTAGCACTGCTCGCTGGAACGCTCTGATCTCTGGCTACTCAGGCCCCGATACTGATTACGTCACTCCGCCGTCCTACAACATGCAGACAGTCAATGTGCGCGCAGTCACCAAGGAACCGTTCGACTTGTTGGACCAAGTTGCAGGTATCAACTACGCCAATCAAACAGATGGTGCTGCTAAAGATGTGAATCAGCTTTCCGGCCGCGAAGCCAAGATCCAAGAAAAAGGCACTGGGGTTCGCATCCGCGAGATCGATGCTCGCGCGCCCGATGGCGCTACTGCCGACATCGACGTGCGAGATTGGTTCTCGAACGATCGCATCGGTGGCGGCGGAGCCACAGGAGAAGTCCATGGTGTTGACCAGAACATTTCCGAAGTGCTTGTAGCGGATTCCGAAGGACGAGCTGTTGGTAACACAGCGGGCCAAGGAAGCGGTACTGACTTTGACCTTTCCGGCGCAACAGCCCTGAACTTCGTTCTGGGTTCAACGGGGGAAACCGAAATTGCGGTGGTATTCGTGGCCCGGGATTACTTGATTACGGAAGTACGCGATACAATCAACACGGCTGTAGCGGCTGCGCAGGCTGCGAACCCGTCGGCAGCCGAGTTCGACGGCATTCCTGTAAACGATCCGGTGTGTATCATTAGTGCCGGTGGCGCTCTTGAGCTGCACTCACGCAAGCGAGGTCTCCAAGGTGGGGAAGACTCTCTCTCTGGTATCGAGATCTCAGGTGCTAACTCAGAACTGGGATTCACATCCGCAGATGATGTGCTTCGAGGAGCTACCGTAGGTGACGTTGATGGAACATTCGATCAGACTATCATAGACCTGTCCAGCGCGGCTTCCAATTGCCGGACGACGTTGCGATATGGTACGGCTCAATTTGGCGTTCTTCAGATCGTTGGTACAACCAACGGTTTGGTAGCGGCTACTGCATCGGCGTACATCGTTCACCCGGACTTCCTCGAAGACCTGATCGCTTATCAGTAAGCTGCTTGGAGTAGCTGATGGAAGCCGCACAGGTTGTACAGCGAATTGGTGTGACCTTAGCACATGCTTTACTTTCCGAGGCAAGAAAGCCTATTGGGGTGAGCTACGAATCGGGCCAGGGCGTGGATATGGATTGCTCTCTGTGTTCGGTCTTCTACATCCACATGGCCGATCTGCAAAATCTAGTGAACATGTCAATAGATATCTGGATCGCTGTTGTGTACAGGCTTAACGAGCGCGGGGAACAGGCTCTCGAATTCGCAATCACGCACCACAAAACAGCTCCTTGTGAATTGAAGACCTATCCCATTCTGTCGATAGATCATGCCGTGGATGTCATAAAAAGCTTCTTCGCCTACAGCATGCTACCGTACTTCGATATACAAGGTATAGCTCAATCTACGGACTTGACATTCCTAGCGGGCAAATACGGAGACGCTCAGGCCTGGGGAGATACTGTCACCTTGAACTTGAGAGCAGAAAATTTCCCTTACGATGTTGATTACACAGGGGGAGTTTTTAAGGGATTTTCAGATCGCATACTGAAGGGCATGCAAACCGATGTCCAGCAAGCGATGGGGAAATCCGAAGAACTGAAGCATCGTGTATTCTCCTTAGAGAATGATATCGGGATAGTGTTTATCCCCCAATCCACATATTCCGCTTCCAAACACGTACCCGAGGAACTGTAAGTGGCTTTCCTGACAACCGAAGACGAAATTCCTCGAATACTAACTCGCAAGACTTCACAAAAGTTTCGTGTTGGGTTCTTTAGCGATGGATCCAAAGCAACGCCCCTGATCCCAAAAGACCCGCTAGTCTATCCGTCCTATGAGATCCTAGACCTCAATGGAATCACAATCCAAAGCGGCGTGTTGCAACAGGACGGGAGCCCTGGAGTATATAGCACTACTTGGTCAATACCGGAAGACGCTACTCTGTCAAACCCTAACCAGAGATACGAATTCAAAGCGTTCATTATCACGAATACAAATGAGCAAGCTGGAATCACCCATCAGTTTGATGTAGTCGATACCGCAGTAACCGCCACAGAAGATCGAAGCCAAGCGTTCATCGTGTTGTCTGGGCGCGGATTCCGTGTAATGATCCGCAGCACTTCACGAATCGATCTAGATAATTTCGGATCTCTTAGCTTGCAGCTTGTCTCTGGCAATACTGCTTCAAACACATTTCTGCCCATCGCGCCAGGAGGCACTGGCGATCTCGTAACCTTGACAGATGGACAAATCACAGAAGTGCCAGACGGAGACAGCTTCATATATCTCTATGACATCGAGGCTGGGTTACTGGAGAACAACACCCAATATATTGCTCTTTGGCAGATCCGTCAGAACGCTACAGCAGCCGAAGAAACCCAATTTCAGCTTATCCGCTCCGTTACTGGCCAAATTTTGAACATGACGGTGCAGCTACGCCAACTCATCGACAAGTTCCAGAAGCAGCGAGGGCGCGTACAAGCATACGAAGATTCAGATCTGATCGAATATCTCGATCGTGGCTTGGAAGTCATCAACACCATCCACCCATACTCAGGATGGCAACTGAGCTTCATTGCAGGATCGCAGTTCAATGCGTTTGTTCTGTTGGCATCTGCGTGGTATGGCCTGAATGCGCAGTATCTCATGGAAGTGGATCTAGGGTTTGCCTTCTCCGGTCAAACGGTCACATTGGATTACGATCACGCGCCTATGCTGGCCGAAGCGATCAACAGATTCAAGGACTTCCTTGACTCCAACGTCTCTCCTGCCAAGGTCGCTTTCATCCGAGCCTCTACCCCTGTTGGCGTCTTCGCTGGAAAGCCTATGGGATTCAGAGCCCTGCATCGATTCACCTTCCCACTGCAGACCTATCAGAGCGGGGATATCATCCAAACCCTCTCTAACATAGGAATTTTGTAGGCCTTTTAAGCACTGAAAAGTAGGTATTATCTTTATTTAGTGCTCCCGATCAAGTATCGGAAGTCGGTAAACAATTAAGGGAGAAAAACATGGAAGAGCTAAGTTTCTTCGAAAGACTGCTTGCTAACAAAGAAGCAATCTGGCTAGCAGTCACGACTTTAGTCACAGCGGCTGCGGCTATTGCAGCTCTTACGCCTTCCCCCAAAGATGACTCTCTGGTAAGCAAGCTCCGCAAGGCGGTTGACTTCCTAGGTCTGAACTGGGGTTTCGCGAAGAACGAGCCGAAGCCGCCGGTCGAGTAGTCTAGGCCTGCTGACTTGTGACAGTTACCTCTACAGCTACGGGCCAGCCGGGTTCGCCTGGCTGGCCCGTTTCAGTGATGCCTTATGACACGAGAAATAAAACTCGCGGCACATTACAATATAGACAGTAATGTAGCCAAGGTGCAGTTGTATGTTACCGATGAGTGCGATAACCTATTTCACCCTCAGGACGTGTTATCCGGCACCATACAACTATTCAACGTCTTCACTGTCCCCGAAACGGGCCTACAAGAAATCCCTCTCGAATCAGTAGACTTCGATAAAGCATTCGCTAATGCGGATGGCTTTTTCTCCGCCTTCTTCATCAATCCATCTGTGAATATCAACCTAGAAGCCCGAGCCACTGTAGACATTTCAGGCCAAGGCATCTTAGCAGCTCTTACCACAGTGCTGCCTGACGAGGGCACATTCACCGATCAACCCAGTACATCAGTGATTGGCAATGCAGTGAATCGTTCCTGGCATCTGGATAAGGAACCTCAGCGAGATGGCCAAGGCCTAGACCAATCTCCGCATAACATTCCTGAGTTGAGCGAGGATCAAGTAATCATACCAAATCCTACGATCGTCAACGCCGTATATGCAGACATACAATTCGAGCAATTGGCTGAAGTGCAATCTGATGCTCAGCTACCTGGAAGCTTGATCTATCTAGGAGGCGGTGATCGGTTGCTTCCGAAGCCCGGTGTTTTAGTGTTCCAGCCTATAGACACTCCGCCCTGGGAGTTGGGCACATCAACATTCGTGGAACAGGCAGCCACCGAACTTTTGTCCAACAATCAATATCTCCAGCAAGATAACAGCGGGCTCCCCATCGGCTATGGCCTGATCAATTCACCGGGTATCACAATCATTCAAAATACCATCCAGACTTTGCAGGGCGAAGGCTTCGATGCTAAAGCATGGAGTTTACAACTAAACGGTGCAGTGCCTGTATCCATTTCGCCTTTCAATACAGCCAGCATAGGGATGGAGACGCCTATTGCTTTTGATATATTGGAACCGATCTCTCTGTCTATTCTGGCGGGTATGGAGAAGAATACTGACACTACCTCAATCACAAAAGCTACACTGATCTTCACATTCTACAACTCCTCTGATCAGGAGCTAACCTCTATGCCCGAAGTGCTGGACGTGGATGAACTTTTCAATGCTCGTCCTCTCAAACCATTTAGCATCTCAGCTAAGATATCAGATTATCCGCCCACCGTCGCAAAGATCACTTGGCGATTAGAGATCGGATCTGTCGAACAGGGCGACTTCGTTACTGTTCGCACAGCCTTGCCTAGCTTGTCACAGACTCCATTTGCCACCAGCCAAATTCTATCAGAGGGATCGAGAGTCAAGGATAACCTCAGCTTTGCTCCCAATATTCCATTCGCTCTAGAAGAAGGCGCTGCGGTTCTAAATATGGCAATAGGATTCGATGATGCTCCTACGGAAGAGAAGTACATTTTCGATAGCCGATCCCCAACCACACTACTCGATGGTGCGGCTCTGAAGGTCGAAGCTACAGGCGAATTAACACTCCTGATTTCAAACGGAGTCAGCACTACATCCGTGACTTCAGCAACGATTCCTGCTTGGATAAGTGGAACAGTTTCTGAAATCGTAGCGGAATGGAGCGATTCTGAGCCTCTGATGCGCATCACATTCGATGGAAATATCATAGCCGAGGATATGGTTACTTCTCTCCCAACAGGATTGGATGCAATCACCATGTCAATCATTCAACTAGGCTCTAACGCGGATGTTACTAAACACATCGACAGCGAATTTATCAGAGCTGTCTTCTTAAAAAGACCCAGGGCATAACTCGGCGTCTCATTATTTCTCAAATGAGAAGAATTGTTGATGATTTCAACCGGAGCACGTAAATGTCTCACGATCCGGGCGGACCGTACGACACAGAAGAGCATGCGCTAGGGGAAGAAGCGGATCAGATTATCGCTGGCGATGGCGAACCTATCGCCGGATCCACTGGATCCACTGGAGCTACTGGCGAGACTGGCGAGACTGGCGCTACCGGTCCGTCTGGTGGTCCTGTAGGCCCTACTGGCCCTACTGGTGAAGTCGGAGCAACTGGAGCCACTGATGGTGCCACAGGGCCTGCTGGGGTTGCTGGGGCTTGCGGAGCTACTGGAACCCCAGGAACCCAAGGCACTCAAGGAGAGACAGGTTCTCCAGGTATAGGACTCGTCGGTTCCACAGGCCCAACTGGAGCTGGAGAAACTGGGAGTACGGGCCCTACAGGTCCATCTGGCGGGCCTCTTGGAGAAACAGGTCCCACAGGCCCTTCTGGGGGGCCAAAAGGCGAAACAGGATCCACTGGTGCAACTGATGGCACTACAGGCCCCACAGGCCCGACAGGGCCCGCTGGAGCTGCGGGAGCAATCGGGGCTACTGGTGCCACTGATGGCACAACCGGACCGACTGGAAAGGATGGGGACACTGGAACCACCGGCCCAACCGGAATTGGAGCCATTGGAGAGACTGGAATTACTGGAGCCACTGACGGAGCCACTGGGGAAGCGGGAGCCACAGGCTCAACCGGCCAGACTGGACTAACAGGAAGCACTGGAGAAACGGGCGAAACAGGTCCCACCGGATCCATTGGGGAAACTGGGGAAACTGGAGCTATTGGGGAAACTGGAGCCACCGGAGCTACTGGGGAAGCGGGAGCCACAGGCTCAACCGGCCAAACCGGACTAACAGGAAGCACTGGAGAAACGGGCGCTTCAGGTGGACAAGATATTTCCCAAGACTTATCTCCCCAGCTTGGAGGAGACCTAGACGGAAACGGGTTCTCTATATCCACAACAGGATCGGTCATCGGGGCAACTTTCGAGGCGGAGCAACTCGACCTTGATGGAAATGAGATCAAGTTCGGGCCTGATGGTATTCTTTACGCATGGGATCCTACACGATCGAAATACTTGAGCGTTAGCAGGCAATCAATTCAATTCGGAAGAAACACCGGCGGGTCTACTAATGATTGGATGAGTTGTCAAGGCAATATAACTACAGGTAATGGCGGTACTGCGTTTGAAACAATTAGAGGCATGACTATCACCAGTATCATTATTATGGCTGAGAACGTGGTGAACGCAACTTGTGGCATAGACCTAATGGTCGGAAATACAGGTGTCGAGCCTAGTACCGAAGGCACCTCATGGGACTTTACAAGCACCGGTATAAGGCAATCAGAAGCATTTGAAGGCTTGAATATTGATATCGCCTTACAACAGTGGGTATCGTTTCTTTACACCGCTGGAGACGATGGGTCCACAATTACAGACCCCATTGTCCAAATGGAATTTGCTTGGAGACTAGAGTAAGCGTGGACGCTAACGAAAAAGCAATGGTAGAGATGTTTGCTCGCGCCATAGAGCAGAAGGGCGGCAAGGCTCTTCTCGTGGGTGGAATTGTGCGCGACGAGCTTATGGGTCTAGCCAGCAAAGACATAGATTTCGAAGTGTTTGGTCTTCCTATAGAGCAAGTCAAAGAAGTTCTCACTCAATTTGGCAACGTCAAAGAAGTAGGTCAACACTTCGGCGTTCTGAACATCCAAGAACTTGATTGGGACGTGGCTCTCCCTCGCAGGGAAAAGAAATCAGGAGAAGGACACAAAGGATTCGATGTGATTCCTGATCCAACCATGACGATCGAAGAAGCCGCTCGCCGCCGAGATTTGACCATTAACGCCCTTAGCAAGGATCCTCTGACCGGCCAAATCATCGATCCTCTTGGGGGTGCTGAAGATATCCAAAAAGGAATCTTGCGAGCTGCAGATCCAGCCACATTCGGAGATGACCCGCTGAGAGCCCTTAGAGTTGCTCAGTTCGCGTCTCGCTTCGATTTCGAAGTGGAGCCCAATACCTTAGAGATCGTGGCCGCACAGCCTCTTGAGCAGCTCCCTGGGGAGAGAATTTTCGCGGAGTTCCAAAAAATGCTCCTGAAAGGGAAAAAGCCCTCTAAGGGTATCGAAACTCTTCGACAAGCAAACCTACTTCGATACTTCCCGGAGATAGCGGCCCTGCAAGGAGTTGTTCAAGACACGGAACATCATCCAGAAGGCGATGTCTTCATCCACACTATGATGGTATTAGATGAAGCAGCTCGACAAAGAACTGGAGATTCTGCGTTTGACTTACCGCTCATGTTCGGAGCCTTAGCTCATGATTTTGGTAAACCAAAATTCACTCAAGACATGGGTGGCGGCAAAGTGAGGTCACTGGGTCACGAAGAGGGCGGCGAAGCTCCGACCCGAGAGTTCATGAACAGAATGAAGGCCCCTAATGCCTTGACTGCTCAAGTGGTGTCCTTAGTTTCTAATCATCTACGTCCCGTGCTCATGCCCGAACGAGTCAAAGGAGGCGGCTATCGAAGACTAGCTCGAAAGCTCGCTGCCTCAGATGTAAGCTTCGAACTGTTGACTGCGATATCCAAAGCAGACACACTTGGACGATCCACAGATAAAGCTCTGCGACGTGATACCACTCTGCAGGACAGGTTCATGCAGGAAGCACATGATTATGTTCTGAAATTCGCTTCTCCGGGTCAAAAGTCTCTAGAAGATGTGGTCAAAGGTCGAGATCTGATCGAGAGAGGTTTCGAGCCCGGACCCAATATGGGCAAGTTCTTGCAGCTCACACGTCACATTGAGGACGAGACAGGCTTGAAGAATGCTGATAAAATCATCGAATTGGCCAACAAGTTCCTTGAACATCTCAATACTGATAAGGAAAGCGAGCTGGATTGCGGCGACAGCCACATCCGCCCAGGAGAAGAATGCTATGACGGGAAATACGACGAGATGAGGAAAAAAGGAATCACAGATAGCACAATGGGCCCCAGTGAATTCCGTACACACCCCGAGTATGATGAAGCGGATCGAGCCTTATGGCATGACTTCGATTGGCCCGAAAAGAGCGGTACGAAGGTCCACCATCCCGGAATAGGCTCTGTTACAGCCGAACCTGCTCGTGAACACAAGAGATCGCTAGAGTATCAGCCTCGCTGGTTCGACACTCCGACCAAGTGGGCAGATCGAAATACCTCCCCTTCCAAGAAAGGGAGTCGAGACGGCTTTGGTGGCTCGCAACCGTACACTGTGGATCCATTAGATCCTCCGATCGGGCCTCCGAAGGATGAAGAACACTGGACAGGCGTTACGCCCGAACCGGGGATTCCTGGTGGGATTCCTGGTACAGCAGGGCAGCCCGCAGAATTCCCAGTTACGCATCCACCGGCTAACAAGATGCCGGGATTCTTTCCTTGGGACGAACCGCCTAATCAACTTCTGACAGATGACGACAGCCACCCCTCGCCCATGCGCGCGAGCGACAAGCCCGGGAGCGATCAGCCTGGAAAATTCGTCCGTTATCCGGGCGGCGGCGGGCTGGATCGCGCTCCTATGATACGGCCACAAGGAGAACCAAGGCCGAGCGGCTTCCTACCCGTAGTGAATTTTCCTGATCCTGAACGCAACATGTTCAAAGCTGATACGACAAAGGAATATATTCCTGGCGGAAAAGCTGCGGGTGTTCCCGATTCTGATTTTGATCAGCATGAACTAGAATTGGGCATTGAAGAGGAAAGCAGCGAACACGGACCGGATGAGAAGATAGCAAAGGAAGTGACCAAGGATCATCTCATGGAAGACTCTCAATACTACTCCCGAAAAGCTAGGAAGGGACTTGATCCTGAAATCCCCAATAAGGAGAAGAATCAGATCACTGTGAAACCATCGGAGTCCGTGGAAGGCTCAGGAGTAGGGCAGGGACCGGGACACGGAATCACACCCGGGCCCAGATACAAGAATCGAACAGGTAAGGGATTTGACAAGAGTCGAGAAAACCTCGATTACGACTATACAGGCAAAAAGGAAGGCTTCCTCTCGATGGATCTGCCGAGCACGGATATTTCCAAATCCGCAAGGACCATCGAGGATTATATAGACATCGAGACCGTCTTTCCTAAAGACTTCAACCCGGAATGGGGCCCCAACAAACCAGAAATAGGACCAACCACAAAACACAGAAATGAAAGGCATGTTGCTCCCGATCCTATCAAGGGCGATAACGACATGCTACAAAAGCAGGTACAGCCTCTGATTCCTAATCAGAAGTTGGCCATCGCTATCGATCCCAACGGAGATCCTGGTAATCGTATCATCCTCATGTCCCCGCTGTTCCCGGATGTCAGCCCCGCTATCCAGGCTCTGCGAAGTCAGAGATTCGAAAAGCATGGCGCTGTGGTGGTAGATGGGCCCCCAATGTGGCTTATGGGTCTCGAAGGAGTGCTTCAAGCTATGGACAGAAATACAGCCCATGAGAGCACGAACCAGCTATTCCAGAAGATCATTGATCTTGCTTCTGAAAAGGGCCTCACGATCAGCTACACACAAATACCTCGACCATAGGGGTAACGATATGAACGACCGACTAATCGAGTTCGCTGAAAAAATCATCATCAGAGTGATTGACAAAATCAACATTGTGTTTGTTTTGCTGTTGCTAGTATTATTCGGCGTTATGAACAAGGAAGAAGTGTTTGAGTGGTTTTCTGCAATTGGAAAGATGACTGCAAGCATAATCCCATGAAATTCTTACGCTGGCTAGCTGAAATGCTAGGAATACCAATAAGAGGTAACGATATGAGTAGAAGACAAATCACGCCGCATTTTAATGAAGACGAGCTACGCTGCACATGCGGCTGCGAGCGGATGGAATTCTCAGACAAAGCAGTCCAGTATCTAGAAGAACTGCGGGTCAAACTGGACGCCCCGATTCACGTCACCAGCGGCTATCGGTGTCCTGAACACAACGCTAGCGTTTCATCCACCGGTCGGACCGGGCCGCATACCATCACAGAAAATGACAATGTGACGGTGGACATTGGAGCCAAAGGCACACAAGCCCACAGCATTCTGAAGATAGCAGGGGACTTAGGCTTTACAGGCGTCGGCATCAAACAGAACGGCCCACACTCAAGCAGGTTCATTCACCTTGATCGCATCGCGCCGGGCGGGCGAGCCCCGCGCCCGTGGGTATGGAGTTACTAAAGCTCCGAGCGAAGGACTGGAGCCACATGGAATAGCTTCTGGACACGCTTGATAATCTGAGCCGAGTGCATCCCTGTTCCAACATCCAAACAAATCACTTCCTTAGCGTATTCACGCCCTACTACGGTCTTGGGATCGTGGTCGAAGCCCTTCACTAGAATATCCGGTCGGATTTTTTCAATTAGAGCTAGTGGGGTGGGATCATCAAAAAGAATCACCTCGTTCACAGACCAAAGAGCTGTCAATATTTCGAAGCGCTCGTCCTGCGGAGTAACCGGGCTGCGACCCTTGACTTCTTGGAAACTGCGATCGGAGTTGAGACCGACGATTAGAGTATCGCCCATACGTCGGGCTGCTTCAAGGTAACGAACGTGACCTACGTGGAGGATGTCGAAGCATCCATTTGTGAAGATAATCTTTTCTTCAGCCATTTGATTAGTACATCTCCATGACAAGGAAGAGGAGCACAATGGCAAACCAAGATTTTCCCGCGAAGCTCTTCTAGTTCCTTTAGCCTATCTCCAGCCAGGAGATCTTTTTCATAACGTCTTATCGCTTCTAAGCGCGTTATAGGACCGTCAATCCAGCGATTTCCCCATTTAGATCCTCGCCCAATGTAGACAAACTCAGGATCGGAACGCCAGTCAAAATCGAGATTGTTGGCGTTTACTACCCTGGCGGAAGCGCGGGGACTCGAACCCCGGACGGTTTTACCCGCAGACGCTTTCAAGGCGTTTTCCTCGTCCGGCCGGACCGCTTCCATTCTTTGCTAGACATCGGCTGCCAATGACCTAAAGCAGCCCGTCTATTTCGCTTGCGATATACTTTACCTCTGCCTATCTTCTCCGTCTTGTCTTTCCTACGGTGGCAGGGGCCGCACAGCAATTGGAAGTTACTAAAATCGTTATCTCCACCAGCTATCAAACTTGTAATGTGATCGATCGTTAACTTGCCCTCTCGACTACAGATTGCGCAATGCTCACCTTTCGTTTCCACGAGGTACTTATAGATATACCTCTTGCGCCGTTTGAATCTGGCGCGCTCCAGAGTCACGCTCACTCTATAATTCTTCCTTCTTGTTGATAGGCACAACTTTAAGGTGAGGCTTCTTCTCTTCTGTTTCTCCTCCTCCTCTGCGATCAAAAACACTATAGCAAGTGCGATTTCCTATTACACTTTTCACTATAGCAAAAAACAGCCCATCCTCTTTGCCGGTGTCACAGTATTCATCCCAACGCTCCCCCAACCAACCTTTCCTATGTACCACTAGAGCGTACTTTCCAGCGACCTCCTCTATATCGGATCCTTCTTTCAATAAACCCTCTGCATGCAGTGCTGCAATAATTAACTCCTTCGCCTGATTCGCGAAAACAGTCAGGGACGCTTCCGTGTACGAATAGATTTTAGTCGTCGTCATAGATTCCTCAACGGAGGCATTTCGTCGCCTCTGCAATTGCACCCGCCATAAAACCCCCACAAAAACCGAGGAGCGCCATAAGAAGACCGAATCCCAATGCGTAATCTGCGCCTCTTGCAGGTTTCCTCAGCCAAACAAGAATCCGTCTCACCTTAGCACCATGTTCCAAAGTGCAGGATCGATCACAGAAAGTTTCTCCATTTCCTTGCCTGTCAATTGATGGTCAAGCACTTCACTATACCCGCAATAAGACCTACGATAATACCGAACAGAAACATGATAAGACCAACTCCGAACACTAAATCAGTCTGCGTCACGGACTTGCGCCACCATTCGCGAAGTGGCCTCAACCAAGTTAAAATGCTTCTCGCTTCATATTTAGCTCTCGTGGCCGCAATAGCAGCCGCTCTGTCAGGTTGAAGTGTAACTTTGCGCTGCGGTACAGAGGAATCAAGATCAGGCATATTTCGCCTTCGTAGCCGCAATAGCCCTCGCTCTATCAGAGATAGCGGGGAGCCATCCTCTTCCCGTAGGCGCTTCTTGTACCACTCTTTCGACGGATCCGGCAGGAGTCGTCGCTTCTCCTGAGGGCGAATCTTCGACATTAGTTTTCCTTCTATAGGATGCCAGCGGAAATTGAAGTAGCTATTTTTTTTGTATAAGAAAAGTGAGAAGGAAGCTACTCCTAGGCCGCTGAACACCAAGTGCGTGGAAATCGAGATCGCTGTATTTAGGATTCTGGGTTGCCCCAGATTAGTAGAAGGAAGCAATCCCTAAGCCACGCAACACCTTTATAGCAATTCGCTCAAGATCCTTTCGATTTCGTAAACATTGTAATCGCAATCACTCAAGCCAAACGTAATGTCTGCCTGATCTCGATCCTCGGTGGATTCTGCTCCGCGAGCATCCCTGTGGAAGGTGGCCAGATCGAACATGTTCGGTCTCGTCTCGATCATCCTAGCAATTTCCTTGGTGACCACTGAGATATCCTGGTAAGCACCTTCCACTCGATTGTATTGACCAACTCCTCGCATGAAGAGGTCAACAAAGATGATCTCATTCTCCTGCAAATCGACAATAATAGGGATAGCGTAAGCGCCAGCGCCAGTCACGTCGAACTTGTTCTGAACCGTCTTTATATCGAAGGTCTTGTAGTTCGAACTCACCTTGTCTCGGATCATCCAACCAGCGCAACACTCGCAAGTTGAGAACTTGTCACCAGAGTATCGGAGGATCTGAGTAGCAATGTACCGGGATCCGCCCTTCCGAACAGCAGCCAAGTCAATGTCGATGAACTCAGCAGCGCCTTTGGGGGCTGACTGCAGATCACCCGAATGCTGCATCCCACTGCTGGCCAGATTCGTGTAACTTACATGTCCCGTGTAGTTCATCTCATCATCATACGAGATCAGAGACAAATCCAAATCAGTCCGCTCTTCAACCTCTTTCCACCACACAAACAGACGAAGCACAGCGCCATCTTCCAAAGGCATTCTACTTCCCCTACCCAGGGTCAAAAGACCATCGGAAGCCTTCCGTTGCTGTAGCGGGACGGTGTACTTGCGGAGAGCAGGATCAATCCAGACCTTCGCATCAGCCTTCCACGCTTCCTTGTTCTCTAGAATCACAGCTTCAATTGCAAAAGTCAAAGCACCCAATAGAGTCTGCACCACAGACTGCTGCAACCGATTCTGGCGATTATCCATCACTCGAATCTTGCCGCGCTTATTGATGATGGTCCGAAGCGGAGAGTCTTCGATAGTGCTGAAATAGCTGTGCATAACCAGCAGATTCTTTAGCTGCACCTGCTCAGCAACCGACGCGAAAGCGGGAAGAACCTTTGAATGTCGAGCCGGAGTCCGCTCCAATTCCAATGCCTGATGGAGGCGTCGAGCGAAGACACCCGGACGCTGAGCCAATAGCTCCAGCAGGCCATCGAGATTCTTTGCCTTGAAGGCTTCCTCTACACGGCCATTGTAGGTTTGGATTTTCCCGTTACGAAGGGAATCGAAGGCCTTATAGACACTCGGGAACTTTTTGGCGAACTCTCCCAAATGCAGGCTGCGACCCAAAGCTAGCCACAGGCCCTTATAGGCCACCAGATCCTCTGCCAAATTGCTGCATCTATTTAGGTGACCCACCACAAAGCGGCGCTGTCGCCGATTGAACTTGGGGAACTTGATCGGAGCGGCAAGGGACACATCGGAATCAGTAAGCGCTGCGAAAAGACGCAAGAGGTCCGTGGGCGTATCTACGTACAGGCCCGCCGCCGCAAAGTCGTCGCGATTCCAGTGGAACTTCATGACGAAGGTGCGAGTTTCCTTGAAGACAACCTTGGTGTAGTCCACCGAGAGCGCACCGAAGTAGTCCAGCAAGATCTCGATATCCGGCGCAAGAGCCTCCTTGATAGAAGACTTGGCATACAGAACTCCGTTAAGGAAGTTCTTCGCCCGGATCAGGGCCTCGGTCTCTTCCACGAACTCCAGATCCACCCACTCAACATGGGTATCGCCCTTCCGGGTCGCCTGCTTCGCAGCACCAGCTAAAAACAGTCCCTCATCCTGAAATTGTGTGATTGGATCAGCGCCAAACTCCTCAAGATTGAAAAGCCACTCGGGAACAATTACTTCTCCCTCCCCGACACAGGAACCACCCCCACCGTGGACCGTGGGGCCAGAAATCGGCAATTCCAGCAAGTTAGCCAGAAAACCTACGATTCTCTTGGCAAAATACTCATTCTCCTCCGGTGCCTTCTCAGGGAAGCCGGAAAACAGGGGAACGTAGGCTACATCGCCACCCTTCATGGCCTTGAGGGCCGAAAGGATCTGGCCGTAGTCCTCCAATACAGAATCGGTGTAATCTTCCGGGTTCTTCACTCGGTATCCCAAACCGGCAAGTTCGGCCATAACCGTAGCTTTGCTGAGGATAGACACCTTGTCCTTGCGGACAGGGATGATACGCAAGCGTCGGATGAGAATGTCTACGACGTGATCATACATGGTTGTCATCATAATTTCCTCTATCGGAAGAAGCCAGCGAAACTTTAGCCTTTTTCGCTAAGTCCATCCCACCCATCAGCCCTCGCCTGTTCCAGCACATCCACGGATACGGGCTCCACGGTGCCCGCTTCAGTGACTCTGCGGGACACGCCACCCAAAGTACCGCTCTCAACATCCGCGAGCCTCACTGGATCATAGTTGAACAACTGTACCCAACCCTCTTCTGGTCTCCACTTGTATAACGGGCAAACCTGCACCTCGCCGGATTTCAGTACCAATTTGCTATCGTGCATTTCTCATCAATTCCTAGATTAACCTTTGACACAAAGCACCTGCTTTAGAGTGTGCCTTATGTCCACCAAAGACGCCTGAGCCGCCATCACGGCGTCTATATCTTTGTACGCGGCAGGAGTCTCGTCAATTACCGAAAGATCCTGGCGGCACTCCACCCCGGCCGTAGCCGCAATGTGATCGTCCAAAGTGAAGGTCTTCTTGGCCTTGGAGCGGCTCATGGCGCGACCGGCCCCGTGCGCGCACGAGTCAAAGCTCTCTGGGTTGCCCTTGCCTTCCACAATGAAGGATTTGGCACCCATCGAACCAGGAATGATCCCCAACACGCCCTTGCGAGCGCATATGGCTCCCTTACGAGTAAGCCACACATTCTCGCCATAGTGATTCTCGCGAGTTGTGTAGTTATGATGAGCGTTCACCGCAATATCGTGAGTCAACAACTTCTTCTGCGGAACTCCGCCCTCGCGCTTCAGGGCATCGAACACCTGAAGGACCATCAAGTCACGGTTGATCTGAGCAAAGTTCTGCGCCCACTCCATCGCGTAGATATAGTCTTCGAAATGCTGAGTGCCTTCCGGCAAATATGCCAGATCCTTGTCCGGCAGGTTGATGAAGTGGATCTTCATATCCTGCTTCGCAAGTTCGGTGAAATACATTCCGATCTTGTTGCCAAGGCCACGGCTACCCGAGTGCAGCATTAGCCACACGCGATCTGCTTCGTCAAGACAGATCTCGATAAAGTGGTTTCCCCCACCAAGCGTACCAAGCTGGTGGACATTTGCCTTATGACCGATCGACGGGTGCTTCGATATAATGGCGACATATCCCGGAGCCAGCTTGTTTTGCCATATGCGCTCATTAGACCTCGGAAGATCGCTCGGAGAGAACCCACCACGATCGTGAGAAGCGCCCTTGACGGCACCGTGCGGAACAGCCTCTTCTATTGCATTTCGCCACGACTTCAGGTTAGTCGGAAGGTCGTGAGACGAAAGTCCCGTTCGCACAGCGACCATACCGCAACCAATATCTACACCAACAGCCGCCGGGATGATAGCACCCTTAGTCGGAATCACCGAACCCACCGTTGCTCCCTTCCCATAGTGGCAATCCGGCATCACCGCTACATGCTTGTGAATGAACGGCAAGGCAGCCACATTCTTTAGCTGATCCAAGGCAGCCGACTCAATCGAGACGCCTTGTACCCAAGCTTTGATTGGAACCTTGTCACCCTTATAGACTTTGTAATCGCTCATTTTTTCTTCTTTCATATCAAGAGGAAGCACAAAGGATTTTACTTTATCAGTAAGTACCGTTAAATCCTCAAATTCCCCCTCTCCGATCTTTTCTAAAATTTCTCTAGGTGGTTTGGTCATTTTTCTTACACCAACAACCCATCTTTTGGAAATGGGTTTGAGTATACTTTCTGTAGAACCATCCAGATGGGCGACATTCGTGACGAACCCTCTTTCATCGACTTTGTGCGCTAATGCCAACCTAAAAGGGCCCTTGTGCCCATTCAGTGAATACGCAAGAAGAGCACCCACCTCTACTGCAACGATCTCGTCATATTCTACAGGCTGCGACTGCCTTAAAAATTCTCTTTTGGAGATGGGCACGTCCTACTCAGAAGTCCAGACTGCGTTCTTCAACAGAGGCTTCTCCTCATTATCAAATCGAGCATCAGACTCTCGGAGCACGTAGATCTTCTCTCCCAAAGCCTCGGCCAAATCTTTGAGTTTCGGCTCATCAAAAGTCACGTCCAGATCTCCATGCCAGATCTTACCCTTTGCTATGCAGACATTGGCATTGAACACCCACATATTATCAGGGTGCCTATCCCGATACATCGTCTTGGAACCGGCTATCATCCGACCGCATATTCCAAGAACACTTTCTGCTTGGAGGTAGCACTCAGCGGGAGTTTTGATTCGACGCTTGCCAAAGATGCTCATGTCTCGTCTCCAGTTATTTCATGCACGAACATCCAGCACATACCGAAGAACGCTCCAGCCGATAGGCTACCACACACCACAGGTGATGGGGTAAAGGAAGCTGCTTCAATCCAAACAAGAACGCCTGCGACAGCCGCAACCACAGCGAAGAACGCTGCTGTCTTCAAGAAAGACTTTTGCACTCTATTTATTGTCATGCTCATTCATTCCCCTCAGTGGAGCCAACACCGGGATCGACCAACTTACGAAGAAACGGCTCCACGATCATTTGCGCCATCACGTCCCGACCCGTATGCGTCAATTTACCCTCAAACTTGATGTGGTGTCTTTCTAGTTCCTCAATAATCTCGTTAGTCAGGTCGAGTGCCTTCTTTCGGAAATCTTCTTCTACCCTCATTTCCACCACTTCCAAAGTCTGCATGTTCGCTCGATACCATCGAGTCTCGTTGGAGCCTTTCGGAATGATGCTAAATTCAACAGTGTCATCTCGAAGACAGAACCCCATACGGTTCCCTTCAGAAGTTTCAATGAACGCGCCGCTGAATACTTCCCCGATAACTAAAACCGGTACTCCACCTTCTTCAGTGATTGTGATCTTCATCTATTCCTCACTTTGTTTTCTACAAACGGACCGTGCAGCCAATGATCAGTAGTTTGTACATGACCTCTACGGACATACTTCGCTACAGATTCCTGAAAATCATCGTAATGAAACGATCTCGCTAATCGAACAACATATCCCTCGCTGCGTTCCCAATCTTTTTCGTGATCGTAGAGGGCCTTAATGACTGTTTCATCGTAAAATCCTTCGTACAACACAGGCACGGTTGGTAGACCAATTAGATCAAACCACTCCACCGTATCATTCCATGCCAAACATTCGTTACATGCATTCCAAACAGAAAAGCCGTACAGATAGTCCTCTAGCTCAGAATACTCGATTGAGTGTTTGGCAGTCATATTCTCGCAACACAAACGCCATTGATGAGGGATACTCGCAGCAATGCCAGCCCAAAGGGCCTTCGCACGGTTACGGCTGGGATGATTACCAGAATCTATTGATCGAGCATGATAGTGATCCCTGTAAAGTGACGTATTCTCTCCGTCCAGCTTCTCTGTCACAACCACAGACTTGCCCACAAAGGTGCCCATTCCCTCTATCACCTTATCATCAGAATGGATACCGTCGGACCAAGGCAAATGAAAGATACTAGGATGCTTTACGTAAGCAGTCATCCTCTTTTCGCCTTCGTCATCGCGACTGCCGCGCGCCTGTTGATTACCTCCCCCTCATCCTTCACGATCAACTCGTGCCGGAGCGCGCAGTGCATATGATAGCGCTTCGCAGGGGGTACGGAATCAGGGCCTCTGAAAGTCGTGGGCTCTGTCATCTCTACGTATACATCATCCCACTCAATAGTACCTCTTCCAAGGCCATTTATGCAGTCCTCGGCAGCACAGGGCCATTCCTTACGAGCCCTGCGGCCTACAATGGCTCCAGCGATCCTGTTAAGATCTTTGGCTGCGATTTTTTCCGGGTTAGCCTTGAAGCCCCGTCTTTTCAAATGATTGCGGCTCATGCTGCCTCCTGTTGCTCAGCTTTTCTTATCGGCAGCTCAGCTTGAAACTTTAATTGTGCAAGTAATGCGCAAAATCACTAGGCGGCAACAAAGTGGTAAGCAGGGCTCTGCCAGCGTCGAACACAGCAACCAAAGTTCTATCTTTGAAGGGTACAATATCCTCCGTATTGCCCTCGACGTACTTTGGACTTGTGGTACCTGTCGTCATCAAAATAGAAAACACCGAGGGAGTTCTACGGTGACGCCGGACTGTGATCGGAATCTTTAGTTCCACCATGCTTTCCTTTCGTGTCTTGATGCCAGAGCGACAAATATGTTCCGACCCATCCACCGGCACACATAGGCATCACGTATCTCCAGTCGCCCACGTAATTCACCACCCCATACGCACTCAACATGTAGAGCAATACCCCAACATTCGCCGCCGCGAGCTTTCGATGCTTGACAATGTAGAGTGTATAGAGCGTGTAGAGCCAGTCGAGCGACAGATAAGCGAAGAATACTAATACAGCTCTACCAAAGTCAAAGTCAGTCATGATTCTTCGAAAAGATCGTCCATTGCATTGTAGATATCTGCATTGATTAATACGGTAATTGTTCCCCCAAGCTTTATCAAGAAACGCTGGTCACAGTAACCATCCTCCGATCCGTCTTGAAGATCATTATAGCGACACTGAAGCCAGTCACCTTCACTTATACGAATAGGACGAAAAGGACCAGAGTGTCCTTCGGGACACTTAAAATTACAAGAAGAGGGCAGATCCTTGGTATCCTGTAACGTATCTTGAGGCACAAATCTTCTATCCTTGTACAACATCAAACCTCCATCCTCATCGTAGGATCGAAATCTGGGCTCTCCTCAAGCTCTGCGTATCCAAACGGATTCATTCTGACCTTACAGCCGTTTATCTCGTAAGCAACAGTCCTATGCGTATGTCCATGGAGCCAGTAAGCAATATCGTAATCATACATCAACCGCTCGCAATTGGAATGGAAGGCCCCGTTAATTCTAGAATCCCTGTAGATGGGATGGGTGCTCTTGAACGACGGTCCATTGTGCGTCACAACCACTGTAGGACCATCATGCGGCTCGCGTAACACCGAATCCAGGTAGTCCATGTTTTGCTTGAATAAATTGATAGTTGTGGCGGCGACGATCCTTTGTCCGCTCCTCTTGATGAGGCTGTAATCGTTCAGGCCTCTCTCGATAAAAAACATCGAATTGGGATTCTCGCCGTCCATATCTGACCACAGAGTAGAACCAACGAATCTCACATCCCCAATCACTACGTCGTCATTGTCTAGGAAGGAGACATTCGGGATGTCAGAAAGTTCGTGCCTGATCTCGTCGGCGAGGCGGAATAGATCGTTGTAGTAGAACTCGTGATTCCCAAGCAGATACAGTACGTGCGCGAAGTTCGCCGACTGTTCTATAATGAAATCGCAGGCGTTCGTACCCACATCAATATCGCCAGCTAGAACGAGGACGGTATCCTTGTCCTCGGGCAACTTCTGCACTTCGTAAGGTCGAAACTCTTGGTGCAGGTCGCTCAAGAGTCTAATCAGCATTTCAGCTCCGTTTGAAAATTGCTATACTTCCACCGTAGAAAACCAACTCCCAACCTTGCTTCCCAAGCTCGTTCAAGGATTCTTCTATATTGTGACATGAACCATGTACCTGTCCACCCTTGTTTTCGCATAAATCGAGAACCAGCTCTACCTTGTATTCTACCGGGGTGAACTCGTCTTCAGGCATTGTTTTTCCTTTCAAATGGCGGAAGGTAGAGGTAACGATCCCCCACAGTGTTAGTGTGCCCTGGTGTTCGAAACCAGTTTGCGCCCATGCGCGGTACCTTCCTAAAACTGAGTCAAGGCCCTCGAATGGCGAGAGAACGTGCTTTCGAAGCCATCACCTTCCAGCACGTCACTTCCTTGACACAAACTTGGCTCCCCGGGTAGGACTCGAACCTACGACAAGACGGTTAACAGCCGTCTGCTCTACCTGCTGAGCTACCGGGGAATATGTCCTCTCTGATTTTCTGCTGTGTTTTCCTCTGCGGATACTGGCGGAGAGTGGGAGAGTCGAACTCCCGTGGGTTTTACCCCGCATTGCTTTCCAAGCAAGCCCAATTGGCCTCTCTGGCAACTCTCCTCAATTATTCCTACCGGCCTTTGCGCCACGGTGACTTATCCTCAATTCTCAAGCTAGTTTTCTTTCCGTTCATATCTGGTCCCTTACGATACACAATGCGGTCCGAAAGGTGCAGCCCCCTGCGTGCTGTCTCTTTACGGTGACAGTTTGAGCACCTAACTTCGCACTTCGCTATCTCCTCATCTATAGTCGCTATCGACGCCGGGCTATGTGTCAAGGTTGATATATTCGCTTTCTTATTTCCTCGAACATGATCAAACTCTAGAATTTCAGGGTCCCCTACTCCACACTCACAAGGATGCTCTAGCTTATATTGTTGTACATGCTCAAAGTTACGCAGTACACAAGATTCCCTACTCATCTGTGTTATCCTGTTCCATCTGCTTCTCCCAAGCCAAAACATGCTGTCTGGCCCAGTGTAAATTCTCAACCTGACTAACGATCTCGCAGCCCTTCATGTACGCTTCTTGATCAGCCATGGTGTGTACATCATAAAACTCATCATACTCACGCAGAGCAGTGAGATACACATAAATAGGGATATCGTCCTCGTTGGCGAACTGCTTGTTAATCTCCTTCTCAGCCAGAAGCTTCAAACGTTCGTGAATATCCGCTTCGGTAATTTCCCCGTCTATCAAGAAGTTCAGGAGCACTTTGAATTCCAAGGCCTCCTTGGTCCATCTCTCCGTAAGATGATATCCACTAGACAAGCACAGTTTCATGCCCAGCTTATCAACTTCGATGGCGTTGTACACATCATCAGGGCCAAACAGCATAGTAGCTCCTAAAATGGCGGAAGGTAGAGGGATTGAACCTCTGCTGAGTCATAGCTCAGACTACGGGTTAGCAACCCGGTGCATTACCACTCTGCCAACCTTCCTATATTTCGTAATCCTTTGCCCAACGTGTTGGATTCGGTCCAATACCTTTTGCTGCATCGATTCGCATTGAAACTGAAGTCTTTGTTTGCTTAACATCTTCGTGCGGGATAAGGTACATTGATCCCAAATCTGGACAATATACCGCAACATAATCCAGATCGGTATATCTGTGTTTCTTGTATTCTCCTTCCACAAGATAAACTGAGTAAAGCGGAATATCAAGACAGCCATTCTTCAATGTCACATATTTGCATTGAATCCTCTTCAGCTCCCCCGCCTCGTCTATCACTAAATCGTAACTGCAATTCTCACCAAACGGAAAAAAGACTTGATGACCCAGCTCAGTCAGTCTCGCTGCTATCTTCAGCTCCGCTATGTTCCCCTTCTCTTTCGTGTTCATCCTCGTCCCCGTACAATTCGTACATTTCATCAAGGGTCATATTCTTAGCCTTCTCTTCCTCAATGAGCTGCAGCAACTCTTCAAAATCAGCAATTACCTCTGTCGCATAGTCTGGCTCTTCTTTCTGAAAGCACTCCTTGCAATAAAACACATCAGGCCGTTGGAACGCATCTTGCGAAACTCCCAAAAGGAACTCTTTTTCCTCATGGCAAGTATCACAAACCATCGGGCCATTATACGAATCTAGGTTCAAGTGCATGCACCTATACCTTTAGTCTGGCTGGGGTAGAAGGACTCGAACCTTCAACCTCCGCTTTCAGAGAGCGGCGCTCTAGCCGATTGAGCTACACCCCAATATAAGCATCTTCTCCTGTAAGCAGCCTTCGCTGCTGGTGAATCGCCTGGGACTCGAACCCAGATCTACGGGGTAAAAGCCCGGTATTCTGCGCAATTGAACTAACGATCCATGAAACTGGTAGGGGCGGTGGGAATCGAACCCACATTTTAGAAGATTAAAAGTCTCCTGCAAGGCCATTGTTTGCTACACCCCCATAAATTTTTGGTCGGAACGGCGAGATTCGAACTCGCGACCTCTTGACCCCCAGTCAAGCGCGCTACCAAGCTGCGCCACGCCCCGACGATGACAAGATGGACTATAAGCGGGATTCTGTTATCGACAATCATTCGTCTTGCCTTGACGTTACCGCCAAGATCTTTGCCCGATACCCGGTGGCTCCCTGGCACGATCAACACCACCTGTTTCCGGTTGCTGCACCTGCGCTGTCGCCCGTTTCACCCAGACTTAACTGGCTCGTCTCTGTTGCCGTCACTCACCTTTCGGTGGGAGGGCGTTACCCTCCAGGCTGTGCCATGCAGTCCCGACTTTCCTCTCGCGTAGAGCGATTGTCCGTCCGTCTTGTCTTGTACTGTTTCCTCCTCTAACTGGTCGGGATAGTTGGATTCGAACCAACGGCCTCGCCGCCCCGAACGGCGTGCTCTGCCAAACTGAGCTATACCCCGTATTCTGGTCGGGATGGAGAATTTTGAAATCTCGGCCTCCCGCTTCCAAAGCGGGTGCTCTTCCTCTGAGCTACATCCCGTTATGTCTTAGGACGGCTGACTTACACAGCCCGCACCGCAACACCGACGGTGGATCCTCCTATATGGTGAGCCCCCTGGAAATCGAATCCAGAACCTTCTGATTAAGAGTCAGATGCTCTATCCTAGTTGAGCTAGAGGCCCATAAAATTTTTCGACGCCGCCTTTCACGGCTGCACTGCTGACTGGTCGCTCTGGGATTCGAACCCAGATCTATCGGGGTAAAAGCCCGGTGCTTTATCCATTAAGCTAAACGGCAGTTTCTCCAGCGGCAATTATCAAAGAACATTGCTCTTGTGCGCCTTTCGCGACAGATCCTGCACGGTCTACTCAACCGCCAACAATGCTCCACAAAAAACTGGCTCCGCAAGTAGGACTTGAACCTACAAACCCTTTCGGGCACCGCATTAACAGTGCGGCGTGTCTACCATTCCACCACTGCGGAATAACTTGGCTGGGGCGGGAAGATTCGAACTCCCATTCACAGGGTCAAAGCCTGCTGTCCTCGCCATTGGACGACGCCCCAAAAACAAAAAACCCGGCTTCCTCTCGGGACCGGGTTTCAAAAACTCTTTGTGCGTGAGCTTAGAACACTCCGGTCTCCCTCCAAATAGGCTTACTATTCGGCTGGTTCGGCGATGATGGCCGGACGGATTGTTTTTCGAATTCACACATCATGATACCTTTAATATAACACCCTTCATGGTTCTTCTCTAGATGAAAATTACGTAAAAAGGCCCCGGATTTGTAGCGGTGATGCCCTCCACAAGAAGGAAATCCTTTCCACAGTAGGGGCAGTTAATCCAGAACATCTTACCCTTCCTTTAGTCTATCGGCAGCGCCCAGCGAAACTTTAGCTCTTTTCAGCTTCCAACAAGATCCTCGTGCAAGGGAGGTTTAGCTAAACTCAACCCCGTTTGGGTTATCCTTGGGATCCCAGCTTGTCTCTTCCCGAACGACGCTCACAGCCTCACTCGGGCTTTCAGCTTCGACGGTGTGGACAATGCGTAGGCTCTTGACCACATCGGAATCCTCGCCCCACCCGTAATAGCCGTATCCAGAACAACCCTCCTCACGTAAGGCGCGGCCCAAGAGGCTCGGCTTTCCCACGGGCTCCACCCACAGCAAGGTCGAAGTGACATGTCCTACGAAGTACAGGCAAATCCTTGCCTCACCAGTGTTGGTTCGTTTGTCTGGCTTTCCAAGATCGTCCGGGTCGCAGATAAACCAAGCCTTGAGTTCGCCTCCTGCAAGCTCGGTGTAGTTCCTGTGTTCGGCCTTACATTGTGCCTCATCTTCGTCATTCTCGAAGAAAGTCTCGTCGCACGGACGGTGCTTCGCCCAAACTTCGCTTACGTCCATTTCGACCACGTTGAATGTTTTCGCTTCGGGGCCGGGTTGCCAGTATGATGATTTAATCTTACTCATTTTCATCCCTATCGGCAGAGTCCAGCGAAACTTTATCTTTCTTTAGCCCTTTTCTGCTATTTTCACCAGCTTCTCTACGCGGGACAGTTTCTTGATCGCCGCCTCGGCCTTCTGAGCCGCAGATCTGTTGGGATAGGCTTTAGCGTACCTCACCTCAACAGGAAGCCTCCCTTTCGTGTATTTAGCGCCCTTCCCTGCATTATGCTTCTTTAGTCTATTTGTGAGATCGTTCGTGCTCCCGGTGTATAAAGTTCCATCGAAGCACTGCAAAATGTAAACGGTCCAGGTCATGGCCTGATGCTGAGTTGACGCATACTGCCGTTTCTGGCCTCGATCAAGACCTTCCCGCCTTTCTCAACCTCTTCCGAAAGGAAGTGCTGGAGGCCCAATGCTCGGCGCATCGCTTCTGTCATGGTGATATCGTTGGCATTGGCGTAATCCTTAAGCAGCGTAAGAGACTCGGTAGGCAAATTAACGGACAGTTTGGTAGTTCCGCTCATTTCGTATCTCCTTCGCGCTCTTTCACTGCTCTGCTCCAAGCACGCTCCTCCCGCATATTCTCTTTAGGACGGTTCAAGATAGCGCAACTGTCCCCTTGCGGTTCCCGATGGTAAGCGTTCTCGATATCCCATCCGCATTCCGTGAACATCGCCTTCTGACCGGGCCACATCCACCCACCACACGTCATACAAAGTCGAAACGTCCAACATCGCCCGTATCTATGAATCATCTTCCCCCGGCCCGAACGAAATACGTATCTATGGATCATCTTCCCCTGGCTCAAATGAGACGCCCTTGATACCGTGCTCGGAAAAGAAATCGGCGATTGCTCCACCAAATTCCCCGCCCTGCTCACGGACCTCATCCAACGAATAAGTCACACCCTGCATAATCTCCGTCGAATCGTGAGGATCATCTTCATCTCCCACGTATTCTGAGCGATGCAATTCGTAGGTTTTGCCCGCCTCTACAAAAGTGAATGAATCGTTGCCCCAATCATCTCCGCACTGAACGGAAGTAAGAGCAGTAACGAATTTTCGTCCGTCTGAGAATTCGAGGATGAGGGGGCGAAATATCCCAGACACCTCGTCGCCTTCCCAGCGAGTGGTGTCTTCAGTCACTTTGAAAGTGAGGCCTCTCTCGCGCAGCTTCTCACTGATAGCCTTGGCCTCAAGTGCCTTCAAATCAATGTCAAGTTCCCGAAGGAGAAACTGATCTACGCTCTCGCGGCCAGTACTTTGATCCCAACCCATCCTTTGGCTCCTCCTACAGCATTCATCGGCAACTTAGCACGAAACTTTAGTTCATCCTATAGACTATGAGTCCTTTAGTGTAGTCCGTAGGACTAACTTCGATTCTCACTTGATCTCCAGGTAGGATGCGGATTCGGTAATTGCGAAGTCTCCCGCTCAACTTGGCTCGTATTTGCTTATCATTGTCCAGCTTGATTGCGTACCAACCTCCGCCGAAAGTCTTTTCAACAACGCCTTCCACCTCTACCATTCCTTTGCGAGCCATCAATTACCACCCGATAAAGCGCGCGGGGGGCGGCTCCGAACGAGAGTGCTCTTTTCCCATTCATTAGCCACAATTGCCAGCTTGCGGGTGAATTCAGGCAAAGAGTCATCCCAAGATATTACGAATTCGCGGGTATTGGGTATTCCTTCCCCGTCGAACAAATCGTCCCATCGCTGGAGATTGCCCAGTATGGCCTCAGCGACTTTCAAAGCTCGCCTCTCTGTCTTGATGAGAGGGCTCTTGAGAAGGTACTTGTTGCTCCTGCCCCATATAGATTCGTCTCGGACAATTGCGATATCTTGGAACTTCGCCGCGATCGGGTCGTAGTTGAACTCGACTCTGACTTCCTTGAAGGGAGCGTCGTAAATGCGCTCTGTGTGGCCGCTCTCTCTGACCACTTTACCTCGTTTGCGACATCTGGAGCACGTGAACTTATCCCCGTGATTCAGCAAAAACACGCCTTTGGCGTATTCTTCGCATCCTTCATCTTCACTCGAACTTTCATTCAAACAGTATCCAACACTTCGCTTCATATAAACCATTCCAGCCTCAGCTTTTCGGTTCCTATTACCCTATCGGTCAGTCAGTCTTAAACTTTAGCTCATTTCGCCCAAAGCTCGGGCCACGGCCCTTTTTCCGATTTCTTCAGGAATACTGAACTCTTCGCAAAGATCGTGAAAAGTAGCCAGAATCTCATCCGGCTCAATATTGTCCGTTTCATCGACTGTTCTAATCCATTGGTCGATGGCGATTGTAATCTCTTGAGCTTTATCCATGTTCTAGAAATAACGCAGGAAAATGGAGCCGCACAGGGGACTCGAACCCCCAACTCAGCATTACGAATGCTGTGCTTTCCCCGTTAAGCTATAGCGGCGACAAATCTAAAGCCGCCTTTCGCGGCTAAGACCGTGGTTCCGTAATGAACGCGAACCAAAAGTCTTTGGTGAGGTTCAAACCATAGGCAAAGCGGCATTAGCCGGGTTCGCTAGGCTCTCCTCGTTTACATATTCTTCATTATATGCCGCCTTTCGCGGCGCTGTATGCAACTACAATCTCAATGTGATTATAGGATCTGGTATACTTCTCTTTACATTAGGGTAAAGAGAATCTCTACCGTCTGCTGCTACACTGGTAGCGCGAGAGGGATTCGAACCCTCGACCTCCGGGTTATGAGCCCGACGAGCTGACCAACTGCTCCACCGCGCGACAAATTTTATATGCACTTCTCTAAGCAAGTTGTTTCGTCTCCACAACTAGCCCCACATCCGTCTCCACCCATCTGAAATCTCCTTCTAGATATCTGATTGATGCATCTGAAATCTCGCTTCTAGATCTTCGACTTATGCAACTGAATACCCTGCCTTCTCTATACTCTATCTTTACTCTATTTGCCAGAGCATTTATCGCCATATCGCCCTTGAGGGCGTGAATTTGCCCCTACTTCAAAATAAGAGCCTTTTTTGGATGCGAATGGCCGTTCTCGCAACTGCCCCACATGGACTTACCGGGCATCCTCATAGCGAGCTTTGCAGGTTCTTTACACTCCGGGCAAAGATGAGACCTCTTGGTGTCGGCCTGTCCCGTGCGATTCTTGTTTGCCTTGCCCATTTTTCACTCCTGCTAAATTGGTGGAGCCGGTGGGAATCGAACCCACGTCCGCCTAGTGGCTGAGGTTGCTTTCTACGTGCGTAGCCGCTGTTTATGTCTCGCCTCCGGGTGGTTGCTGCCTCCACTTCCGATGGCCAGCCTCCTGTCTAGTTCCTCGTCTCCCGCCGCATGAGGCATTCTGCGGGAGAACAGCCTCCGTATCGACACCTTCCCAGTACTGAGACACCTCCCGGGTCGGTGGCTACCATTTCTCAGGCAGCGATTGCGTAATCTTCGCCAAGTATTTTTTGTTTGTCCCAAGAGTTTTACGACTTCATGAAACCTCAGTCGGCACGCTTACTTCCCCTTCCTCCTACACGTCGAAGCCAGTCGGCCCCATAAACTAAATAATGATCGAGTAAGACTGTTTTGGATCCCACTCAATCGGTATTTCCTAGACACGCGATCAAATTTCTGACGCATCCGGTCGAAGTTTGGTTCTCGCTCGCTGTAGTAACTGCTTGAATTGCGCATTATCCGCGCGCTCCCAGCCTCTTTCGCCGCCCCAGATCATGTCAGATACCATATCTGCAAGCTCTAACGCGCGACCTGTAAGACCGTCTTCGGTCATTTCATCTGAAACTTGAGCCTCACTTTCAATCTCTCTTTCAACTCTGTAAAATGCCTCCGCACCGGCTTGCTGCCAACGCTCTTGCTCTTCTCTGAATTCCTTGTCTTGCTCGCCCAATACAGATTCTAGGATCTTCCAGACACGCACTAGATCTGCGTGCTCATGATTGGGCTCGCCGTCTTTCGCAATCGCAAGGGCCTTAGACGACGCTCTTAACAGCCGCTCGATCACATAAGCAGCCTCTCGCAATTGAGTACCGATACGGTCCGGTTTGCCATCTCCACGATCAATCTTCTCGCGTATTTCGGCACGTTTGCGCATGCTCTCAATCAGAGCAATTATTCCATTAAAACTGGTGGAGCTAGGGGGAGTCGAACCCCCGGCCTCTTGAATGCCATTCAAGCGCTCTCCCAACTGAGCTACAGCCCCATTATCCATTACTCGAAAACATGTGCCACATCTACACGTATGCGGAGTCATGCTATTCATTTCCTCAACCTCGCAGCTATGACAGCGGCCTTCCTGCCCGTGGGCGGTTTCTCGCCGTGGGGAATCTCAACAGCAGTTCCCTCTATCGGAACCCAGAACTGAAACACTGATTGGCAGGTTCCGTGGACCCAACCGATTGTATGGTATCCCGCAGGCAATGTCTTAGCGTTTTCTTCAGCCTTTGCTTTGGTCATCAATCCCACAGACCGGCAAATTTCGCGACTTTGCTCTGGGTTGGGACCATACACCATGATGTCGTATTGCTCTTCAGCCTTCAAATCTATCACACGGATGCTCAGAAACTGGTTCTTCTTGCTTCATCCAAAAACGCTGTAGACACAAATGCTCCAAGATGTAGGGCTCGTAGCGTTTCATAGTGGCAAAATTTCGGCGTTTGAGAAAAGAAACAAAACCTGCCCAATTGGGGCCACTAAAATCGTGAGAACCGCAAATGTCTCCCGGTCTCATATGCTCACTGACAATGCCCAACTCCATCGGCTTGTTACCGTTGTCTGTATAAACAACGATAGGGCCACAACACTCCTCTATGAATTCTTCCATCTGCTTCCCAAGAAGCTTGCCTCCATCTCCCAATACGTCCTGTGATCGAAAATCGATGCCCAGTTTTTCACATTGATCAACCACTTTCTTGACAGGCTTACATTCAAAGCCAATGACTCTGGTGTCTGGCATAGCTTTTTTGACTCTTTCTAACAATATGCCGTTACCCGAACCTAGTTCCACGTAGATAGATGGTTTGTAATCCTCCACTACTCTAACAACGAGATCGTGTTCGCACTGGCGCTGCATACCCATGTTCTTTTGAAGCTTGGGTTCCTTCGGCCTCAACTTACCAAGGCGCGCATCAAGATCATGCCAAGGTCTATCGTCCTGTAAGTTGTTAGACATTGCACACCACAAAAGTCACAGGCCATTCCTGTTCGATCCATACCAAAGAAGGAACTATGTCCCCTTCCCAATCAAGCCCACCCAGCCCACAACCGATACGAGGAATGTAAATCTCACTCAAGCCCCATTCAGTACGTCCGTACTCCGCTACCTGTTCAAGACATTCGCGAACGGCTCTGGGATCTGCGTAGCGTTTGCCAAAATCCCGCCCGTAAAATTCCTGCGTGAAACAGTTGGCCACGATCAGGCCCGGCTCAATGATTACGAATTGAACTTCTCCAAGTACCTTGTTCGTATACTTGTGATACTCCCGCTTCACCACAGGCCATTCAGTGTACAGTGCCCTAGCGACGCCGGAACCCATCGCGTCTTGGCAATTGACACCGTGAGCAATAATTCCCGGGGCCTCTACCGTGGAGATGTCTTTCTGCTGATATTCCATCAGAGGATACCGCCAACCCTCCAATCCGTGTTCAACTGAGACTTTGGTCTCTTAGTATGGTACTTTCGTATCACTTCATAACGCTCTGTCTCTCCTCTCAAAGAGAGGATCGAGCCTTGTGTGAACTTGTGTGACTTATCCAACCAGCAAGTAAGAGTCTGCCCGGTAGAAGTGCTTTTCAATCGAACTTGTACGTATTCAGGATCTTTCGCCATAACCTTTCTTTAATGATGACTCGGGGATGTACTTAACAACGCGGAATTCGAGTTCGCCATCCCACCGTTCTCGTTCATCGGCTGCGTCTCTTTCCGCCTCTCCCTCTTGGAGATACAACGAAGATGAAGACAGATTCCACGGAAATCCCTCGTGGGCTACTTTATATTCAACTGCCCAAACTTGCCTAACCACCATTGAATCTTTTGCCATGGACCTGTAGTATTAGCCCCTGTATATGGAGCCGGTGACAGGAATCGAACCCGCATCTGATGCTTACAAAACAACAGCTCTAGCCATTGAGCTACACCGACCTATACTGTTTCTTCCTCTTGCTCTGGAACTTCCAGCCCTTCTCACAATGAGAAGACCGATCATCCCAAGCGTTAATCATGTTGTTGCAGTTTCTCCGAGCCCTAATCGGTGGCTCCTTTTCATCCTTACACTGAAAAGCCTGTCTGCGTTCATTCGTGGTTTTCGGATGCCGAAAGGTTCCGAAGCAATATTCCGTCTTGCGTCCGTGCCGATTTTGCCAGGGCCTCCAAGGCCGCTGGCGTCTGAGCCTCCAATACACAGGCTGCAATTCTTGCGCTGTGAGTTTTCTTCCGTCTTCCGTCCTGATGATGAAATCAGCGTAGTGCCAGTAGTACTCATCAGGAGTTCTGTACCAGAACTTCCTATTGACTTTATCGTATTCGAGACCAGATCCGCGCTTCGTCACGATTTTGATGGGACTGTCGTAGTTACGCCCGACATTTCCCTCAACAAAATCCAGAGGCAACTCCAGACACAGGTCTTCGATACTATTGAACTCTCGGGAAACAGACCCTCTACAGTGAAGGTATACCCGAGTCTCCCTTTCGGGAGCGGGAATGATAGCATACATGTAAGTGTCTCCTTTAACTATCTAAACACTGACACATGCTTCCTCCTTTCCTTCTGCAAAGGCAATATCAGCCCTTCGCTTTTGACGTTTCTTCTCTGTAGGCCCACAAACCAAACAATTTCGTCCTGTGGGGCAACCAAGACAGCTACTTTTCCTGAACCTTCCCAAGTCTTCGACCAAATAGTCGTGAAACTTGAGCTTTCTTTTCCGCGCTCGAACGTAATGAGCACGATCCTTGTGCCATCTATACATACTATCCTCCCGGCCCTTACGGGCTAGATTGTGATAAGCATGTAAACCTCCTTTGGAGCCCCGTCCGAGAATCGAACTCGGGTCTGATCCTTACCAAGGATCTATTCTGGGCCGTTGAACTAACGGGGCCTATGTTTGGAGCGGGTAATGGGATTTGAACCCACGGCCTTCTGCTTGGCAAGCAGATGCTCTACCCCTGAGCTATACCCGCGTATTTCTACCAAGATTTATCGCACTTCCGTTTTTTGTTCACGATGTCTCCTTGGATCAATTGGTACGCGCGGAGAATTACGATATCTCGGCCTCCGGCTTGTAAAACCGATGCTCTGCCTCTGAGCTACGCGCGTATGTACTCTTCATCTCCTGGTAGGGCGAACGGGAATTGAACCCGCCTTACAATAGTTTATAAGACTACTTCGGACAACCAGTCCGCTCCGCCCATAATAGAAATAATCTGGTAGTCCCAGAGGGCGACGATCCCTCTCCTCCAGCTTGAAAGGCTGGTGATCTAACCAACGTAATCTATGGGACCTGATTTCTCCTCTTCAAACTTGGCGCTCCCGGGAGGACTCGAACCTCCAACCTCCGGTTTAGGAAACCGCCGCTCTGTCCTTTGAGCTACGGGAGCTATCACCATACAATTCTTCGAACTCCTCCTTACTCATGGAATTCGGGTCTACTTCCCCAGAACCGTCACAAGTAGGACATTTCTTTTCTTCAGGAATCGGATCCTTTATGCCGATTCCACCACAACTCTCACAAATTCTATCTTCCGATGGAGGAGGACCGACTCCTCCCCCCGCAGACCATCCTTCCTTCGCCAATATTTCGTAGAAGGAATCTATTACACGTTCAATTGCGTCTCCATCTTCTACAACGAAATCTCCATCATTTTTTTTGATCAACAAGAAGTTGAACTCCATACACGTTTTATCCGACATTATTCGCCCTAGTAGCCGCGATTGCTCCTCGACGATCGCAATTCTGATCTACCTTCGGCATGTTCTTCTTTTCAAAAATCTTGTCCAGACTCTCAACCACAGAGTCCATTACCTCTCGTTTTTCCTCTTCTGAGATGATTTTGACAAATGTATCGTGGAACCTAAGCTCCAACATCGGACCTTCGTCACCATCGTCAATTCTCAGGTTGCCGCAGATCTCCTGAACTATGTGCAGATCCAGATCCGGCATAAAACTCCTCTCTAGCTTCTTTTCGTAAATCTCTTGAAGCGTCATATGGCACCCCGAGGAGGACTCGAACCCCCAAGACTTGGGTAGAAACCAAGCAGTTTGTCCGTTTAGCTTACCGGGGCATAAAATTTGGTGGGCGGTATAGGGATCGAACCTATGACCTCTGCCATGTCAAGGCAGCGCTCTAACCGCTGAGCTAATCGCCCGTATGTATGGCACCCCAGGAAGGACTCGAACCCTCAACCTTCGCGTTCGAAGCGCGATGCTCTTATCCATTGAGCTACTGAGGCAAATATTTATCTCCCTTTCCTTAGCCTTCTACGAACGGGCCTAGGCTCATTCTTGTGTTTCACAGCGTGGTCCGCAACGTGCGAAGCACACCAAGCATCTGGCTTGAGAACAGCGTTGAAGCCGTGAGCAACAACCATTCCAGAAAGTCTTTGATGGAACGGGCCGGACTCCCACTTCAAATTCGTGTTGGCGTCAACGTGAACGTCGATAGCCTCAGCATTGATTCCAAACTCACACAAGGCCAAAGCGATCTCAAGGCTAAGACCAACCTCAGTGAACAGTTTGTACTGCAAGCTGTTCACGTGCTGCATTCTGGTCTTGGCGTAGAACGCAATTCCACCATGGCCCGGATTCAGAACAACAACCGCAGTAACGAAGTCCGTGTTGCGACCGTGCTTCTGTGCGTCCGTTCCGATATGGATGATGCGCCCTTTGTTCCCGGCATTGTCCAAGGCCGACTTAGCAAACTTGGATCCGTGCCAACGAACCATCGCATCAGCGACCGCTTCGCGAACGTCCGCAACCCCACGCTTGCTGAGAGTGCGCCAGTCCTTTTCGAGAATACTTGCCATTTTGTTTGCTTTCTCCTTTACTTTAGCCTAACTTGGCAGGCCACCGAGGAATCGAACCCCGCAGGCAGTCGGTTTTGGAGACCAACTCGGTTACCCAGACCGTGACCTATTTACACAACCGGCGTTTTACCTTAAACTACAAAAGCTTGCCGCTTGCCTTTCGCATGGCTCTCCTGGAGGGAATCGGACCCCCATTTCCGGTTTTGCTGGCGACCTCGGTAGGACTCGAACCTACAACCTCCGCCTTCGCAGGGCAGTGCTCCGTCCATTTGAGCTACGAGGCCAGAAAATCTGTCCCCGCAGATTTGATGCCCTGCGGGTCCGGCATGTCACCAGAGACTATGACAGCTCAGGGAGCCTCTGGTCGCTGTATCTCCTTTTCATCGGCAACCTGCATCGAAACTTGAGTTGGTCCGGGAAGGAGGATTTGAACCTCCGTCCTCTCGGTTATCAGCCGAGCGCTCTAACCCCTGAGCTACTCCCGGTTATCTGGCGGTCCCAGGGGGCGACGATCCCCCTTCTCTGCCTTGAGAGGGCAGCGATCTAACCAACGTAATCTATGGGACCAAAATGGAGCACCATGCGAGAATCGAACTCGCGGCCTTCTGATTGGAAATCAGATGCTCTACCAACGTGAGCTAATGGCGCATAAATGGTGGAGATGGACGGAATCGAACCGACGGCCTCCTGCTTGCAAGGCAGGTGCTCTCCCAACGTGAGCTACACCCCCAAATGTCTCCTCTATTTTCCACAGCGGGAGCACCCTCGCATTCGCGATCCGCCTGCTGTGATTAACTGGTTGCGACGGGTGGAATCGAACCACCGACACGAGGCTTATGAAACCTCTGCTCTAACCCCTGAGCTACGCCGCATCAATCTCCTTAAAAACCGAAACCCCCGAGCCACTGGGCACGAGGGTTTCGAAAAACTCTATGTGCCCGGGTCTACATGTCCTCTCCGCCCATGACCCATTCGCGGAAACCGCCATTCCGGGCGGCGAGCGTAATGGTCCCGGCTGTCGCTCTGCCTTGCTTGACGAGCGTTTCCGTGCCGGTCCTAGTCGTTATCTTTTGATCTTTAGTCATCCTAGAAACCTTTGTCCATGAGTTCTTTGTTCATAACAGTTCCAGTGTGACAACTACGGCCTCAAAAAGAGACCGTAGGATGTGTCGCCTGACCTTAACGCCAGTAATCGACAATTTCTGCTTCTACTAAAGTATAACACCCTTCAAAGTTATATCTGTTCAGTTCGAGTCGTGCTCGCCTTCGGGCCCGCAGAACCATGAGAAGAATCCCTGCGGACCACACGGCCGCCAGTAAAACGTAGGCTGTCTGAACTGCTGTCATGGACTTGACCCCGCGCCAGACTTTGGGCGGTTCTTGAGAACCTGATCCCAAAGCTGATCTCGTTGAGACACCAAGCGTTCGATTTCGTCATTCTTCAATACACCGTATCGGCATATCTTTCTGAAACTTTAGCAAAATCTGGGCCAGGGTCGAGCTGGTTCGTTCTCAGTGCCAGATTGGACCCAGACTTTCCTGTTCTTGCAGTATACGACATCCCTGCCTGAAACTGTAGTCTTTTCTGCAAAAAGATCCGAGCCACGCGATGCTTGGACCTCATCCTGTTGCTGGACTCGGGATCTCTTGACTCTACTCCTTTAGTATAGCATTCCTTTATGTCTTTTCTTCGTTTTTACTTGCTGCCTCGATCTCACGAAAAATCCGTCTCACTTCGGCGCGTTCTGCCTCTACTTGCTTTTCCATGCGCTTTCTAGTGGTTTCAGAATCGTATTCCATTCTAGCATCTGAATCGTTCAATAGCACATCTTGGAAGGGTAGGAGATTTAATCGTATTTTTTCACCTCTGCTAACGAATTTGATGCCATCTACATTGTAGTAAGGAGCCTTGTCGGGATCGCGTATCAGAACTTGCAACCGACCGTCCCAATATGCCTCCGGACGCTCAACAAAATAGATATCCTCATTATCAACACAGACTTCGGTCTCACCCTCGGGATCAACCTCTTGCAGAAACCTAATTAGATCTTTGGATTTCATCTCTAGCCTCAATCGAGATAGAAACTCGCAAAGTCAACTGGTTGGAGAGTAGCATCGCGAGCCCGCTTCTCTCGTTTTCGTTCCTCTAAAAAGCGAACATATTCTCGCTCAAATTCAAAACGGGATTCTTCATCGATAGGCAAAACCAGAAATGTACTATCAACCATTAGCCTTCCGCCGTGTGCTCACTTTTGTCAGTCCCAAAAAAATCCGGTGGGTGCGTTTCCGGCCACTCCTCGCCCTTGCGCACTTTGGCCACCTTCCACATCAAATCGCCCAAGCGGCCGTTGCCGTCCTCCAGCGGGTGAATCTTCTGAAATTCATGGTACCACTCATCCGGTTCCGCTAGTTGCTCACTGAAGGCCCTCCAAAGGCCCTGCATGGCCCTTGGGATCTGCTCCGGGTCCAAAGCGGGCGGTTTACCGGGTCCAAAAGTCACTGGCACGCGCCTGTAGCCCTTTTCGTTTCTTGGTTCGATTATTGACGCGATAAGTTTTGCAAAATTCTCAGTCTTTTCGGGGTCTTCGAAGATTTCAGGGCTATTTTTGAGCGCATACTTTGCGGCATTCCAAGCATCAGCGAGTCCAGAAATCTGCTCAGGAGAATCTGCATGTTGAAGGCGAGCCTGATCATGTATCAACAAGAGATCGCGCTCTGTGAGCCCTCCTGCGGCCTCTGATCCACCATCCTTGTGACATTCCATATCCTTAGAGATGAAATGGTCACCGCAAGGCTGATCATCTTCGGATCCAGGTTCCTCATCCCCCGCAGGGACGAAATCGCCCAACATGGCCCGAGCTAGAGGTTCCTTGACCAAACGCTCCCAGCGCTTTCTGACGTGGCGAACGGTATATGCGTCTTTCGAATGTCTAAGCATCGTACCCAGAAATAAGATGACGCTTTCTCCGTGTGTTCTTCCACCACTGAAGACCCATGAAACCAAGTCCACTAAGTATCAGTGGGATGGTCAGCCAGGGCACATTAAACTCTGCTGAAATACCACCCGACGCCGCCAATGCAGCTCCTATGGTAAGCCACCGACAGTCAGGATCACACGCCCTTACTGCTTCCTCTTGAAATGTCATGTCATCTCCAATCAGTCATCTTCCTCAGCATAGATTTCCGCTTCAATTTTTGCTTCGGGATGCTGAGGCCCCTCGTTAGTGAAGCGGTCCAGCATACTAATGAGTCGCCTCATATCCTTAGGAGACCGTCGATCGGGGTAAGTGTGAGCCAGTAGGCGGTCGAAGTCAGTATGCAGAACATTCTGAGGGACGAACCATGCCTTCTCGCGTTTTCCATAACTTTGTTCCCACTCGTCACGGATGCAATACTCTCCAAAACGCCAACCAACCACAAAGACTGTCCAGTCCTCGTTCGGCCACGTCTTCTTCTTCTTATCAAAGGCATCAAGCCATTTGTTCCAAAGAAGCGCTAGCACAAAGTATTCGGTAACGCTGTCGTTCCTTCGAAAGTTCAAATCATACTCTCGAAATTGTCGAGTCTTGACTTGGATCTTGTCTCCTAGGTCCGCGTCTTTGTAGTTGCCAATGGGAGCGGCCCAGTACAGATCCAGCATCTTAGCAACAGCCATTTCTCCCAAAACCCCAGCAACATGCAATTTCCACCCATCTTCGGATTTCTCCAAACCGTGCTTATCAGCCCCTTTGGCGGTCTTGTCACGTCTTCGTCCCACCATTATGGCAATGCGTTGCTCTAGAGGCGTCATAGTCACCTCAATCAGAACATCGTTGGAAACCGTTTCCTTGGTTCGCCCCTTATAATAAGGCGGCAAATGAGCGTGAGGTTTGTTCACTAGAGTCTCAGCTTCCATCTTTCAAGTCACCCTTCTCAGTACACATTTATCCTTGGACTTCCTGAGCTTTTCCCAACCTCGGTCCAAGTAATAAGCAACGATCTTTTCGAAGTCGTAAGGGTGAGCATCCTTGACAGGATACATCTCCACCATCAGAATGGTTCCTTTCTTGGATCTGCCCTGAATCTCCGCCATCACGAAGCCTCGCTCAGTCGAATTGAGAAACATGAGAATGTAGTTGGCCAAGATGATGTCGTACTTCTTCTTGGGAAGAGATTCCTTGCCCAAGACGATCTTGGTGCCGAAGTCGGGCGGTGCCATATCTACAGGGTCTACGATGTAACCCAGACTGAGCATATGACGACTGTTCCTCCCGTTGCCACATCCGATATCTAGAACCTTCCCTTTCTCTGGCAGGAGCTTGAGATTCTTGCTCAAGTACGGCGTGGGCGAAGTCTTGCCACACCTAACACACCACTTTCCATTCAAGTACTGTCGGCTCATGATCCCTCCTGACCCCTTAGAATCATAGGTTCGGGTAACCCGTTTTTATCACGAAACTCCTTGGCCGCAGCGTTGTACATAATACGCCCAGCTTCATAACCCGTCATATAATCGGCCACGTTTTCGTGCTTGATTGATTGAAATCCAGCACCATCTACGAATCCGCGCGCAAATAAGATATTCCGCTCTTGAGTTGATCGCTCTCCCATCGGTGATTCACCGAACTGGACCGCAAGATAATCACAGTCGGAATGTTTAGTTCCGCGTCTTCCATCGCTAGGTCCCGACCAACCGCATTTCGTACAGACAGCGTTTACAATCGTCTCGCTCATGTCTTCCCTATCGCGTTCATGCCATCTACCAAGATGCTTGCCTAAATCGTCAACTCGGGTCATGTCGAGATGTCCTCCATGAATTCTTCGTCGCACGGGTCATCGGGTTCTCTGGCCTTCTTTTCAGTGGCGTACCACCAATGGAAACCGTCCACAACTTTTACCCCAAACACAGTCACAACCCTGTTAGAGTGGTCGTTTCCTTTTTCTCCGACCCCTATATCATCACCTTCGTTTACTGTTACTGGAGACAGACCCTCGTAGACCCTTTCTTTCGCAGCAATATCCATGATCTTCAGAGTCAAAACATCTGTCATGAGGAGATGTCCTCCATGAATTCTTCGTCGCATGGGTCTGCGGGCGGAGAGGTCAGATTTTCTCGGACAGCTTCGTGGCTCATTCCGCACGCTACACAGCCTGTCCCTTCTAAGAGACACACTGATTTGTCATAAGTGATTCCTACACCGTAAGTCCAGTTGGGCTGGCCGGTCTCATTCCGAAAATGCTCCTTCAAATGGTCGTAGCACGGCGGGCAAACCCTCCACTCCGCGCTTTTACGCGGGCCATCGAAGAGACCGGGCGCTGCGCAGGCGAGGCATCCACATCCACCAACATATCGGATTCTCGTCATGTAGAGATGTCCTTCATGCATTCTTCGTCGCATGGGCACATAAGCGGGTCCAAGCACTCAAAGGCCACAAATGGCCACGTGACATAGAAGTCAACGGCAAAGTCGATCTCTCTCTTGTTGGTCAACACCGTAATGATAATTCTCAACCGCCTATCTCCGTGTTCTTACACCTCGTTGCCATGACGGCTTCACGACGCTGGGGATCTATATAGCCTTGCTCAGCATCCCATGAGAGGCAAACTATACCTCTGCTGTTGTTTTGATTTATATTGACATGCCAACCCGATATATAGTAGACGCCCCCTAACTCCGGGAAACCTGGGACCTTCAAGAACAGCCTGAATCTAGAGTCTGTATTTCCATCAGCGGCTACGGGCGAAGCATAGTCTGCCCGTCCAAGTGCCTGTACGAATTCTTCGCCGTCTACGCATAACTCGTCGCTGGTGTTTGTCTCTAGTTTATCAAACATCTGGTCCAACAACTCTATGTGGATGGCGTCCATCATACAACCACCTCGATTTCATCATGCAAGCGCTTCGTTGCCATGATGGCCTCTCGACGTTTGGGCACAATGTAACCCTGCTCTGGGTCCCTCGAAAGACTAACCGTACCCCTACTATCCGCCCAACCTGATACGTAGTAGACACCTGTCAACTTTGGAAAACCTGGAACCTTCAGATACAATCTGAATCTAGAGTCTGTGATTGGCGCAGCGGCGATTGGAGTTCTAAAACCTGCCCGATTGACTGCAGTCTCAAATTCGTCACTGTTGGCGTATAAATCCTCACTGGTAAAGCCCATGCGCCGACTAGTATTCATCACCAATTCATCAAACACTGTGTCAAACAACTCTATGTGGATCGCGTCCATCATACTGAGAAATTGATCGACAGGCAAGACAAGTGGCCCAAACATTTATTGAATTCTGAAACATCTGTCGTCTTTACTTCCCGCCCGTCCTCGCGAAGCATAGCAACTGTCTCTGGGCAACCTTCCTGCATGATTAATGTACCATCGTGCAGAAGTACAGCGTTCGCTGCATCGGGCTCGTCTTCTGCCGCCACATAAGTATCGTACCTATGTGTCACCGGCAAATTAGAAAACTGTTGAGTAGTCAACAAGCATCCTTCTCCAATGTAACTCATCTCAGAACCCATATGAACGTATTCATGATGATTTTTAGGAGTCCAAGTTCGAAGAGGTCTGTCCAGGCCCATCTTGGCTCTAATCTGCTTAACAGCTCGACGAGCTGTCTTGGAGGGCGTACCTACGAGAATCTCTCTATCTGTTACCACTATCTCGCCGCCATCCAACGAGTCCGGCAAGCCTAGTCGCTCGACATAGAGGTATCTACTCAACACCTTCTCAAGCTCCCAGCGATTGTATCGCGCTTCTTTAGCGCGCCAGGACGACATCAGATTTAGTAATATGGCCTGATCCCCATTCACGAACGCAGCATCCTGCATGAAGGTGCTACTACCGTATTTCATGCTTGGAACTAAAAGCTCTACCTTATAACCGTGCCTGCGATATATTCTCTGGACCGCTCTATGTTGCTTCAGCGCTTTCTGTACATTCACAGTCCCGAGATTCATCTCGTCATTGTAACCAAAACTGCTCGCGGGCTCGCGCATGATGACTACCGACTTCATTCATGTGCTCCTAGAATCATGTTGCGGAGGCGGGCCTTATCGGCTAATAGGGCACCTACGAACCCCACTCGCCTCCGCAACGGAGAGATCAAAATGCTACCCACCCGGACAAGCGTCACCACACATAGCTCTTCGGCAGGCGTACGCCAAACTTGAGCTTTTCGAAGGGTATTCTAGATCTTTAGTCTATTTGGTGCTCGTGACTGGAGTCGAACCAGCACGGGGCTTTCGCCCCACTGGCTTCTGAGGCCAGCGCGTCTACCAATTCCGCCACACGAGCATAATGGTACCGGAGAAGGGTCTCGAACCCTCACGAGTATTACCTCACCGGGACTTAAATCCGGCGCGTCTACCTATTCCGCCACTCCGGCAAAATCTGGAGGCCGAGGAGGGAATCGAACCCTCGCATGGTAGTTTTGCAGACTACCGCCTTTCCACTTGGCGACTCAGCCATTCTGGTGCCCAAGACAGGAGTCGAACCTGCACGAGATCTCTCCCACTGCCCCCTCAAGGCAGCGTGTCTACCGTTTCACCACTTGGGCAAATCTGGTGGAGCACCTGGGTAACGATCCCAGAGGGCACCTTTCGGCACAACGGATTTACAGTCCGCGCCGTCTCCTTAGCGGTCTAGTGCTCCAAAACTCTATGGCGGCCCCGGAGGGGTTCGATCCCTCTACTTCTGTTCGACAGACAGACGTGATAGCCAGTTCACCACGAGGCCTATATATGGTCCTCCAGGAGGGAGTCGAACCCTCAACATCCCGGTTTTGAACCGGACGCCTCTACCAATTGGGCTACCAGAGGATATGTATGGCGACGCAGAAGGGATTCGAACCCTCGCCCCCCGGCTTGACAGGCCGGTGCTCTAACCACTAAGCTACTGCGCCTCAATTCTGGTGGCACCGGGGAGAATCGAACTCCCGTACTCCGGTCTTCAGCCGGACGCTAGACCTACTCAGCTACAGTGCCATGGTCCTCCAGGCGAGAGTCGAACTCGCAACATCCCGCTTCTAAGGCGGACGCCTCTACCAATTGGGCTACCGGAGGATATTTTCTCCTTTCAAATTTTGGGGTGGCCGAGGAGATTCGAACTCCCGTCCTCGCGGTCACAACGCGATACTTTAACCCCTAAGCTACGGCCACCATATGTCTAAAACGCAAAACGCCCCGTTCAAGAACGGGGCGTTGAAAACTTTTTGTCGATCTGAGTTTACAACACTCCCGCTCCGTTGCTATCGAGCAACAGACAAAAATAGCGAATATGTAAATCGATGCGTGTCATTTCTCTCTCTCTCTTATATAACACCCTGTGGGCGAACTGACCATAGCCTTTATGGAATTTCTCTTATATAATGGATCCGCTCGCCTTAATTATCTTCAAGCACCCGGTCTCCTTCACGATTTTTCTCAATTTCTGCAAATCGCGCCGTTTGGCATCCCGTATGTTCAAATTGACCGAATGTATCGCCCAGAGCGAGATCCTGCAAAAAACCGCCTCCCAGTGGCTCCCTCGATTGCCACCATCTCAATGGTTTCTGACACCGCGCACACGAGAGTGACCAACCTTTCAGCCGCATAGTGTCTCCTATCATAGTGTCTCCTATCATAGCCCTCATCGGCAGGCCGTCCTGAAACTTTAGTATAGATGAGCGGGCCTAGTGAGACCCGTTCATCTAGCTGACGCCGCCGGCTGGGCCAAACGGCGTCGGTACTCCTTCCACACATGGTGGATGAGCTATATCGGCCAATCGCTCCGAAACTTTAGTACGAAGCGGGCGCGAGGGCCAAATATTTGGCGTGGATCACAATCCATGCCCATGCCCCAAGACCGGTCCCTAGGGCCTCGAAAAACCAGTCCATGGGAGGATCCCACCATCGTTTCGAGGGCCACTGATCCGCCTCACGGGCCACATTCCAGATCACAGTGACCAAAACGCCCCCTACAGCGGACCAAGCCACTCCAAGTGTAGAGACCAGCGCCGCAGACCCAAAATGTAGCACTCCAGCAGCGCCCAAAACGCTCCCCAACGTCATGAGAATGTGAAGCGGTTGATCGATCAACTGCTTCACGATTTCACCCAGGACCGGACGCCGTTCTCTCAACTCTTTAAGCCAGCCCATTTAATCACCTACCACTGTAGAGGGAACATGAATCTCCAGGCCCCTCGGATTTCCGCCCACAACCATCACCTTACCAGCGATCTTGGCTGCGTAAGAGTCTCTGGCCGCTCCCGATGTCGCACCCTCGCCAATGGTATCCTGAAGCTCGGGACCCGCTCCTATTCGAATCTGCGCCCCCTCTATCTGAACAGAGACAGCTTCTGTAGCCTCGTCCGTGATGCACAAAGTGAGCGTACTGTCCACAATGATCGCAATTTCGTCAAGAGTTACTGCCATATTTCTATCCTCGATTTCAAATTAGAAAGCGCCTCATCATGAAGAAGTTTCACAGCCGCAGGCGATATTCCTATAACTTGGGCAGCCTCTTCAAAAGATCTATCACAGACGTACAAGTGAGTGATGACGCACCGAAGATGAGCGGGCATAGTCCAAACTGTTCGCCAGAATAGACCACTAGATTGTCGCGCTACCGCAATCGTTTCCGGTGTTGCCTCTTGCATGTCACTCTCAAGTCTTCATACCCCCAACGAGTGTGTAGAGATGAAGACCCTCCTTGCTCCCTGGATAAACTCCTTGGTGTAAAGTCACGTTGTTTCCTAGAACCCGATTCAGCGTTTGCATTGCCTCATCGAGAGCTGTCTGAGGAAGATCGTGAAGCGTCTCTTCATCAGCTACCAGGATTCCTGCCGCGTGTGTCGCCGTGGACAGATCAAACTCCTCGCCAAGAAGATTCTTCTTGACGTTGCTTCGAATCGCATCACACAATTCCGAGGCCGTGGTGTACTCCTTGACCTTCGCAAGACCGAACACCAAATTGCCAGAATTCAGCACACTCTCGTAATCCGCCTTGTCGAAACTGGAGAATTGGCTGACATTAGCCGAGATGATATTGAAGATGTCAAACAGCCCACAAAGATTCGCATTGGCAATCTTCCAGAACTGCGCCACGCCTGCGCGCGGGAAGCGCTTATTGATAAGTTCGTTGTCAACCACTACAAGAGGATTGACATCGAGACCCTTCAATTCTTCCATCAAGTCCCGGAAATTCTCCTGAACCTGCGCTCCTTCAGAAGCTTTGGGCTTACTGAGTATGAGCCCCACAGCCCTAGGATCCTTGTCGCCCTCCAACATGAACTGCTTGGCGATAGCCACCAAACCAACGGTACAGCCCGAACCGGTCCCACCACCGCCACCTACCGTGATGAGGATACGATCTACATCATCACCAATATGATCTCTGATAGCATCCCGGACCAGCTCGCCATTCCTGGCGATTGCTCTGCGGGCCACAGCCGGATCTTTTCCTGCTCCTGCGGCTTCACCTTCTGCTGTAGGCAAAACAACCTTCGCCGAAGCATTTTGGCCGCGAAAATCAGCCTCCGTGGTGTTTACCAGAACAACTCTACGATGCCCCAAATCCCAGAACTGGCTGGCAATCCTGCCCCCACCCTGACCTGCGCCGATGATGCCGAATCGCACTGCATACTTCGTTGCGTCGTCCGCAAGAGCAGGGACTTCGGCCTCTAGTTGCACATCTTCAATATCCGGCAGATCGATAGCATCGAAAGCTTGGCCCGCAACAACTGCCGAGGCTTCTGTGCCTTCTTCCTTCGGAGTCTCTTCTTCGACCATACAAATCTCTCCTTACCGTAAAGATAAGAGTTCCTACTACCATCTTTAGTCAATAGGGCTCGGTAGCCACATTACTCATGAGCTACAACTTGATCCGAGGACTACCGAGCCTTATCGATTCGTTACGCAGCCTTCTCCGGTGCTTCGGGCAAAATCCCGAGCGGATCCGGCACCGGAATCATATGTGTGTGACCCAAATGTTCGATGACATAAGGTCGCGGCGGCGGCGGCGAATATCCAATCTTCTCAACATGCAAAACATAATGCAGATGGCTCAAGTAGAGTTTCACTGCATATCGCTTTGCCCGCTCGTGGAGGTGAGCCGGAGGCAGCTTGCCACTCTGGTAAATGCCAAGAGTGGGTTGCGCCACGATGTTGTACTTCTCCAGCTTGGTCTTTGCCTGATCGGCGTACTTGCCTTCCTCATTCCACACAGCTTCCTGTGCCTTGCGCTTAGCATAGACCTTGCCGTAGAAGTCGGAATCATTGTTGCTGACCTTGACAAAAGACTCGCCCATCTTCCAGCACAAAGTCTTCAACTTAGCATTCCAAGGCCGCTTCGCCAGCGCTCCATTCAGACTTGTACGAGTCAATTTGCCATCCTCGCCATGAGCCTGTCGCAGCACGTTGTCGAAGTTTCTGTTGACCGCCAAAGCGCATTCGGCAACGTGCTCCGATGTGATTTTGACACGCCCCTTACCGACAATATCGGTAACCAAGGCAGCGGCCCTCTCTTTGCCGATCCATTCCACCGATGGATCGAGCCCAGCGTAGCGCCAGAATTGACCGGCTGTCGGGGCCTTCTCGATCTCAAGGTGACCCAAAAGACCAGCGGCGATGACGGGGCCGATACCAGTGACAGAGCGCTGCCAGCGGCCTGCCAAAGTGGTCATAGTGTACTTGTCCATGACCTTTGCCAGATTCTTTTCGAGCATCTGGAAGTTGCCAAGCGCCCACAAAATGAGCTGGTTGGGCTCTTGAAGCTTCAGCAGTGCTCGATTCTGGTTGGCCGTAGCAATTCGGTATTCCTGGCAGGAGTAGTACAAATCTACCAGATATCTAATCTCTCGCTGCGAGAGCAATCGACTCGCATCCTTGAGATCCAAGTCCAGCTTGACCAGCGGGTCCAGCCCTTGAAGATACGGGTTAACTTCAACTTCAACATCGTGGTTCTCAGCGACATCAAGTTCCGACATCATTGTACTCCTATTCGGGTATTTTGGTTTTGATATTTTCAAACGTACGGAGAGCTTCCGCACGCTCCTTATCTGTGGCGTCTCTGGTCAGCACAGGTTCCACACCAACAGGCCGAACAAAAGCATCACAGAACTCTACAGGAAAGAACCAGTCTTTCCCTTGCGCAAAGGCTTTCATCTGAGGGCAGACCCTCATCAACTCATCCTCTGTCACAACCCAGAACTTGCCCGGTTGGACATTAGAATCCCCCGGCAATGTTCCAAACATCTCATCTTCAACGGCTTCCGCCTGTTTGGTCTTGAACTCCAGATTGGCTATCGAGAAGCCACGTACTCCTTCATGAGGATCAGCCAAGACTCTTATCCATTGTATCCAATCACGAGTATCGCGAGTATCGTTCATTTCGAACTCCTTGCCTTCTTAGGCCTCTTAGGCTTCTTCATCTTGGACGGGTCCCACATTCCCAGCTCTCTCAAAACCCGACGTTTCATGGCCTTACGCTGCCCTTTCTGGGAAATGCCGGAGAATTGTAGAGCCAAATCTCTCCACAATTTATAATCGCTGGTATAGAGACTATTTTCTTCTTGCCCAGTTTCCTGCTTGATAAAAATGTCAAACCCAGGCACATCCTCAACTTCCAACCTAAGATAGTCGAAGAATCTGGATTCGTCCTGCGAGATCCTGTCCACCAAATCGAAAATCTCGATAGTCCGATCTTCAGGCTCACCTAATCTCTTTTGAATATGTGTCCACTCGTCATCTACTGGGGAATCCATAGAAATGGTCGTAATCTGATACAAACGCTGATCCGTGTCCACTCTAGCGAGACGCTTGTAATCGTCGGAAGTATTTTGCTTAATGAGCAAATAAGCCGCATTCCACATAGACCGCTTTGTGTAATTCAGGCACTTTTCGAAGTCAAACTTCCCGTTGAGCATCTCCCAATCATACTTAACAGCGACACGATAAGCAACGATACGCAAAAAACCGATGAGGTCATCCTTCTCGTAACACGGATCATACTGATATATGAATCGCAATTTGGAGCCAACGATCGATTTCATCGTTTTCTCACAAGCCTGTACCACTGCGTGAACACCGTCTTCGTTAGGAAGATGAACATATTTAGTGTTCTTCACCCATTGACGAATCTCGCGTCGGTTCTTGAGAGTCGTAGCAACCCGGCAAATCCCCACATCCGATTCCGCAACTCCATAATCCGCAAAGTTCACATTTCTATAAACCATCGATCGGTATACAGCCCTCCAAAGGCATCCCATTATATAGTAACTGGCTTCCAGGTGGTCTTTCCTGAATTGAGATAAAGCGCCCTCGTATCCATAACGACGATCAATCTTTCTGAAAGTCCGTCCGTCATTGAAACCTAACACGTAATCTACCAAAGTCTTCAGCACTTCGTTGTTCAAAGGTTCCTGAAACTGCTTAGCCAAGATCTCCAATTTGTTGCCGAAAACAGGAACGTCTAATCGAGGAATAATGACTGGGCCACGACGACGAATCTTACCTCCAGCTCGAAGTATAGCACTGGTGATAACCGTGCGGCTCCAACCAAATTCTTCTCGGAGCTTCTCAAGTGATACAAATTGTTCATATCGCCCACGGATGGCCTTACACTGCGCATCAGTGAGTGCAACCGCTCTTGACATAACTATCGCCTTTTTACAGCCTCGATTTTAACCAACATGTAGCCTTCCTCTTGCTCAACACAGGAACAGATAAAACGTTTTCCCAATTTCTTGCCGTAGGTATAAACTATTGAATGGATCGACGATTTAGGGATCTCTGTCTGTATTGTAGCCCCCAACCCGCTACTAAAAAACTGCTTCCAAGGAGTTCGAGTCCGCCCTTTCGTTCTCTTTTTCCGTTTAGCTTTTCGCCCCCGGATCTTCTTGACGTATCGTTGTTCCACAATACGTCTTTTTGGCTGCTTAGGCATCAATCATCCTCATCATCCCACTCGTCCAGCACATCGCGAATGTCAGAAATCTCCACCGGCTTTGCTCTGCGCTGTTCGACAGGCTCGGTCTCTACAGCAGGCTCGGTCTCTACAGGAGGAGTTGTCTTCTGCTTTGGGCCATAGTTCTTTAATGGCACCATTACGATCCTAAATCCATCCTCAGTCGAGGTGACTGTAATGCTAGTATTGAGTCCGAGCAAACGTTCCCAACGAGATGTTACCTCGGCTAGATCTTCTTCAAGACAGAGTAAAGCGTATTCCCGGTCAGAACGACCTTCAAATAGTTCCTCTATGGCCTCTCTAGTAATGTCACTTAACGAAACATCTGGCATCTCTTCCACCATCCGTTGATGGCGAGGTTTCAACCAGACCGAAACAGACTTGCGATCATCGCCCATAATGAAGGTCTCTCAATAGAGATTGCATGAACCTGCCGCTCAATCGCTTCCAGCCCCTCGTAATCTGTGGTGTCCATGCCTTCTTCTTGAGACCTGCGTTCTCGATTTTTTCGTATTCTATCAACAATCTGCTGAGGATCCAACAGATTGCCTTTCCCTATAGAACAGAAAAGGCCATGAAGCCATAACAATGCATCTATATCATCGTAGCCAAACAGCACTTCAGAGAATTGCGCGTCGGGTTCCAAGTTCTCTACATAAACAAAAAATCCAGCCTCGTCTAACACAGCCTGCAGAGCAGCAGCACGCTCCGCAGGCGTACCCCGCACTTCGGTCTGAACAATCAGGTCTACGAAGTTTCGTACTATTCGGTCGAGATCCGTCACTTGTCCATTATAATTTTCTGGATGTTAGAAGGATCGATCCCCAGACCAGACAAAATATCAATCCCTATACTGGAAACGACCCAAGTAATCTCGCGATTCTTAGCATCGTAGAGAACATCCACACTCCTGTATCGATCGCCCGGATTATCGGGAAGCCAACGCATCTCGCTGACGGCATGAAACGGAGGAGTAAATCCCTCACTCGCAATCTCGACAGATTCTCTGGGCGCATTAATAATGCGCAGATGCTCCAAACGCTCCGCAATCTCGATACCGGGCTTCGCCGTAACAATCGTCAAATAATCCATATCTCCGAATGTGACGACTTCGGCCGAGTCCTTGTAGGACGCCGGAATATCCTTCTTGGTGTCCGTGTATGATATCACACCAACATCATCCACATAACGAAAGACATCCGCCTGCGCAGCAGCGGCCACAAACAGAATCAACGCAATTGCTAATCTAGAGAATCTCGATCGCATCATTTTCCTCCTCGGGAAACTTGTTCAACAACTCATCTGCGGTCACGATAGATGTGCCGCGTTTGCCCACAGCAATTCCCGCTGCGGCGTTAGCTAACTCAAGCGCTTCAACCCACGAAGCTCCTGCCAAACGACAGAGGACCAAAGCAGCCATTGAAGTGTCCCCAGCCCCGGAGACATCAACAACCTCAATTGAATTGGGAATGATCCAAGCCTCTTCATCTTCCGTGAAGAGAGACATCCCGTCGCGCCCTCGGGTCACCACTACAGCTTCTGCTCTGGTGTATTGTAACATGGACCTGCCCAAAAACTCAGCCGTATTTGCAGATTCTTCAGAAACTCCAAAAGCTGTCCTAATCTCCGGGAGATTAGGTTTGACCAAGGCAGCGCCTCTAAAGTGCTGCCAATGCTCTGATTTCGGATCTACAAATACCGGGACATCATTCTCTTTGGCTGCATCCATCAACGCCCTTATCAGATAAGGAGTTACGACTCCTTTTGCATAATCTTGAAGTACGATTCCATCAATTTTCTTCCATGCCCATTTGTGAATTTCGTTGAGGAGGATAGCAGTGTCAAATTCGTCCGCAGGCTTTGTGGTCTCGCGGTCAAACCGCATCAAGTGCTTGTCTCCGGTAATATAACGAACTTTCGTTGTAGTAGGTCTCCCACAGACGCTAAACAAATGATCGGCCACTTTGCTCTGCCGTACCAGATCGCTCAATTCCCGGCCACTGGAATCGTGTCCGATTAATCCAAGCAAGCGTACAGCGCAAGCCCCCAGAGCTACTAGGTTAGTAGCCACATTGCCCGCTCCGCCCAACATCTTTGTCTCGCTCTGAAAATCTAGCACCGGACATGTGGGAGATTCTGGAGAAAAGCGATCCACTCTGACCTGGACAAACTGGTCGAGCATCACATCCCCTACTACCAACAGGTGTTTGTTGAAGTTGCTTATAAGTTCGTCCGCTCGTGATCGGATCATCTAGTTCCCGTTGCGTTGCGCTGGTAGCGATTGTCTGTACGAAGATAGCGCCCCAGCGTAATCCCATCAACTAGATCGCGGGCGAGCTTCTTTGGATCTTCGCCCAACATGATACCAATTCGTCGAAAGCACTGCCACGCAAGAAACGCACCCTCCAAATCAAAATCTTCAGTGAAAGAAGAATCTTGCTCACGGTTCTGCTCATCAACCAAAATTAATCTACGGCCGGACATGTCTAATCACTCCTACGTACTTGCGTTACCGCATTTATTCCGACTAGCAACCTTGCGAGGCCCCCAAAAAACCCAGCCTCCAACTTTATACTCGTCTGCCTCAATATCAGGACGAAAACCTTCTTTCTCTAGGGCTCTAAATAAAGAAGCAGCCGCTTTCGCGGCCAACATCTCATCTTCAATGCAGCCAGCGTCTTCTCCAAATACTCCAAATTCTTCGCCGAACATATCAGCGTCTTCAAGTTGGAAGACGAACTGACAACGTTCATTCCCCGCTTCTGCACAGATCGTGATTTCGGAAAGAGCTTTGCTCAACATTGTTGTGCGCCCGATCTTACACGCTAATCTCGTAGCCCTCTTAATAGATGCTTTTTCGTCTTCTTTCCACTGTTCATCCTCTATCGCGATGCGCTTCACTGACTGAGCAGCGAGCAGACGCATCTCTTCGGCCTTAGTCCCTTCTACTGTCTTCTTCGAGCGGCGAAATTTTTTGCAAGGAAGGCCCAGAACATCTCGTTTAGAAACAGGCATGTTTTACCTAAACAGGACCATTTTGGTCCTAACGGGGAAGATTCGGCTAGTCATAATTTACGCCCTCCTAGCCTCAAGAGAGGCTATCCTATCCATAAGCGCGTCGCCGCTATCAGAAGCGGTATTCGTCGCTTGCTGCGCCCGTTTAGCCCGCGTTGCCATAACGGCTGCCCTGCGCCCAATGGGCTTAGAAGGCTCAGCAGATACCCAAGGCATGTTCTTTTCAGCAGGCTTCGGAGTCCTAGAACCGTCACTATTCTTGGTTCCCCAATCCCCATCGAATTCAAAATCTATGATCTTCCTGATATGTTTGCAAGACGTTCCTTGAGTCTTTCCCGCATCCTCACCCCAACTACCTTTCTTGGAAACCATACCCTTGCACGTACACCAGTGGCCTTGACCGTAGTTGATAGTGACCTTGTAGGGCTCCTTAGCGTTGCCCCTCACGTCAAAATATTGACTGTTACTGTCTTTTCCAGACATCTCTTCTCCTAGAAAGGAACGAACTCCATCGACTGTTCCTTCTGCTCCTTCTGCTTTGATTTCTTTGCAGCAAGCGTCAAAATACCTATCTTCTCAAGATACTTCTCGATATCAGCTTTGAAGAAGTTCAAAGCATCCCGAACAATCCAAATTTCTGGTTGAGACAGTTTAGGATCCTTTAGTCTCGTCTGCCTTCGTACAACGTACATGGCCTTTTCATAGGCCTCTTCCGAGGAGGCAAAAACAGGAGGCGGCTCCGGGGGAGCCCTAAACTTCATAGCCTCTTCTCCCTCTTCGAGGATTCGCTCCTGCGCTTTGACCAGAACAGCGGGGTTTACAGCAGGACTGCCATTTAGTTCGGCCCATGATTGCACATCGTGCCCGTCCACAGCGGTGATCTGCACGTGGTTGAGGCTGTGAAGGTCATTCTTACTGACTCTGCCAGAAAGATTTAGTTTCGCCCCCAAAGGGAACTCGAAATTAGCATTAGCTAGCTTCAGAGCTTTCTCACGAGTAAGCATAAAGTGATAAAAGATGCCCGTTCGATCTGAGATCCTCTCTACTTGAAGATGGAACTTCCCCCCACGCTTCTGGTTAACAATCCTAAGGATTGCAGACATATCTCTTCTTGACGATTGGGTCATTGCTTTTGCTGTTGACGACGACATGATACCTCTTCGGCAAACCCTTGCCAAACTTGAGCCTTCTAAAGTTTGAGAGAGATAGGACGATAGAGAAAGCACAAAGGAGACAACATGCTCAGTATAATCGAAAAAGCTGCGCTGAACGGCAACTTAACAACAGTAATGTGCAGAGATCATGCAAATGGTACGCAAGTAGAAGTTCTATGCATCAAAGTCATCGAAGATGGAAAAAAAGAATTGCTTCGCCCTGTAGCGAAGATTTTTGAGAACTCATTAGAGGCTCTAACCGAGATCAGCCCTCCCGAGACGTATCGTGTCACCGGACGCCAATAACGTTCTATCGCTATTCAAATACTTCCGAGAAAAGCGCTGGGAAAAGGCGGTTGAACACCTATGCCTATCCTATGAAGCACACCTCAGAGCCGAGAAAGAAGTATTGAAAGCGCTTATTCAGATTCAGAGGGGGAAAGAGGAAGAAAAAGACCTCATGACCGAGCAAGAAAATGCTTACATCGGAATTCTAGAACAAAGAGCAGAATGTATTAAACAATCAGGTAGGCGCATCTGGAAAATCATGCACGGTATTGCTAATAACAGCCCAATAAAGGATCTTCTCATGGAGGAACTTCGCAGTTTCCCTGCAGAGGGTCAAACAGATTCCTCAGATTCCTCAGACTCTTCAGATTGATGGATCACCTGCGCCACAATCTTCACCAATTCCTCAATGTGACCAATAGTCCTATAGGCCTTAATGGCCATGCGTCGATCTTTGGATTCAGCACGATTATGCGCCATCAGAATGATAGGTGCTGTGAAAGCTGCTTGAAAAGACAAGAACAAATTTAACAAGATGAAAGGATATGGATCAAAGGCAACTGATTTCAACAGCCATACGTTGAGCCCTATATAGGAACCCAAAACTAGAATCAAAATGCCCAAAAATTTCCAGCTTCCTACGATACCAGCCAAACGACCGGCCGCACGGGACCCCAGAGGTTCTGGAGCTTGACCCGCTTCCTCACGTAGGCTAATGACGAGACGCTCTATAGTTGCGAGCTTCGTCGCCTCTTCAGGACGAAAAGACTTTTGATTCATGTTTTATGGCTCTAAATCGGCGAATAGCAGCTCGATCAGACTAAGGGTTTTCGTTTGAATGACTTCCACAGCACCACCATTCGCTCTGCGATCTTCTACACTTGCAAGAACTTCGTCACAAGCACCTTGAATGCATATGCGTCTGCCTTCAGGACTATTTTCAATAGTTACTTCCGCAATTTTCGCCATTACTAACCCCACTAGTCTTCAGTCTCACAATAGCTCTAAATGATGGGATCTCTGTCTCGCTCCACACCCAAGAAGTCCTCCTTTGAGGGCTCTCCAGGTAGCAATCTTCCGGCCTTTTCGTAGCCTCCTCCAACTCTAGGCCCGTTCATCAACAAGCTCTTCGCGGCCTCAGCATCCTCAAGAGTTTTAGGATTCGCAATACGTTGCTCTAGAATCTCGCGGGCCCTCTCAATGTGCCAATCATCGCGATTCCAGAACTGGTGATAATTGTCGGGGCCAAGATTTGGATCACGAGGAACCCGCGTCGCGGTTCTCTTATTTACTTTCTCTTCCTTCAGAATCTCCTGCTTCTCCTGCTTCTTCTGTTGTTCCTCTTCCTTCAAGGTTCTCTTCATATCTATCTCATCAGCATCTTCATCCAACAGACTCTCCCAATCCCCATCCTCGCCCTCTGGGTCACTAGGATCGCCCATATCCACTTCTTGGTAACCCTCAGGAACGTCGCTGGGCTCGTCTCTCCAGCCTTCGCGTTCCTCATCAGGCATATTTGGCCAACCTTCAGGGTCAAGGCTCGGCTCGTCCAAATCCTCATAGCCACCACCCTCATCGACGCACTTCTGATCGTCGCCATGGGGGCCGTACTCGCTGTCTTCATCACCGTCTGTGCAGGGGCGGGCCTCTGTCCATTGTAGCTGCTCGGCCAAAGCGGGTTGCGTTTCCCAGTTAAGTTCGACCTCCTCTCCACATGGGCGTCCTACAATCTCGTCACCAGGAATGATCCAAAATGGACTGGAGTAACCGCTCAACAATGCGCGACCTTTAACCAGACCGCCAGGAAGATTGGGAAGGGCACTATCCAGCTCAAGAAGATCCTTCTCTGGCGGGCAGCCAGGAATGATAGGCTGCTCAGCGCGGTCCATCATGATCTTAGATCCAGACCAGTTCATATCAGAGGCAAGGGCACTCTCGGTTCTCTCTTCACCCTTACGCTCTTTCCCTTTTAGTTCCTGAATCTTTTGATATAGACCTTGGCCCATTTCTGATCGCAGCCCAGGCGGAACTTGCTCCTTACCTCCACCTTCTCGCGGAGTGGTAGTTTCCTTCTCGTGCGAACGAGGACGCCACAGAGCGCGGCCTTTATAGCCCTTCTTAGGCTCGCCACGGAACGGCTCCAGCGGGTTGTCTTCAGGACCATAATAATCAACACCGGAATCCTGGAAGCCTAGATCGTCGGCATCCAGAGAAAATTCACGAGCGGTATCGCGCATGACCATCTCAGTCATTTCGCCAATACGCTTGTCGTTCCATTCCAAAGGCTTTCCGGTCTTCTTTTCCCATGCCTGCTCTAGCATACCAGAATAGTGATCAAATCGCTCTTCAGCAAAGTTCACAGGACCATAGCCTTCCTTCTGCTCCTGCCCTTCTTTGCGCTTCTTGGTCTGAGGAGTTACTTCGCTTCTATCCCGCTTACCGGTGTCCTTTGATTTGTCTTCAGGACCTTCTCGTCCGCCCTGATAGTAGGGATTCTTCCCAGGTGTGGGGCGATGCGCATCTCCATCATGGCATTCTAGACCCTTGTCGATGAAATGATCACCGCATTCCTGGTCGTCCTCGCTATGAGGCAACTGATCTCCTGCATTCACCGCCCATCGAAACTTGGAGGTTCCGGGAACATAACCTAGTGCCCACATCCACTTACTCATGATGTTCTCCTATTGACTCTAGAAGGTGCTTCCTTGAAATCAAACCCGTACCGATCTCCGCACGATCTTCGGGACTAAACTTTGCGGCATCTACTAACTCTAGAATAAATTCGTCTTCTATATGCGATAAGTACTCTGTAATCGCAGACGAGATAGCCTGCTCAGAGAGGCTACCAAAGACAGCAGCCGCCTGCCAATTGATCTTTGGGGACCGAAGAGTTTCAAACTCGACAAGCTTATCTGGGGACATGCCATCAGTGCGCCTCTTACCTAGATCCGTCCACAGCAAAGTCCCGCCAAAATGCATAACCATGATGCGCCCATCTCGACGCATTACCATATTGTTGAAATTCTGACCCACAACTGAATCGTGTCGCGTCAGAACGGCGTGAACGAAATATCCCGCCACTTCGGGATTCGTACGAGCCAATCTCTTGAGCTGCCACTCATCCAGCTCTGTAAAAGGAGTAATTGGATGACCAGTGCCGATTCTCTGGCTAATAGGTGTGTTGCGGAATAGGTAATCTTCAGGCGAAGCCAATCCCATAATTGCAGCAATGGCGCTAGAAAGATATTGCGCCTGTGCTTGATCTGCCACGCGAGGGAAGTAGATGCGATGTACATTGCTAGCATTCTGTATCGCGTACAAGCCATCCTCCCCGCTGGATAAATATCCCTGCCCAACCAATTCGCCCTTTCCTCCCTCGGGAGAATTGACGAATCGAGGCTTCTTCTCTCGCTTCTCCCTCAGCTTCGGAACGGGCGGGAGTTCGCTTTTCTTAGGCTTCCTTCCCTTAGGCTTAATCGTCTTAGTCCTAGGCTTCTTGGGAGCTTTGGGTTCCTTCTCATGCCCCTTTTCGATGAGTTCATTCTCGTCAATATGACATTCGTCTTCTTTGGCGATATATGACTTACCGCAACGCTTTCCCTTCTCCTCTATCGTGCCGGGTTTGCTTCGTCCAGCATAGCGACCCGGAGCGGGCTCCATCTTGATCTGAGAACGGCCTCTCTTTTTCTTCTTGCCGGGAGTATGCTTCTCTTTTTGCTGTTCCTCTTTCTCTTCTTTGGTAGTTTGCCTCCCCCACTTCGGAGGTTTCTTGGCTTCAACCTCCCAAGAAAGCAACATAGCCAATTCCATCAAGACGCACTCCCGCCTTTAGGGTAAAAGCCCCCCATATGAGAGAGATAACGACCCTCTTACAATCAAATATACGGGAATGTGAAAGCAACAAACCGACTATTGACCGGCAAGATGTTGCATAGTGCAGGCTAAAATAAGGGCTAACTCAGTTACTCTAGACGAATCTTGCCGTGTCTGGGAGGGCATGACGAGCCGCAGCCTTTTTTGCGGCTTTCTCATCAGTATAGATGCCCATCGAAATCAGGCGAATGCCTTCTCTGCGAAAGAGTTCGTAGCCCTGAGGCTCGCTCAAAAGTCCGTCTTCCTTGAGCCCATGAGCGAGAACCTGAACCGGTTGAATGCGATATTCGAGCATATTTCTCCTTTAGTCTTTTACTCTCAAATTTAGGGTGGAGATATCAAAAAGATCCCGTTACTCTAAAGAAAATCCACATATAGCCCATAATCTGCCTCACATCTGAAATAAGGAATCAAAATGCCCGAGTCTGAAATGTCCGAAATCGATGAGCTGGCAGAATTCAACGATCGCGTAGGGGGCTCCAGTTATAGCAGCGGACGCAACGACTCCCCCGTCCGTGCAGCAGAGCCGTGCCCCGAAGAGCCTGAGGATCCTCAAAAGAAAGCCAAAAACGCCAACATGTGGGCTGTCCAAGGCCCTAACTTCTTTCCATGCGACGAGGCAGTCAAAATACTGGCTCCTGGTCAGTATGAAGTACTACATTCCCCAAATTCCGGTTTCTATTTTCAACGGAAGACGGTCAACTTCGATGAGTTGATGCGGCTGCCAGATAGCGCGTCCGAGAATATCTTCCATAATATCGAGTCTTTCTGGACCAAAGAGGCACATTTCCGCGAATTCGGCTTTTTGTGGAAACGCGGCATTTTGCTCTGGGGTCCAGCAGGTTCTGGCAAAACAAGCACTCTTCAACTCATGTCTGAAAGTATTGTGAAAAGAGGCGGTATTGCTGTCTATGTCAGCAATCCATCTATCACCGCCCAAGGACTTGCAATCTTCCGTCGGATCGAACCTAAGCGCCCATGTGTAGTCATGTTAGAGGATTTGGATGCTATGATCGCCAATCACGGAGAGCATGATGTACTAGCTCTCTTGGATGGCGAACTTCAGATCGACAACGTGGCCTTTGTGGCGACGACCAACTATCCAGAACGCTTGGACAAGAGAATCGTGAACCGCCCGAGCCGTTTCGATATCGTGAAACTCATTGGTATGCCGAACGCCGAAGCGCGTAAGATGTATCTAGAGCACAAAAACAAGCGTCTTATCGATTCCACAATGGTCTGCAAAAAATGTGATGGCTCTGGCACTAAAGAGAGGGAATGCTGTCTTACCTGCAAGGGTAGCGGAGAAACTGTCATTCCGGCGGCGGTGTTGTCAGAAGAAGTAAACGCACGCTGCATTGATTGTGACGGCGAGGTTTGGCCAGAAGATAGCGTCACTCATGAAAAGCAACAATGTCCTACGTGTAAAGGCGAGGGAAGAGTTATTACCCCAGCAGTAATGTCAGAAGAGACAAGCAAACCTTGCACTGATTGTGATGGCGCAGGAAATAGACCGGAGGAAGCGTGCCTTGCTTGTGACGGCAGAGGAAACATTTCGGAACTTAATTTTTGGGTTAAAGAATCGGAAGGCTTCTCCATCGCCCATCTCAAGGAATTGATCGTCTCTGTCGAAGTGTTTGAAGTGACTCTAAATCACGCCGTCAAACGCCTCAGGAAAATGATGGATTTGCGTCCGTCATCAACTGACGCTGACGCTAATCCTTCCTCAAAAATAGGGCAGTATTCATAGGAGAAACACATGCCGTACATTACAAAAGAAAAAAGAGAGCGACTCGACCCGCACAGCGCCAACATCGAGAAAGAGTAACAGAAGTGCTTACTGATAATGTATAATGGGTTGCTTTATTCTATGCCAGGAGTGTGGAATAATCTACGATACATACGGCAACCATACTTGCCATTCGGACATCGGGTACGTCGGGGTATGTGAATCTTGCGGACGCAGCGATTCAGATTTAAGGCAAAATATGCTAGATCTTACCTACTCTCATATGGATCCATTCCACTGCATCAAGAACTTAAAGGAAGATATTGGCAGTGGTATCTTCGCTTTGGAAACAAAACTCAGGCAGGAATTCCTTAACGGCAGACGAGCCGCTATTGAGGGCACGAAAAGAAAACATCTTTCAGAGTCGCAGAATTCATGAGCGAAAATTACCGACAGTTCACTACCAGGGAGAGAAACAATGAGCTTTCAAGTAACTAAAGTTGTCTGGTTTGGCAATGATTATGGTATCGAATATATCATCCGAGATTCCTACTGCATTGCTTTCAATATAGTCAAGACTCCTGATCCAACATTGATCGATGACTCAAAGATCAATATCGGCTCTTCGGCTTGCTATCGCGGGGGCGAACCACTACCTGGGGAAGAGATCCTCGACGAGGACATGGAAACCATGCTAGATTTTGCCCTCCGCGCCCGTCTAGAGGGCATCAAGTTCGCCGAGGAGATGATTATCCAACACAAACAAACTCTTAATCTCAGTAAAATCTTTGATGATGTATTGGCAGCCAACAAATGAAAAGCTTAAACGAGCTGGTCTCTGCGGAAGAGTTTGCGCTTTCCGATTTCGCAAAAAATGTAAAAGTATCCGATGTATGCTTGGGCTCAAATATGCAAGAGCACATCTCGGGGCTATACGCTCTAGAACATCTGCGTATCCATGGAACAGTGACCGGACGTTGGCCTTCCAAGAACCAGTTCCTTAGCATACCCAGAACTCCTATACTGCCAGCCCTACCCGACCGACGAGCCGCTATCCAACACACACGGAGAAAGCATGCTAGAGACGAATGTAGCTAAAGTTCTACAAAGACTTTGGCTAGATCTTCGTGACCTGACGACATGGTGTGAGTGGGCGGAGCACATCTACTGTGTTGTGCGGCCCGAAGCAATCATGCATCACCCTGTGAATGAAGGTACTCTATTCGAGCTAGATGAAAATACCTTCAAAATCTGTAAAGTAGAAATGGTTAGTCCAAGCGTGGGCGAAAACTGGTTGATGATATACGCCCATCACATAAAGCACAATGTGGATGCCATGAAAGAGGAAGATTGGTATGATCTTTACTCGTGACATTTATCCGATCCCGGGCCCATACGAAAGAGATCCGTTCGAAATAGCGCTCGTGCGCGCATTCGCCACAATACAGTTGGCAGGCGTAATCGCCCTTATAGTTTTACTGGTCGGTTGTGCCGCCTCCAGTACTTCCAGAGAGATCAAAGAGGCCCCCCAGCATGCGGCTGCAATTATGGGCGATACTACCGAAGCTGCCCAAGATGCTGAAAACATAGAGACAATTGCTGCGCGAGCGGGGGAGAAAGAAGCCAAACAAGATCTATTACGCGAGCTGTGGTGGACATTTAAGTACGCCACATGGGGACAAGGCTCCGCAGAAAATTGGCCATGGTTCTGGTGATTTATGACGCCAAATATCGGTGTAAGTCCCGGAGAATTGCCTAGGGCGGCCCTGTATAAGTCCAGATCGGCAACTAAACCTGTAACTCTGCACTGATTGATTGCATCAAAACCAGGCTGGATCGTTACTTAGACTGTTACTATGTTTCCTCCCTTAGAGTAAAGGTAGGAGATGGGCGAATACGCCTACATAACGCAACACAGATAAAGGAACCTCAAATGTCCAAGTTCATAGCAACTCTGGCGATTGTCGCCATGTTCTTTACAATGGCCAGTCCTGCCATGGCTATCGTCGATGCAGGCCCGGCGAAAGACATTGTAGATGCACCGGTAGAGCCGACACCGGTAGAGCCGACACCGGTAGAGCCGACACCGGTAGAGCCGACACCGGTAGAGCCGACACCGGTAGAGCCGACACCGGTAGAGCCGACACCGGTAGAGCCGACACCGGTAGAGCCGACGCCAGAACCGGATCCGATTGTAGAGCCGCCTTTGGAACCAGTTGTATAGCGCTGAACTGCTAGCCGGGGACTTCAGTCCCCGGCAAGCAATACGCAGTTAACAAGCAAAAAGAAACAACTCAAGTTTGGTGCTTGGGTAGCCGAAGAGCCGGAAGGAGTGAAAAGCACTAGATATTCATGAATAAGGACGCGAGATGAAGTATTGGGATGGACGTTTTAAGCAAATGCGCAAGGAAGCGGCGAGGGTCTATTCACGAAGCAAGGCGATTGCTAAAACTTTAGAGTTGGTCAAAGATCTCCACGAGCAGTTGCACACTGGAGAAGTTGAGCTTCTGCAAGAAGAAAACGTCATACAGAAAACGGAGATCGAAGGACTGAAAAAATGGATCGACGATCTTCAAGCTGAGCAGTTTATCAATTGTGTCTATTGCGGGCACAGATACGGCCCAGATGATGAAATCCCAGCGACGAAGGCCGAAATGCTGAAGGAACACATCGAACAGTGCCCGAAACACCCTATGCACGCACTGAAGCAAGAAAACAACCAATTACAAAAAGAGCTAGCCGAAGCAAAGAGAATTGTTCGCTGGAATAGTGGCGACACAACGACTTGCTGGCATCGGAGAGGCGATTTCCGTGTAACCTATAAGGGTGGCCTGAACGATTGCCCGTGGTGCCAGATTCTAGAGCATGTTTTCCGCTCGCCTGTTGAGGTGAGTGGTGGGTAATCCTGCAACACTCGGCGGCGGCGTGTTTTCTCATCTGTTGCGGACGCTTCCTGGCGGCGTGTTTTCTCATCTGTTGCGGACGCTTCCTGGCGATGCGTGGAAAGAAGTTCGTCAAACGTTAATTCCCGAATTGGCGCACATTCTAACTGAAGGGGGAGTAAATCCGTCCAGTTCAGGGGACTCTTGCGAAACCGGCAGAATACGAACCGGCCAGCCTGGAGGAGACTGGTGTTCTGATTGCAGAAAATCCGTATTCTCAGACGCCCATAGACTGTTCATCTTTTGGTCGCATCCCCAAGATCTCTATATACCAGATGATGACAACTTCGGAGGCGAAGAATGGCGTCCCAGCCAAGAGAGACCAAATATCCCCGGTGACGACGGCCCCAATCGCGTCGCCTATTGGCGAAACGGGAAGCCTACTGTGCAGGTACATGAAGGACCAGATGC